>Ga0105164_10002973_pt1 | contig 10351 bp, 8 predicted proteins | sample VDWuncwatermetaG_FD_89674 | JGI IMG/M metagenome (GOLD analysis project Ga0105164, IMG submission 89674) | Wastewater microbial communities from Netherlands to study Microbial Dark Matter (Phase II) - VDW unchlorinated drinking water | ecosystem: Environmental > Aquatic > Freshwater > Drinking... | reverse complement strand
TGCTGGCTATGTTCGAGAGATCCGGCGCGAAATCCTGATTTTCTGGCGGAGGAGGCGGTGCGGCCAGCCTGATTCTCGTCGGTTTTGCTGCGGGCTGTTGTTTCTCTTCCTTCTCTGCCCCGGGTGGCCTCGGCGTCTCGGTCCGCTGTTCGCTCTGCGGATTCACTGCGGGGGATGGGATTGATGAGGCGACGGAGGGAGCCGGCGAGGGGGAGGCCTTCGCCTCCATACCGGCGATCCGGTGACAACCGAGGCAGCCGACCTTGCTCACGATCTCTCTCCCACGTTCGGCCAATGTGCCAGCCTTGAACGCACCCTGCAATTCCGGCATCGGCTGTGAAGCGTTGAGAAGATAGGCGGTGATGCTCAACGTGTCTTCGTCAGAAAGCGCGAAATTGGGCATTCTCGTTTTTGGGAGATATGCTTTCGGATCCTTGATCCACCGGAACAGCCAGCTTGGCTCGACCTTATTAGCGATCCGTGTCAGATCCGGCCCGACTTTCTGGACCTTCTCGAACCCCGGCAGATTATGACATCCAAAGCACCCAAGCTCCTCTACCATCTGCCTGCCCCGCGAATAGACTGGCGCTAGCGCAACCTGTTTCTCCTCAGCATGGCACTTCCGGCAGCTGGCTTGCGCGAAGTCGCCGCGCAGCAGTGGGCGCTCCCAGTGATGCACGTCCCCGTGCGCCGCGTCCACCTCAAGGGCGGACCCCTGTCCCTGGTGGCACGATGTGCAGCCGAAGCGGGTGATGGGGTGATTCCCGAACCTGACCTCCCTATCCGAATGAGTGCGGAAAGGTTGCCTCACCTCCTCGAAACCGGGCTGATCGATTCCGAGGTGGCAGGTGATGCAGCGATCGACGGTCAGGATCGGTTCCTTGAACTCGTTGATCGCCAGGCCCTCCACCACATTTTGCTTTACTTCTGGGGAGCGACCTTTGATCGACGCAAGACGGCGCTCCAAAGCGGTGACAGGTGCGGTCAGCTCGCCGAGCTTAGTCTCGATTGTATCTACCTCGGTCCGAAAGCGCTTCAGTCCAGTTTGAGCCTCCTCCACGCGCGCGCTCAGCATCTCCACCTTCGGCGTGATGTCGTGTAACTGCTTTTCAATCAGCGCGACCTTGGCCTTGGACTTCTTTGTGTCCGTGTTCTGATAAATAGCATGCTCCACCCAATAGAGAGCCTCATCCAGCTCACTCTTGATAAACTGGGCCTTAATGCTCGCGTCGTCATACTCCGCCTGGCGTTGCGCGAGGATTTGCTGGACCTTGGTGTACTCTGATCCGGCCAGGCGCCCCTGCGCCACCTTCAGGTCCCGTTGCAGCTTGGCGATGGCATCCTGAACCTCGGGGGATTCGAGTCTGGACTTCTCTCTGGCAAGTTCCTGAGAGACTTGCTGATATTCCAAGCGGTTGAACTCGAGCTGGTACTCTTTCCACGGGCGCCGGGTGGTCCCCTCATTCCAGACAGCCCAACCGGTTACCAGGACGAAGAGCATGCTGGAAACGAAGAAAACAATCCGCAGCGATCGGTCTTCAGCTAGCTTACGGCCGCGCCGCCGTGTCCACCACCGCACCAGGCAACCTCGATTATGGCGTCAAATGTTGAACCAGGGGGTCACCCAGACATACTTGATGTTAAACGCCAGGCGGAGGAAGACCTTGACCGGGAGGGCCATCATCGTCAAGAAGAGGAAGGCCACGATCCCGTACCGTACCGGGCCTAACTGACGGATGGCCCCGCTCGTGTCCCGCTTCACATAGTAAAAGATGACCGCCGTGCTGTAATAGAGAACGATCAACACCAAGCCAAGCACTTCGATCTCGGCGATCTTGGGGTTGCTCATCCACTTGAATGGGCCCCAGTCCGGTAGATTGACATTAGTCAGGGCAATCATCATGTGGGGATCCCAGGTTTCCCACGGCCAGAAGAGGTTCCACCCGGGACCTCTGAAGAAGACACCGGTGATGATCAGGGAGATCCACAAGAAGCTGAAGCCGAAGAGAAAGGTAGCGATGGCGAATGGCCGCTCCTTAAACGTGTAGTAGCCGTTTCCCTTTGGATTGATATCGATGTAAGGGATGACCATGAGCCCTACAATGATCAGGCTCGGCAAAACCACCCCGGCAAACCATGGGTCGAAATAGACCAGCATCTCCTGAAGCCCGAGGAAATACCAGGGCGCCTTGCTGGGGTTGGGGGTTTGCGTTGGGTTGGCTGGGTCCTCCAGGGGGGCGTTAATCGTGATCGACCACACGGTCAGGATGACCATCACAATGATCGAGCAGATGAACTCGCTGCGGACGAGGTAGGGCCAGACATGGACCCTATCGGCCACCGCGGGTTCAGTTGCCCCGGCCGAACGAGCAACCGGCTTGGCCGCCGTCCTGCTCTCTACCGCTTCAGCCATTGCTATCACTCAGCCCTATCACGCACACACCAGCAACCGGAAGGTGAGCTCGCAGTGCAAGGCGCCGCGCGTTCCGACTACCCGCGGCATACTTACAAAGGGCCCGAGATCCCTCCGTCTTTCCTAATCCTCCAAAAATGGACGATCATCAGGAGGCTGGCGAGGATGGGAAGAAAAATGCAATGAAGGACGTAGAACCTGAGGAGCGTGGGAGGTCCAACAAGGGTCCCACCAAGGAGGAAAGCCCTGGCATCGTAACGGGGGGTGACCCCGACCACCTCGGCAAAGGGGCCCTCGGTGCCCAGGAGTGGGGTGGCGCGGGCCATGTTCGTGCCGACTGTTACAGCCCAAATGGAGAGCTGATCCCAGGGCAAGAGGTAGCCGGTAAAGCTCAACAGCAGCGTGAGGGTTAAGAGCACGACCCCTACAACCCAGTTAAATTCTCTCGGCGGTTTGTACGAGCCGGTCATGAAGACGCGGAACATGTGAAGCCAGACAGTGATTACCATGCCATGGGCCGCCCACCGATGCATGTTGCGGACGATCATGCCGAACGGGACGTCGAACTCCAGGTATTTCATGTCGGCATAGGCGTATTCGGCCACCGGGCGGTAGTAGAACATCAGGATCACGCCGGTCACGACGGTAACCAAAAACATCAGGAAGGTAATGCCGCCCATGCACCAGGTGAAGCGGATCTTGATGGCGTGGCGGCGGATCTTGGGGGGATGTAGGTGAAGCCACACGTTAGCCATGATCTGGAGCACCCGGTTCCGGGGGGTGTCCAGATAATCGTGACGGAACATCGACCGCCACAGTTGCGACTCGACGACCTTTTTCTTCAGCTCTTTCAGGTCAGCCATCCTGGATTCTACACCTTTTGAGTTAGACCTTGAGCTTGAGATAGGCTCCCGGCTTGGTCCACTCTCCTCTCTCGTAGCGGAACAGTACGCTCTTGTCGATCAGAAGCTGTCCGTCATCGGCCAGGGCGACCTTGATCCGCTCAAGGGGCCGCGGTGCCGGGCCCTCGAAGTTTATCCCGGTCCTGCGGAAGCCGCTGCCATGGCAGGGGCACTTGAACTTGTTCTCTGCGTTCAGCCAGTTCGGGGTACAGCCCAGATGTGTGCAGATCGCGAGCACCGCATAGAACCCATCCGGCTCGTGGACGATCCAGACCCGCTGGTCCTGCTTCCACCGTTCGCTGACGGTCCCAACGGGGTACTCCTCCGGCAACCCAGCCTTAAAGACTGGCGAGGGCTCGAAAAGCACTCTGGGGAACATGAAGCGTCCGAACGCTAAGCCGCCCACAGAGAGAGCGGCCAATATCCCGCCCCACCCCGCCAGAGAGAAGAAGTCCCGCCGCGACCAGATGGTGGCGTCGCCTTCGCTGACCTGTACAATCAGACGATCTGGAGGATCGGCTCGAGCACGTACCTCATCGGCCAATGTACACCTCGATTGCTGCCATCACGTAGAATCTTGGGCACAATAGAACGAGCACTTTTATAGTATAGCAACCTTCGTAAGTCAAGACCAAAAACGCGGTCTGTTGAAGGTTTCACACCCAAAGCAACCGGACTGCCCACAGCCATTGGGCCGAGACGCACAGCTCATCGCAACGAGAGCAGCTCTCAGCATATGAGGGCAAATTGAGGCTACACGTAACGCTGTCAGGTCCTCAACTACAGTGCCCTGAGGGCGACCAGCCGCTACATGCAACGCGCCGACAACCCGTCTTCACGATTTCGCTCATTAGCATCGTTGCCCGAGCCGATGACCCGTATGAAGCCTACAGGCTCAGACAATCGAGCCCGCGGTAGCACCCCGCTGTATCGAGGCCAGAAGTGGTCGCAGTGTGAAGAAAGATTTCTCATCCCGATACAGCCTCGATCGGCCGAACTGATAGACTGACACCAGTTACCAGTGAAAGAGCCACACGACCCGCCGACACAACGAACGAATCAGCCTCACCAACCAGGTGCTTTTGTGCCGAGGCTGGGATACGACAGCATCGGCCTAATCACCTTGACTCTCGTTTGGGAAGAATTGATAAATCCGTACGCTCCACAGAATTCGCAGAGGACACTCACGCCCCGGCGCAACGGAATCGTGATGACGCAGCCACGTTCTCTGCATAGATGCTGCCACCGCCAACGCTCTTCTGTCACGTGCCCTCCACTGAAACGCTCGCTCTCAAGGCAGAGGAGTGGTTAGAAGGACAGAATGGAATGCACTGATGAGGTCTCAGGTGAGATCTCCCATGAGGCTTCGCCGCGTTTCGCCGTCGATCTTGGCCCGCTCCTTATAGCGGGGGTGGTCGACGACCAGTTCGACCGGAACCCGCAAATCGAGGAAGGCATCTCGCGCCGGCTCTGAAAAAAGGAACTTCACGTAGTGAACGGCGCTGATCTTGTCTTCCTTGCTGCGGCCGCCCTCGAAGATCCCGGGTACGTTGAAGCGCTCTCCGACCTGGAAGTACACAACCTCCCCCCGATCGATCCCCTGAAACCGGTCGAGCACCTCTCGGATCTGCCCGGGTTCGTCTACTTCAATAAACATGGTCGCGCTGAGCTCCCGCGCTCCGGGTATCAGCTCGTTGTTGACCTCGATCTCCTCACGGATCTTCTCCTCATCCACCATCCGCTCCGTCCGGATCATCTCTTGAATCTGAAAGAGGACAGTCTCGCGGTTCTCGAAGAGGAAGGTCAGGCGGTCACCGACCGGCAGGCGGCGCGGCCGCTTGAGAGCAATCAGCCGCCGGCGCATCTCATCTCTGGCTTGCTCATATTGAACCAAGTCCTTCACATCACCTCGGACAATCTTCTGCATCACTCATTCCCCCCTCCTTCGCCGCCTGTCTCCTTCATTCCTGCTTCGATTCCTCTCGTGGGTTCATAAACCGTAGGCACGGTGGAGCACCTGCACTGGATGCACCGGACGTCTGCCGCTCCCCTGGAAGATTCGAAGGGCCGATAGGGGACAGTCGGTGGCAACGATATCAGGCTTCGCTGCTTCTACGTCGTCCAGCAAGGGCTTGGCCCATTTAAGCGACAGGTCGTGGTGCTGGGTTTTCATCCCCCAGGTCCCGTCAACCGCGGAGCACTTCTCGATGAGATGCACCCTCGCGCCGGTGAGTTCCATAAGATCCCGCGACTTGAACCCGATGTTCTGCGCCTTGAGGTGGCACGGGAGGTGGTACGCCACAGTTCCAGGGCTGCGGGAGAATTCCAGGTTGAGCCGTCCTTCTCCGTGTAGCCGCATGAGATACTCGCTGAGATCGAACGTATGGGCTGAGACCTGACGGCTGGTCTCATCCTCTAGCAGGGCTGGATACTCCTGCTTGAGGACGTAACTACACGTCGGCCCCGGCACGACGACATCGAACCCGGCCATTACCCGCTCACCCAGAACGCGCACGTTGGTCCGGGCCGCTTCCAGGGCTGCCTGAAGATCGCCGCCATCCAGGGCAGGCATGCCACAGCAGCGAGGGTATTCCATCGCCACCTCGATCCGGTTCTTCACCAGCACCCGAACTGCAGCTTGTCCCACGGCCACATCGGTGTAGTTGACCGAACAAGTTGGAAACAGGACGACCTTTGTTAGCGGCGCCGCGACGGCCGCTGCGGCCCGCGCGCCCTCCCGCCGGAACCAGCGATCGAGCGGTTCGGAGGCGTAATCGGGCAACGGCCAATCGCGGTGAATGCCGAGGAAGGTCTCCATCAGCCGGCGGCTCCACCGAGGCCGGACCAGGCTGTTATACAGTGGCGCGATCGTGCACGCGATTCGGCCAATCAGATCGGGTCTTCCCAGAATCTTGTCCTGCAGGGACACCCCTTCTCGTTTGGACTGCACCACCTTCTGCCTGAGCATCAAACGCGGGAAGTCAATCGCCCAACGGTGGGGAGGCGTATAGGGGCAGTGGTTGTAGCAGAGTTTGCACTGGTAACACTCCTCACCCACAACCTGCAGATCGCCCTCACCAAGCTTTTCCGCCTCTCCGTCCACCCGCTCGTCATCCAGCCGCTGGAATAGCGTATTGAAGGAGGGGCAGAGCGCGTAGCAGCGGCGGCAGCCGTTACAAATGTCGAAGACCCGACGGAGCTCCTGATCCAGGGCTGGCTCGCTCCAAAATCTGTCCGATGCCACATTAAAGCCCATGAGCGTGTCTCCCTATTCGGGGGAACGGTCTCAGATGCTTCGGTTAATCGAGGAGCCTCACTGCTGGTTGACCCACATCAAAAGGCGGTTGGAGCGAGGAGTCCCGCCCCAACCGCCATCGAGCATCTATCAGCGCTAAATGGCCGCCGCCGGCTCCTTGCCCGCGATTTGCGTCAGCCCCTTGGTGAACCGACCGGCATGTGACTTCTCTGCCTTGGCCAGGGTTTCGAACCATTCGGCCAACTCCTCCAAGCCCTCGGTTCTGGCGGTTTTCGCCATGCCAGGGTACATCTCCGTGTACTCGTAGGTCTCGCCCTCGATCGCCGACTTCAGGTTCTTTTCGGTGCTCCCGAAGGGGACGCCAGTCACCGGGTCACCCACCTGCTTGAGGAAGTCCATATGGCCGAACGCGTGGCCGGTTTCCGCCTCGGCGGTGTCGCGGAACAGGCCGCCGATGTCGGGGTACCCTTCGATATCCGCCACTCGGGCAAAATACAAATAGCGGCGGTTGGCCTGGGCCTCGCCCGCAAAGGCGTGCTTCAGGTTTTCATGGCTCTTCGTCTCTTGCAAACTCTTTCCCATGCTTTTCTCCTCCTTGAATGTTTTAGTGTTGAACCCTGCCCTACCGGATCATAGTGCCGAAAATGATCCCCAGTTTCTCTTCCGAATGCTTTCGCATAAGCTTGCCTCTCTTCAGCTTCCCGTAGCCTCCTCTCCCAAGGAGAGGGTGCTCGGCTCCTCACTCAGTGAGCGGTCTCTACCGACGCTTGACAGTCTGCGCAGTAGCCAAAAAACTCCACTCGATGACCCAAGACCTGGAATCGGTCTTTCACCACCCGCGGGGGCCTCACCCGCCCAAGGTCGGGGTCGAAGATGTCAATGATCCGCTTACAGGCGACGCAAATGGCGTGGTGATGCGGTGAGGGGTCGGTCTCATAGCGGGCGGCCTCCAGACCATGAACGAGAGGGGAGACGATCTTCATTTGCACCAGCGCCTCCATGATCTGGTAGACGGTGTTGAGGGAGATCATCGGGAACCGTTTCCGGACCTCCCGATAAATCTGATCGACCGTCGGGTGGCCGCCGCGTTCACAGAGGACCTCGAAGACCGCGACTCGTTGAGGAGTCACCTTCCGGCCCGATGCTCTGAAGCGGTCTATGATCGTCTTGACGGCTAGCTTCACTGTGCCAATCCCATCGACTTGGTGTGCTCGTTATACTTGTGGTGACTCAAACAGGAATCATTATTATCAAGGACTACTTCTCTGTCAAGCGGAAAAACACCCGGCTCGCCATCGGCACCAGACTACTTCGCCCAAGTTATAAGCACCAAAACCCAGGCTTGCCCATTTCACAATCAGGGCAGAAACGGGGTGGGTCACGGGAGAAACACCACTATGAGCATGTCAAATCCCCCACTAGATTTGCTGTGAATTGATGGCACGTTCCAGCGTATCTCGCCAAACAGACTGGTGATCGAATGCTGGCACAGAAACTGCTCTTCCTGACAGATTAGGTTCTCTCAACATAAATGTCGTCTCCTACTGTCCTGACGTTCCGTCTCGTCGTTCAACGCAGAGAGGAGAAGCAACTGTGCCAAAACGACCGGTGGTGAACGCCTCGATCGCCCTGATTTTCTTGGGGGTACTTCTGATCGCGCCGACAGGGGTCCTTGCGCAACAGGCGTCTCCTCCTACAGCTCCCCCCGCAGTGCAGGCAGCCGAACCGGCCGCTCCGGCAGCGCTGAAGATCGACTCGGGAGATACTGCGTGGTTGCTGACATCTTCGGCCTTGGTCCTCCTGATGACAGCACCGGGGCTTGCCCTCTTTTACGGTGGGCTCGTCCGCCGGAAGAACGCACTCGGGACGATCATGCACAGTTTCATCATCCTGGCTCTGATCACCATCCAGTGGGCCCTGTGGGGGTATAGCCTTTCGTTCGGCCCGGATAGGGGTGGGATCATCGGAAGCCTCGCGTGGGTTGGGCTTCGTGGCGTAGGCCTCGATCCTAATCCTGACTACGGGGCCACCGTCCCCCATCAAGCCTACATGGTCTTTCAGATGATGTTCGCCGTGATTACGCCAGCGCTCATTACCGGCGCATTTGCAGAGCGGATGAAGTTCAGTTCCTTCCTGGTCTTCACCATTCTCTGGGCGACGTTTATCTATGACCCACTGGCCCACTGGGTCTGGGGTGTTGGCGGATGGCTCCGCAAGCTGGGGGCCTTGGACTTCGCTGGGGGAACCGTCGTCCACATCAGTTCCGGCATCTCGGCCCTGGCCGCTGCCTTGATCGTCGGCCGGCGCCGCGGCTACCCACAGGAGCCGATGCCGCCACACAACCTGCCGCTCACGGTCACAGGCGCCGCACTCCTTTGGTTCGGCTGGTTCGGCCTCAATGCGGGGAGCGCGATTGCCGCCAACAAGTTAGCCACGAGCGCCTTCGTGGTGACCCACCTCGCCACCGCCGCCGCGGTCCTGAGCTGGTTGTTTGCAGAGTGGAGTTCCAGGGGCAAACCGACCGTCCTCGGTGCCGCCAGGGGCGCGGTCGCCGGGCTCGTGGGCATCACCCCAGCCTCCGGTTTCGTCGGCCCAATGCCGGCCATCATCATCGGGGCTGGCGCAGGGGTCTTCTGCTACTCCGCCTGTATCCTGAAGACCAGGCTTGGCTACGACGACTCGCTTGACGTCGTGGGTGTCCACGGCGTCGGCGGGACCTGGGGGACCCTGGCGACCGGCCTGTTTGCCTCCAAGGCGATCAATCCCGATGGCGCCGATGGCCTCTTCTTCGGCAATCCCGGCCAGTTGGGGGTGCAGGTGGTCGCAGTCCTGGCGAGCTGGATCCTGGCGTTCGTAGGAACGATCATCTTGCTCAAAATCGTCGATGCAACCATGGGACTCAGGGTCAGCCACGAGGAGGAGCAGACCGGGATCGATTTGAGCCAGCACGACGAGAACGCCTACGCCTTGTGAAAGCACGACTCCAGCACGCGGCGCTAAGCTCGTTTACCGGAATAGTCGCCGCGTGCTGGCATTGATTTTGAATGGGATGACGCATATGGCGATGCGCAACGAAAAGCTCCGGCTTGACCAGAAGACCGTCGGTTTCAGCGCCCTCTACGAGGTGACGAAGATCTTGGGCGACCCGATCGATTTCCCGCAGGGCCTTGCAGCCATCCTCAGAATCCTCAACTCATTTATGGGGATGACGAAAGGGACTATCTGCCTTTTCGACAGGAAACGCCGGGAACTCAGCATTGAGGCGGCATTCGGCTTGACCGACGAGGAGCAGCGGCGCGGCCGGTATCGGATCGGAGAAGGGATCATCGGAAAGGTGATGAAGTTGGGCATCCCGATGGTGGTGCCCGATATCAGCAAGGAGCCCCACTTCCTGAACAAGACCCGTGCCCGTGAGGCTCGCGATCTTCACGGGATCGCCTTCATCTGCTTGCCGATTAAGATCGGTGGGGAGGTCCTGGGGGTTCTGAGCGCTGAACGCCCGTCCCGAGATGCCCGCGCGTCGGTAGAGGAGGACCTTCGGGTGCTGACAATCGTGGCGTCTCTGATCGGGCATGTGGTTAAGCTCCGCCAGGAGCAGGCACGCAGCCTTCAGATGTTAGACGGTGAAAAGGGGCTGCGCGACTTCGAACGGGAGTTGGTCATGCGGGCCTTGAAGGAAACCGGCGGCATCCAGGTGAAGGCCGCCGCTCGGTTGGGCATCACACCGAGGCAGCTGGCCTACAAGATGCAGAAGTATCGGATCATTAAAGACTTCCGAGT
>Ga0105164_10002972_pt1 | contig 10353 bp, 6 predicted proteins | sample VDWuncwatermetaG_FD_89674 | JGI IMG/M metagenome (GOLD analysis project Ga0105164, IMG submission 89674) | Wastewater microbial communities from Netherlands to study Microbial Dark Matter (Phase II) - VDW unchlorinated drinking water | ecosystem: Environmental > Aquatic > Freshwater > Drinking... | reverse complement strand
GCCCCGGCCTCCTCCTTCACCTCGCCCCTTTGCAGCCACAGAGCCAGCCCCTGCTCGAAACCGCGCGGCTCCAGCGCCAGCCGGCTGCGCAGCTCCTCCCGCGGCATCCCACGCCGCAGCGGGAACTGGTGGTGGTAGCCGGCCAGCGTCTCCCCAAGGCGCTCCGTTAGCCTCTGAAAGCCAGCGGCAGTGTATAGAAGCGACGTCTCCTTGAGCGGCGCGCTGTCCAGCGCCAGCACCTCGCCGGCGGCGATCAGTTCATTGACCACTTGGCGTGCCGCCGCTGGGTCCAGTTCCAGGCGGCGAAGCAGCTCGCCTAGCGCCACCGGCTCGGCGCGGGCCACGGCGACGCGCACCAGCTCCAGCGGCGAGCCCCCTTCCAGCGCCTCCAGGGCGGACAGCGTCGCTGGATGGAAGCGGCGGTGCCGCCGCACCTGCGTATCGACCACGCGGCCGCCGCCCAGCGTGTCGTTGGGGTCGCGCACGATGAAGTGGTCGCCCTTGACGACTGCCACCGGTTCGTTCAAGCGCATCTGTGCCCAGGCTATCTCGCCCGGCGGCGCCCCGTCCCGGTCCAGCAGGAGCAGCTTGCCCTCCACCTCCGCCGAGCCCGTGTGAAAGGTCACCGGTAGGTTGTGCCGGAGAGGACGGCCCAGGTAGCGAACGACCCGCAGCCGCACGTCCACCGCCGTCGTGGGCTGGAGCCAGCCCGGCGAGGTCACTACCATGCCCCGGCGGAGTTGTTCCACGGCCAGGCCAGTCAGGTTCACGGCCGTGCGCCGGCCCGGCGGCGCTGTCTCCACCTTGCGGCCGTGGGTCTGGAGCCCCCTGATACGAGATCGCAGACCGCCAGGGGTGATCTCGACCTCCTGCCCTACGTTCAGGGTGCCGTCGATTAGCGTCCCGGTCACCACCGTGCCGAACCCGGCCATGGTGAACGCCCGGTCGATGGGCAGCCGTGGCCGGCCGATGTCGCGCTTGGCGGGGGTCTTGGCGAGCTCCGCTTCAATCGTCGCCGTCAGCTCGTCCAGCCCCTGGCGCGTGACCGCGGAGCAGCTAACGATGGGGGCGCCCTCCAGCGTCGAGCCCCGCAGCACCTCCTCGGCCTCGGCCTTCACCAGCTCCAGGAAGTCCGGCTCCACCAGGTCGGCCTTGGTGACCGCGACGACGCCGTGCTCGATCCCCAGCAGGTCGATGATCGCCAGGTGCTCACGCGTCTGGGGCATCACCCCTTCGTCGGCGGCGATGACCAGCAGGGCCAGGTCGATGCCGCCCACGCCGGCCAGCATGTTCTTGATGAACCGCTCGTGGCCGGGCACGTCCACGATGCTCACCTCGTCGCCGCCGGGGAGGGTGAGCCAGGCGAAGCCCAGGTCTATGGTGAGGCCGCGCTCCTTCTCCTCCCGCAGGCGATCGGGGTCGATGCCGGTCAGGGCCTGGACGAGGGCGGACTTGCCGTGGTCTACGTGGCCTGCGGTCCCGATTACGTACATGGGCCCCTGCGCCCCTCCATTCCCCGAGCAATAGAGCAAAGAGCAATAGAGCACGTGCTCGGTTGCTCCATTGCTCTATTGTTCCATTGTTTGGGGGTGGTGGCGAGCGGGTGGCGGCTGCTAACATACGTCCCGTTATGGCCCGGTCGGTGGGCTACGTCTACGATCCCCTCTACCTGGAGCACGGCGCCCCCGGCCACCCGGAGACGCCGGCGCGTCTCCAGGCTATCATGTCGCATCTGGAGACGTCCGGCCTCCTGGCGGAACTGGTCGAAATCGAGGCGCGCGACGCCAGCACTGCTGACCTGGAGCTGGTCCACTCGCACGAACTCATCGCCCGCGTGCGCGGCGCCGCCGAGGAGGGCGGCGGCTGGCTCGACTTGGACACCTACGTCGTGCCCCGCTCCTACGACGCCGCCCTGCGCTCGGCGGGAGGCGTCCTGGCCGCCGTGGACGCCGTCCTCGACGGCGCCGTCGGCTCCGCCTTCTGCCTGGTGCGGCCGCCGGGGCATCACGCCACCCCCACCAAGGCGATGGGCTTCTGCCTGTTCAACAACGTGTCCATCGCCGCCGCCCACGCCCTCTCGCGCCGCGGCTTGGAGCGGGTGGCCATCGTGGACTTCGACGTGCATCACGGCAACGGCACCCAGGACGCCTTCTACGCCGACCCCCGCGTGCTTTACTTCTCGACGCACCAGTACCCCTTCTACCCGGGCAGCGGCTACTGGGCCGACACCGGCGAAGGCCCCGGCGAGGGGACGACGGTGAACGTGCCGCTGCCCCGCGGCTGCGGCGACAGCGAGTACCTTCGCGCCTACCGCGAGGTCTGCGCGCCCGTCGTGCGGCGCTTCCGGCCGCAGCTCCTGCTGGTCTCGGCCGGATTCGACGCTCACTTCGCCGACCCCCTGGCCCAGATGCTGCTCAGCACCCGCGGCTACTATGAGATCGCCACGCTCCTGCGGGACCTCGCCGGAGAGCTGTGCGAAGGTCGCATCGTTTACGTGCTGGAGGGCGGCTACGACCCCACGGCGCTGGCCTGGTCCGTCCGCGCCTGCATCGATGCGCTGCTGGGCAACCCCTTCGCAGAGGACCCCCACGGCGCGGGCCCCCGCGTCCCCGGCCCCAACATCGACGTCGTGTTGGAGGCCGTGAAGCGGGCGCACGGGCTGGACAAGATAGAGCCGACGTAGAGTTGCGCGAAGTGCCGGTTCCCGCTCGTCCTGAGCCTGTCGAAGGATGAGCGGAGCCATATCGCCGCGCTCATGGATTCGACAAGCTCACCATGAGCGGGAGGGGTGACGATTTGCGTACGAGCCGAGGGCGCCCTAGTCCGGCAGCAGCCGCACGAACACCTCGTTGGCCAGCAGCCGCCCGCGGTCCGTGAGCCGTATCCGTCCGTCCTCGCGCTCCAGCAGGCCCAGGCCGGTCATCTCCACGAAGACCGGGCCGTAGAGTTCCTCCAGCTCCCGCCCGAAGCGGCGGCGGAACTCCGCCGCGTCCAGCCCCTCGTTCAGGCGCAGGGCCAGGATCGCCGTGTCCGCCATCGCCAGCTCCGGCGTCTGCTCTTCCACGTACGCCACCTGTCCCATCGCCCGCAGCAGTTCGCGGACCGGCGCACCGGCCGGCACGCCGCCGGCGACCGTCTCCTGCACCCGACGCACGTACTGCTTCGGCGAGTACACGTCCGCGAACCGGTACGCCCCCTTCCTCCTTCCTCCTTCCTCCTTCCCTCCCAGGTGCGAATGAGCCCCCGCCCCCAGCCCCAGCCAGTCGCCGTTGCGCCAGTAGACCAGGTTGTGGCGGCACTCCTGGCCTGCGCGGGCCCAGTTGGAGATCTCGTACTGTCGGTACCCGGTCTCGGCCAGCCGCTTGCACGACAACTCGTACATCGAGGCCTGGGCGTCGGGGTCCGGCGCCGGGGCCCGGCCGTGGTCGATGTCGTAGGCCAGCTTCGTCCCCTCCTCCACCGTCAGCGCGTACAGCGACAGGTGGTCGGGCGCCAGCTCGATGGCCTGGTCGAGGGTAGACTGCCAGCGCTCCATCGGTTGTTCAGGCAGGCCGTAGATCAGGTCCAGATTGATGCGCTGGAAGCTGGCCCCGCGCGCCCAGCGGTAGGCCTCCACCGCCTCCGCCGCCGAGTGGATGCGGTCCAGCGCCGCCAGCTCGTCGTCGTGGAAGGACTGGACGCCCAGGCTTAGCCGGTTCACGCCCAGCGCCAGCAGCCCGCGTAGGTACGCGGCGTCGACCGTCCCCGGGTTCGCCTCCAGCGACACCTCCGCCTCCGGCTCGAGCTCGAAGTTCTGGCGGAGGGCGGCCATGATCCGCTCCAGCTCCGGCAAGGGCAGGAGGCTGGGCGTGCCGCCGCCGAAGAAGACCGTCGGCACGGGCCGGCCGTGCACCGCCCCCCGCCACAGCCCCATCTCGGCGATGAGGGCATCGACGTACGGCCGGACCAGCGCCTCCAGTCCTGCGTAGGAGTTGAAGTCGCAGTAGCTGCACTTCAGGGAGCAGAACGGGATATGGACGTAGAGGGAGAGCGGTTCGCGGCCCACGACACAATGGTACCAGAACCGATGCCACGCCTTCCGGTCGCGCATCCGCGCCCCGCCGCGGGCGACCACAGAGGGTCGCCCCTACGAGGTCGGCAGAGGGCCGGCGGCTCGGGGGTCCGAGTCGATGCCGCAGGTTTCAACCTGCGGTACGGAGAGGGAATGGACCTATGATTTCAGCGCGTTGTGCGGCGGATGCCCCAACCTTCCACCTGCGCTATAGTAATCTCACCATGCTCAAGACCCACGCCTGCGGCAAGCTGCGCGCCGAGCACGAGGGCCTGGAGGTGACCCTGGCCGGCTGGGTGCACCGCCGCCGCGACCACGGCAGGCTCATCTTCATCGACCTGCGCGACCACGACGGCCTCGTCCAGGTGGTGTTCAACCCCAAAGCGGCCGCGGACGCCTACGCCGTCGCCGACGCCTGCCGGCCCGAGTACGTCCTGCAGGTGGTCGGCACGGTGTCCCGCCGCCGCAAGGGGACCGAGAACGCCCAGCTCCCCACCGGCGAGATCGAGGTGAAGGCCGGCGCTGCCGCCGTCCTCAACCCGGCCAAGACGCCCCCCTTCTACATTGTGGAGGAGACGGAGGTCGACGAGCTGCTGCGCCTCAAGTATCGCTACCTGGACCTCCGCCGCGAGACCATCCATCGCAACCTCGTCCTCCGCGCCCGCGTCACCAAGTTCATCCGCGACTACCTGACTGAGCGCGGCTTCACGGAGATCGAGACGCCGCTGCTGACGGCCCCTACCCCCGAGGGGGCGCGCGACTACCTGGTGCCCAGCCGCGTCCACCCCGGGCGCTTCTATGCTCTTCCCCAGTCGCCGCAGCAGATGAAGCAGCTGCTTATGGTGGCGGGCTTCGAGCGTTACTTCCAGATCGCCCGCTGCCTGCGCGACGAGGACCTGCGCGCCGACCGCCAGCCCGAGCACACCCAGCTCGACCTGGAGCTCAGCTTCGTCTCCGACGAGGAGGATATCCTCGGACTCCTGGAGGGGCTCTACCACGAGCTGGTGCGGACGGTGACACCCCACTTCAAGGTGCAGGCCCATCCCTTCCCTCGTATGACCTACGCCGAGTCCATCCGCCGCTTCGGCACCGACAAGCCGGACCTCCGTTACGGCCTGGAGCTGGTGGACTTCAGCGACGTCCTCCGCCAGAGCGAGTTCGCCATCTTCCGCCAGACCATCGCTCAGGGCGGCGTCGTGCGCGCCATCTGCGTCCCCGGCGGCGCCGCATTCAGCCGTAAGCAGACCGACGACCTGACCACCTTCGTCCAGCAGTACGGCGCCAAGGGGCTGGTCTCCCTGGCTCTTCTCGGAGAGGGCGGCCTGGACGCCCTGACCCAGGACGACGTCCGCTCGCCGGTGGCCAAGTACTTCACGGTCGAGCAGGCGAAGGAGATGGCCCGCATCGCCGGCGCCAACCGGGGCGATATGTTCCTCCTAGTCGCCGACCGCGAGGGCGCGGCCAACAAGGCGCTGGACGCCCTGCGTCGGGAGATGGCCGGCCGCCTGGAGCTGGCCGACCCCAACACCCTGGCCTTCGCCTTCGTCACCGAGTACCCCATGTTCGAGTGGAGCGAGACCGAGCAGCGCTGGATGTCTTCCCACCACCCCTTCACCAGCCCTAGGCTGGAGGACATTCCCCTCATGGACACCGACCTGGGCCGCGTGCGCTCCCGCGCCTACGACCTGGTGTGCAACGGCTGGGAGCTGTTCAGTGGCTCCATTCGAATCCACCGGCGCGAGATCCAGGAGAAGGTGTTCTCCATCCTGGGGATCGGCGCGGAGGAAGCGCAGCGGCGGTTCGGGCACATGCTGGAGGCGTTCGAATACGGCGCGCCGCCCCACGCCGGCATCGGCGCCGGCATCGACCGCCTGATGGCCGTCCTCACCGGCCAGCCTGACATCCGCGAGGTGATCGCCTTCCCCAAGACGAAGAGCGCCATCGACCCCCTGACCGGCGCGCCGACGACGGTGACCCCGGAACAACTGGCGGACCTGCACATCGCCGTCACCGAGACGGAGGAGGAGACGGCGAAGTAGGGGCGTTGAGCCCCCGCTCGTGGTTCGAGCAAACCTCACCACGAGCGGCAAGAGGCGTTTCATGTAGGCAGATCGTATGCCTGAGGACGAGGCGCGTCCCGCTCGTCCTGTCCGACAGGAGTCGGACTCCGATGTTTCACTCGGAGAGGTTTGCTCGAAGGATGAGCGGAGCGAGTTGGCTTCGATGTCGTTTTACGTTTACATGCTGGAGTGCGCGGACGGCTCCATCTACACGGGCCACACCGACAACCTGGAGGCGCGATTCGCAGCTCATCGGGACGGCCGGTTCCGCGGATTTACTTACAAACGCAGGCGCTGGTTGGGCGAGGGGCCCTGACGCTCCGCTCGTGCTTCGAGCAGACCTCAGCACGAGCGGGAAGCGGTGTCTTTCGGTCAGTCGGTGGTCTACTGGAACTGGTGAAAGCGGGCGTTTACGCTCCGCTCGTGCTTCGAGCAGACCTCAGCACGAGTGGTTCGAGCAAACCTCACCACGAGCGGGAAGGGGCGTCTTCGGTCAGTTGGTGGCCTGCTGGAACTGCTGAAAGCAGGCGTTGGCGCTCCGCTCGTACTTCGAGCAGACCTCTCCGAGTGAAACATCGGAGTCCGCAAGGCGGACAGCACGAGCGGGAAGGGGCGGCCTAGCAGAAGCGGGAGTGTGTGCCGGGGTAGGGGCGGGTTTCAAACCCGCCCCTACCCGTGTCAGCGCCCGGAATTCAATGAATCGCCTTGAACCCGCCGACGGCAGGTTGGTATGATGGCGAACAAGGACACACAAAGAACGTATGCAGACCCGCAGGCTAGTCCTCGTCCTCACCGGCATCGCCGTGGCCACCATAGTCGTCATCGGCGTCCTGGTGGTGGTCCTGGTGGCCGGGGGCGGCGACAGCAAGGGAAGCAGCGGCACGCCCAAGGAGTCGCCGGGAACGCAGACCCCCAGCCTTCCCGAGCGCGTGCAGGGCGAACTGCGCCTGGTCGGGGGTGACCCTATCACCTTGGACCCGGCCTGCGCTTCAGACGTCGCCTCCGCCGAGTACATCGTCGAGATCTACTCCGGGCTGGTCTCCTTCGATAAGGACCTGAAAATGGTGCCCGATATCGCCCAGAGCTGGGACGTCAGCCCGGACGGTACCGTCTACACCTTCCATCTGCGTTCCAACGCCCTTTTCCATGACAGCTCACGGCGCGTCACAGCCGCCGACTTCAAGTTCTCCATGGAGCGCGCCCTGAACCCGCGCACCCAGTCCACCGTGGGCGAGGTCTACCTCGACGATATCGTCGGCGCCAAAGAGTTCATCAACGGCAAGGCGAAAGAGGTCAGCGGCATCAAGGCCAAGGACGACAACACCCTGGAGATCACCATCGACCAGCCCAAGCCCTATTTCCTGGACAAGCTCACGTATCCCACCGCCTACGTCGTGGACCGCAACCAGGTCGGCGACTCTACCTGCTTCAAGGGGACGGACTGGACGCGGAACCCCAACGCGACTGGGCCCTTCAAGCTCAAGGAGTGGGCCCTGGGCGAGCGGATCGAGCTGGAGCCCAACAGCAACTACTACCTGGACCCCAAGCCCTCGCTGGCCAGGGTCACCTACGTCCTCTCCGGCTCGCCCCTCATCATGTACGAGAACAATGAGGTCGACATCTCGCCCGTGGGTATCAACGACATCGAGCGCATCCGCGACCCCAACGAGCCCCTGCACGCCCAGTTTGTGGAGTCGGACTCGCTGAACACCTTCTACATCGGCTTCAACGTGAAGAAGCCCCCCTTCGACGACCCAAACGTGCGAAAGGCGCTGGCCATGGCTACCGATAAGGAGCTTTTGGCCAGCAATATCCTCAAGGCCCTGGTGGTGCCGGCCAAAGGCATCCTGCCGCCGAACATGCCCGGCTACAACGCAGGCTTGCAGGGACTGCCTTACGATCCCGACCAGGCGCTGCAGCTCCTGGACCAGGCCGGCGGCCCCAACGTCCTGAAGGACGCCGTACTGCTGACCTCCGGCCAGGGCGCCACTGCCGGGCCTATCCTCGATGCGCTGACCGCGATGTGGAAGGAGAACCTTAAGCTGGGCTTCGATATCCAGATCCAGGCAGAGGAGTTCGGCCTCTTCCTGCGAGACCTGGACGAGGGCAGCTTTCAGATGTTCGACCTGGGTTGGGTCGCCGACTATCCGGACCCCCAGAACTTCCTGGACATCAAGCTCCACTCCAGCAGCGCCAACAACGAGACGAACTACGCCAACCCTCAGGTCGATAGCCTCCTGGAGCAGGCCCGCACCGAAAAGGACCAGGACAGGCGCATCAAGCTGTACCAGCAGGCGGAGGAGCTCATCGTCCAGGATTCCCCCTGGATACCCCTCTACCACGGCAAGTCGAACGCTCTCATCAAGCCTTACGTCCACGGGTACACCCTGACGCCCTTCGTCATCCCCAACCTCCGCTACGTTAGCCTGAGCCGCTAAGCCGGAGAGGCGCTCGTGCAGGGGCTGGCGTCGTATGTCCTGCGGCGGTTGCTGTGGGCGCCGCTCATCCTGTTCGTGGTGTCGGCGGCCACCTTTGCCCTGGGCCGCTACGCCCCCGTCGACTATGTCCGGATCCAGGCCGGCGCCCGCGCTCAGCCCGAGACCATCGAGCGCATACGCGACGAGCGCGGCCTCAACGATCCCTTCTACGAACAGTACGGCCGCTACATCTGGAACTTCCTCCAGGGTGATTTCGGCCAGAGCGTGCGCTACCGCGGAGTGGACGTTCAGGACGTGATCCTGCCCCGGCTCTGGGTCACGGTCCAGTACAACGCCCTGGTTCTGTTGCTCACCTTCGCCATCGGCATCCCCATCGGCACCTGGGCGGCCCTCAAGCGCGGGACCTGGCTGGACCCCTTCGCCATCGGCGTATTCCTGCTGTTCGCCTCCGTTCCAGTGCTGGTCACCATCCCCATCCTCCAGTGGCTGCTGGCGGTGAAGCTGGGCTGGCTGCCGTCCGGCGGCTGGGACGTGCACGAGTTCTTCGGCGTGGAGATCGGCGTCCTCTCGAAACGGATCGTCCTGCCCCTGCTGGTGATGACCCTGCCCGGTGTGGCCGGGCTGGCCCGCTACATGCGCGCCCAGGTGCTGGAGGTGCTGGACCAGGACTACGTACGCACAGCCCGGGCCAAGGGGCTGCAGGAGTTTACGGTAGTGACCCGACACGTAGTCCGCAACGCCTTCCTGCCCATCATCACTATCCTGGGCTTCGAGCTGGCAGGGCTGCTGGCCGGGTCTATCTTCGTCGAGACCCTGCTGAGCATCCCCGGCATCGGCGCCTACGCCTTCGAGTCCATCAACAGCCGCGACTATGACAGCATCATGGCCATCGTCCTCATCGGCGCCGCGGCCTTCATTTCCGCCACCCTGCTGGTGGATGTGACCTACGCCTTCATCGACCCGCGCATCCGTCTGGGCGGGCAGGCGCGCTGATGGCATACGCAGAAGCGTCGACCCCGGCGTTAGAACAGCCCGCCACCACGGCGGCGCCCTCTTTCCGGCTGCTGCGGCGGCTGGCGCGGCGGCCTGTGGCCATGGCGGCTATCGTTGTCATACTCAGTGTCTACCTGGCGGGCATTCTGGCTCCCTGGGCGGCGCCCTACTCCTTCAGCAAGACGGACTTCCAGCATCCCTTCGCCGGGCCCAGCCTGGACCACCCCCTGGGCACAGACCGCCTGGGCCGTGACCTCCTATCCAGGGTGATGTGGTCCGCCCAGACGACCGTCATCGTCTCCGCCGCCGCCGTCCTCACCGGCGGCCTGGTCCTGGGCGTGACCTTGGGCCTTATTTCCGGATACGCCGGTGGCCGCGTAGATAATCTAGTCATGCGCCTGGCCGACGCCTTCTACGCGGTGCCAACCATACTGCTATTACTCATCATCAACGCCACCCTAAGGGACAAGGTAGACAACCTATTCAAGGATATCGAGGGGTGGGTCATCCTCCGTAACGTGGAGGACTGGACGGGCTCCAGCCTTTCCAGCTACGCCAGCTACTTCCTGGTCTTCGCTGCCCTCTCTCTATTCGGCTGGGTGGGGATGTCCCGCCTGGTCCGCTCCCAGGTGCTCTCCTTGCGCGAGTCGGACCATGTCTTGGCCGCCAAGGCACTCGGCGCCTCCACGCCTCGCATCCTCTTTCGGCACCTGTTGCCCGGCGTTACCAACCTCCTCCTGGTGGCCGTGACGTTGTCCCTGGGCGCCATGGCTGGAGCGGAGATCGCCCTCTCCTGGCTGGGGATCGGCAT
>Ga0105164_10002971_pt1 | contig 10354 bp, 9 predicted proteins | sample VDWuncwatermetaG_FD_89674 | JGI IMG/M metagenome (GOLD analysis project Ga0105164, IMG submission 89674) | Wastewater microbial communities from Netherlands to study Microbial Dark Matter (Phase II) - VDW unchlorinated drinking water | ecosystem: Environmental > Aquatic > Freshwater > Drinking... | reverse complement strand
GATAATTCGTATGCGCCAGCCTCTCGAAATCCTCTATTGGCTTTTCCTGGAATGGATACTGAGACGAAACCCCTGCGTTATTTATCAGAATATCGACCTTGCCGAACCTTTCCTTAGTTTTATTTACAAGGCTCTCTAAATCTTCTAATTTTGTTACATCGCAAGCAACTGGTAGGACTCCAACCTTATATTTGTTGGAGATCTCATCAGCAGTCTCTTCTAACGGCCCGACCTTTCGAGCGGCAATTGCAAGGTCAATCCCTAAGCTTGCTGCGGTAGATGCAAGCGCCTTGCCAATTCCCCGGCTTGCTCCGGTAACAATCGCTGTCTTACCTTTTAATTCCTGTACCATAGTAAACTCCTTCGTAATTTAACTTTATACTTTACCTGTTTCCTTTTCTATAATCGACTTAAAAATCTTCAGGTTGTGCTGCGAGCCCTCGTTGATAAATCCTTCTACCTGCTCATCGTTAAATTTTGCCTTATCGTCCATTTCAAAATGCTGAATCCAAGTCATCTCAGTCCCTTCAGGCTTTGGCGTATAAAGCCATATAATCTTCATATACTTAAAGGGAAAAAGCGGGTCGTGACGCTGCGCATAAGTAAAATATTTGTCCTTGAAAAGAAGACGCCAGGAAACCCAGGATTTACCCTCTTCATCGGTGAGGCGAAAAGTTATTTTATTATCTTTTTTCTCAACTACTTCTGCCTTCTGGTATTCTGCTCCGAATAATTCCGTCCAGCGCGGAATATCATTTGAAATGTCGAAAATTTTTTCGTAAGGCGCATCGATTATAATTGAATTACACGTGTGGCCCATTATTATTCTCCTTTGTTTTGCGGGTGGCACGGGGATGCTTCGAAGCGCGTAATGCGCGAGAAGCGCCCCGTGACAGGACCCGCAAAATTTACAAAATTGCCACTACTCTTGCCCAGGCAGCTCCGGTGAGTTTAATGCGTATAGGAAAACAAATAACCTTAAATCCGTAATCCGGAAGTTTCTCCAGGTTTGCCAGGCGTTCAATATGGATAAACTCGCGCTTACGTCCATAGAAGTGCGCGGGATAAAATTTTCTCGTGTCTTTTGTTTCTAGGAACTCCTTAAGCATAAAACTATAAGGCCTGTCTATGCCCATGGTATCTACTCCGAAAATCTTAACCTGCCTGTCTAAAAAATAATCTATGGCCGTAGTATCGATACCGGGATAATCGGAGAAATATTTAGGCGTACCGTAAAACTTATCCGCGCCCGTGTGCAGGAGCACTATATCATTTGCTTTGAGCGAATAATTTATTCTTTCTAAAACCTCCTCGATATCGGCGGCATTTATAGTTTCTGCTGGCTTTTTATGAGTTAAATTCAGCTTTACTGCGTCGCAGAAACAGTATTCGAGAGGGATTTCTTCTGCGGTCCTTGAAACACGATTTTCTGATTTTGAGCCGTAATGAAAGGAATAATCGAGGTGGGTCCCGACATGCACCGGGGAATGCACAATCTCTAATGATAAAAACTCCTCGTCCGGCAGGTCCTCTTTTCTCACAATGCGCCCACCCAACGCGTATTTTAATTTGCCAAGCAGGGTCTTACCCATAATCACGCGGTTAAATTTTTCCACGCCTGCCTTATGGCCCACTCGCTCAATTTCTACCTTGTGGACCTCAAAAGCCTTTTCGTCAATCGGTAAACTTAGGTCGATTATTCTCATTATCCGCCTATTTTTGAGCTAATGACTTTCTCTATATCGTTTATGGTTGAAAATTTGGTGATCTCTTTAGGGCTTAATTTTGTGCCAAAGGCTTTCTCAAGGGCAATAACAGTTTCAACCATCTCAGTTGAATCAACTCCGATGCCATCTTGCAATGATACGTCATCTTTCAACTCTTCTGGCTTGACTTTTAAAAGTGTTACTAGGATATTTTTAATCTTATCCTTCATGTCTTATCTCCCTCATTTAGTCCCCTTGCAAAGCTTAGTTTATTCTCTTACGGGGACAGTCCCTATATTTGCACCTCACCCTTAGTGGCTGCTGCTTCCCATTTATTGATTCCTGCCATAACATCCTGGAAACAAAGCTTTGCGAGAATATCAAAATTGCTCTCCATAATCCTGTTAATTCTTCCCGGCTTTGAAAAAAATTCGCGCATGCACCAAGAACCTAAACGGCCAAGGTCAGGAATGGAAAGGTGGTCTGTAGGTATAACCGGATGCAGGAAATCCCAGGTGCCAAAATCAATTTTTTCCACATCAATCCACTTTTTCTTAAGGCCTATCCGCCACATCGGAGAGCTGGGTGCCGGCGTCACATAACCGACCCAGAGGATATCCGGATCAACCATATCCGTAAACTCATAGCGCTGCTTGACAATGGCCTCCGTGTCGTAATCGAATCCCATCATAATATCAGCAACTACGGCTATGTCGTTCCTGCGCAGGATTTCAACTGTCTTCTTAATTTGGTCGATAGTGATACCCTTGGCGATTTTCTTCAACTCTTCCGGAGTGGTAACTTCTATGCCGAATACGCCGATAAACAAACCGGTTTCTTTCATAAGCGGCAGGATTGATTCGCAGTTAACCCAGTCAACGGCCCGGCCTAAGGACACCCATTTAATGGGAATATCTTTTTGCTTTTTCAGCTCGCAGAATTTCTTGACACGGGCAGGATCAACGTTAAAGTTATCATCCTGAATGACTACGACTTTAACACCGTACTTTTTATGCAAGAGTTCGAGCTCTTCGATTACTCGTTCCGGAGATTTGGCGCGCCATTTCAAGAAATCCGAAGGAAAACGCGGGTCATACTGGTCCCATTCGTAACAAAAGGTGCACGCCGAAGGGCATCCGCGCGAGGTAACCATATCAACGAACGGTTTCCAGTGCGTATGGCCCACATATTTATCCATGGGAAACAAATCATAGGCAGGAAGCGGCAGGAGATCAAGGTTCTCCATAAGCGGCTTGTGCGGACCCAGCACCGGTTTGCCCTCAATGCGGCAAGCCACACCCGCGACATCCTGCAAAGGCTTATCTTTAGCAATCGCATCGATAATGTCAAAAAATGATTCTTCTTCGCCCATAACGATATAGTCCACAGCTGGCTGGCGATTAAGCGTATACTCAGGCATCGCAGAATACCACAGCCCGCCTAAGATAATTTTAGTCTTTGGCAATACCTCTTTAATCCTCTTTGCAGCTTCGTTAAAATGCCTCAATACGCCGTAGCCGCCGTAGCCATGCAGCTGTTCTCCTAAGACTACTACATCAGGATTCTTATCCTTGACCTTCTCGATCAATTCATCCATTGGCATCTCTAATGCCCTGCCGTCAATAACCGATACATCTTCATAGCCTTTTTCCCGCACATATGCAGCCCAGTGAGCATACAGCTGGTTGGGCGAGATGTGCTTACCGTGGGTAGCCCATGCGCCTACCTTTGGCATAACAAATAAAATTTTCATTTCGTCTCCTTTTGGCTTATTTCGCTAGCAAACCGTATCTCGCATAGTAGTCCCTACTTCTCAACCACTAACGCTGAATTTATGCCGCCTCTTCCTCGGGAAATTATCAGCGCTTTATTTATTTTGTACTCCTTGGATTCCTTACCTATATAATTGATCCCGTTTAAAACCGGCTCATCGAGATTTATTGTCGGGGGGACTAAATTATGCTCCATAGCTAAAATTGTAATAATCAAATCTACTGCGCCTGAGGCGCCGAGCAGATTTCCAAACATGGACTTAGGACAGCTTACAGGGATATTCTTCAGCCTGCTGCCGAAAACGCTTTTTATGGCTGCTATTTCCGAATTATCCCAGATATCTACCGCTAGCCCGTCTAAACTTATGTAATCTATTTTTTCAGGAGTTATGCCGGCATCAGCAAGCGCCATATTAATTGCGCGCGCTAATTCCTTTCCGTCTCTGGCGGGATTAATCCTGTTAACTGCATCGCAGCTTGTGCCGTAACCGGAGATTAAAACGAAGGGTTTTACGGCTCGAGATTTTGCACGCTCAATATTCTCCATCACCATAATTCCGGCGCCCTCGCCGATAACAAAGCCGTCGCGTTCTTTATCAAAAGGCCTGTAGGCTTCTTGCGGATGAGTATTATTTTTAGAAAGCGCCCCGTAAGTATTGCAGCATAAAAGCGCGTACGGAGTAACCGGCGCTTCCATACCGCCGGCTAAAATCATATTAAGTTTATTTTTGGCTAAAACTTTTCGCGCGTATCCTATGGCCATCAAAGAACTCGCCCTATCAGCAACCACTGTCTTGCTAAAACCCTTTATCCCGTAATAAATTGATACCTGGCCTTGTGGCGCAGCAGGAAACCAAGCTGACGCCATATAAGGAGAAACTCCCTCGCGGCCTTCAATATATAAATCGCGCAGTTCGGTTTCAGCATAAAGCCATCCCCCGATGGCATTGCCTAAAAATATTCCCACGAGGTTAGGGTCCTCATTTTTGATATCTATTCCGGCATCCTGCAAAGCCATCTCGGATGCGATTAATGCCATATGGGAGAATGCGTCGATTTTTTTCAAAAGGCGCTCGGAAACATGGCTGTATTTTTCCAGATCATCAATTTGCCCGGCAATGTGCGAAGGGTATTTTGAGGCATCAAAACGGGTAATCTTTTTTACAAAAGAACGGCCGCTCTTTATATTTGCCCAAAATTGCCTCTTGCCTATTCCCGAAGGGCTGATAATACCTATTCCTGTTACAGCTATTTTTACCATTCGTAACGGCTCAATATTAAGGATGAATGTATCCCGGAAAAACCGCTGCTTGTTTTTAATATGGTATTTACTTTTTTGTCGATTGCCTTGTTAGGGATATAATATAAATCGCACTCCGGGTCATTCTCCTCTTGATTTATGGTAGGAGGAAGGATGTTTCTTTGGAAAATCATGCAGCAAACTGTAAGCTCAATGGCATTCGCCGCTGCCAACGGATGCCCTATCATGGATTTAAGAGAGCTTATGGGTAATTTATAAGCGTAATCGCCAAATACCGTTTTGTAGGCATTGGTCTCAAATATATCGTTCATCCGCGTAGATGAGCCGTGCGCATTAATATAATCTATTTTCTCCGGCCTGCCTTGCGCATCTTTTAAACCTAAACTTATGCAGCTTACCATCGCCCCGCCGTCACCCGGGAGGTCAGTCATATGAAAGGCATTACAGCTTGTGCCGAACCCTAAAACTTCACAATAAATACGGGCATTGCGCGCTAAAGCGTGGTTTAATTCCTCTAAAATTAATAACCCGGCGCCCTCGGATAAAACAAACCCATCGCGCTTATTATCAAAAGGCCTGCTTGCTGCTTCCGGCCTGTCATTTCGAGCTGATAAAACATTCACCACATCAAACGCGCCAAAGGTGATCGGGGTGATAGGGGCTTCTGCTGCCCCGCATACCATTATATCCTGCTCGCCATCCTGAATTGCCTCCAAAGCAAAACCTAAAGAGTCTGTTCCGGCTGTACATCCTGTTGAAAGGGTATTACATATCCCTTTTAATCCGTATCTTGCGGATATTTCAATTGACGGCGTATTAAACATTGCGGCGTCATAAAGATCAGGCCGAACCAAAGAAGGGTCTATAGGATGCTTTCCGTCATTGGTGACCAAGGCAAATTCTTCTTCCATGTACTTTGTTCCGCAGATAGCGTTGGCAAGGCAGACGCCTATAGCTTCCGGGTTTTCTTTGGAAAAATCCAGGCCGCTATCCTTAATAGCCATATCTCCTGCCACAATTCCAAACTGCACGTATCTATCCATGCGCATGGCTTCTTCATGCGTCAGCCCCAATTTAAAAGGGTCAAAATCCCTGACCTCTGCGGCAATCTTTGTGTTAAATACCGAGACATCAAAACCATCAACTAATTTCACTCCGGATTTACCGGAAACCATGGCCTGAAAAACCGTATCTTTACCAATGCCATTTGGCGAAATAACCCCTATACCTGTTATAACTACGCGTCTTTTATTCATCTACTCCTCTACTCGTGAAACCTTAAAAACTACATGGCCTCCGTCAGGGCAGGTAACCGTATCTATTGCATTGTGGTCCTTCATAAAGAAAAACTTCGCCCCGAAATTTAAAGCAAAAAGCGCAGGGAATGCGGTGTGGAATGCTGCTCCGCAAAAGTGCGGGATACATTTTAATCCAACAGTTTCCCACCTGTCTCCTAATTTATAACCAAAAGTGCATTTTCCGCTTGCCTTAACTACTTCAATCGCCATTTTTTTTGGGTTTGGCCTCCCGCCTGACTGGCGGGAAAAATCTGGATCCTTGGGAACAAATTCAACTTTCCCTTTTTTATCCAGGACCTCTGCCTTAAATTCCAGCTTTCCTCCGTCAGGGCAGGTAATTAGTAAAGAGCGTTGATTATCGCGAAAGGGAAATTTTGCTCCGAAACTCAAAGCATAAACTACTGGAAAGAGGACATGCGCAAGCCCTAAACAAAAATATTTTGGGGGATGGGTAAAATCCTCCAAAATCAACTCATCGCCTATGTCGTAACCGTGGTAACAAAGACCAACCACCTTGGTTACCGTAAGTTTTAAACTGGGGAAAGGAGAATCTATCTTTTTCTTCAACCGGCCAATCCTCTCGTGCTAGCCAAAAGTTCTTCTTTTGTAAAGAACTTATTTGTTTGTTCAACTTGATGCACCATCTCCACTAATTTTTTATTTAACGGAGCAGCAAACCCATATTCCTGCGCAAGTAGCAGGAATTCACCGTTAATGTAATCTATCTCAGAGGCCCGTCCGCGCTTTATACTCTGTAAGATAGAGCCGTAAAGAGGATCTTTGCTTAATTTGGTCATAATCCCTGAGAATATCTTGGCTGCTTCAAAACCAGGCATGCACACCATTTTAGTGATATTCTCCAACGGGAAACCCGGCAGCGATACCAGATTTATGCCAGCTTTACAAATAATATCAAATCCCTCTTTCCAGATATCTTGGCTTATACTGCTAACCTCAAGGTCTGAGAATGCCTCCTGCATGCTTATTCCTAAAATCGCCGGGATACAATTATTGGCATTTACGAAAATCTTCAGGTATTTCATCCCCAAAATATCTTCGCTTATGAGAGTAGAAAAGGCCTTATCAAAGACTAAGCTATCCATGATTATTTTTTCTCCAGGCCTTGACTTAAAGATGCTTCCCATTATCCAGCTTCCTTCAAAATTATGCACTACCTTGCCAGGCTCGAGGTAGGTTGCCCCGAACATAACAATACTTGAAATAATATTTTCTTTTGGGATGTATTTGGCGGCTATATGGTCTGCCCGTACGCCGTTTTGCGTAGTAAGTATAACCGAATTTTTAAGAAAAAATAAATTGTCTTTTAGGGCGCTTTCGATATCCTGCGTCTTTGTGGCAATAATAGCAATATCCGGTGTGGAAATTAACAGTTCGCCTATTTCGATCGGGACTTTAAAATCCCCCCTTACTCCTGAGATTTTAAGGCCATATTCTATTATCGCGTTAATAGCATCGGGCCTGCCTATTAAAGAAACATCTTCGCCCTTTAATTTTAGGTATCCGGCAACAAGGCTTCCTATCGCGCCTGCTCCGATAACCGCTATCTTCATCCCGTTAGAAATTTTGCGTTATCTTCTCCCGTTATATGGTATTTCTAACGGGATTCATTCTTATTGTTGGTTTTTGGAAATCCGCATTTCCTGTAATCAAAACCCGTTTGCTCTAATAACCTGACCATCATACTGTAAAATGGAGAAGGCACGTCAGAAAAAAAGGCAGTGATTACATCCTGCTCCTGGATTTGTTCTGCGTTTCTTATTCTTGCGATCTCTTCGGCTTTTTTGGTCACCGCTTCCTCTGTAATGTGGCGGTGAAAAACCGGAATTCTGGAAATCATCAATTTAAACTTCTCTTGCGTCTTGGTATCCCAATCCATAGCTTTGCCTTTATATACATCCCCACACCAATTACGTTTTAGCCATCGCTATATTGTAATTGGTGTAGGGATATAGTAAAATTTTACTATTTAAATTTCTCCATATTCTATTAAATAAAATCTACCCTGTCAAGTAATTTCTTTTTTCTTTTTTCTTTATCCTTGCTTCAAGCACCGCATAAAGAGTGGGTACAAAAAGCATGGTGATAAGAGTAGATACAGAAAGACCTCCGAGCATTGTTATTCCTATCGGCTTCCAGAGTTCAGACCCTTCTCCGCGAAATATAGCCAAAGGCAACAATCCTACCAGGGTGGTTATGGTGGTCATAAGAACGGGCCTTAGCCTGTGCTTTCCTCCTACGGTAACTGCTTCAAACAAGGAAAGCCCGCGCGCACGCAGAATATTTATGTAACTGATTAAAACAATCGCGTTGTTAACCACAATGCCAGTAAGCATAATAATTCCCAGGTAACTTATGACATTCAGGTTTGAGCCGGTTAAAATAAATCCTAAGATTACTCCGATAAAAGTAAATGGTATGGCAAACATAATTATAAAGGGATCGAGTAACGACTCGAATTGCGCTGCCATTACCATATAAACAAGGATTATTCCAAGGATTAAAAGCATAAGTAAATTCTTAAAAGCATTTTTCTGTTCCTCCGCTTCGCCTCCGAAGTTTATTAAAATATCCTGTGGCAGCGTAATGTTCTGCAACTGCTTCCTTATATCTTCAATAACCTTCCCCATAGACCTGCGATAGGTATTGCATTCAACCCTGACTACCCTTTCGCGGTTTTGCCTCTCAATCTCAAGGGGTCCGAGAATCTCTTTAACTTGCGCTATATTAGACAGCCTGATCTTCTTTCCGGTAAGCGGCGAAACTACGAATAAATTCTCAATATCCTCTATATTTTGGCGCGATCCCTCTTCCAGCCTTACATAAATATCGTATGTCTCGCCTTTCTCTCTGTATTTTGTCGCTGCTTGCCCCTGTATAAAAGTCTTTAAGCTCTCGGCTATGATACCCATATTCAACCCTAAGCTGCCCGCCTTCTCCCTGTCAACTTCTATCCTTAATTCCGGACGGCTAAAATCGCGCGATATTGATATATCGGCTGTGCCGGGAACACGCCCCATAATTTCCTTTACCTTACCAGCCACTTTATCCGTTTCTTCAAAAGAATGCCCTATAATCTCAACCTGCACCGCCTTGCCCCCCATACCGGTAAGTATACGGCCTATAGGGTTGCCTGTTGTAACATCAATTTTTACTACTCCGGCAATTTTGCTGATTTCTTTTCTGATTGCCTGGCCTATCTCTTCCACAGAGCGTTTTCTCTGGGTTTTAGGTATAAGTTTTAGGCCGCTAATCGCCACATGGCTTCCGGAAGCAGCATTAAAAATTCTACCTGTGCCTGTTACTGAACCGCAGCGCACATAATAAAATCTTGCCTCAGGAACATCATTCTTATAAATTCGCTCTATCCTCTCCCCTAACTTTTCGGTTTCCTCAAGCCTTGTCCCGATGGGCAACTGAACCGTAACACGCAGATCCCCGGTATCTTCGACAGGCATAAATTCATTTCCCACAAAACGCGTTAATAACAAACTAAGGGCAAATACCCCCAAGAACCCGAAGATCACTATTTTCTTATGCCCGAGGCACCAGGCGAGCGCTTTAGAGTAAAAATCTTCCCAGCTCTTAAACCATGTTTCAGAAATAGCGTAAAATTTAGCGAATAATTTATTTTTCTTATGCGTATCTTCCGCTTCGTAGCTCATCCAGCGGCTGGCAAGCATGGGGCTGAAAGTTGTGGCAGTAAAAAGTGAGGCCAGCAGCGTTACGGTCACAATAACCGCTAATTCCGTAAACATTATGCCCACAACACCCTTGATGAATAACATGGGTAGAAATACAACTATTGTAGTAAGCGTAGAGGCAGAAATAGCTAAAAACATTTCTGATGTCCCGAAGATCGCTGCCTCCTGCGGACGGTTTCCACTTTCCAACCGACGGTATATGTTATCTACTACAACTATAGCGTTATCAACAACCATGCCTGATGCTATGGCTAACGATGAGAGGCTGATCGTATTCAGGGTTTTTCCGGTTAAAAACATGTAAATGAATGCGATTAAGAGGGAAAAGGGAATAGTTAATGCGATTATCAAGCTGGGTAAAACCTGGCGCAAGAAGAACCAAACTACTAAAATAACTAAAATTATGCCGAACCAGAGTGTAGATTTCAAGGAATTCAGAGAGTTGATAATATCCTGCGCTGTATCAAAAATCTTATACATCTTGATATCTGCTGGAAGGGTATTTTCTATTTCCTGTATTTTTTTCTTTACAATCCTTGCCACCTCAACTGTGTTGGTGTTTGTCTGTTTCTGCACAAAAAGCAACACTCCCAGT
>Ga0105164_10002970_pt1 | contig 10354 bp, 7 predicted proteins | sample VDWuncwatermetaG_FD_89674 | JGI IMG/M metagenome (GOLD analysis project Ga0105164, IMG submission 89674) | Wastewater microbial communities from Netherlands to study Microbial Dark Matter (Phase II) - VDW unchlorinated drinking water | ecosystem: Environmental > Aquatic > Freshwater > Drinking... | reverse complement strand
GGCAAGCACCCCCGCGCCGAGCGCGAACGAGGAGCCGAGGAGCGCGAGGGGCTGACCCGTCCGGCTCCAGGCGAGCAGGAGCCGCAGCGCGAGCACCAGCAGCGCGGCGGCCACGATCTCGCCGGAGCCGGCCCCCACGGCGTAGACCCAGAGCGGGTGGGCGATCCCGGCGGCGGCGAGCACGATCGCGGGCCCTCGTCCGACGCCCATCTCCCGGAGCGCACGGTACAGCCACCAGCCGGCGGCGGCACCGGCGAAGCTCGACACGACCGCGGGTCCCAGGGTCGTCCATCGCAGGGCCGGGATCGCCGCCAGCGGCATCGCGAGCACGACCGGGAGCGGCGGCACGTCGTAGCCGATGGCGTCGAGCGAGGGGACCGCCGCGAACGGGACGGCGCTCGCGCGCAGCGCGATGGCCGCCGGCGCGAGCGCAAGTGCGCCGAGCGCGTCGAACGTGGCCCCCACCGCGGCGCCCGCGGCGGCCAGCCCACCGACCGCCGCCCACCGTGCCGCGCCGCCGGTGCGCACGGACGGGACGTCCCGCACTCGCACCGGCGCGAAGGCCCTCGCCGCGATCGGCCCCGGGTAGCGCGCGGCCTCTCGAACGAGCAGCCCAGGCCGTTCGTCTGAACCAAAAGCGCCGATCAGATCCTCGCCAGGATCGCTTGATCTTGTCGGCGAACCTCCGACTCGGGACACTAGCGGCCCTCTTCGGCGGGGTGCACGCGATAGAGGCGCCAGCGGTCCGGTCCGCCGAAGTCCCGCTCCAGCGTCGCGTAGGCTGCGCCGGCCTGCCACAGCCCAGGCAGCGCTGCGCCCACGGCCTCGGAGTCGGAACGGCGAGTCACGAGGATGTGCGTGACGGCACCGCCGTCCGGACGATCGAGGATCTGCGGGAAATCCCGATCGTTCGTGATCGCGTAGCGGCGGTGGTCGCGAGCGAAGAGGTCGATCGAGAAGGCGAGCGCCGAGTCCATGAGCACCACCGTCCCCGGGGGAAGGCCATCGACGTACCGGGCGATCTCCTTGTCGGTGCCGAAGGTGTACGAGGCGGGCAGCGGGTTGCGCGTGGGGTCGATGAGGTGGGCCACGATCCCCGCCTCCTCGCGTCCGTGATTCGGGTCGGCCAGCGCGAACAAGCTGGCCGGCCAGCTGACGAGGATAAGGGCGAACGAGATGGCCCATCCGGCGATCCAGGCGGGTCGAGTCCCGCGAAGCGGTTCGAGGACGAGCGGCAGCAGGACGAAGGAGAAGGGGACGCAGTAGATGAAGAAGCGCAGCCAGCCGAACGAGGTGCCGCTGTACACCAGGTAGGCGTGGAACGCGGGCAGGCTGAGCGCGAACCCGAGCACGCCGAGGGTCACGTGCTCCTTGCGGAGCAGGCCGCGGATCGCCGCCAGCGCGGCGATCAGGACGCTTGCCGGGAAGACGTAGGCCGACTGGACGGCCGCGTAGGCGGCCGAACCGGCGATCGAGCCGACCGCGCCCGAGAGGTACGTTTCGCCGCCGCTCCGGAAGCCCGCCGTCAGTGCGACGTTGCCATAGCTCGAGCGGTAGAAGTGGAGCGGGTCGCCGACGAGGATCCAGTTGAAGAAGATCCAGAGCGCGACGACGTAGCTGATCGGCGCGGTGTACGTGAGGAGGATGGCCTCGAGGCGATCGGGGTTGAGGTCCTTGCCGAAGAGAAACGCGGCGGTGAGGCCCAAGATCCCCGCCGCGGCGAACGCGATGCCCTCGTAGCGCACGAGGAACGTACCGGCGCTGAGGAGCGCGAAGAAGATGAGGGTGGAATAAGGGCCGCCCCGCGCCCAGCGAACGAACTGGTGGGTGGCCGCGAGCATGAAGAAGATGAGCGGCGACTCGCTCATTCCGTTTGCCCCGTAGAAGACGATGATCGGGTCCAGTCCGTACGCGAGGAGCAGTGCGCGCCTCCGCCACGTCCCCGTCCCGAGCAGCCGGAGGATGCGGTCGAGGATGAAGACGCTCCCCGCTCCGAACGCGGCGCTCTGGATCGGACCGGCGAGGTGCGCCAGACCGAACGGGTCCAGCGCCAGGACGAGGGGGATCTGCACGATGCTCGGCAGGGGGTTCCAGACGAACCCGATCGCCGCGAGGTGCGGGTCCCGCGAGAGCACGACGTACAGCGCGCTCGCCGTCCGCGCGAGCGCGTCGCCAGCGTAGGAGCCAAGCCCGAGCATGAGGAAGAGGCCAAGGCCGAGGTAGACGTAGCCGCACAGCATCGGCAGCGAGACGAGGGCGCCGAGGGCGCGCACGAGGGGCTGGCCGGCCAGCGGTCGCGCGCGCGGCGCGCCCGCACTGAGGATCGCCGCGGACGTGGTCACGAGCCCTCGCTCGCGGCGGACCGGCCGAGATCGACCTTGATCGCTCCACGGTAGAGGCCGTGGTCCGTCTTCTCCCAGTAGCTCGGCTTGTAGAAGAGCTGGAGGAATCCCTTCCACGCGGCGACGGACATGAAGGCCCAGTAGATCGGCGAGAGGAGCGCGTACTTCACCATGCCGTAATACTGACGGCGCAGGCAACCGGCGACGTTCAGGTAGGTGAAGGCGAAGTTGCCGACGTAGAGCCCGACTGCCCCGAGGTAGAAGACCGGCGCGGGAAAGATGTCCCGGATGATCCCCCAGTGGAACAGGAACCAGGCCGCGGTGAGGAGCCAGTACACCGGGTTCAGCAGATAGCCGAAGAACGTCCCACCGACGACGAACTGGAAGCTGATGAAGGCCTTCGGGCCGATCTGGCGATAGAGCCGGAGGGGATGCCGCATGTGCACCAGGTACGTCTGGATGTATCCCTTCACCCAGCGCGAACGCTGGCGGATCCAGTTGTAGAGCTCGGAGTTCGCCTCCTCGTACGTCGTCGAGTCGATGACCGCCGTGGTCCATCCCTTCTTGTACAAACGCATACCGAGATCGGCATCCTCGGTCACGTTGTGGGGATCCCACGCCCCCAGTTCGCGCAGGCGCGCCGTCCGGAAATGGTTGCTGGTGCCGCCGAGGGGGATGGGCGACCGGCTGGCGTCGAGGCCCGGCAGGAAGAGGTCGAACCACATGCTGTACTCGATCGTGAACCACTTGGTGAGCAGGTTCTGGCTCCGGTTGAAGTAGTTCAGCTTGGCCTGGACGCAGCCGAGCCGCTCGGGCCCCTTCGCGAAGGCCACGATCGCCTTCTTCAGCTGGCTCGGCTCGGGGATGTCCTCCGCGTCGTAGATGACGACGTACTCCCCCTTGGCATGGATGAGGCCGTAGTTGCAGGCCTTCGGCTTCCCCTTCAGCAGGCCCTGAGGCACGACGAGGAGGTGGAAGTAGCTGGGCAGGCCGGCCTTCCGCGCCACCTCTATGGTCTCGCGATCGTCCTCCTCGAGGAGCACGTTCACGTCGAGCTTGGTCGTCGGGTAGTCAAGCCGCTGGATCGCTCGGACGAGGATCGGGAACACCCGGGCCTCCCGGTAGACGGGGATGAGGATCGTGTACACGGGCAGCTCCCGCTCGTCGAGGACCGCCACGTCCTCGGCCGTGACCTCGATCTCGAAGCTCGTTCCAAGCGCACGGTACGCGAGATAGAACTTGTACGCGGAGAGGCCGACGTAGAGCAGCGTCGAGAACACGACAAACGCGGTGACCGTGATAATCGGCGCGGTCGCCAGCCCGACCAACGTCGCCACCAGGAGGGCACCGAAGAAGACCCGCTGCCCGCGCGAGAGGACCGAGCGGGCGGAGTCCTCCGGCGAGCGGGCCGCGAGCTGGGCCGCGGAGATGTGCAGGTACTCTTCGCGCCAGACGGCGGCGAGCGCCCGGCTCAGAGCCGTTTCGGTGACGATGACGGGCGTCACCGCGCGGCCCGTTATCTTCGTCACGGCGTCCAGGCCGATCGCCTCGGGTAGGTCAGCGCAGGCGACGACCAGCGCCTCGCCGTCGTCGTAGATCGGACAGAAGCCCTGCGTGCGGGCAAGATCGTGCGGGACGAGCCGCACGATCTCGTGGTCCGGCTCGGCCGCGTCGAGGTCCACGAACGGCAGCGCGGCCTGCTCGGCGATCGTGGCCGCGAACTCGGCCTCGGTGACGTAGCCGAGGGTCACCAGGCCGACGCCGACGCGCACGCCGGTGCGGTCGTGCACCTCGAGCGCGCGGTCCAACTGATCGCGGACGATGACGCCGGCTTCGATGAGGCGCTCGCCCACGCTGCGGCTCGCGTAGACGCGGCGCTGGGCGGCCTCGAGCTCCCGTCTGGTGGTGACCGTGCGTGTGACGGCTGCCCCGAGATACAACCGCGCCTCCTCCGCGGCCTCGTCGTCCAGGGGGTTCGCGAAGGCCACCTCGGCGCTCCCGTCGCGCATTCGGCGCACGGCGAGCGTCCCCCTCTGGAGCGCCGCGTCTCGCGGGATCTGGCGCGCGAGCCTCCCGTCGACGGGGTCCTCCCAGACGGTGTCGACGCGCTCGTGTCCGAGGGCATCGACGCGCGTGACCGAGCGCGGGCGTGGCTCGAGCCCGGCGAGCTGCAGCCCGAGGTGCTCGGAGAGGGCGAACGCGAGCCGCGCCGGCGTGATCATCCCGTTCTGCGTCAGCGCGACGTCCGGATGCCGGCCGCGCGCGATCGCCTCGAGGGCGTCGTTCACCTGCGTGCGCGAGAGCAGGTCGCGGCTCAAGAGGAAGCGTCCGAGCTGCACGTACGCGTCGGGCGCGGCGACGCGCGGCGCGTACCATCGTTCGACGGCGGCGGCGGGATCGACGGCCACTGCCAGGACGGTCTCCACCGCGCTCCCGGCCGCCCGCGCGACCGCGTCGGCATCGCCGTCCGCGTCGAGGAACGCGACGACTAGCGATCGACCCTGCTTCCGCAGCGGCACGGCCCGCTCGGCCAGCGCGACGGCATACGGGAGGGCGTTCGCCACGTCGGCCTCCGGCGCGTAGCGGTCGATCCGGATCCAGCTGCGGCCGGCCACGATCCCGTGCGCCTCGACGAGATCCTCCCGGTCGAGGGTCCGCCGGCCGACAGGCGCGTCGTCGAGTCCGAGGCCCTCCCGCGCCGCGCGCTTCCGCGCCGCCGCGGCCTGGTCTGGCGTCATGAGACCCGACTCCTGAAAGTGGTCCTCGATCCCGTAGGGCTGGGGCGCGCCCGGCGGGAGCTCGCGGAGCATCGCGTCGAGATCGGAGGGCCCGCAGTAGCGCGCCGACGCCTCGGCGGCGCCGCAGAGGCGTCGGACGAGCTCGAGCTGGTGAGGCGCCAGCGGCGCGTCCGCGGCGACGACGATCCCCCGACGGGAGCGCTGCGCCGGCACGCAGCGCAGGCGGCGCCACAGGATCGGCGAACCCAGGGCGGCCGGCCGCGGCTCCGCGCTCACGACCTCCTCCTCAAGGGCGGTCATGCCGAGGACGGATGCCGTCGCCTGACGGACCTGCCGGCGGCCGACGTAGCCGAGGCGAGTGGCGGCGGCGAGGCGCGGCTCGCCGGCGATCGACGACACGCGCTGCAGCGCCGCCTGGCGACCGTGGTCGAGGACACCGAGATCGACGAGGCGAGCGAAGACGTCGTCGTCGCCGGCGCCGGATCGAGCGACGTCGGCGACGCCATAGACGGCGCTCAGCGCGCCGGTCAGCGCCGTCGGCGAGCACACGACGATCCGGTGCTCGACCCCGACCAGCTCGCCGATCCGCGAGCGGGCCAGCGGGCCCGGGACCTGTGCCGTGGCGACGACGGCGTGACCCCTTCGGACGATCACGGGCACGAGGCGCAGGGACCTGGCCTCCGCCTCCGGCACGAGCGCCGCGAGGTGCCGGCCGAGGGTGTACCGCTCGAGTCGGATCTGGGGCAGCCGCGCGCGGAGCGACAGGACCTCCAGAGCGGCGTCCTCGGCGAGCTCGAAGGCCGTCGCGACCTGCTCGACGGGCGTATCGCGCGTGGGCATGTCGGGAAGGCGTGCGCCCGGCGCGGCGTGCAGGCCGAGCGATCGGAGCAGCCCACCGAACGCGGCCGTGAGGGCGTCCTCCCAGCTCCGCTCGCCGAAGCTGACCTGTGACCAGAAGTCCATCTCGTCGTCGGCGACGGACGCGACCTGGACCGAGCGGAACGACGCGGCGCGCAGCTCAGTGATGGCGTCCGCCGAGAGCGGGCCGACGACGCCGACCCGGATGGTCGCGCCCTCCGACGCGACCGGTAGCATGCGGCGCTCGCGCCAGAACGCGAGGGGCATGAGCTCGAGAAGCGCCGGGGGCGGACCGGAGCCCCACGGATCGAACGCCGTGACGAAGCGGCTCGGCGCGCGAGGCGGAGCGGCCGGCTGGACGACGGTCACGAGGGGTCGCCGGTCTCGTAGCTCGGCTCGGGCGCCGGCTCCTCGAGGATCCGCCGCCGTCGCTCGTCCGCGCGTCGCCGCCGGATGCGGTAGCGGTCGACGACGGCGTAGGCCACGATGAAGAACCCGAGCACGATGAACGGGACGGTGAGATAGCCGAAGAACGTCGCCAGGAACAGCCCGGTCCAGGCAGTGGTGATGATCGCCAGCCGAAGGAACATGAGCGCGAGGTCGACGCTCAAGAAGATCCTGCCCACCGCCCCGCGGCGCCGTGGGCGCCGAGGTCGGCCGGAGATCACCGGCGGGCTCCGCGACCGCTCAACGCGCGGGGGCTGAACGGTCGAGCGGCTCGACCTTCACCTCGACGCGCGTCTGCGTCGCCGACAGGATCGTCGGTGAGAACTCGCGCAGTTGCTGGAGGCGCGTCGCGAGCGCCACGGTGTGCGCGTAGCGCACCCTCAGACGGACCACGCTGCGGACAAACTCGCGCATCGTGACGTCCTCGACACCGGTGAGCGCACGCAGCGCCTTCACGAAGGCGCCGAGATCCTGGAAGCGCGTGAACGGCCCGACGATCAGGTCGATGCCGCCCGAGACCGCCTGGATCGTGCTCTCGGAGATGCTCTCCGCGATGGACGGCCGCGCCGCTGGAGGCGCGATGGGGTCCGCCGGGCCGGCGGCGGCCTCAGGCCGTGGCACCTCTCCCTGTAGCTTCACCTTGAGGGCGCCATCGTTGTTCTGGGTGTCGTTGTTGCCGCGGACGTCGAGCTCGAGCGCTCGCTCCAGGAACGCTTGGACCTCCTGTCGAGTGAAGGCTTCAAGCGACCATCACCTGACCGCAGCTGCAGCCGGCGCGGGTGTACCGTCATTCGCTAGGGGTGCCGGCGGACACGAGGCGACCCTCGTCCCCCTGTACCTGAGTACCTGAGATCCTCCCCACCACCATCGGTCGGACGGACCGAGGAAGGAAGGATAGCAGCAGTCGACCTTCCATCCGCACCGTGACGGTGAGCGCAGCGTATCCCGGAGCACCCCGGAGGGCGGTTCCACACATCGGGCGCATCGCCCAGGCGACCTAACGCAGGCGACCAATCTGGACGGCTTCCGGGCAGACCTTGATGCGACCGCGCACATGGCGCACAGTGGCGGATCGTAACGGGGCTGTCACAGGTGAGGCGTGGTTTGGGGACCGAGGGCGGTTGGGTCAGGGCGCGCGAGGTTCGGCGGGTAAGGGGGCGACGGACGGATGCCCGAACGCTCGCCCACATGCGGACGCCGCTCGCGACGCTGTCGCAGGCGGTCGCGGCGCTCGCATGAGGGTCCTTCTCGTCGAGGACGACCTCGACCTCCTCAACAGCACGGCGTATGCATTGCGCCGCGAGCGATTCGAGGTGATCGAAGCGAGAGATGGCGTGCAGGCACTGCACCGCTGGAAGGTCGAACGGCCCGATCTGATCGTGCTCGATATCGGGCTACCGCGTCAGGACGGATTCCATCTCCTACAGCGGGTACGCGAGACGAGCGCGACGCCCGTGATCGTGGTCACGGGTCGGACGGACGAGCAGAACATCGTCCGCGCTTTCAACCTGGGTGCCGACGACCTCGTGGCGAAACCGATCGTCGCCAAGCTGCTCGCTCTGAAGATCCGAGCGCTGCTCCGCAGGGCCGCGCCGGTCGCGGTCGAGGCGTCCGCGCCCCCGGTCGTGCTCGGCGACCTGCGCATAGACCCCGAGTTGCAGGAGGTCAACTGGGGCGGACGGTATCTACGGCTGACGCCGACCGAGTTCAGGACCTTCCATCTCCTCGCCGCCAACGCGGGTCGGACGGTTACGACCAGCCGGTTGCTCGCCTACGTCTGGGGTGATCAGGCGGGCGATCTGAACGCCCTCAGGACCCACATCAGTCACATTCGCGCGAAGCTGAATCTTCGTGATGCCCGGATCGGCGCGGCGATCGTCGGCGTGCTTGGCGTGGGGTACCGGTTCGATCCCGGCTCACCGGCGGAGAAGGACGCGGCGGACCCGCGACCCGCGGAAGCGCCGACGACGAACTGACACATCGGTCGGGCTCGACGGGCGGACCCGTCCGCACGTTGAGCGCATCATAAGGGAGTGAGCGTCGGGTCGGGTACGGTGAAAAATGTCTCGGGGCGGACGGCCGCCGACGCGCTGCGGCACGGCTGGCGGGTGGTGCTGGCGACCACCGCGGTCGGGCTGCTGGCGGGCGTTTCGCTCGCGATCGCGAGCCCGATCCGCTACGAGGCGCAGGCGGTGCTCTACGTCGACCCGCGCGGAGCGACCTCCCTGCTCCAGCCCAGTGACGGGCTCCTGAGCAGATACCTCGTGGACCAGACCACGAGCCGCCGGGTGCTGGAACGGGCGAGGAAGACGCTCGGCGCCGGCACGGAGGAGCCGCTCGAGAACGTGCGCGCGTCGGCGCTCAGAGGCACGAACACGATCGGCGTCACCGCGCAGGCGCGGACGCCGGAGCGTGCGGCGGATATCGCGAACGCCGTGGCGACCGCGCTGCGCGATCAGAACCGCGATGAAGCGGCACGGCGTCCGGAGCACACGATCGCCTTCCTGACGTCCGAGCTGAAGCGTCTCGACGACGCGATCGCGCAGAAGGGCGCGACCGCCGACGCGGCCGAGGTGGCCGCGTTGCGTTCGCAGTACCTGACGGCGTACTCGAGGCTCGTCGATCAGACCCTCGCGCGCACGCGCGAGATGGAGGCGGTGTCCCTCCTCGAGGCCGCTGCGCCACCGATCCGCGCGGCCAACCCCGTACCGGCCGTGTACGCGGTCTCGGGCGCCTCGGTCGGACTCGTCCTCGGCGCGTTCGCGGCGCTGATCCGGGGGCGGTTCGTAGGGACTCGATGATGCCGGCGGGTACGGCCGAGACGCATGCGCGGGTCGTCGCCCTCGCGTGGTGCGCCTTCCAGCCGCGGCGAGCGCCTCCGTCCGCGGCGCTCGGCGGAATGGCGCGATTCGTCCACAGCCGCGGGATGCGCGCACGCTGGACGCTCCCCCTCCGCTACGTCAGCCATGCGATCGCCACGTGGCGGGTGCTCGGTCGCGATCGGCCCGGTGTCGTGATCGCGATAACACCTCCGGTGTTCGCTCCGCTCGTCGCGTTCCTCTGGTGCAAGGTGAACGGGGCGAAGCTCGTCATGGACTGCCACACCACCGCCTTCCACTCGCGGAAGTGGGGCTGGGCACTGCCGCTGCATCGCTGGCTCGCCAGATCGTCGGCGGTCGTAACGGTGCACACCGAGCGCGCGCGCGATGAGGTGAGCGAGTGGACCGCGGCCACGCTCCTGCTGCCCGACGACGTCCCCGACGCCGCGATCGCCGAGCCGCAGCCGCGCGCGACGCGTGACCGGATCGTGGTCGCGGGGAGCCTCGATGAGCAGGAGCCCGTCGCCGCGACAATCGAGGCCGCACGGCTGCTGCCGAACGTCGAGGTCGTGTTCACCGGCGACGTCGCTCGCCTGCCACCTAAGCTGCGGCGATCCGCTCCCGCGAACGCGGTCTTCACCGGGTGGATCGCCTACCCGAAGTTCATGGGGACGCTCCAGAGCGCCGACGTCGTGGCTGTGTTCAGCCTGGATCCGGAGATCATGAATCGCGCTGCGTTCGAGGCGGTCGGTCTGGGGAAGCCGCTCGTGCTCTCGGATCTCGCCCTGCTGCGCGCCCGGTTCGCGGACGCGGCGGCCTTCTGCTCGAACGAGAGCGCTGAGATGGCGAAGGCGCTGCGTCAGGCGCTCCGCGACCGGAAGATCCTGGCCGCCCGGAGCGTGGCGGCCCGCGATCGGCTCATCGCCGAACGGGAGACCGCACTGCGTGGTCTCGTGGCGGCCATCAGCGATCGCCACGCCTGAGCCGCGCCCGCCGGCCGGGCGGATCCTGATGATCAGCCAGCATCCCTACCCGCAGCATCCGCAGCTGCGCCGGAACGTCGACTTCTTGATCGACCGCGGCGTGGAGGTCGACCTGCTGTGCACGCGAGAGCCGGTCGCCGCGACGGCGGTGCGCCCGCACCCGCGGC
>Ga0105164_10002969_pt1 | contig 10356 bp, 11 predicted proteins | sample VDWuncwatermetaG_FD_89674 | JGI IMG/M metagenome (GOLD analysis project Ga0105164, IMG submission 89674) | Wastewater microbial communities from Netherlands to study Microbial Dark Matter (Phase II) - VDW unchlorinated drinking water | ecosystem: Environmental > Aquatic > Freshwater > Drinking... | reverse complement strand
ATCATGACCGATGACCTGAAAAGCGACCATATTCGTCATCTCACACATCACCGGATTCACCTTCCCCGGCATGATGGAGGAACCGGGCTGAACCGGCGGAAGAATGATTTCATCAAAGCCGGTCTGGGGGCCTGAACTGAGGAGACGGAGGTCATTCGCAATTTTGGTAAGGTCCACCGCCAAAATGCGGAGGGCAGAAGAGACATTCAAAAAATCGGCCATATTCTGCATGATCTCAACAAGATCTTCCGCTTCTCGGAGAGGCAAACGGGTGATTGCTCTCAAGATCCGCACGACTCTCGGTCGATAGCGAGGATAGGTATTGAGGCCGGTACCTACCGCGGTCCCTCCGATATTGAGTTCGTAAAGATCCTCTTTCGCCTTTCGAATGCGCCGACGCGATCTTCGGATCATCCCTTCGAAAGCGCCGAAATCTCTTCCCAGGCGGATCGGCACCGCATCCTGAAGATGCGTCCGGGCCGATTTCACGATCGCATAAAAAGCGACCGCCTTCCGATGGAAGGACGATTCCAGGTTTTTGAGAGAACCGTCGAGCGCTTCCAAAAGGGGGAGAACCGCCAGACGGATCGCTGTGGGAATCACATCATTCGTGGACTGAGCCTTGTTCACATGATCATTGGGATTCACGAGATGGTAATCGCCCCGACGGCCGCGCAAGATCTCGATCGCCCGGTTGGCGATCACTTCATTCATATTCATATGGAAGGAGGTGCCGGCACCCGCCTGATAGATATCGACGACAAATTGGTCTTTGAAGTGCCCGCGGATGATTTCTTGAGAGGCTTTCAGGATCGCACGTCCGATCTTGGAAGATAATTGCTTAGAGTCGAGGTGAGTTTTTGCAGCGGCGTATTTAATCTGGGCGAGGGCCACGACCATTTCATGGGGAAGGGTCCGGCCGCTGATCGGAAAATTTTCACGGGCCCGTTCGGTCTGGATGCCGTAATAGACCTTCGCGGGAAGGAATTTCTTTCCTAAGGCATCCTCCTCGATGCGTCGTTTTCTCATGACGAGGGTGCTCCGCCTCCCTTCTTCAGTTGAGAAGCCACTTCTGCTAGAACGGTTGTGATGGCACGATCTCCTCCTCTGTCGATCTTGCAGCCGGCGGTATCATAATGTCCGCCCCCTCCGAATTTCTGCGCAATCGCGGCAACATCGATCTCCCCGCGTGAACGGAGGCTTACCCGGAGCGTCCCGTCCGCTTGTTCCCGAAAGAATGCGGTGACCCACACGCCATCAATCGTGCGGATCGCATCCGCCACATCGTCCACATCGCTTTCCTTACCACCCAATTCCGTAAAATCTTCCTGGCGCAGAACCGACCATGCAAGTTTTCCGTCGCAGTCGAGAATGACACGAGAGAGACTTAGCCCAAAGAGACGAAACGCAGTGACATCCTTTTTCCAGAAGACCTCCTGAACAAATGTTGAAAAATCGACCCCTTTATTGAGAAGTTCGGCGCAGATGTGGAACGTGCGGTCGGTTACATTGGGGAGACGAAACGAACTGGTCTCGACGACAAGCGAGGTGAGGAGACATTTGGCAATGGTTAAGTCGATCTCCACCCCCAACGCATTGAGGAGGTGATAGACCTCTTCTCCCGCCGCAGCAAGACTACTGTCAATCAGAAGATAATCGCCAAAACGGTTCCCGACATCGTGATGGTCGATCTGCAGGATTTTCTTGGAGCGGGCAAAAGCCTTTTGTGTAGTCCCTAAAAGTTCCAAGGCGGCGCAGTCGACGGAGATGGCGAGGTCAACTCCCTCTTCGTAGGCGGTGAGGACGCGGTCTGCACCCGGAAGGGAGCGGTACCTTTCCGGGACGCCGTCTTGACTCACCATGACGACCTCTTTATTCAGACGTTCCAGCCCAAGCCCCAGGGCGAGAAGCGAGCCGATGGTGTCTCCGTCGGGATTGATGTGACTGGCAACCAATACCCTTCGAGAATTTCGAATACACTCTGTTGCCTTCTCAAGATCCCGTGCGACAATAGGTTTCATGAACGCGGCTTAGCGGTAAGCGGTTAAGATATCGTCAAACTTGGGCATCCCTTTCGACTCTGCGCGATGGACCGTCGCCATGACGCTTTCCTCGAAAGTCGGACGGCTTTCCAGATAAAAGAGCCCCATATAGAGATGCTCTGTATCCAGAGCAAGTTTAAAGGCCTCCGCCTTGTCTTTGACATTGTGTGTTTCAGGAACAGAGGCCAGTTTTTTGGGGATCATCTTGTAGGTGTCATAAAAAGTGATGCAGGGGGAGATGGCGTCGATAAAGGCAAATCCTTCGTGCTGCACCGCCTTGACAATCAAATCCACCAACTCCTTCGGCTTCCCCGAATAGGCCCGCGCCACGAAAGTCGCCCCGTAGGTAATCGCAAATGCGATCGGGTTGATCGGGGCTTCTACGTTTCCATAAGGAGTAGAACCGCTCGTATGGCCGATTTGACTCGTCGGAGAGACCTGCCCTTTCGTTAAGCCATAGGTTTCATTGTCCATAATAATATAGGTAATGTCAAGATTCCGACGGGCCGCATGCGGGATGTGGCCTCCGCCGATGGCAAAGCCGTCTCCATCCCCGCCGACGGCGATCACCGTCAGTTCCGGATTCGCCAATTTCACCCCCATACTGACCGGCAGGGTCCGGCCATGAACCACGTGAAATCCATACGCCTTCACATAGGCGGGAAGTCTCCCGGAGCAACCGATTCCGGAAACAAAAACCATCTTCGTCGGGTCGAGTTGCAGGGCATGCATCGCTTTGTAAAGGGCGCTCAATACTCCAAAATCGCCGCATCCCGGACACCATACCGGATGCACATCGGTTTTATAGGTTTCCAAAGGGATTTCAGCCATGTTTACGAACCTCCTTTATCTTCGCTAAAATTTCTTCGGGTGCAAAAGGAAGACCGCCGCATTTATTGAGTTGCGCAATCGGTTCAAAGGAGACATGGGCCCGCAAGAGACTTGCGAACTGCCCCGTGAAATTGATCTCCGGAATAATGAGAACCTTCGCCTTTTTCAAAAAAGTTTGGACCCGCTGCGTCGGGAACGGTTTTAGAAGCTTCGGATGAAGCGCCCCGACAGGCATTTTTTCTTCTTGTGCCCGCTCCACCGCCTCACGGATCACCCCTTCCGAGGATCCCCAGCCGATGATCGCGATCTCCGGTTGTTCCAGTCCGTACACCTTTGCAGCCTCATTGGATGTCTTCTCAAGCATGCGAAGTTTGCGGTGGCGTTTCTCCGTCATAATCTCATGATTCTGCGATTCAAAACTGAGTTCCGCCGCCTCGTCATGCTCAAGCCCCGTCGCCGTGTAGAACCCTCCCACATCCCCCGGAATCGCCATCGGACTTACCCCGGTTTCGGTCAGGGCATACCGTTTATAACCGGCCAGCTGTGCCGGCGTAGGCCGGAGTCTTTCCTTGATTTCAACACTCTCGAAATTGGACCGTTCCACCGACGCCATCCGATGGGCCAAGTATTGGTCTGAAAGGACAATGACCGGCATCTGATATTCTTCGGCGATATTGATCGCACGGATAATCCCCTGGAAACAATCTGCGACACTGGTCAAGGCGATAACCACTCGGGGGGAATCTCCATGCCCGCCGTAAAGGGCGAGATTCAGGTCCCCTTGTTCTGTTTTGGTCGGAAGTCCCGTGCTCGGCCCGCCGCGCTGACAGTCGATCACGACACAAGGAATTTCAGTCATGGTGGCAAGCCCTAAAAATTCTGTCATGAGCGATAACCCCGGTCCGGCCGTTGCCGTCATCGCCTTTTTCCCCGCAAAGGATGCCCCCAGGACCGTTCCGATCGCGGCGATTTCATCCTCGGTCTGCACCACCACACCTCCCACCTTCGGGAGTTCCCGCGCAAGCCACTCCATGATATCGGTCGCCGGTGTAATCGGATATCCTGCGTAGACCTTGAGCCCTGCCGCCACCGCACCGAGGGCCATCGCCTCATTCCCCGTCATGACGACCACATCTCTTTTGTGGGTTACCGGCTCAAGACGATACGAATCCACCTTCTTGACATGCTGTGCGGCATAATCAAATCCGGCCTCTAGGGCCTGAATATTTTTGGTGTAGACCTCTTCCCCTTTTTTCTTGAATTTTTCCGAAATAAGACCTTCAAATTTCTCAAGGGGGATATTGAAAAGTTCCGAAAGGACACCGAGTGCAATGATGTTTTTACTGAATTTAAGACCGATCTGTTCCACTGCAATTTTGGTGAGAGGGACACCGTACCCGATACAGGAATTAATCCCTGGAGGAGTCGAGAAACTGTCACTGTCATAGAGGAGGACGCCGTTTACTTTGAGAAATTTAAAATGACGGTCGTACGCCTCCTGGTTAAAGGCAAGAAGGACATCCAGCTTGTCTCCCTGCGATAAGAGGAGGCGGTCACTGACCCTCACCTGAAAATTCGCATGTCCTCCTTTGATTTCCGCCGGATAGGTCCGGAAGGTGTAAATCTCATAATCGGCCCGCGCCAGGGCACGGGTTAAAAGTTCTCCGGTGGAAATCACACCCTCTCCCCCTTCTCCTCCGATGCGAAAGACGATGTCATTCATCGCTTAAAGACCCAGTCCTTTCAATAATGTCTCGATCGATCGGGAGGTTCCCATGATAAGAGGGGTATCCCTCACCACATAACGGCTCCCCTCTGTCTCCCGGAGCCGCTGAACCAGATTTTCAAAATCGGAAGGCTCATCCGCTTCAAAGGCAAGCATAAATTCTTGATCACCCAGTCCGAACGAGTAGGTCGTGTTGAGCCGCACCGTCGGATATTCATGCGCAACCTTCAAATGCTCGTTCATGATCGCTTGACGTTTTTCAAACGGGAGAAGATACCATTCCCGCGACTTCACAAAAGGATAGACAAAGATGTATTTCTTGGGAGGATCGTCCTTTTCAAACGCCTGCTGGTGTGGAAGCGCATAGGGGGACGGCTTCTTCATCGCCACAAAACTGTAGATTAAGGACAGATGTTTCCCGAAGGCGGTTCGATAAAGGTTTCCCACGAATTCCTGAACCTTTTCAAGGTCTTCGGTAATCACCCAAAGGAGAAAGTCGACCTCCTGCCGAAGCCCGAGGGTGAGATACGGCCGGATCCTTATGAGACGCTCGCTCTCCTTAAGAAATTGCATAAAAGCGCGACGCGCTTCCTCTTTCTCCCGCTCCGACTGCTGCCGAAAGAGGGGATCCAATTTAAAAAAGAGAAAATCGACCATCGTCATTTAAAGATGCATCCTTTCAAGTTCTTCGTTTGTAAACAGATTGAGAGTGGGCAACCGCCGTTCCCCTTCACGATAAGAGAAAAGAAGTGCCTGTTTCCCGTTTCCCTCCGGCTCTCCGTAACGAAGCGTGAGGCTCGCGACCGCCCGCTCACTTTCGGGGCTCTCTTCTCCCACGATGAGTGTCGAAGGTCCCGGGAAATCCACGGGCTGGAAAAGGGGGCGGTGGGCCCCGTAATATTCCAAAATATCATTCTCTGATTCGTTCCTCCCGACGATCAATTTTGTCACGGGATTGAGTCGGAAATGTCTCCCAATCCGCAGAAGTTCCATATCCTCAATCGTCGGATGAACGGAGTGATCCAGAAGATCCTTCACCCGTCGCGAGAAAGCCTCATCCGTCAAGAGGCACCCCCCTGCCGGAGTCGGATAGTTCCGGATCCCTTTTTCTTCTGCAAGGGCCATCTGAATCCGGCGACTCCGTCCGGAAATCCCCAAGAGCTTCGAGCGATCGACAATCCCCTCTTTCTCCGGCATCGTCGGATCGAGCGCATGCGCCGAGAGGGGCCGCAAAATCTTTCCAACGAGGTCGCAGTCCCGTTCAATCGTTTTCAGACTCTCGAGCATCTGGGACTTTGGACGCTGACCCAGTACCTCTCCTGTAATCAGGAAGGATGCCCCGATCTCTTCCATATAGGCCTTTGCCTTCCGGTACATGTGAATCCGGCAGTCGACGCAGGGATTCATCGCCCGTCCGTATCCATATTTCGGATTGTGGATTACGTCCAGATAATCCTCCTGCATTTTAAAGACCATGATATGAATGTCAAAGAGCTTGGCGGCGGAATACGCCGCAGTCCGGTCGCAGCATCCCCACGGCATCGCAAAGTGAAGGCCGATCACCTCGATCCCCTGCTCGAGGACAATCTTCGTGGCGAGGGTGCTGTCGAGTCCCCCGGAGAGAAGCGAAATCGCTTTCCGATTCATATTTCGATGGAGATGTCTTCCCCTTCCAGCTTAACCGGAAAGGTACCTGTCCGAATCGAAGATTCGACGGGGTTGACACCGCTCGTGACATCATACTGCCACCCGTGCCAGGGGCAGGTGACGACGGTCCCTTCAAGGTATCCTTCTCCGAGCGGACCTCCCTGGTGGACACAGATATTATCGATCGCATAAAATTTTCCGTCGCAATTGAAGAGGGCGACTTCTCTTCCTGAAACTTCAATGACTTTTCCAGAACCGTTCGGGACCTCGCTCATCTTCGCCACCTTCTGGAATGTTCCCATTTTACCCTCCCTGAAGTTCGCGTCTTATTTCATTACGGGCTTCCACCATAACCTTGAGTTTCGCAAAGGCCTCCTCGGGCGTACGCGTCTTGAGGCCGCAATCCGGATCCACAAAAATGCGCTCAGGTGGGAAAATTTCGAGAGCCTTCTTGATCCCTTTTTTGATTTTTTCTTTCGAATCGGTCTCGTGACGATGCACATCCAAGACCCCCAGTCCGATCTCCTTGGTGAAAGGCTGTTTCTTAAAAAGATCGAGGAGGGCAAAATCGCGGTTCGCCAGTTCCAGATCAATCTGATCCACGGCGAGGCTCAGCATCTGGGGATAGATCTTTTCAAAATCGCCGTAGCAGATATGGGTAATCGTCTTGGCCTTGAGCCCTTTCGTGACAATTTTCATCGCTTCAATCGCCAGGTCAATCTCCTCCGGCCGTGTCGAGACGGCCGGTTCATCAATTTGAATATACTGTGCGCCCGCCTTCTCCAGGTCCAGCGCTTCTTCGTGAATCACTTGCGCAAGATCCAAAGCAAAGGCACGACGAGAAGGGTAAGTTTCGTCGAAAGACCAGTCCATGATGGTATAGGGTCCCGTCAACATCCCCTTGACCGGCTTTTGGGTCAAGGACTGAGCAAAGGTATACCAGGAAACGGTGATCGGGTCCTTGCGTCGTATTTTCCCAAGGGCAACCGGTTTTCGGTAATACCGGTTTCCATACGAACGGACGAGCCCGCTGATCTTGAATCCTTCCAGATGCTCCGCAAAATAGGTTGCCATGTCTCCGCGGTACATCTCCCCATCGACGAGAATATCGAGCCCGATCTCCTCCTGCTTTTGAATGACTTCCCGCGTCGCCTGCTTTTCAAGTTCATGAAGTTTTGTCTTTTCCAGTTTGCCGCGATAAAAGTCGTTCCGTGCGGTCTTAAGATAGTCCGGCTTCGGAAAACTTCCGACACTGGTTGTCAAAAGGGCGCTCACCGGACACCGACCGGGGCGTTGCATTGCCGCACCACTTCGACCAACCGGGACAATTTTGGCGCAATGGAGGCATAAGGGAGAAACTCTAAACCGCAATTGGGGCTCACATAGAGTTGATGCGTTTTTGTAACCAGTTCTTGAATAAGGTCCTTCAGAATTTTCGGGTTTTCCAGTTTCGTGTTACGGGCATCGATGCACCCCGCCCCGAGCGCTTTGGAAATGCTTTTTCTTTTTCTGAGGATATTCCGATTCCCTTCGGTGCTCACAAAATCGAGTCCGATAAAATCCATGTCGGTGTCCAAGAAGGAATCAAAAATCCCTTCCAGATCTCCGAAATAGGTCCGGATCCCTTTCTTCACTTTAAGACCTGCCATCGCCTTTTGAAGACCTTCGATCGCGAGAGCCGCTTTCTCCTTATGAAACACAAGGGCCGGTTCATCAAATTGGATGATCGGGGCACCGGCAGCCTCAAGCGCTTTGGCCTCTTGGTTTAAAATCTCCGCCAAGGCTAAAACAAGGGTTCTTTCATTGTGATAAAAAGTGTCGTCGGAAAGGGCGGCGAAGGTGAAGGGGCCCGGAAGAGTCGCCTTGAGGGTGTGCTTTGCCTGGGATTTTGCGAAACGATAATTCTCTACGGTGATGGGAGACCTCCAAAGGAGTTTTCCGACGACAACCGGTTGCCGATAGTAGACATTGTTGTTAAAGAAACGGGTGAGGCCGTTAATTTTGAACCCCTCGATCTTGGAAGCGAGAGGGGTCACGATATCCTCCCAGCGGAGCTGTCCATCCGTAATAATATCGATCCCGAGCGCTTCTTGTTCCTGGATCACTCGCACCGTGTTTTCTTGGAAAATCTTTTCCAGATCCGTATCGGTGAGTCTGTCCTCATCATGTCTGTGAATCGCCTGCCGGATGCTCGGAAGTGAAGTGCTTTCCGTAATCTTTGGATAATTGCCGATCACTGTTGTCAAAATCATGCTTTGTCTCCGTCTTCCCCAATCGCTTCCACCGGACACCCCTGCATCGCGTCAACACACTTTTTCTCTTCTTCGGGGGTCACGGGTTGTTTGGACACGTAAGAGTACCCCTTCTCGGCGTTGCGCATGAAATTGTTCGGTGCGATCTGACGACAAAGGTCGCAGTCGATACACTGATCATCCACATAAAATTTCCCAGTAGGATTCTCCGCATATCGCTGGGCTTTGTTCCCCATTCGTTTCTCCCCTTCACAAAAAGGGTTAATTTTTAATTATAACAATTTTCGGATCTTTTTTCAAGTCAACGTCTTCTAAACGGTAAAGGAGGAACCGCAACCGCACGACCCTTTGGCGTTGGGGTTTTGAATCTGAAAACCGGATCCATGCAGCCCGTCCCCTACCACATAGTCGACGATCGAATCCTTGATATAGCGACCGCTCTGCACATCCACAACGACCCTGAATCCCTCGTATGGAACTTCGGTGTCTCCTTCCTTGTGATGATCAAAGGTGAATCCGTAGGAGAGACCCGAACACCCTCCTCCCTCCACAAACACCCTGAGGGATTTCCCTTCGAGAGATTTATCTTGGCCTAAAATTTCACGAACTCTCTTCTGGGCATTTTCCGTTAATGTAATCACTTGTTTTGCCTCCTTCTTATCCCACCATGGTTGACGAGTTAATGGCCTGTCTTTCCTTTTCCTTGAAAAATTCCGAGTCTGCTTTCCAACTCCTCTTCCGCAGTTTCCAAATGGCGAGAATCCTTTCCATCGGCTTGAGGTAATCCAAAAGAAGGATACCGCTTAAGTGGTCGATCTCATGCTGGATAATCCGTGCAAAAAAGCCTCTCGCATCAAATTCAAGGGTCTCTCCCTCCGGGCTCTTCGCCCGGACATGAATCTTCTGAGAGCGTTTCACCTCCACCTCGATACCGGGAAGACTGAGGCATCCCTCTCTTCCTACTTCTTCTCCTTGACGATCCGAGATTTCCGGATTGATGAGGACCATCGGTCGAATCGCAGGATCGACAGGGGTGCCATCCAGTACAAGGATTCTCTTAGAGATCCCGACCTGGGGGGCAGCAAGCCCCACTCCCCCCTCCGCAACCATGACCTGAAGCATCTCTTGGCCGAGCCGGCGAATTTCGTCGGTGATCTCCTCCACGTTTGCCGTTTTCTGTCGCAGCACCTTGGCGCCGTAAGTGACCAGTTTTAGAGAGGATACCGTCGAGTGACCCTCCTCTGTTCATAAACGAGCGCTTCTTTATATCCGCTCTTTCGGGCAAAGGAGAGGGCCTGGTCAAAATCTTGGCCTACCTCTTTGGGAGCATGCGCGTCCGATCCGAAGACGATCGGCACCCCCTGGGTGTGGTACGCCTCCAACAGAACGGTGGAGGGGTAGATCTCACCCACCGGTTTGCGAAGCCCCGAGGTGTTGACCTCCACACTCACTCCCTCCTCCTTGAAGCGCCGGGCGGTTGCCTCGATTTCCTGTTCAAGAGCGGCACTGGGCCGATGACCAAATTTCTTCACAAGGTCCGTATGACCGATAATATCAAAAAAAGAGAGCGTTGCCGACTGGCGCAAGAGTTCAAAATATTTTCGATAGACCGCATCCACATCCTTTCCTTCCCAGCTCTCTTTCTGATCGGGAATGTCAAACCCCCATCCGTCGATAAAATGGACGGAACCGACGACATAATCAAAGGGATAAGCGCTAATCAATTTCTCCGTTTCCTTTTCAAGGCCCGGAAAATAATCCGCCTCGATCCCGAGTTTGATCCGGATTTTGGGATACCGCTTGCGTAGTTGTTCCACTTCTTTGACATAACCGGGGAGTTCCTCGAGCGCCATCGTAT
>Ga0105164_10002968_pt1 | contig 10356 bp, 7 predicted proteins | sample VDWuncwatermetaG_FD_89674 | JGI IMG/M metagenome (GOLD analysis project Ga0105164, IMG submission 89674) | Wastewater microbial communities from Netherlands to study Microbial Dark Matter (Phase II) - VDW unchlorinated drinking water | ecosystem: Environmental > Aquatic > Freshwater > Drinking... | reverse complement strand
TTTCTATTTTAACAATAATGGTAATGGCCGTGTATTTTTGTCCTCGGCAGACTGGATGACGCGTAATTTTGACCGCCGCATTGAACTCTTGTTTGAGATCACCAAGCCTGAGATCAAAAGCCATCTACAGTTTATCCTGGATAGTTATTTAAAAGACACCCGCAAAGCGAGGGTTTTAAAAAGCGACTGCAGCTACGGCCGCATTAAAAAAGAAGGCGCGGCCTTTGACGTGCAGGAATATTTTATCAATCATTACACAAGATAGGGGTTAGGGGCACCTAACCCCTAGACCCTATGCATTTATGAATTACTACATCGGTCTCGACATAGGCGGCACTAAAATCGCCGGGGCTTTGGTTTCAGCCTCGGGTAAAATTTTGACCCGCACCAAGATATCCACCCCTAAAAGGGTCAAGCCTAAAGATATTTACAATTGTGTGATTGATGCCATCGAGGAATTGATTCACGCTGGGGGCAATATTCCCTGTTCCATCAAAGGTATCGGCGTGGGCGTTCCCGGTATTGTGGATACCCGTAATCACCATATTTTAGCAGCTCCCAATATCGCTCTTACCGGTTTTCCTCTAAGCGCTTCTTTAAAACGGAAATTTCACAAGCGCGTGGTCATGGCCAATGATGTCAATGCCGGATTGTCAGGTGAAGCTTGGCTAGGCGCGGCCAAAGGACTCTCGCATGTCGTTGGTATTTTTCCGGGCACAGGTGTCGGCGGGGCAGTTATCAGCGATGGCCAATTACTTTTAGGCGTCCAGGGCGCGGCCACAGAGTTAGGCCATGTGATTGTGAGCCTGGATGGCCCGCTGTGCCATTGCGGCAATCACGGGTGCCTGGAAAGCTTGACCAGCCGCTGGGCCATTGAACGCGACATACGTTTAGCTGTCAAATCCGGACGAAAGACGATCGTCACAAAGCTTAATGACGGGAAATTAGATACGATCAAAAGCCGGATTTTAAAAGAAGCTCTGGGTAAAAATGACGCGGTGGTCACATCAGTCATGGCCCGTGCTGCCAGGGTCCTGGGCAAGACAGCTGTTTCTTTAAATCATATGTTTAATCCTCAAGCCATTATTTTCGGCGGGGGAGTGATCAAAGCTTGCGGGGACTTTATCCTGCCGATTGTGATGAAAGAAGTTAATGCGGACCCTTTTTTCAAAAAATTTAATACCTGCCGTATTTTACCTTCTCAATTAGGGGATGATGCCGTGCTTCTCGGCGCCGCCCGCCTGGCCCATCAGCCCTACTAGGGGTCACTTCTTAAATTTGATTTTAATATAGATATATGGCATACTCTCACTATGCCGAATTATAGGTTTTTTCAATGTCATTCCCGAATGTTTTTATCGGGAATCCAGACATGTGTTTTTTTATTGAGTTGCATTGGGCCGTTTCCTCTGGCCCAAGCCCAAGCAGATGAATTCCGTTTGCCTGCGCCCGGGGTCCGCGTTGCTTTAAGCCCTGAATTTAATCCACCAATCTTAAAAGGCCTCAAAGTCCATCCCGACAATCCTTTTCGTTTTGATTTCATTTTAGACCAAGGCGATTCCCTCCCCAAACATATGTCATCCCCGAATGTTTTAATCGGGGATCCACAACAAGAACAACTAAAACAAGAATCCACCCGCCTCATCAAATACTTCCTCGCCAGTCTCACGATTCCCGAAAAAGACCTCTGGGTCAATCTCTCGCCTTATGAGAAAAATCGCATTGTTCCGGAAAGTTTTGGCCAGACCGAAATGGGCCGAGACTTACTTGCGGAAGACTACATGCTCAAGCAGATAACCGCATCATTGATTTATCCGGAAGGTGAAACAGGCAGGAGGTTCTGGAAACGCATCTACGAAGAAGCTTCAAGAAAGTTTGGCACAACGAATATCCCAGTTAATACGTTCAACAAGGTCTGGATCGTGCCAGAAAAGGCCGTTGTTTATGAGAATGCAAAGGCCGGCACGGCGTATGTGGTGGAATCGAAGTTAAAGGTCATGCTTGAGCAGGATTATTTATCAATGCAGAAGCATAGTGTCGTCCGCGAAACACTGTCTTCCTCAGAAACATCTGAGAAAAGACAGGGTTCCCTGCTTGCTAAAAATGTGCTGCAGGAAATCGTCATTCCGCAATTGACCAAAGAAGTCAACGAAGGCAAAAACTTCACCCAATTGCGCCAAGTCTACAACTCACTCATCCTCGCTACCTGGTACAAAAAGAAAATCAAAGACAGCATCTTATCTCAAGTGTACGCAGACAAGAACAAGATTAAAGGATTGTCATCCCCGAATGTTTTAGTCGGGGATCCAGCCAAGGGAGACGTCGAAGCCATCTACCAACGCTACCTTAAAGCCTTCAAGAAAGGCGCCTATAACTATATTAAAGAAGAAATTGATCTTGTAACTCAAGAGACTATACCAAGAAAGTATTTTTCCGGTGGCGTTGTGTTTAATATCAAGCAAATGAGTTTTACCGGCGTATTGCCATCGTCTCTCTCAGACCATAACGATTTGGCCATGAGCGTTGATATGAAACCGTTAAGTGATGCGGCCATGGCAGGCCAGAACAATGAGGGCGAACAGTCGAAGCGCAGATGGTGGCAGAAAATCATCGGTGAGATCAGGGCCAGCCAAGCCAAGCCGCTCAGCAAGGGAGGGATTCAAGTTGACCGCCGCACGGTCTTACGGTTAATGAGTGGTGCGGCTGCTGCGGCTGGAGTCAATGCATCAGGACTACAAACAATATTAGGCGCCAGCCAAGGGCCATTGACTTTGCCAACAACAACATACGTGGATTTAATAATGACTAATACAGAATTCAAGGGATTTTCTTTTTTGAGGCATTTCTTTGAGACCGTTGCCAATCTTTCACAAGAAACCTACCAGCCCAATTCGGATATTTTTGATATTTTCCATCATAGCCTTCCGGCTACACTAGCTGAATTGTGGGAAGAATCGGGTATTGAAAAGTTTGAAACCTTACCGACATCAGAACAGTTAAAACAGCTGTCAGATTTTTTTGCCAATGATCCGGACAATTCCCATTTCGAGAGATTTTCAAGAAATCCTTTTATCAACGACTCTGTGTCCTTGGAATTGCATGCCTCAGGGAGGTCTTATACAACCCCCACACAGGAGGACCTCAGGTTCTTTTTTAAATTCCTCGGTAATATGATTGAATCTGACTATAAGGCGATGGAGGATTTGTTGTCTTTAATAAAAAGATACAAAAAAGACCCCCAGTTTTCGAAATTTGTCTATTTGTTTGAAGATTTTTTGATGCATGGCAAGTCTGTTTTGGAAAATAGCGTATTATTCCAGGATTTCTTAAGGGATTTTTTTGAACCTGCCAGGCAGATAGGCAGTGATTGGGAATGGGGTTCAATTTATGATGATCGGGTCAAAATTGGGGTTCAGGAAGGAAAGCAGATTGAGTTTATCATGCGCTGGCTTGAGCAGTTACGCAAGTGGGCGGAGGAATACAGTCGTGAGCATCCTGAAGAAACCAAATATAAAAACATTGTTCTTTCTTCATTAATTGCACAAATCTCGGTCAGAACGCCCTTGAAACTGGTTATCAGAAGAACAGGCAGCCTGATTGAAGCTTATCTTCTCCCCAAAAGTGTCCGGCCATTCCCTTTGCGGGACGAATATGTCAGAGAACTTCTGGCCATGATCCCAGCTAACCAACAACTCACAGAAGGCCAATTTGAGCAAATCGTCTTTGACCGGCCCATGAATAATCAGCAAGTCGATTATGTACTTAGAAAAGCATTAAGTGGTGATGCCGCGATGAAGGGAGAGGACCGGGCCAGACAAGGATTGACCAGGCGCAGGCTGATGCAAACGGCCTTCGGGGCCGCCGCTGTACCTAAAGGATTAATGGGTCAGGCCGCACGAGGGTTGATTGGCAGCACAGCTTCTCCAGCTGAATTTGTCAATTTTGTTCTCGATGATCCTATTGATTTTGTGATGGATTTGGATCTATTTATGGACTATATAGATTGGTTAAAGAATCCACTACCTCCTTTAAATCCTTATGAAGATTTCATAAAGGATCTTCCTGCTATTATGTCCTATTCTTTAGACGACTTTGATGGTGAGATAGTAAACAATCTCCATCCCAATAAAGAACAATTGAAGGCCCTTATAAATGGTTTGGAATCTCAACCGGAAATGTCTTTTAAGAAATTTTCTGAAAATAAACGTGTGCAGGAGTTCGCTCTTCTGAGAGCCAAGCATGATGTCCAAGAAAAAGGTTTGAATTGGGGCCAATGGTCCGATATGGATAAGAACCAAATGTTATCGGAAAGAATACAGGAATTTTATCATGACATTATTGAAACGTTTAAAAACGCCTATATATTGACAGATGATTTTTCTGTTTTGGTCGAATCTGTCCGTGCAAACCCGGCTTTATCCAGGTTTGCAGACTCGTTTGAGAAATACCTGGAAGGAAAATTTTCTGAGGCAAAGTCAGATCCGGTTTTTCAGGATTACATAAAGCGATTTGGCCGGCCACTCTTTGAAGCGCGATTTGATATAGCATCAAGAGAGAAAATTGCTGAAGAGTGGCAAGTGCAGAAAGAAAAATGGGCAGGAATACAAAAAAGAGCACACACAAACTTCGGTGAAAATTGTTTTACAACCTTTAGATCAATTGCTCTCATTGACATCGCAAGGGAAATCGCCTGCCAATCCGTTTAAATTAGTATTTTGGAAATCACCAACCGGCCCTGAAAAAGCCGCCCTTTTATACAAAGAAGACGGGCAGGTTAAACGCAGCTATCTGCGTCCGGGATATGTCCACGAGCTTTTGGCCATGATGCCATCCGGCAAACCACTTGCACCTGGCGAATTTAAGAAAATTGTTTTTGACCGTCCGATGTATGTCCAGGAAGTCGATTATGTATTAAGAAAGGGCTTAAGCGGCGCTGATGCGGCGATGCAGGGCGCAAATACGGGCAATGGGGCGCCGGGCGAATTTAGAGAGCTGTCAAACCGAGACGCTGCCATGGCCGGGAGAATCAGCCGGCGCAATTTTATGCAGTGGACAGCCGCTGTCGGAGGCAACCTATCAACCGCAGGACGGATTGCCAGCCAGGCCTTGCCTGAATCCGTTAAGCCGATTTCAAATGAACTTTTAGCTTCATTTTTTTCTTCTATCAATGAGTATTTCCTTGAGGAAACCATCAATAATCCAATTGTTTCAGAATTTTTTAATAGATATATCGAGCGCGATACCACTGTTTTAATGGAACAGAAATACCGGTATAGTTTTGAGCATTCCGCCCTTTATTTGCTTGCTATCATTTCGGAAAATATTCCTTATCTTCAGCATTTGCCACCCGCGGAGCAATTAGACCAATTCAGAGGATTTTTCAGGCAAAACCCGGCAACCGAAAGTTTAAGGATATTTATCAACCAACCCCTTATCAATCAAAGAATACGGGAAGCCGTCAACATAGAATTAAAGTATGAGCCGGATAAATCCAAACAAAAAGAGGATGAAATCTATGATGACTATGTAGGGCATGAATTCAATTCATTCCGCTGGTTTTTTGATGGCCTGGCGTTTTTAAGGGAACATAAACAAGAGATTCTGCAAAATATCCGCTTGGATCCGTATAGCCCCTACGACCCTGACCAAGTCGCCGCCGTTTTTGAAAAATATTATGAAGGCGGGATTCCCGCTGTCCTCACAGACCCTCTTTTTAACAGATTCCTGAGGGAATTTTATTACCCTTATACGCAGGAACCTTTCGACTATGAGAAGCATGAAAAGATTGCACAAGCTTGGCAGCCGCGTTTCGCTGACCTTGTTTTACTGCCCTTATATCAGCTTATTTCGACAATATCCAAGGGTCATTCGCCCGCAAATCCGTTCGAACTCATCCTTTGGAAACCAACAGCCGGTGATGAAACAGCTGTTTTGTTGCATAAGGAAGAAGGCCAAGTCAAACGTACTTTCCTGCGGCCGGAGTATGTCCGTGAGCTTTTGGCCATGATGCCCTCCGGTCAACAACTCGCGCCCGGCGAATCAAAGCGCGTTGTTTTCGACCGGCCGATGGGGGTATTGGAGGTTGACTATGTGTTAAGAAAAGCATTAATAGGTGGATTTGATGCGGCTATGGCAGCGTCCTCCAGGGTTATTTTCCGAAAGAAAAAGGAGCAGAGCCAGGAAGATTACGATACATTAACGTTAGATTCAAATAATAAAGTTTGGACAATAAAAATAACCTGGATTACGGGTTTCAAAGAAGGAGATTTGGATACCTCTTTACCAAATCTGGGGACTTTTTTAAAAGACGAGCATAGGAAAAATATAAAAACTCTATTATGGGAAGGGAAAATTATTAAGGGAATTTTGAGTCCGAGAAGGAACCGCTGGATGATAATTTTGCAAAATAGAAAACTGATTCCGATAAATTTAGGCCAAGTTGATAAAATAGAAATAGTCGATGAAGCGCCTTTAGAGATAAAGGGGCCTAAAGCAGGGCAAGATGCGGCGATGAAAGCCCCAAAGGAGTCTCCCGAAGCTGACTATACATTTTCCAATGGCCAAAGTTTTAAGAGAAAATTGATATTGGAACTTTTTGATGAGCTACTTAGACCAATGTGGGAAACGAGAAATGTTCTTCCCTCACGCATGGACAAAGGGATAGTGCTTTTGGATAAATTTAAAGACATGCTTTATGCATTAAAAGGGGAAGACGCTAAAGGAGATTTTGACTTCACAATTGATGAGAACTCAACAACGCCATCCAGTTTTACTATTCGTATAACAAGTCCGCTTATTTACGCCATTCCTTGGTTAGAAAGAAAAAAAGCAGAGGTGGATAAGGCCATGCGTAGCCAAGAGAAGTTAATTAAATTTGATGCGGCGATGAATGCGTCGGTTCAGGAGTGGGTTAATGGGGAGATTATTCGATTGGATAGATACGTAGATATTAGGCAATTCAAAGATAATTTAGAATATGGCATTATGAAAATTTTGCAAAATAAAGGAGTCGATGATTTGGGATTAAGAAGAGCCGGTGTGCTGCTGAGAGAATATTTTAAAAGGCGAGGTTGGGACAATTTTAATCGTTATGTAGTTGAGGCTATGGTTGAAAAGACGATTGAACTTAAAGTCTTTGAGTTGGAAGAACAGCTTGCTTCCAGAATGTGGGTGCTGGCCGGTGGCAATCTGAAAGACAGGCTTCTAGTCAACTGGACCTATGGTATTGCGCACGTTTTGCATTTGAGGGGCGAGTATGATGCAATGCATGATGACGGCGTAGACAGTAGACTGCTGTCTTTAACTATCCAACGCTTTATTAAAGACTTATTAAATCTTCCTCCTGAAATAGGTAATCAGCGATTGAGATTGAAATATATTGAAAATGGGGAAGTTAAAACCACTCTATCAAGATATACCTATCGCCAATTAATGTTGTGGGGCCTGAAATTCATGCTTGATCCGCGGGTTCATGACCCAAATATTCATGATTTTACGGTGAGTATTGATGATAAATATATCAAGGATATGTTGACCAAGGATCCGATGGGCCAGACTTACGGTCCTGAATTGATTAAAGAAAAGCTTATTCCACTGCTTGCCGAAGTTTTTTCCATGACTGATGAAGATTTTCGGAAGCTTGGGCTAACTTCAATCTGGGACCAGAGTGGCACGGAATCTTTGTTCTATCCCGAGTCCAGATTCAGTCAAGGGATGAGTGGGTTTACCCATCGAGAACCAATATTTGATATTGCCTTGCCAATGATCACAAATGGGCCAAAATTCATTTCTAGACGACAAGAATTAAGCAATAATTCATACATGAAGTATTATTACGCTAAATACAAAAACCCTAAAGCTTTTCAGAAAGAATTCTTTTTCAGGATTTTTCCTGGTCTAGAGGAACAGGTCCGTGATCGGCGGCAGAATATAGGTTTAAAACTGATCACTATTGAGGATTTCAATCAAGAGCAAGTTCCATTGAATGTTAAAGACATAAAAGTTGATCCAGAACTAATTGCCAGGATCAACAGGATGCAAGAGATTCTCGGTGAACAAATTATCATCAGCAGCGGCTTTAGGACGCCGGAATATAATGAATATCTTCGGGGGCAAGGATACAACGTCGCTGACAATAGTCTGCATCTTTTAGGCAGGGCGGCTGATATTGAATTGACGGAATATTTAAGCCACGAACAACTGGTCAGGGCCGCGCATGAGGTAGGTCTTGATGTTGAGCTTACTTCCTTGACCCCAAAACATGTTCATATAGAGCTGCCCACAGAAAATTCTCCTACATTTGTGTCTGAGCCAAAAGATGACTCTATGGTTGTTTTGGACAATAAGCGTCATACGCGGCAAGGCGGGATTGATTTCAATTCTGATAAAATGAATTTACAGGTTAAAAAGATTGCTTCGTCGCCTTCGGCTCCTCGCAATGACACGGTAGAGGGAATTAGATTCCATATTGACCCTGCCATGCTGCAGCAACTTCAAAACGCCCCCGGCTTTGTGCCGGTGATTATCAATATCCAGCCACTGACGGATTTGAGGCGGTTTTTGGACAATAACCTTTGAAAATTACCGTATTGAGGGGTATACTAATCTCATGGAAAGTAAATATTTGGATCAATTAAAGATGTTGGTCGTGGATCAAATGAAGGGGGAATCTGTGAAGATCCTTTTGTTTGGTTCTCGGGCACGCGGTGATCATCATTTGGGATCAGACGTGGATGTGGGGTTGATCCCTGATGGGCAATTAAACCATTCAAGGATAACTTTTTTAAAAGAAAAGATAGAGAATTCCTGCATCCCGTATAAGGTTGATCTGGTCGATCTAAGGGAAGCCTCCAAAGAATTTGTTGAACACGCTTTAAAGGATGCTGTTGTATGGAAAAATTGGAATTAAAACACCAGGATGCGGCCAACGCTTTAAAGACATTGCAAGGTATCCTTAACGAACCTTATTCTTTGATCGTTAGGGATGCTACGATACAGCGTTTTGAGTACACATTTGAAGCATTGTGGAAATTTATTCAAGCCTATTTGAATGAAAAAGAAGGTATTATTGCCGGATCTCCCAAGGCAGTTTTTAGGGAATTATTGCCGTTAAGTTTATTGAATGAAGATGAAGTTGCCGAATGCCTGGAAATGACGGATAGCCGTAATGATACAGTCCATACGTATAAAGAGACCGTTGCTCAAATGATCTTTAGCCGCATTCCCCATTATGCCGCGCTTATTCAGAAGCTAATGAAGAAATTCTAAATGGCGCGATCATCGCTGTTTGACCATGAGAGGGACTAATGTTTTACGGCGAGGTATTTAAAGCATTGAATAAAGCCGGGGTCAAATACGTGGTAGCTGGCGGAGTAGCTGTTGTTTTACACGGTTATGTGCGCAACACGGGCGATCTGGACTTGATTGTTTTTTTAGAAGAAAAGAATTTAAAGATTTTCTTTAATGCTTTAAAAACGGTCGGATTTTTGCCAAAAGTTCCGGTCACCCAAGAGCAATTTAGCGACGCTAAACAGCGAAATGAATGGAAGAAAACTAAAGGAATGATTGTATTTTCATTTGTGTATAAAGACCCGCCATTTCAATTGATTGACATGTTTGTGGATGAGCCGATTGCCTTTAGGGATCTTTATAGGAAAAAGAAGAATATACACGTAGAAGGTATTACAGTTCCATTAATCAATATCGATCATCTTATTAAGCTAAAAAAGAAAGCAGGGCGCAATAAAGATTTGGATGATATTACGCAATTGAATGCAATTAAGCGGATCCACAAAATATGAAAGCATCCCAGCGGTCTAAAAAGAAAAAATACGAGGTTTGGGAACATTTGGAACATAGTGTCCGAAATACCACCTACGCCGACCGCCTGCGATGGCTCCAAGAGGCCAATGACTTCGTGCGCTTGGCCTATAAAGGACGCAAGTGTTTCACGCATAAAGGACAATCTCTCTGGCCGATGTCCTAATATCCTGTTGTTCCGTAAAGATTTACTTAACATCTTGCCATTAATTGGCTTAGCATGAGAATTTTTGTATTGAAGCTTTGGTCATAAGGGGCTATGATATTCAGATGCCCCAGCCAACAGATTTCCAAAAAAACGTTATTTCTGCTTCGCAGATCACCGACCACGACATTTATCTTTTCAAAGAAGGCAATCATTTCAAACTGCATGAAAAATTAGGCGCCCATCCGGGGGTGGTCAACGGGGTCGCGGGAACTCATTTTGCCGTCTGGGCCCCTAATGCCAAAAACGTTTCGGTCATCGGGAATTTCAATCATTGGGACAGGAACAAACATCCATTGGCCCCGCGCTGGGACTCTTCAGGGATTTGGGAG
>Ga0105164_10002967_pt1 | contig 10357 bp, 10 predicted proteins | sample VDWuncwatermetaG_FD_89674 | JGI IMG/M metagenome (GOLD analysis project Ga0105164, IMG submission 89674) | Wastewater microbial communities from Netherlands to study Microbial Dark Matter (Phase II) - VDW unchlorinated drinking water | ecosystem: Environmental > Aquatic > Freshwater > Drinking... | reverse complement strand
CAGCAAATTACCCGATTTTTCACAAGGAATTGACAAAAACAGTAAGACCATCCCTAAGAGGGTTGCTTAGAGTCAAACCTTCATTATTCAAAAACTAATTGATCCTTTAACACTTCAATCTCTTTTCATCCCGGTTTCTACTCTCTTTAGCGTTTCACCTACTGTTAACTTATTGTGCTCCCATTTGGGCACGCAATAAAGTCTGTGGATAATTTACCGATACTACAGAACTATTACAAGCCAATTTTTGGCCTTTTTCATCTTTATATATGTGTGAAATGTATTATAATTTTACACAAGCGTGATAGGTTTGGGAAGACTAAGTATTACAATACCTGACTCTGAAAAAAAGAAACAGTTCAACTTACCGCAGAGACCGCAACGATATCGGAAAATGATTATGTTTGTTGAGTCATAGTGTTTATTGAGTTCACCCGACAAACCCAAGAAACACAAGAAACTCAATAAACCCAAATTCAAATGTTTCTGCATTTCCTTGTTTTTTCTCTGCGTTCTCCGCGGTAAACTATTAAGAAATAAAAAATGTACAAAACGGAAATTCAATCAATTACCGATATGTCGTTGTCTGAGCTGGAAGCGCTCTGTGTCTCGATAGGAGAACCAGTCTACAGGGCGAAACAAATACTTTCCTGGGTTTATGACAAAGGAGCAACAACATTTGAAGAGATGTCTAATCTGCCCAAAAATATTCGCAAACAGCTTGAAGAAAAGTATCAGGTCTTTCAGACCAAAGTTGATTCTATTGTCCAAACTACAGAGCAGCCTGGTTGTGACCAAGCTACCCCCCCTATCTCCCCCCCTTCGCAAGGGGGGGAAGTGGGGGGTGAAATTACAACTTTTCAAACTCCTTCTCAGGGGAATCATGAAGAAGAGGAAAAAACCCTTGCCAAAAAAAAGAGGCTTTTACAGGATAATAAATTAGATATTACTGAAAAATTTCTCATTCATTTGTCCGATGAGAACGTGATCGAGTGTGTCCTGTTGAGAGAAGGTAAAAGGATTACTGCGTGTGTCTCCACACAGGTAGGCTGTGCAATGGCTTGCCGGTTTTGTGCAAGCGGGCTCCTTGGTCTTGAAAGAAATCTTACTGTAGGTGAAATTGTTGAACAAACCCTTCACGTCAAAAATCATCTTCCATCTGATGAACGCCTCACCAATATTGTCTTTATGGGTATTGGCGAACCACTTGCAAATTACGATAACGTCGTTAAGGCTGTCAGGATTATGAATGCAGATTGGGGATTGGGGATTGGGGCACGACATATTACTATCTCAACGGTTGGAATTATAGACGGTATACAACGATTGGCGCAAGAAGGAATCCAGATAAATCTTGCGATATCTCTTCATGCGCCTAATGATATTACACGATCGAAGATAATCCCATCGAACAAAAAAGTAGGCATTAAAAATATTATTGCCGCAGCCAAAGAGTACTTTGAAGTTACCAGAAGGGACATTAGTTTCGAATATATTTTGATCGATAGTATCAATGCGTCCAAACAAGATGCTGAGTCGCTAGCAAGATTACTCAAGGGTATTCAATGTAATGTCAATATCCTTCCCCTCAACCCTGTCGAAGAATTTGATTTAAAACCTCCATCCCAAGAAACGATTGAAATGTTTTGTAAGACTTTGGAAAAACACGGCATTATCGTCACTGTCCGAAAGAAAAAGGGCGATAATATCAACTCCGCATGCGGTCAACTTCGTCTGCAACGCATAAATTTTTATGGAAAAAGCTAACAATCTTTTGTTAAATAGATATTTTCATTTTTATGATTTTGGTAACCATAAGGCTGCATAAATTCATAAATTTTAGAAAGGAGGCAACATGGATCCGTTTATCATCAGGACTGAGGAGATAAAGGACGGTAATATTATTGTAGAAGAAGGTACATGGGCTTATTATGTTTACACTTTACAATCAGGCAAAGCCAAGGTATGGAAAAATATTAATAATAAGCAAGTGCAAATTGGCACATTAAAAAAGGGGGATATCTTCGGGGAGATGAGTTTCTTTGGGATGACCAAAAGAACCGCCACAGTAACAGCGGACGGCGACGTAAAAGTGGGAATGATCTCTAAAGACGCTTTTATAGAGGCGCTCGATAAACTTCCTAAAGATGTTCGTGTTAAACTTGACAAGATGACCCATGATCTTTTTTACCTTAATGATGTATATAGCCGTTTAACCAATTGTTTACACGAAATATTAACCATCAAACAAAGAATGATCGATCCCAAGATCTTCGAAAAAGAAATTGAGAAGATGCCCGACCTTTTACGCACGGTAGTAAACCTGATGAGCCAGCGCTTTAATGCAGCCGTAGAAGGAAGCATGAAGTTGGTGACACAGATGGAGGAAGTCTCTAAATCTATAAATTCGTTATCTCTGCAGTAATTTCCCAAAACTCATTGTAAGAATTCCTGTTCTTTGCAATATTGAAGTCTCCATTCTTAAAATCGGGGAGAATTGCTATCGCAAGCAGTAAAAAAATCAATCTTATAGAAGGATTAAAAGAAACGGTTCTCAAGGTTATTCAACAAACATCTTCCCTGAAGAGTTGTAAATACGCCGATATCAGGCTTGGGACAAATACGATAAAATATGCCAACGCCGAGAATGGTAAAGCAAAGGGTATGGGTGAAGATTGCTTAATTTCCTTTGGGACGAGGGTGATAGCGGGTGAGATGGGTGCATGGGGATATTATGGCCAACCCATCGGAGAGAATGAATCTAGCCCAAGAAGTATTAGTAAAATACTCACTTCAGGAATAAACAGGGCATATACAAGAGCCCTTGCAAATGCAAATAAAAAGGCTGAGTTTAAACCCTTTGCCCCCTCACTAACTGCCGTAAATCTTGCCAAAATCGATAGCTGTAACGATACAATTGATGCCATTTTTGATGAAGACCCTAGGAATGTACCACTGAAAGACGTCCTCACTCTTTGCACAAAAACATCTATGGACATGCGCGGCGCTAGTACAGACGTGCAATATACCCACATCGATATTCACACAGGTATAAACCGAGAACTCTTCTGCAGTACCGAAGGCGCCTGCATTGATCAATCATACGCACTCACGCAGGGGATGGTGGCTGTGGTAGCGCAAAAAGCAGGTGGCATACCGGAGGTTTGTTATGATTACATGGGAGGCCTCCGTGGATGGGAAGTTCTAAAAGGCAAAAATATTTATAAACAGCCGCTCGCTGCTTTTGCTCTATTGCGAACACGTGAAACGATAGAACTTACCGAAGCAGAATTCCTATCCGCTACGGACGAACCTGTTGTAGTGGTAACAAATCCGCATTTTAATGCGCTTTTGGTTCATGAAATTGTAGGACACCCAACCGAGGCCGATAGGGCGCTTAAACTAGAAACTGCCTATGCAGGACGATCCTGGTTATTTAGAAATTTCAATGATAATGAATTGGGAAAACAAATAGCATCGCCCTTGTTAACCGCATATTCAGATCCATCTATAGATGGTTATGGACATTACAGGTACGATGCGGAAGGCACACCTGGTAGGCGTGTGAATCTCATCGAAAATGGGGTACTCAAGGGTTTTATGAATGGACGTGAATGCGCTGCAATTCTCAGCCACCCTCCGAACGGCTCTATGAGGGCAACAGAACCACACTATGTCCCCATAGTACGAATGACTAACACTGTTTTCGCAAACGGAGACAGAGATCCTGCAGAAATACTAGGTGAAGTCAGGGAAGGATACTACATTGTCAACCATCGAATTCCATCCATTAGTGAGTCCCGCGAAAATTTTCGTATTTCTGCCCAAAAGGTATATAAAATAGAAAATGGGCACATTGCAAAGTTATATCGAGGGGGTGGAATCACGGCTGACTCTAAAGATTTTTTAATGAATATTGACGCTGTAGGAAATGACTTTCAGGTTTTTCCCATACCCAACTGTGGTAAAGGACAGCCTATGCAGGTAATGCGTGTCGGAAATGGTGGTCCTACTCTGCGTTCAAAGGCAAGATTAACAGGTCGCCAAAAACCATGATAAACACAGAAACCCTGAAAACATGCGCTCGTAATGGGATTGAGTTTGTCAAAAAGCAGAAGGACGTAATTGATGCGGAAATCTTCGCATCATGGAATGAACATATAACTGTACGATTAAATTATACGTCTGATATTCCCTGTAATGGCGTCCATGAACCAAAATCAACACAATTTAGTGGTATTGGTTTGCTGGCTGTTTTTAAGGCAGGAAAAGAAACAAAAGTTGGATTTGGCAGTTCCTCCAATAACATTACGCCAAAAGGTATCGCAGAGGCATTCCAAAAGGCAAGGAAAAATAAATTACATGACCCCGACTTCAAGTCGCTCCCTATGCCGATTGGGAAACCAGTATTAGAAAACTATCATGACCCTGCTGTAATGGAAATTGCTGATGAGACGATGATTGATTTAGGCTGGCGGGCATTAAAAGGTGCACTTACGGAATTCCGGCAGAAAAACTTTAACAACTCAATTATTGTCGGTGGTGACATAACGATACTAAAAGAACGTATGGCCATTTGCAGTACAAAAGGTATAGATGATTTCGACGAATCTACCATCCTTACTGCCAATATAACTTCTATGATCGAAAAAGAAAAAGTCAAAGGATCTGGATGGAATGCGAATACCCATTTATCCAACTTCAATCCTGAAGAGGCTGGGCGAGAATCAGCCGAAAGTGCCATAAAAACGATTGATGGAGAAAGAATACCCTCTGGAACATACGATGTTATTTTTGGAAGGCAGCCAGTAACAGACCTCTTTACGAATATTGTAATTCCAGCCCTAAGCCTCTCGTCCATAAATTCCTCAGATACTCCCTTTTTAGGAAAATTAGGGCAAAAAATTGCATCAGAATTACTCACTGTCTATGATGACGGTACTATAAATGGTGCGGTTGGTAGTAAAAGAATTTCCTGCGAAGGAATTCCTACAGGAAGAACAAACCTTATCCACAATGGCTTTCTCGTGGGTTTTCTTGCAAATTATTATCTTTCAAAAAAATTTGAGAACAGCATCTCCTCTTTTATACCACGAAATGGATTTCGTTTTGAAAAAGGCGGTAGAAACCACAATATACAACCAAAGATATGTCCAACCAATATTGCCATAGAGGGCAAGGAAGAAGTAACAAGTCAATCTTTATTATCAAAAATAAATAACGGTATTTATATCGGCAGAATTTGGTACACGTATCCTATCAACGGGCTTGCAGCAGGCGACTTTACAAGCACTATCATTGCAGACTCCTACGTGATAAAGGAAGGTAAAATTGTTAAACCTCTAAAGCCTAACACGGTAAGAATTAATAATAATATAACGGATATATTAAATAATATTATTGCGGTATCTAAAGATAAAAAACAGACCATTGTTTGGGGAGGTGAGGGGGTTGTAATGGCGCCGGAGATCGCTGTCCATAGTATTAGATTGGATAATATATCAGGGTTTATAGCTTGATAAAATATTTATTGAGTTAAGGTAATAAATTTCTTAGAATATTAAGAAAGGTAGGTGGAGAGAAGTCGAAACTTAATGTTAGGGTTATAACAATTTTTTAATGCTTTTTAAAATTTATAAGGAGGTAGATTATGCGCGCAAAAGTGGATTTAGATATTTGTACTGGTTGTGAACTTTGCACACAAACGTGTCCTGAAATTTTTTACATGAATGGCGATGTGGCTGAAGCTAAAGATATTGATGTACCATCAGAAAATAAAGATGCTTGCAAGCAAGCGGCTGAAGAGTGTCCCGTAGAGGCAATTTCAATCAAAGACTAAGCCATACAAATTAAAAAAGACCTTAAATATTTAGTTTGTGATATTTAAGGTCTTTATTTATTTATACTGCTAAACATCAAGCAGCGGTCTTCTGCCTATCCTCCTTCTTCTTTTTAAGATTGCACGACCGCCCTTTGTTCGCATCCTCTTTCTGAAACCGCACATTCTTTTATGTTTTATAGAACTTTTTCTAATTTTAACCTTCATAATTTACCCCCCTTTTTAACTGTTAAAGAATTTTAGCAAAGTCCCCACAAAATTTTATAGATATTCTATCGTCCGACTTGTTAGATAATTACTGAGGTTAGTAAGATACCTTATTTATCAATCGATTTCAAGATATTTTAAAGAGCAATCTGATAATTGGACTATAAATGGAATTCCCAAAAGTTGTTAAAATCGTATTGACATTAATCTTTTGAATTGATAATATGTCAGCGAAATATCATAACTATTATAATTAGAAGTCAGTTAAGACTAAGAAAAGTGTTTTTTTACTTCAGATAAAATCAAAGGAGAAATATATGTTTCCTCTAATTATTCAAGGGAAATTTTCCCTAAAATTACCACTGCCACATTTATTGTTATAATAAGGAGAGATGTAATGCAAACAACAACAAAACGGGATCTGTGCGAAAAAATCGCTAGAAGAACTGATAACACACATATGGTTGTAAAAAAGACGATACAAATGTTTTTGGACGAGATTATTTCAGAGCTTGCGCAAGGCAATCGAATTGAATTGCGTGATTTTGGTGTCTTGGAAATACGCCAGCGCGCAGCTAGAAAGGCTAGAAATCCAAGAACAGGAGCAGTCGCCCTTGTGCCAGCTAAAAATGTGGTAGCCTTTAAGGTTGGGAAATTAATGCGAGAGAAAGTTGGCAGTACAACCAAACCTCAGCAGCCTCCTCAAGGCACTTAAAATCCGCATGTTCAAAAAAACACAAATTATTGAAAAAGGAATTATAAGGCACATAAACGGCAATCGCACAACGGTTGAAATAGTAAAGGCAAATTTAGAGGAATGCAAAAGTTGTGGTAGCTGTACGGATATAAAAAACAAACCAAATTTTATCGAAATCGAAACAAGCCCAGGCCTAATTTTAGGCCAACGGGTGATATTGCAAATAATTGACACTTCACCATACAAAAGTATAATACTTCTTCTGATTTTACCTATAGTAAGCCTCCTAATAGGTAGTTTAACAGGCCAAAAAATTCACTTTATATACCCTCAATCCCAAAATATTAGAATGATATCCTGCGGGTTTGTTTTCTTTTTCTTATCCATTATGTTTTTAGGTATTTATGATAAAAAGATAAGAAACAAAAACCAAGCACACCGAAAAATCACATTAATTTTAACATAAAATAAGCTAGTATCATCTTAGATTTTATTAATATCAAATTTCATCATTGAGTATCTCTCTAGAAATTGATACCTTTAATAACGCTTAAAGGTAATAGTGTTTCTATAGAAAATACTTAATTGGCCGGGGGTGCCATTATGCACAAAATATATCGTGTGAATACAATCGTACTCATTATCATCGCCTTGCTATTTTCAATCCTAGTCTTTAAAAATACCACAAATTACGTCATTGCCCAGGGAGACGGAAGTGCACGACATACCTTTGGTGTAGTAGGAGATCGACAAGGCAATCGGGAACCATTTTACCTTGTGGATACAGAAGAACAGACTATTATGGTCTATGAATATTTCCAAGGAGGCGGGTTGGGACTTGTAGCTGTTCGAAATTATAAATATGACAAAAAATTGCAAGATTACGGGAGACCCTATGGTCTGTCGATTGATGAGGTGAAAGCTGAACTCTCAAAGATGCAAACAAGGTAATCTCAGAATGCTATATGGGAATTATTCGTCTTTGACGCAATTCGGAGCAACCTTGTTTTAAACTCAGCAAACGGAAAATTTTTACCTGGACAAGCTGTGCCTTTTTGAAATACTTGTTTATGTAACAATACGTCGGATAGGGAAATATTATACCTTCTTGAAAGATACTGAACAAGTGCTACCAACGATTCAAATTGGTTATTAGTCGGAGTACCTCCATTTTCAAAATCTCCAACCAGACATATCCCGATCGCTACGCGATTACAATTCATATTAGCCGTATGTGCACCATGGATTTGCTTTTTCCAACGTTCAGAAACCTCAATCTCGCCGTCTCCAGAAAATGACCCATTCCCAATTACGAAATGATAGGCTAGACCATGTTCCCATTTTCTCTTTTTTCTATGATAATCATCAAATCTAGCGGCATTCCCCTTTTCAGTAGCGCTATGATGAATAACTATATATTCCCACTGATTCTCGCTTACATCGGCATGGCAAAGTTGGGAAAGATTTAGCTCAGGAACAATTCTCTTAACCTTTGCACAATCGAAAATAGGTAATGAAATAAATAGTACAGAGGTACTCAAAATTGTAGCTAACGAAATATATAAAATAAGTCTTTCGTGTTTATTATTCATAATCCTGTGACCTATTATTCCAAAACGATTCAAAAAGTCCCTCTGACTTTTTACGATCTCTTTCGACAGAAAAGCCTTACTGTGAAAATATTACTTTGAGAAACATCTTCAGCGGTAAGGCTATCTTTAAACCAACACTGATCTATTTTTGTTCTTTTTATATATCCAGATACATCCCTTACAAATTCTTTACTTCACGTTCACACCTTAAATAATAAAGTATAGAAATTAAAGTCATTGTAACATTATTCCCAAAGGTAGCAACTTTTTTCTTTGAATTCCTGTCATTATGTGTAAACTTACACTAAAATAAACTTTTGAAAATATTCCTTGGGTAAAGTACTGGAAACATCAAAGTAATCATACCTGAAAATCAGATTTTTTTATTCTCTTTATCAAAAAGATTATTTTTTACCTATGTTCTTATCGCTACAAAACTGCAAAGCAATAACTGTTTCACAGTCATAATACATGAAATTCCTTTAAAACGTCAACTAAATTAGGACAGAAACCAACGGTTTGTCTATTCATTGTGGCGGAACTTTACATGTTTATCGTTCGTCTTTCTTGCAAACAAGTGGTATCTCGGAAACAGAGTACTAATACGGCTGGGTGGAAAAATACAGAAGCGCCTATTTCTCAGATATTACAAGACGATTGGAGACTGCTTGCTTAATACTCAAGCTTTGAAAAATATCTGTGCATGCCAAAAGTAAAGTTCGAGACGGTATGAAAGTTTGCTGTGCTTCTAACGTAACAAGAAATGGAGCGTGAAATTTAAATCAACCTGCTTGCTTTTTTGAAATAACTTCGGGTATTATTTGATACATGGAGTTTAATTGTTTGCATCATAACTTCCGTAATATAAAATTGGCTCCCCCGGTAGGATTCGAACCTACAACCAACCGGTTAACAGCCGGCTACTCTACCATTGAGCTACAGGGGAACCTTTTATACAATTATTGCAAATAATCAATCAATCTGGACAATTCCTTTTTCATATCTTCGCGATGGACAATCATATCTAGAAAGCCGTGCTCTAATAAGAATTCAGCCGTCTGGAAACCCTTCGGAAGGGAACGTTTTATTGTTTCTTGAATAACTCTTGGGCCAGCAAAACCTATCAACGCCCTCGGCTCAGCCATCGTAATATCAGCCAAAGAGGCGAAACTGGCCATTACACCACCCAGAGACGGATCTGTTAATATCGATATATATAAACCGCCTGCCTCTCGGAATCGTGATATAGCGGCGCTCGTTTTTGCCATTTGCATCAGAGAAAAGACCCCCTCCTGCATTCGGGCGCCCCCTCCAGAACCAGAAATAATAATCAAAGGCGCCTTTAATTCCTTAGCCTTTTCTGCTAATCGAGTAATCTTTTCTCCAACCACGGAGCCCATGCTTCCCATAATAAAACACGGATCCGTGATGCCAATCATAACCTCTTTACCCTTGATCTTTCCTTTTCCTACAATTGCAGCCTCTTTTAGCCCTGTATTTCGCTGTTCTAAGGCTATCCTTTCTGGATATGTTATCCGATCCTTAAAATTCAAAGGATCGCACGGCACCATGTTGCCCCACATTTCTTCAAAGCTATTTTCGTCAAGCAAGAGTTTTAATCTCTCTCTGCTGAATATCCGAAAGTGGTGATTACATTCAGGACAAACGAACATCTTTTCTTCAACAGTTTTTTTATACACCATGCTCTTACAGCCATCGCAACGCGTCCATAAGCCATCAGGCATATCCTTTTTTTTTCTAAAAAAAACCATTGGTAAACATCTCCCACTTATCAGAAAATTCTTATCAATCTAAAAGAACAAACAAATCTGGCTGGTAGAAACAGTACTGACCTGCTTCGACGCAACACAACCATTTTGAAATTCAGACACGATACTCTTCCCTAGTTTATAAACTTTTTATTAAAAAACAAGCCCTTTTTAGAACCAGATGGTACGGTAAAAATTAAAATTTTTGAGATGATACAAAAATTTATATGTTTACTCTTTTATAGTATTACCT
>Ga0105164_10002966_pt1 | contig 10362 bp, 10 predicted proteins | sample VDWuncwatermetaG_FD_89674 | JGI IMG/M metagenome (GOLD analysis project Ga0105164, IMG submission 89674) | Wastewater microbial communities from Netherlands to study Microbial Dark Matter (Phase II) - VDW unchlorinated drinking water | ecosystem: Environmental > Aquatic > Freshwater > Drinking... | reverse complement strand
GAACGGAGAGGGAGGGATTCGAACCCTCGGTACGGGATTTCGCCCGTACAACGGTTTAGCAAACCGCCGCCGTCGGCCACTTGGCTACCTCTCCTGAACTCGGTCAGCTTTCTGTGTAGGCACCGGCGGTCGCCTTGCGCAGGAGTGCATGGCATTCCCCACCGAGCACGTCTTTGACGACCGCGAGTCGCCGATTGAGCTGCTCGTTGCCGGGGAGATTGATGACTGAGCCGCACGCCCCGCGCTTGAGATCATTCGCCCCGTAGACGAGCCGGGAGATGCCGCTCAAGAAGATCGCCCCGACGCACATCGTGCAGGGCTCCTGAGTGATGTAGATCGCGGCCTCCGGAAGCTGATCCGACTGGAGGGCGTTGGCGGCCTGCGTGATGGCGATGATGCCCGCATGCGCGGTCGGATCCCGCAGAAGCTTCACCTGGTGGCGCGCCCGCGCGATCACCTGCCCGCGATGGACGATGGCAGCACCCACGGGCCGATCTTTGGAACTGAGGGCTTGCTCTGCCTCTTTGAGCGCTTCGCGCATGAAGCGCTCATCCAGAACTGCAGCGGTCTCCCCTTCAGATCGTTCGCTTGGCATCAGACACTCCAGTGAGACAATCGTGCGCCCAAGTGGGATCGAACCACTAACCTTCGGCGCCGCAGGCCGACGCTCTATCCAATTGAGCTATGGGCGCCTGATTGATGTCCATTGTAACAAATCCAACGGAGAGGGTGGGATTCGAACCCACGAGCCGCCTTTTGGGCAGCTACACGCTTTCCAAGCGTGCGCCGTCGGCCGCTTGGCTACCTCTCCAAAATTTAAATTGGCAAACCTCCAACAAACATCGAGTTGGTGATAGTGGCGGAGAGGGAGAGATTCGAACTCTCGAGGGCCTTGCGGCCCTACCGGTTTTCGGGACCGGCGCTTTCAACCACTCAGCCACCTCTCCAGAGATTCCGTCCTCCTTCGCTCAGCCTCTCGGCTGAGCTTCGAAGCGACGTTCTGCCGAGGCAGAACGGAGGAGGTAGGATTCGAACCTACGGTCCACTTGCGTGGACAACGGTTTTCAAGACCGCCGCATTCGGCCACTCTGCCACTCCTCCAATCAGAAGAAGAGTCGTCGGACCAGCGTTGTGTAGATCGCCTGTGTTCGGGAGCATCCATCGGCCAGCGCCCGCGTGAACGAAAACTCCGGCACCGCCCAGGGGACGCACGAGCCGCCGATGATCAGCGTCAGGGCAAAGACAAGGCCGATCGCCAGCAGGTATGTTTCCAGATGCCAACGGCTGCGTTGTTCCTGCAGATCTTCCGCCGTCATGAGCCAATGAAACGTCATCGTGAGACCAATCGCAAACGCCACCGGCGCATCCAAGAACACCCGATCCGCCAATCGGCTCATGCCCCAGCCGGCGGCGCACACGAGCACGGTGTAAAGCGGAATCACGTACGGGCTGAACGCCACGAGCGTCGAGCCTTGCGAAGCGCCCTGCCCCTTCCCGCTTTTTGTAGGACCTTTCGGTTCCTTCGGTTCCTTGCCCTTCTTCCCGCCGGCTGCCGCCTGCTCGACGCTGGCCACTTGCCCGCCGAAGAGCCACACGGCGATCGTCGAGAAGAGCCGATGGCTGGCGCGAAAGAGCGGCTCTGGCCGGTAGAGCAGCAAGTGGATGCCGATGTACGTCATCGCCCCCCATTCGACCCATTGGCGGATGGTCGCCCCGGACGCGCTGGAAAGCGAGAGCTGCTCGAGGATGCTGGAGACAAGCCCAATCGCGAGCGGCACAACCAGGGCGACCATGACGATCTTGAGGAATCGCCCGCACCACGTCGCGAGATTAGAGGAGAGTTTCGCCATCAAAATACGGTTGGAGCGGTTCCGGAATGGCGATGCGCCCGTCTGCGCGCTGATGCGTCTCCAGCAAGCAGATGAATGTCCGAGCCAGCGCCACCCCGGAGCCGTTGAGCGTGTGGACGTACGCGAGCTTCTTGGTGGTTGTCTGCCGGTAGCGGATGTTCGCGCGGCGGGCCTGGAACTCCTCACAGTTGCTGCAGCTGGATACTTCGAGAAATTGATTCAAGCCTGGCGCCCACGCTTCGAGGTCGTAGCACTTCGCCGCGGAGAATCCCAAATCGCCGCTGGCCAGGCACACCACTCGGTAGTGGAGCCCCAACCGTTTCAGAATCGTCTCGGCATTCGCAACCAATTGCTCCAGCTCATCGTAGGATGTGTCCGGTTTGGCGAATTTCACCAGCTCGACCTTGTCGAATTGGTGCACGCGCACCAATCCCTTCGTCTCCTTCCCATACGAGCCCGCTTCCCGACGGAAACACGCGGTATAGGCCGTGTATTTCAGTGGCAGCCGCGCCTCATCCAGCACCTCATCGCGATGCAGGTTGGTGACGGGTACTTCAGCCGTGGGAATCAGGAACAGATCGTCGTCCTTGAGCCGGTACATGTCCTCCTCGAACTTCGGCAATTGCCCGGTGCCGATCATCGAGGCCCGGTTGACGAGATAGGGCGGCGAGATTTCCGTGTAGCCGTGCTCCTTGGTTTGCACGTCCAGCATCCAGTTGATCAGCGCGCGCTCCAGCCGTGCGCCCTTCCCCGCATAGAGCGGGAAGTGCGAGCCGGTGATCTTCGCCGCCCGCTCCAGATCGAGCAGCCCAGACTGCTCAGCCAGCTCCAGGTGCGTCTTGGGGTTGAAGTTGTGCGACGGCTTTTGCCCGACCGTCCGCACGATCTGATTCGCCTTCGCATCTCCAACCGGCACCGAGGTATGAGGGATGTTCGGAATGAGCTGAAGCCGCTGACCCAAATCCGCTTCCAGTTGTTTCAGCGCTTGCTCGCGCTGCGTAATCTGATCGGAGAGGTCTCTCAAATGCGTCGGGGGGGCAAGCGGCTTGTCTCCTTTTTGCCTGCCGAACTCCTCAGAGCCTTTTTTGAGGATGTGGCGGTCGTTCTCAATACCGGTCAGCATGGCCCGGCGTTTCTGCTCGAGTGCAAGCAACGCATTGACATCATAGGAACTGCCCCGCTTCTTCAGGGCCTCGCGTATCAGGTCCGGGGTTTCGCGCAACAGTTTGGGATCAAGCATCGTTATCCTCTAGTGATGAGGGTCAGCTTCCGTTTTCTCTCCCACGATTTAATCTCCAGCTCTCTTCGTCGGGCCGATGATTCCGTCTCATGGGGCTCGCTATACACGAGGAATGCGCCGCCCTTCCTGCTCACATACTTTGATCCCTTGCCGGCATTGTGTTCTCGAATCCGCCGACGAGGGTCGATGGAGATTCCTGCATAGAGAGAACCGTCGCCGCATCGAGCAAGATAGACGTGCCAAGTCATGTCAACATCTCTTGGTTAGATCCTCGCTGAACCTGTCCGATCCCGGCGCGACTCGGGATCAGCTTTCGTCCGCCACCGCGGACGAAAGCTGGGCCGCCTGGGACTCGAACCCAGTACCCACAGCTTAAACATATGTGTTAGCTGCATGTCGCCATGCAGATCAGACTATCCCATCATCCCGCCATCGGCTGGATGCCCCGATTATAGTCGTTGAACCTTCCCCGCCTTCCGCAAACAACTTGATCGCGGTAGGCGGGGCTTGGCTGCGGATTATCTGCACCGTTGGATTGTTACCCTGGCATCGCCAGGGTACCGCCGGATTCTCAGACGTCCCTGCAGGTTACGGAGTTTGCAGCTACCAGTTGCCTGGCAGTGGCCCTTTTTCTCACGAAAAAGGCTGTTGCTCTACCTGGTGAGCTAGCGGCCCAAATTGTGAAAGAACGATTAGTGACGATAAGAATTTAAGGCGCGTGTAAGCAACGTTCGTTTTTCAAGGTTTTGTGCCCACAACCCGTTCTTCCGATGTGCGTTGATCCGAATACCTGGCGCAAAACTGATTCCGTCCATGAAATGCGTCAGGTTTTCTCTCCCGGTAATCTCAATTGCTTGCGCTTGCTGGTCGATGCGGCTGGTAATTTCTAACGTCTTCAAAAACCGCTTTGCCGCCAGCAAGATGCGTAGGTCGTCCTGGGACGCCCGTACTCGCCGAACCCCATTTCCAACATGAATATGCCCCTCATCGTCAAAGAATGCCTGGAGCCATTGTCGCTGCCATTGGGGCCGAGAACGGATCGCAACGAGTAGCTGGCGTTCCTTCTGGGAGAGCCAGCTGGCAACCTCAACGTTGTAGTAACTCAGCACCCAAATGCCATTTGATCGCAAGGCCGTCCTCGGCGTCACACCGAGGAGTTGTTGTAACAGCCGTTTCACGTGGACCACCTGACCGTACGTGCGACTGTAATAAGAGCACCCATACCGATCAACTCGTCCGTCAAAGCTAAGGTGGGCCACTAGATGAACCAAATCTTTCGACCAACCAGGCGTGTGAAAGGCAATCGGCCTGATGGAATGCCCGCGGCGCTTCGCATTGACTCGCGCCATGATCGACCGCCATTTCCAGTACAATCGCTCGCGTTGTGCCACGGTCAACGGGATGTCCTTCACATGCCAGTGCACTGTTGACTCGCTGATCCGTAGCCGTTTGGCGATTTCCCCAATGGAGTACCCTTGCCTCCGTAACGTCTGACAGCGCGGCTTGATCATGCGGTTAAGTCTGAGATTGCTGGTTCCGAATCGGCGTCCTCTGGGCATTATAACAAAAAAACCCGCTCTCGGGGCGGGTCAGGAAAGTGGACTGGAAGGATCAATGCCTAGACGCTGTGGAGCTCGTGCTCTTTGGCTTTGACGAGCGCGTCAATCTGGCCGATGTGCTTGTCGGTGAGTTTCTGGATGTGCTCTTGGGCCGTAAAGGAATCGTCTTCACTGATGTGCTTGTCGGCCTTGGACTTCTTCACGGCCTCATTCGCGTCGCGGCGCAGGGTTCGGATATTCACGCGGCTTTCCTCGGCCAGCTTGTGGACGACCTTCACGAGCTCGGCCCGCCGCTCCCCGGTTAATGGAGGAACCGGAAGGCGCAGGAGCTTGCCGTCCACGACCGGCGTAATCCCGATTCCGGCCTTCAAGATCGCCTTCTCAATATCCTGGACGGCCTTCGAATCCCACGGCTGAATGAGGAGCATGGTCGGCTCGGGCGCCGTGATGGCCGCGAGCTGCTTGAGCGGCGTCGGAGCACCGTAATAGTCGACGGTGACGTGCTCCACCACGGCCGGATTCGCGCGTCCGCCGCGCAGCTCCGAGAGCTCGCGGGTGACGGCCGCCACCGCCTTCTTCATCTTCTCTTCAGCATCCTTGTACAGCGTGGGCAATGACGCGGTGGTTTGCATGAAGGTCACCGAGAGGGTTTCCTGTCGTTGACGACGCGCGTGCCGATCGGCTCACCGCAAACCGCGCGCTTGATATTGCCCGGGCGGTGCAGATTGAAGACGGTAATCGGAACGTTGCCGCTCATGCACAGGCTCACGGCGGTGGCATCCATCACCTTCAAGCCCTTCTTGAGCACGTCGAAGAAGCTGACCCTATCGTACTTCTTGGCCTTGCGGTTGGTCGCCGGATCATCGTCATAGACACCGTCCACGTTCGTCGCTTTCAGCACCACGTCCGCGCCGATTTCCATGGCTCGGAGCGCTGCCGTCGTGTCCGTCGTGAAGAAGGGGCTGCCGATGCCGCCGACGAAGATGACGACCCGACCCTTCTCGAGATGGCGGATCGCGCGGCGCCGGATATAGGGCTCGGCCACCTTGGCGATTTCAATCGCGGTCTGCACGCGCGTGGGCACCTCGATTCGCTCCAGCGCATCCTGAAGCGCCAGCCCGTTGATCGCGGTCGCCAGCATCCCCATGTAGTCGGCGGTGGCGCGCTCCATGCCCGTCGCCGAGGATGTGGCGAGACCCCGGAAGATGTTGCCGCCTCCCACCACAACCGTCACCTGCACGCCGAGATCTCTGATCTCTTTGATCTGCCGCGCGAGGTCTTCCAAGACGCGGGCATCAATGCCGAATCCCAGCGACCCCTGCAGCGCTTCTCCGCTCAGCTTCAGGACGATGCGTTTGTACTTCGGCGTCGTGGACGCGGAGGCGCGCTCCACTGCCGCTCGCGGCTTCACCGCCGTCCCAGCCATCGCTGAATTATTCTCCCAAGCCGAATGTGGTGAACCGCCGAATGACAATATTCTCGCCGGTTTTGGCGATGAGCCCTTTCAAGAGGTCCTTGATCGTCGTCCCCTGATCCTTCACGAACGGCTGCTCCAACAGGCACGCGGCCCTGCGCTCTTCGGGAGTGAGCCGTTCGCTCACCGGAACATCCTCCGGCTTGAGATACCGCGGCTGCATCGCGGCCACATGCATCGCGAGGTCGCGGCAGAACCGAACGAAGTCCTCGGTTCGCGCGACGAAATCCGTCTCGCAGTTGACCTCGACGAGCGCTCCCAACCGCCCATTGTGATGGACGTACGCCTCAACCCGCCCTTGGCCGGTCGCTCGGCCGGCGCGCTTCTCGGCAGCGGCCTCGCCCTTCTGCCGCAGGACGGCCATCGCCTTGGCCTCATCGCCGCCGGCGGCTTCGAGGGCGCTGCGGATATCGCCGACCGAGGCGCCGGTCTTTTCCCGGAACATCTTGATCGCTTCGAGGCTGACCTTCTTGCGGCTCATGGTTGCGGGCATCCTAACTCTTGGCCTGCTCCGCGTCCCCTGCACTGGCTGGGGCGACCGCATCCGATGCGCCCTCGGCGGGTGCTGGCGTCTCCGAGGCTGGCTGGGAAGCTTCGAGGAACCGGCGCCGCCCCGCGAGAATCGCGTCCGCAACGAGCGAGACCAGGAACTTGATGGAGCGGATCGCGTCGTCATTGCCCGGAATCGGATACGCGATGAGCTGGGGATCCGCGTTCGTGTCGCAGATGGCGACAATCGGAATGTTCAGCCGATTGGCCTCGCGCACCGCGGTCTCCTCCCGCTTCGTGTCCACCACGAAGAGACAGCCGGGCAGGCGCATCATCTCCGCCATCCCCCCGAAGTTCGCCCCCAGCCGCTCGAGCTGACGGCCCATGCGCTTCGCGTCCTTCTTGATCACGCGCTCAAACACGCCCTCGGCTTTCTGCTTCCGCAGCGTCGCCAAGCGATCGAGGTTCGCTTTGATCGTCTGAAAATTCGTCAGCGTCCCGCCGAGCCAGCGCGTCGTCACGTAGGGCATCCCGGCCCGCTGCGCTTCCGCCTCCAGAATCGGCTTGGCCTGCCGCTTTGTGCCCACGAACAGGACCGTCTGCCCTTTGGCCGCAATGTCCTCCAGAAATTGGAGGGCGGCCTTCAAGTGCCGCTCGGTCTGCTCCAAATCAATGATGTAGATGCCCACGCGGCGGCCGAAGATATACGGCTTCATCTTCGGGTTCCACCGTTTGGTCTGGTGGCCGAAATGCACCCCGGCGTCCAACAATTGTTGCACCAACGCGCTGGCCATGTCCCTTCCTGACTCCTTTCCTGCTTTCACGAGCGCTGCGTGGATGAGCCGCTAGGACTGATCCGTTGGGATCAGCTGCAGCTCACAGAACCGCCGGTAGAGGGGGCTCTTCTGCAGAAGCTCGTCATGATTGCCTTGCTCCACCATGCGCCCTTCCTGGACGAGAATGATCCGGTGGGCGAGCCGGACCGTCGAGAGCCGGTGCGCGATCACGATGACCGTGCGGCCCTCCCGAATGCGTGCAATGGTTTCCGTGATGAGATGTTCCGACTGCGCATCGAGCTGGCTTGTGGCTTCGTCGAAAATGAGGATGCGCGGATTGATGAGGAGTGCTCGGGCAATAGCCAGGCGCTGCCGCTCGCCGCCGGAGAGCAAGTCACCCCGCTCGCCGATGACGGTGTCGTAGCCCTTCGGGAGCTTGCTGATGAACGGGTGGGCGTTGGCCTGCTTGGCCGCCTCGACAATCTCAGGAAATTCCGCCGTCGGCCTGCCGAGCGCGATGTTGGCGCGGACGGTGTCGTTGAAGAGCATCGTCTGCTGCGCCACAAGCCCGATCTGCCCCCGGAGGGAGCCGAGCGTCACGTGCCGCAGGTCGAGCCCGTCAATCTTGACGCGCCCGGCCGCCGGATCGTAGAAGCGCGGCAGGAGGTTCACGAAGGTCGTCTTCCCGCCGCCGCTCGGGCCGACAAGTGCCAGCGTTTCCCCGAAGGGGATCGTCAACGAGACGTGGCGGAGCGCCGGCTGCGAGTCGTAGTTGAACGAGACGTTCTCATAGACGATCTCCCGATGAAACGGCGGCAGTTCCCGCGCCTTCGGATGCTCGATCACCGTCGTGGGCGTGTCGAGCATCTCAAAGATCCGCTCGGCGGCGGCGATGACCTGCTGGTTGACCCCATGGAGCCGGGCGAGGCGATTGAGCGGTCGAATGAGCGAGAGCATCGCGAAGAGAAACATGAGGAACGTGCCGAGCGTGATCTCGTTGCCGAGCACTTTCTGCACGCCGTACCAGAAGATGAAGGCGCCAGCACAAGCTCCCACCAGCTCCGCCACGGGAGAGAGGATGTTCATCCGCTTCTGCAGCTGGCGCATGATGCGGTAGGACTGCGCGTTCGCCTCGGCGAATTTGGTCCGCGCCGTCGGCTCCACCCGGAACGCTTGGATGACCTGAATGCCGGTGATGGATTCCAGGATCGTCGAGTTGAGCTGGCCCATCACGGTTTGACTCTGCTGGGAGTACTTCTTGAGGAGTTTGCCCAACTGCCGGATCGGCCAGGCGATCAGCGGCACGATGAGGCAGATGATCAGCGACAGCCGCCAGTTGATCACGAACGCGATGGCGAAAAAAGCCGCGGCCTGGAATCCTTGGAAGAGGAGGTCGGTGAGCCCCTCGGTGATGGAGTTCTGGATGATCCCGGTATCGTACAGAATCCGGGACATCGTTTTGCCGGTGGGCGATTTATGGTGGTAGTCGAGCGGCAGACTGATCACGCGGTCAAAGAGGGCTTGGCGCAGGTCTCTGATCACTCGGAGGGAGGCATCGTTCATAAAGAACGTCTGCCAGAACCCGAAGAGCGCTTTGATCAGAAAGAGGAGGGGGATGACGGCCGCGATCAGCGCCGCCATGGTGAGGGGCTTGACCGTATTGAGCCAGACCACCGCCGCCGCGAGCCAGGCCGGCAGCCACGCCGGGGTCGGGATGACCTTATCGGTCAGGATCCGGTCCGCTAAGGGGTAGATCGCCCCTAGCTGGATCCCATTGAGCAGGCTGGAGATGACCATGCAGGCCACTGCCAACCCGAAAACCCCGAGGTGCGGTTTCAGATACCGCAATAGCCTGAAATAGGTAGACATGAACAGGGTATATTACCACATTGGTTGACTTCAGACAAGACGGTCTGTTAGACTCACACGGATGCCAGCGAAATTGTTACGAATCGGAGTCGTCGGGGTGGGCCAAATCGGCTCCCGGCACGCCGATATCTACGCGGCCATGCCGGAGGTGCAGCTGGCGGCCGTCTGCGACGTCGAGGCGGCGCGGGCCAAGGAAACCGCCGATCGCCTGGGGTGCAGCGCGGTCGTCGACTCCCGAGAGCTCGTGGGGCGGGTGGAGGCGATCAGCCTGGCCGTCCCGACCAGCCTCCATGCCGAGATCGGCATGCCTCTCCTTAAAGCCGGCATCCACCTCCTGATTGAAAAGCCGATTGCGGCCGACCTGCAGCAGGCGGATGCGCTGATCAAGGCGGCGAAGCGCCATCGGTGCGTCTTGCAGGTGGGCCACGTCGAACGGTTCAATGCGGCCATCGAAGCCGCCTCCCATTACCTCACGCATCCCCGTTTTATCGAAGTCCACCGCCTCTCCCCGTATCCCTCCCGCGGAACCGACGTCAGCGTCACCCTGGACGTGATGATCCACGACCTGGACCTCATCCTGTGGCTCGTGCGGTCGCGCGCGACCCGGATCGAAGCCGTCGGGATCCCGGTCCTCTCTCCCAGCGAGGATATCGCCAACGCGCGGCTCGCATTCGCCTCAGGCTGCATCGCGAACCTGACCGCCAGCCGCATCAGCGATGAAACCATCCGGCGGCTCCGCGTCTTTCAGGAGGACAACTATCTCTCCATTGACTACAAGGCGCAGACCGTTGAACTCGCCCACAAGCAGGGCCACACCATCAACCGCGTGCAGCTGCCGGTGAATCAACGGCCGCCCCTGCAGGAGGAGCTCGCCTCGTTCGTGCAGGCGGTCACGACGCGGCGCCCTCCGACGGTCTCCGGCGAGGACGGGCGGGCAGCGCTGGCCCTCGCGTTGCGCATCGAGCAGGCCATGCGCCGTGCGCAACACCTGCTGAACGTGTAATAGCAATTGTGTCATGCCGTCGATCTGTTTCGTGGCAGGCGACCCGTCCGGCGATGCGCACGCCGCCCGTCTCATTGAAACCCTCAAGGCCAAGCAGCCGGG
>Ga0105164_10002965_pt1 | contig 10365 bp, 9 predicted proteins | sample VDWuncwatermetaG_FD_89674 | JGI IMG/M metagenome (GOLD analysis project Ga0105164, IMG submission 89674) | Wastewater microbial communities from Netherlands to study Microbial Dark Matter (Phase II) - VDW unchlorinated drinking water | ecosystem: Environmental > Aquatic > Freshwater > Drinking... | reverse complement strand
TCCGCCGTAAATAAAAAGTCCGAGAGGGATAAGCCATGAACGGGGATGGTTTAAGGACCATTGAACAGTATTGTGGAAAAATTTCTTAAAACGTTGAGGAAGAATGTGCCTGCCATGGTATCCTAAAAGGTAAGAGGTCGAATCGCCGATAATAACTCCAAGACCCGCGACGAGACCAAGTAGAATGGGATTGAGATCTTTTGCGGTAGCCAGTGAAAAGATGACAACATCGTAGGGTACGGTGGTAAATGTGGAGAGTCCTCCTAAAAGAGAGGCGATAAAGCCGATGATATAGCCATTTTTGGTTCCCACGTGGCGTATAAGCTGCTCGGGAGAAATATATGATATTGCAATTCCCCAAACGATAATTACAACAATAAGAGTGAGGGAAAGCGCTCGACGCAAGACATTTTTCTTTTTAATTTTTTTTGTGGCCATACCTTATGCGATAAAGCCGCCTGCTTGAAGTTCCCAAAGTTTTTTATACACTCCTTGAGGACGGTCTAAAAGTTGCGTGTGCGTTCCTTCTTCGGTTATTTTTCCGTGTTTCACTACAATAATCCTATCCATTTTCATAATCGTGGAAAGCCGATGGGCAATGACAATGGAGGTTTTTCTTTCCATGAGATACGAAAGCGCGTCTTGAATCATGGCTTCAGAGTGAGAATCCAGACTGCTGGTTGCTTCGTCCAATAGTAAAATAGGAGCATTTTTCAGAATGGCGCGGGCTATCGCGACGCGCTGGCGTTCGCCGCCGGACAGTTTAATTCCCCGCTCCCCCACGTACGTTTGATAGCCTTGAGGGAGTGAGGAAATAAATTCATCGCAGTGCGCGAGCCCCGCGGCTTCCATGATTTCTTTTTTTGTGGCGCCGGGTCTGCCATAGCGAATGTTATCAATAAGCGTGCGGTGAAATAAAATGGGATCCTGCGGCACCAAGGCTATCGCGTTTCGTAAAGACTCTTGACTCACGTTTGCGATATTCTGGCCGTCAATGAGGATACTGCCCTCTTGGGGGTCGTAAAATCGCAAGAGTAACGCCATGAGCGTTGATTTTCCCGCGCCCGAAGGGCCGACTAATCCCACTTTTTCGCCGGGCGCGATATCTAAAGAAAAATTTTGGATTACCGGACGCTTTGCGCCGTAGCTGAACGTTACCTGCGTAAATTTTAGGTTGCCTTTATCAACCACAAGGTCTTTGGCATTGGGCGCGTCTTGGATTTCATGGGGAGTGCGCAAAATTTCTACCATTTCTTCGGCGTTGGCTAAGTGTTTATAGATATCACGAAAAAAACGTCCGAAATCCCAAAGACGGGTAAAAATTTGCATCAAATAATCCTGAATGAGCACAAAATCTCCGATCGTTAAAAGGCCCTGGTTCCAAAAACGAATGGCGATATAAAAAACAAAAAATTCAAGCGCGATCATAAATACTCCCTGCACCGCTTCCAAATAGCCGCCCAAGTGCCAGGTGAACGTGGTAATTTTTCGCTGTTCTTCGGTAAGGCCCTGAAATCCCGCAAGTTCACTGCCAAGGGCGCTAAAAATTTTAATGTTGATGTTATTCGTTACGGTGTCGGCAAGGCGCGCGGTAACTTCGGTGTTAATGCGGGCGTTTGCCTCGTCGTATTTGAGCTTATAGATGGTGAATATATAATTGATAGCCACGTATATGAGAATCCAGCTTGCCAAGATAATGCCAAGCGTCGTATTACGATAAAACACCACGAGTAAAATGCCGATTATACGAATGGCAAGCGGCAGTAAATCGTAGTAGAGGCGATCGGTGATTGCTTCAAAGGCATCAACGAGGCGATTGACTTTTCTGACCAGCGCCCCTACAAAACGGTTGGCAAAAAATTGATAGGAATGTTTATGGAGGTATTCAAAGGACGTATTGATGAGGTCCGCCATTACGTGCGTCTGGAAATAGACATTGGAGAAAAATGACACGCGGTAAAAAAGCCATATAATAGCTTGTAATATAAGGACAATAAGAATAATCCGCGTCAACGTATTTATCAGCATCCCGGGACTTTGCGCGTGGGAATTTGCGAGGATATCAAAAAACTGCTTGTAAAAGAGCGGGATGGCAGTGCTTATTACCGTCGCAAGAACCGACGAAACCACCATAGCCGCGAGGGGGGAACGATACCGACGCGCGTGCCGCCAGAATACCGTATAGGTTTCTTTCGTAATTGCTTTCATGGTAACAGTATATCATATTCCTGTTACTGTTCCAACGCGTCGTTTTAGCTTTTAGATAGGGGCTAAGCGTTTTTCCCTAATCAGTTGCTGTAAAATTTTTTTGACGCTGGCAATACTTTTATCATCAAGCAGGGAGATCGCGATTGCCGTTGCATTGCGTTTTTTAAGTAGTCCGAGTTTCTTTTTTGTCGATTTTGGATCAATCGCATCGCTCTTGCTCAAAAAAAGGTATTCAGGCTTTTCAAGCAGTGTTTTATCGTGGGCGCCCAATTCTTCCCGAATAATCGTATAGTCGTTCACCGGATCATCTGACTGGGCGGAAACAAAATGAAACAAGGTTCTCGTGCGCTCGATATGGCGCAAAAATTTATCGCCTAACCCTTTTCCCGTAGAGGCTCCCTCAATAAGGCCCGGAATATCAGCCAAAGTAAGATCGTGGTATACCCCAAGGTTTGGCTCCAATGTGGTAAAAGGATAATTCGCCACTTTAGCGCTCGCGTTGGTAAGGAGATTAAGCAAACTGGATTTCCCCACGTTGGGCAGGCCAACAAATCCTACGTCGGCAATAAGTTTTAATTCCAGGCGCAGCGTAAATGCTTCGCCCGGTGTTCCATATTCAAATTCTCGCGGCGTGGTATTGGTGGAAGAGCGAAATAAAAAATTTCCTCTCCCGCCTTTGCCGCCTTTGGCAATGAGTAAGCGCTGGCCGACATACACGATTTCCCCATCGTTGCCGCTGGTAAGATTGTGGATGACCGTGCCTATAGGCACCTTAAGGATTACGTCGGAGCCAGAGGCGCCGTCGACAGACTGCCCGCGGCCATTTTTACCGTCCTTTGCGGCAAGCTCCTTTTTATAACGGAATTGATTGAGGGCTGACAAATCAGATACGCCTTCCAAATAAATATCCCCTCCCCTGCCCCCGTTTCCTCCCACCGGGCCCTTACTGCCTTTATTTTTATTAAAGGCAACTGCCCCGTCTCCGCTCTTGCCCGCTTTCACTTGAATGGTTACGTCGTCTATTAACATGGTTTTACTCTATCATTGGCACTAAGGAAAAGCAATTCAGGCGCTAAGCGCAACAACTTTTTTGAAATTTGCTAAATTTGCATAGTGTTTTGCCTGAAAGCCAAACTGCTTTGCTGCGTTGACGTTTTTAAGCTCGTCATCCCAGAACAGCACTTCGTTTTTTCGTATTGGCGCAATCTGTTTGCTGATTGCCTCAAAAAACTCGGGCTGCGGTTTTTTGTAACCAATGGCTGCGGAGGAGAACATCTCATCAAAAATAGTGGCAAAGTCCAACTGGTTGGCAAAATATTCTGTACGATATTTTTCTTGGTTAGTCAGCAAATAGCACTTAATGCCTTTGTGGCGGAGCTTGGCAATTGCGTTGACGATTTCCTGATTAACTTGGCTTTCGTCTGAAAACCAGTAATCAAGCAGGCTGTCCACACTCCCCTGCCAGCCCCATTGGTCAATGTATGGCGCCAATGCAATTTTTAGATCTGCTTTACCGATAAGACAAAGCTGAAATTCGTTGGTAAAAAATGCCTGTATGCTTTCTTGCGGGATGCCAAAGTCTTTTGCCAGACGATCGCTAAATCGCTGCCCCTGCACCACCATTCCGTCGGCATCAAACCCCACAGCTTTAATCATGTGTTTTATTTTGGAGCCGCCGCAATTTGCTTCGTTCATAAGCAGGCGAGGGTGGTTCATTTCTATTTCTTTTATCATAATTATTTTTTGCCCACAAAGCGGATTAGATGATTGACATCTTTTCGTCTGTCCTTATATCCTTCGCCATTATTATCCAGCACAAGGGTTTGGAATTTTTTGGCGAAAGTGCCCATCGTTTCCACACTGAAAAAACGTTTTTTCATTCCCGGGTGTACTTCAAAATAATTTTCCTCAAGTTTGTTGCCGGTGTTGTATTCCGGGTCATTCGTAGAGTTCGTCATAATGGCTACGATGCCACCTGGTTTTAGTACGCGTTTTATTTCCGCAAAAATTTGCTGCGTCGTTTTGATATCAAAGTAATGAATGGAAAGGTGCGCGTAGACTATATTAAATGAATTGTCTGGATAAGGAAAAGGATGAGCCAAATCTAGTTCTTCCAGGGCAATATGGTCTTTAAGTATTTCATTTATTTGTTGTCTACTAAGTTTTAATCCTTCCTGTGCATAATCCGTAGAAACCACTTTATAGCCTTTTTGCGCAAAAAAGCGCGAATCCTGCCCTTGCCCGGCGCCCAAATCAAGCTCTCTCCCCTGCTTGGGGAATACTGAATTACCCACTGCGCAAAGAGCGTCGGCTTTTTAATCCAATCCGTCTTTGCATATTGTTTATGTATTTCGTCCCAAATATTACCCATGAACCAGCATTATTGTTTTTTATATTTTTTGGTAGCGGGTAAAGGTGAACCAAAAAACTGTGTACAGTGGCTGGGATAGCTCATCTTATCTTATCAATATGTTCTGGCTCGTTTCAATTTTTTTTGACTATACTGGCATTGATATTTTTTAACCGTCATGATATAAAAAAACACGGAGGACGAAGCGATGAAAAAACTTAGCGACAGTCCTGAGCTCATTGAACATCTAAAAGGAGACCTTTCCAAAAATGTGCGTTCTCTCCTTTTGCTACTCGGAGGGGGAATGAATATGTTTTTTGGATGGGGAGTAGCAAGCACCCTTGAACAGCTAGGGTTGATAAACTTCACCACAGTTGTGGGAATTTCGGCCGGGGCTTTGATTGGTTCGTACTTTGTAGCTGGCCAGGCTACACTGGGAGCCTCCCTTTACTATAAAAAGTTGGCGAGCAGGCGTTTTGTAGGGTATCTACGAAAAAACGTCTTCGATTTGGATTACGGAGAAGCGTTGTTGCGTGCAGGGGAGTACCGAATAGATATCGAAAAAATTTCCTGCTCATCTACTCAACTCTACCTGGCTCTCACTCGCTGGAGCGACGGTAAAGGAGTTTTGGTTGACGCAAAATCGTCTGGAGTTGACATGGTCACTCTTATTAAAGGCGCGGTTGCGCCTCCAGGGATATATAATGATCCTCTCTATCCATTAGCAAGTCAAGATAGCCAGCGCTATGCAGATGGAGGAGTCGCCTTTCCTTTTCCCCTACGAGAAGTCATGTGTAGGTTTAAACCTACACATCTAGTGGTTATCGCCAATAGTCCGCTTACCACCCTACCCACTCTCCCGCCATTGAGCGAGAGGCTATTTCTTCGCTGCCTTATTTCCGTACCCTTGCATATACGGCAAGCTATGATGCTCCGGTACGCACACTTTAAGCGAGGATACTATGCGCTTAGGCGCATAAAAACAGCTCAAACTTTTGTCTTTGCTCCTGCTCCCCGCACATCGGCTTATGTGCTTAGTAGAAGCGGCGACAAGCTTTATCGGGCGTTCTGCAAGGCCCGAGACACAACCCTCGATGCCCTTTTAATGTAAAATCCTGAAGGCGGCGCGACAAAGTCAGCCGCCTTTTGTTTTTAAGTTGCACATCTATTTTGCAATCTCCTACGCAGTCCCATTAACTAAACCCTATACCCTCAACCCTATCCCCTAATGGCATCAATGGTTTGATGGTATTTTTGGTAGTATCGGTACGTGAGCCAGCCAGTCGCGATACCGATAAAGGCACCCCCAAGAATATCGCTTGGCCAATGCACGCCGGCAAACACGCGGGCAAGTCCCATGGCAAGGGCGCCGAGGAAAAACCAGGCGCCTAATTTTTTATTAAACCTATATACCGTCATTGCGACAGCGAAGAAAAAAATTGCGTGGCCCGAGGGAAACGATTGAAAATTTTCGCCGACCGAGGTGGATATAAGCTGGTGAACATTAGGGAGAACCATAAACGGCCGCGCTCTATTATAGAGGAGCAATATCGCGGTTTTTACCACAAAACGGGCGATAACTCCAGCGCTAAGCGCGACGATTACCATGACTTGGTTTTTCGCCCGGTTTACTGTTGGCAAAAAGAGAAAAACCAAGAGAGCGATGCCAAGCAGGTATGCTGAATATTCACCGAAAAATATTCCCAGCAGGTCTAAAATTTTACTTTGGTGCGCAAAATTGTTTAGGTATTGAAAAATCAGTATGTCTATGCGCATAGTTAGCAAGTTAAATTCCCAGTAAGCGCTTGCGAAATTCATGTTGCAACAGGAGATGGAGAAGGGTTATTCCAAGCGCAGAGGCAAGGATAATCGTAAGCCAGGAATCAGCATCAAGCGATACCATGCCAAACGTATCCCGGATCAAAGGCCAATATATCATCAGGATATGGAATAACGGGACAAAAAGGAGAATTGCCCAAGCTCCGAATTGTTGAATTTTTGGCGAGGAGGGGGCTCGTTCCGCAGAGGTTACGTGAAATACCACATACAACCCCATGATAACAATAACCGAAAGTGCGGCCGTTGCGCCGAACGATTCTGCGTTATCCTGGAATAACGAGAAATCAGCGTACACGAAAAGAGAAAAGAATGCGATCACGATGCCAGCCAGCGCGGCAAATCCTATTGTTTCGCGCAAAAAATGGGTGGTTGTTTGCTTGTTAAGGGCAGGCCGCATGAGGGTGAGGAGGGCAACCGGTATTCCGATGGTAAGAACATCAATCCAGGTTATTAAGCGCGGATTTAAGGGAAAATCCAGGCCGATAAAACCAACGAAGAGGATATACAATATGCTATAGATATTTTTGGTAAGAAATAATCGCGCTATCCGTTTTATATTGTAAATGGTCTGGTCGCCTTCTTGAGAGAGCGAAGGGAGATGAGCGAACGTATCCTTCAAAAGAATAATATCAGAAACATCGCGGGTTGCCGGCGCGCCGGAGTTCATCGCTATTCCAATGTCCGCCTGCTTGAGCGCTAACACATCGTTGACTCCATCGCCTATCATACCCACAAATTCCCCGGCATCCTGCAGGCATTGAATTATTTGTTTTTTTTGTTCAGGAAGAACGCGGCCAAAAAATTGGCCCTTATGAACCATGGCGGCAAAGTGAGCCTGCGGCTGACCTGCCAAATCCTGACCATTCACGGTTTCTCCCTCGACCGAAATACCGGCTTGGCGCGCCAACGCCATTACTGTTTCGGGATTATCGCCGGACAGAATTTTTAATGCAACATTTCGTGATTCATAAAACTCAATAGCTTGCTTAAGGTAGGGCCGCAGTTCATCTTTTAGCACGATAAACGCTAAAAGGACAATATTCTCTCGTTTGGGTAAGGATTGTTCCCCTCTTGCGAATATCAGCACGCGCAATCCTTGCTCGTGAAGTTTTTTCAGGAATGTTTCCTGCGCGGAAGTTAGTCTTCCCTTTGCAAGCACTTCCGGCGCGCCTAACCAGAGGGATAATTCTTTCTCCTGATCACGGATTTGCACCGCGCTCACTCTCTCTACTGATGAAAATAATATTTCATCCAGGCGGGTACTGGCAATAGCGGGAAACTGCGCTTCAATTGCCAGAGCAGTTTGGTTTTTCTCGGTCAGCGCTCCGACAAATAACCCTATCTGGCGGGCTACTTTTTTTTGCGATTCAGAGAGAATGTATAATGTTTCAAATTTCAGCCGGTTGGTTCCGAGAGTGCCGGTTTTATCAAGACACAGCGTAGTCAACTGCCCCATTGATTCTACCGCGTTTAACTTCTGGACTAACACGTGATTTTTTGCGGCGCGTAAAGCGCCCAGGGCAAAAGCTAATGTTGAAACCAGCACCAGTCCCTCCGGAACGAACGATTTAATAACTGTCGCTATAGACAAAATAGTCGCGGCCAACGGTATCTGTTTTACATGCCCTGCCATAATAAGCAAGAGTATAAATAAAACCATGGCCGCGCTTAAAACTTGAATGAATATATTGATGTCGTTTTGCAAGGGGGTGCGGGTTATTTTATAGCTCTTTGCTTTTGCCGTAAGAATATTGACGCTCGCCTCCCTTCCCACATGGGTCGCCAGATACGTTCCCGACCCCTTCACGCAAAAACTGCCCGAGGCTAAAGGGTCGCCTTGGCGTTTTATGACCGTGGCAGCCTCGCCGGTTACGAGCGATTCATCAATAAAGAGGGGTGAGTCTGATGCGAGTATTCCGTCAACGATAATTTGTTCCCCCCGTCCAAGAATAATAAGGTCATCTTTCACTACTTCATCTGCCGCAATTTCTTGATTGCGGCCCTCCCGCACCACCATAGCCCTTGAGGGTGGTGCCATTAGAGCGAGTTTATCCAACGCCAATTTAGCTCGCCATTCCCCAATTGTACCAACCAATGAGTTGATAAGCGTAACAATCAATAAAAATGCCGCGTCACCAAAAGCCCCAATAAATACGAGCGCTATTACCGCGCCGCTAAGTATCGCGTTGAAGAGAGTTAAAAAGTTATTCCCAAAAATACCCGAAAGAGTTCGGGTGGTAAACTTTTCCGTTCTGTTTACTTCCCCCCGTTCTATTCTCTTTGCCACCTCGCTATGGGTAAGGCCTCTCGCGTCGGTATGATTATGTAAAGCGCGATACTCGGATGCCATAGTACTGAATGTTTAGTCCTTTCATTTAGAATGCGATGCTTACATACGAGATGGATCTGATAGTTCTAAATGATAAGGATTATGATTGCTCGCTTCTAAGCCCTGGTAAACCAGCTTTCCTTCTATGATATACTTTTGTTTGGGTTTGAATATCCCAATCCCCTTGCCCGTAATCGGCAAGTCGTGGGAAGTCACGTTACCTGTTGCTTCGTCAGAAAAAATGACGTACGCAGCTTCTCTTTTAATCATATAGCCTTGTATCCGAACGTTTTTGCCAACAAAATCCTTGGCGTGCCAGGTTACTTGACCCACGGTATGCAACGCTAATACTTCCTTTGGAGCAGGCGCAGGGAGGGGATGGCCGATGGACGGGGCAGGTTTAAGTGTCGTTGTTGGCAGTGAAGGTTGTTGATGTACATTGCCAAAATAGATTATTACTATCAGTGCGACGATGCCTAGTAAGAGAATTGTTTTTCGCATATACCTACAATCAAGAATATACACATAGTAGCTCATGCGCGCTCATTACTTGACGCTTCGCTCGTAAGCAGGCAAGGGTGGTTCACTTTTTCCAGCCAATAACTGGATGAAGCTCCCACCAGTTATGCAATATATCAAATCGCACGATGCCCTATATTTTGATGTGGTCTCCTTCCTTCGGGAGCGGCAATGTAACTTCTGGCATGAACTCTGTAACAAGAGATAAGCCGGCAAGCACATACGGGGGGCGGATAATCACATGGTAATCTCCGTCTGGTTGTTGGGCAATTTTGTCTACGATACCCTCTACTGCTACTTTAGTTTTTTGGCTGCCGTTTGCGATAAAATCAACAAGCCCGGTATCGTAATAGAGCAAATCATCGTCTTCCTTTTGTCCGTGGCTAACGAAGAATCCAAATATGCGTTCAAACGCATTGGGGATCGTCGCTCTCGGATTTAACGTTTGATTGCGAATATACACACCAAGACCAATACCGCCGCCAAATACGAGGAGAAACATCAATAGTAAAAATAATTTCTTTTTTACCCTGTTAGAAGTAGTTTTATTCGCCATTGATGTTGTTTGTTGAGACATAATATTTTTCAAATATCCCTGTTCTGTCTTCTCGCAGAAAAATTTTGATAAAGTTTTTTTGCCCCAGACTTCTAACGGGGTTCATATATTTTTATGATTTCTTTAGCTTCCGCACTGTGAACAATGTTAGAACAATTTTTGAGAGACAAAATGGGTATATTTATATCCCTGATTTAAGGACATACTCCAACGCATAAACTTACCCCGCCCCGCTACTCACTATATCATCTTCTCCAACGCCACAGTCCTGTATTTACAATCAACGGTGGCTTTATAGCCAAACTTTGACAAAAAGCTAATGCCTGCTAACGGCATACTTTCGGATATTAAAACTTGAATGTAATTTTCCGCTCCTTCCATTGCCGCAATCGCAAGGGCAACGGGAACTTCAATAACCTGACCATTAGCAATCTGTGTTTTGGTAACACCAACAACCTGAAGTCCAAGCTCTTTTGCTATTTTTTGAGTGACTTGTAAATCTCCCGTAAAACCTGTGTCTAAAACAACAAAAGGGGCTTGCACAGATTGCCCCCATCCCAGAAC
>Ga0105164_10002963_pt1 | contig 10371 bp, 10 predicted proteins | sample VDWuncwatermetaG_FD_89674 | JGI IMG/M metagenome (GOLD analysis project Ga0105164, IMG submission 89674) | Wastewater microbial communities from Netherlands to study Microbial Dark Matter (Phase II) - VDW unchlorinated drinking water | ecosystem: Environmental > Aquatic > Freshwater > Drinking... | reverse complement strand
TTTGTACGGGCAACCTGCCGATATGGACGCGATTAACGCCATCGCTAAAAAGCACAATCTCAAAGTGATTGAAGATGCCGCGCAAGCACATGGCGCGCGTTACAAAGGTCGTCGTGTTGGCACGCTGGGCGATGCAGCAGGCTTTAGTTTTTACCCGGGTAAAAATTTAGGCGCGATTGGTGACGGTGGCGCGGTCACTACCAACGATGCCTAGCTCGCGCAAAAAATACGCGTGCTAGGCAACTACGGTTCGCAAGTGAAATATCACAACGAAGTGAAAGGCTACAACTCGCGCTTAGACGAACTGCAAGCTGCACTGATGCGCGCCAAACTCAAAACACTGGATGAATGGAATGGTCGTCGCAAGGCGATTGCAGCCGATTACCTGCGTGAAATGGCGGATTGCAACCTGGTGTTGCCATTCGTGCCCGAATGGGCAGATCCAGTCTGGCATTTGTTTGTGGTACGCAGCGCGCAGCGCGAGGCTTTGCAAAAGCAATTAGGCGAAGCGGGCATCGGCACTATGATTCACTACCCGATTCCGCCGCACCTGCAACCCGCCTATGCCGAACTCAACTATCAGCAAGGTGATTTCCCGATTGCGGAAGTGATTCACCGCGAAGTGTTGAGCTTGCCGATAGGTCCTCACTTGCCAGCAGCTAGTGCAGCAGCCGTGATGTCTGCCTGTATCAAACTCGCTTAACCATCTATGAGTTTGATTAAAACCAGTCTGCTGAATGGCATTGCCGTTGCCGTTCGAGTTGCCAGCTCGCTGGTGCTGAACAAAATTCTAGCGGTCTATGTTGGCCCTGCGGGATATGCCGTCATCGGACAATTCCAAAATGTCGTGTCTATCATCGTCAGCTTGGCGGGTGGCGTGGTTTCAATGGGGGTCACCAAAGCTACGGCGCAACATTACGATGATGAAGCACGCCAACATGCCGTCTGGCAAACCGCATTTCGCTTTTCCTTGTTTGCCTCATTGGCGGCGGGTGTGCTGCTGCTTCTGTTTGGCAATAAATTATCTGAGTGGCTGCTGCATCGCAGCGACATGTCCAGTGTATTTATTTGGCTGGCACTGACCTTGCCAGCCATGGCGGCAAACAATCTGCTGCTTGCCATTGTCAATGGTAAAAAAGAGCTCACCATTTATGTCAGCGCAAACATTACTGGCAGCCTAATTAGCCTAATTGTGTCTGGCTTGCTTGCCTACAATTTTGGCTTGTACGGCGTATTACTTGCCTTCACCATCAACCCCGCACTTGTACTCGGTGCCACCGCCATCATGGTGTCGCGCAAGCAATGGTTTAACGCTAAAAATTTATGGGGGCAAATTAACCAGCCTGCTTTACGCGAACTATCAGGCTATGGTTTGATGGGGCTCACATCGGCTTTGGTTGTACCTGCAAGCTTTATCCTGATTCGCGATCACCTGAGCAGTCAACTAGGCTTAGCGAGTGCGGGCTACTGGCAAGCAAGCTGGAAAATCAGCGAGATTTATTTGATGCTGGTAACCAGCACCTTATCGGTTTACTACCTGCCACGATTAGCGGAGATACGCACCGCACCTGAACTCAAAGCCGAGATTCTAAAAGTCTATCGCTTCGCCATGCCAATTGTGATAACGAGTGCCGCGATGATTTATGTGTTGCGCGACTTCATCATTCACCTGCTGTTTACGGCGGACTTTTTGCCGATGCGCGAACTGTTTGCTTGGCAACTACTGGGCGATGTCATCAAAATTGGCTCGTGGATACTTGCCTACATCTTATTGGGGCGGGCGATGATTAGCGTTTTCATTGCCACCGAAATAGGATTTTCATTGCAATTTGTTTTGCTAAGTGAGTGGCTAGTCAATCAATTTGGCTTAATTGGTGTACCGATGGCTTATGTGATTAATTACAGCATCTACTGGGTGGTGATAGCTTATTTGGTGCGGCGGGAAATGCAGAAATTGAAAGCAACAAATGAATAAACCGTTAGTCACCTTCGCGTTATTCGCCTACAACCAAGAACGCTACATACGCGAAGCCTTGGCGGGGGCATTGGCGCAAACCTATACGCCCTTACAGATTATTTTATCGGACGATAATTCTTCGGATAAAACTTTTGCCATCATGCAAGAAGTGGCAAGCCAGTATCATGGTCCGCATCAGATTTTGCTTAACCGCAATCAGCCCAATCTCGGTATAGGTGCGCACGTTAATAAAGTGATGAGCCTAGCTCAAGGCGAGTTTATTGTAGTGGCGGCAGGGGATGATATTTCCCTACCAGAACGCACCGCGATACTCGCTGATAAATGGATAGAGCTAGGTCAACGCGCGATTTCAGTACATACATCAACGCAACAGATTGATGAAGCTGGGCATGAATTGGAAATTGTTAAACCAAGTAAAGCGATTGAGACATTTACCCCCGGCTGCATCCTCGGTGCAACGCATGGTTGGTCAGCAGAGTCGTTTGTGAAATTTGGCGACCTGGGCGAAAACTCTACGATTGAAGATATCGTCATCGCCTTTAGGTCATCATTACTTGATGGTGTTTATTTCATTGATCAACCTTTAGTTAAATATCGCATCGGAGGGATTTCTTCTTGGCAGGGAATTCAACGAAAAGAGCGGAAAATTGGCCAATGGCGTAGATGGTCAGCGTTGTATCAACAGATGTTGAACGACTTAAATAAGATTTATCCTGAACAACATCCCCTGCGCGAAACTCTGCTCGCCAGAACCCGCGTCTGCTCAACCTTGCTGGCAATGTCGGCGAGCCAAGCCCCGCTTGCAGTGGCATGGCAAAACAAAGCAATACTCTTCAATCGCTTTTTTTTCAATGAAGCCATGGAGTACTACCTTCCTTTTGTTTTTCGCGTGATGCACGCTATTCGCAGAAGAGTGATGCGATGAGAATCGCTGTGCATATCCGCAAGCTAGAGCCGTTCAGCTTTGCCAGCTATCGTGACAATGTCATGGCGCAATTAGAAAAGATGGGCTGCATTTTTGTGCCATTTTCTGCTGTCGCGGATATACACAATGTCGATTTGATTTGGGAGCCGGGGATAGGTGGCTCAAGAATTCCGCGACTAGACATCTTGAAACTAGGTATCCCTGTCGTCGTAACCTGCCACGGCGCATCACCTTTTGTGTTATCGATGAGAGAAAATTGGCATTCCCTAAAAGGCTTTATCAAAGAGCAATTGATGATGTGGGCGGATCGTCTTGTCTGGTTGCAACTCAAACGTAAGGTGGCGGGCATCATCGCTGTTTCCGCATTTGGTGCGGCGGAAATCACCCGCGTGTTTAACTTGCCCGCAGATAAGGTTAGCTTTATTCATCATGGCGTAGATCACGAAATTTTCTGCGCCATGGGCGAACAAGAACCCAACCATGGGCGCAGTTATTTTCTCTGCGTGGCACAAAACCAGCCCTTAAAAAATGTAGATCGGTTGTTACTTGCCTACCAAGCGTTGCCCGAAACAACTAGGCCTGATTTGGTGTTGATTATTCCTGGCTATCCAAAAACCATCACCATTCCAGGCGTACACATCCTTTACGACAAACAATCTGCTCAAACCCTCGCAAATTGGTATCGCGGCGCATTGGGGTTTGTTTTTCCTTCTTTGCGTGAGTCGTTTGGAATGCCGATTATTGAAGCGATGGCGTGCGGCTGCCCAGTGATTACGTCTAACAATTCAGCGTGTAAAGAGGTGAGTGGCGATGCGGCAATTCTGCTTAACCCTAGAGATGAAAACGCGATTACCGCCGCACTATTGCAGCTTGCCAGTAATGCGCCACTACGCGCCGAACTCACGCAAAAAGGGCTGGCGCGCGCACAACAATTCACATGGCAACGCAGTGCGGAACAACACCTAAGCGAATTTAAGCGCGCCATCAGTGAAACTCAAACAGAGCAAAATTTATGAACACGATAACCGCAAAATTTACCCAACCAAATAACGCCGCCAATTTTGGTATCGACTTTGCGCGCGTAGTGGCTTGCTTGATGGTCATCGTGGTGCACGTTGCAGCAACTAATTTTTACACTTTCAGCGATAAATGGTGGGCAACTAATTTCTGGGATTCGTTGACGCGTGGTTGTGTGCCTTTGTTTCTGATGATTTCGGGGGCATTGCTGTTAAATAAGGATGAAAGCCTAGGCGTGTTTATTCGTAAACGCTTTAGTAAAATCATTCCCCCGTTGTTGTTTTGGTCGCTGGCTTATTTGGCTTTGAACAACTATAGACATGTCGAACCGCTCACAATAATGCAAATTTTCCTAGGGCCAGCGATGTACCACCTGTGGTATCTCTATGCTATTTTGGGACTGTATTTATTCTGATGCGGCGCGAGATAAATTATGCGGAATTACGAGATAAATCGCGCCTATTTTAATTTTTATCCCATACAAACGAATTGTGCGGGATAAAAAGACCAAAAGAAAGCCGACCAGATTATGGGTCGGCTTTCTTTTGCCTAATCACTTTGCCGACGCTGGCAAAGTGATTTAACTAGAGCAAGCTAAAGAACGACCTTAATCTTGATACATGCAGCATCTCCGACTTTATCACCATAGCATTTACGCCACGCGTCAGAATCAGTAGCGTCCGCGCTGCGCGTAAAACCAACTATCACGCCCCGCATCCGCCGCTTGACACCATAGCCGTGGCTTAGAACAACCGCTCTGCCGATAGCGCAGGTGCGTTCATTCCAGCGTGGACCATACAAGCGATACTCGGTATCCTTTACACCAGATGCAAAGACTTCATAAAACTCGGTCTTGAGCGGGATGAATAGTGGTTTCATGGCTTACCAGTTGCGGATAACAGGCTATGACTGTGGGTTAAAGTGACCGAGACCCTGTTGATGCAGGATCTTGGTCGCTCTCTTTCTAATTTCTGGTTTGGTAATTCCCTCTACCGAACAGCCGCACCGCCCAATACATGCTCACGCGCCGCCATGTCGGCACGCCTAGCACTTGCATGGCTTCATTGAATACGTCGTCGGCGAAGGCTTTTGAGCCGATGGCTTTGTCATACAGGTAGTCGTGGATGATGGCGGCTTTAGCGTAAATGTCGTGCGGTGGGAAAATCGACCAGAGGATGCGCGGCACGCTGGCTAGGTCGGTAATCGTGCCAACCGGTACGCGCACTACGATGCCGCCAATCGGCAAGCGATGCTGGTATTTCGTCAGCACGTCATCGCCTAGGTAGTAGTCGAATTCTGCCAAGATTTCCCATTGCATCCGCCCTAGCAAGCGCACATCGGCGGGAGTGGTGAATTTGCTCATGGTTAGACTTTCGGTAAAGTGGCTAAAAAGGCGTTGGCATCGGTGCTGTTTTGCGCCATCGCAGCGGTGAGTTGCGCGACGCTGGTGCAGGCGGCTAGGCGCGCTTTGGCGGTGCTGGCTAAGCCATCAGCCGAGCCTAGCAAGCCGTTAAATGCGAGCGATTTGGCCAGCACGGCATTTGCCCAGGCGGTTTTGGCGGCAGCGGTGGTGATGCCTGCTTTGGTGAGATAGGCGGTGTCGCGCGCGGTGAGCGCGGTGTTGGCGATAATCGCATCGGCGCAGGCGGCTTTAGCGGTGTAGCTGGCAAGGGCGACCACGGTTGGGTTGGCGGTGTATGCCAGCATCATCTTGGCGTGAAAAGCTTCGACGGCTGCGATGCCCGCCGCGATGGCGGCAGGCAAGTCGATTGCCCATGCTTTTGCTACGCTATCCCACGCGCAGGGGAATGGCGGCTTGTCTAGCACGACATCGGTGAGGCTAGCAGGTAAGTTTGGCGCGGTTTTAATATCGAGCGCGTCGTCGAGTTGCCATTCTTGTCCTGTGGCGAGGTCTTGGTAGCGTTTCATATAGTCTCCTTAACTTGGCTTAAAAATTGGCTTAGTTCACTTTTTCGGCGATGAGGCTGCATTGCCCAATGCCTAAGGTCATGCCGCTGGCAACAGAGCATGTTGCCAAAAGTGTGATGATCTCGCCTGCGACAAGATTTGCGACGACATCGACGCTGGCAGATAGCTGGGTGGCAATCGCTGTGGGATTTTGCGCAATTTCTTTGGGGGCATATGCGCCGCGGCCCACCTTGGCAATTTGCACAACAAGGGTTTGCGCGGCGGCGGTGGTGACCCCGCCGATGCGTCCTTTAAGGTGATACCAGCCCGTTTCGAGAATTGTGATGCTGTTGGCAGTAATCGCGGCGAGGTTGTTGCCGTTGTTGTCAAAAGCGGCAAGGGCTACCACCGTTGCTGCGCTGGCAACTGGGCTGACGATGGTGGTGGTTGCGGAGGTGAGCTGCGTGATCGCGGGCATGGTCAGTGCTTCGATGTTCGTGCCGTTGGCATACAGCATCACTAGCCCGCGTTGCGGGATGAGTACGTTTACGCCGAGTGCGGTTTTAACGGTCAGGGTAAATGCGCCTGTGGTTAAATTTTCAATGGCGAACGGCGGCATGTTGTTGGGGAACACTACGGTTTGGTTGCTGGTGAGCGCGCCATTCAATTCGTAGCTGTCAGCGGTGAATTCGGTGGGCAATAAGGCGTATGTCCCGCCTGTCAGGGTTTTGACTAAGTTTTGACCTGCGGCGAGTTGGTCGAGTTTGCTAAAGTTGGTGCGGCACATTGCGCCCCAACCTGGTTCGCCATCGTCGGGGAGTTGTAGGGCAATTTTAGGGGTGGTTTGCATGGTTAAATCTCCAGTAGGGTTAGGGTGATGGTTTGATTCATCCAGTTCAAATCTTTGCCTTGGATGAGGGCGGTGAGTCGGTTGTTGTCGCCTTTTGGTAGCTGCGCGCTGGCGAGCTCGACGACATCACCACATTCGAGCGGCAAGGTGCGCATGGCGCAGTCGATGCGCACGATGCGGCGACCATTTTTCCAGCGGTTTAAGAAGGCTTGCGCGATGAGGTTTAATTCAGGCAGCGGGACGTTCCATTTGTCTTGAAACTCTTGCACCGCCACCATGTTGTAATTCGCGGCTGAATCAGCATCGGCAATGCCAATCGCTTGGCGATATTGGTCGTTGCTGGTTGCGCCGCCTGTCCAGCCTGTAAAAATCAATACTTCGTTTTTCAGCTCTGCCCAGCCACGGCGATATTGCAAGCCTTCTTTAATGTCGTGCGGAGTGAGGTACATGACAGGCGCGTCGGTACTTTGCGCTTCGGCGATTAAGCTCAACCGCCCTTCTTTCATCAGCCAAAAGCTGTCAGTGAGCCAAGCAATTTCAGAGAGTAAATCAATCGCTTTGGTGGGCTGCGCAATGTCGCGCCCTTGGGTTAAGCGGTTGGGGTATTGCGCTTGCACGGCATTGAGGCTGGCGAGGTCGATTTTTTCATCGGCTAAGTTAATTTGGTTTTGCAGCAAGTCTGCCGCCGCATCACACAGATGGGTGTTGGGCAGATAGGCAATGTCTTGCCAAATTGATGGGGCTGCTTGCCATAAAGTTGACACGGACGGCTTGTCTGGGTTTTCTAAGATAACAGGCGCAGTCGGCGCGACAATGGTTTTTAGCGTTTGATAGGCTTTGTCGTTAAACATTACCTTGATGCCGCTGGCATAGCCTTGGGTGTTGTTAAAAGCGGGCCAGTGGTGGCGCGGCACGGAGACATCGGCTAGCTCGATGGGGTCTTGGATGGTTAAGGTGTATTTGCCACCCGCAAAGGCGATGTCGCGGATGATGCCGTCGTAATACAGCACGGTGTCGGGTATATCGGCATAGCCTGCACGCAGCACGACGCGCTTGCCGCGCAGATAGTGCGCGAAGAGCTGCTCGACGATCGGTTCGGGGGCAAGCTCTAGGGTGAGCTTGCCCGTCATAATGGTTTTGGCTTGGCTGTCGAGTGCGGCGGTGCTGCTGCTCACGGCGTTGATGGCTTTAATCGCGGTGGCGTGATAGGCGTTGCCCGATGCGGGGAAGCTGACGGCTTGCGCGTGCGTGCCTAACAAAATCGGTGGCTGCATATAGCTGACGGAGATATTTTGCAAACGCGGCGTGTCGTCGTTTTGTGCGTTGCTGCGCAGGTTGATGCGAAACCGCCAGTAGCGATACGGCGGCACGCTCATGCCCGATGTCATGCGCCCTATCGCTGCCCAGCCTGCGATACCTGCGACGAGATACAAGGCGCGGTTATCGGTCGCCCATGCGTTGATGCTTAAAGCTGTGCCCGCTGCGATCAAATCGACATAGCTAAACACGCCATTGGCAGTCGGAGCGGGCTTGCCATTGGCGCAGACATCGAGCGAGCGATAGGCTGTGCCAGCGGCTTGATAGCCTGTGCGTCCGCCTAGGGGGATGCAGCCATACACGATGGGTATCTGCCAAAGCGGAGGGATGCTGCCGATGTCGAAGCCGCCAACCGTGAGCAGGACATTATGATTGGTCGTCAGGGTGAACACCCCTGTCGGAGCACGATAAGGGGCTATCTTGTCGTAATATTTTGTAAGCTGCTGCGTCAATGTCAGCGTTGCAACATCGCTAAAATTTGGCGTGGTGTAGCGAATTTCCAGCGCGTATTTGCGTCCGCGCACCAAGTTGGCAGAAAATCCAGCCAGTACACGCGTTAAGTATGGCGCGAACGCCGCGAGATAAAGACTCGTCGCGTTGCCAATCTGGATCGGGCTGTTAGGCTGGGCAATGTCAATAAAACGAATTGTCGCTGTGGTGGCTAGGCTGCCCGCGTTGCCAATCTGAATGCGTAGATTATCAACAATGCACGAGCCACTGGCGACAAATTCGAGCGCAATGCTCGGTTCAGCTTTTCTTTTAACGTCTAATGGAGTTGTTGCGAACCGACCATAATAAGAAATTGGGGACACCTCATTCTCAATCCCGCCCCACGTTCTCCGCCATGTAAAGCTAATTTGCTGAGCTACACCCCACTCGCTGCGATGCGTTGCATTCAGCGGCGAGGTGTATTGGATGAGGGCAACACTCATGCCTGCGCTTAAAGTGAGTTCGCTGGTTTGTGGCAGTGCAGCGATATTGACATCGGCAGCACGAGCGGGGTCTTTTGCGCCGCTCAAGCGGCTAAAGGTGGAGAGTGAATCGGCTGCGCCATTGTCAGCAAATATCGCTGCCACGAGCATCGGCTCGGTGGCATTGTTGGAATTAAAACGCGCGGCGATATTGGCGGGAATGGCAAGCATACTGAGAGAGTACGCGTGCGCGGGGGGGAATTTAAGGCGGAAGAGCTTCCGCCTTAAAGCATATGGCTTAGTGTTTTTGGGTGCGGAGGTTTAGTGGGGTAATCGCTTTGTAAGCGGTCAAAAGCTACAGCACTTCTACCAAGTTCAAACTCAAGCTGCGATATTGCGCGTTGACATAAGGCATCGCGGCGACTTTGGCGTTGTTGCGCACGAAGTAGGTCTCGTTCGGGCGGCGGTTCGGCATCCAGCTAAAGTAGAACGGGGCTTTGAGTTCTAGGCAGGTTTCGCGGAATTGGTCTAAGGCTTGCCAGCGCGCTTGGTCTAGGTAGCTCCAGCGCGGGGTGAGCTCCATTTTACGATAGCGCAATTGCAGGTATTCGCGTCCGCTTTCGGACATAAAGCTCACGCCTGTGCTGACTTCGTGATAGGGGTCAAAGCCCATCTCTAAGAACGGCATTTTTAGGGCGTTGCCTAAGAAGATTTCGGGGAATACGGCGGTGGCGGGCAATCCAAAAAAAGCCATTTTTACACGCACGGCATTGACGGGCTGAAACTGAATCACTTCGCTGGCGTTGGCGGCGGCGGTTAGTTTTTTATCCACAACGCTACCACCGAAGCCGCCCAGATTAAACCCCCCTTCGCCAAAACCACTTTCGGCAAACACGCGGACGCGATTCGGCGGGGTACGATAGCCTGCTGATTCGTGGCGGCTGGCGGCTAAAATTAAACAGCTCAGCGCGATGGCTGGCGGCGTTAATCCACCAAAACCGCCTCCACCAAAGCCTTGGGTAACGCCACCCGATGGGGGGAGGTAGGTTAGCGCGACAATGCCGCCCGCGCTGCTCATGCGCAACGGGTCGAGCGGGTTGTTGTCTGCGCCATTGCCGCCTTGATACGCGCCTACCGTAGTGGTGAGCTGCGAACCTGCGAGGGCTAAGGCGTTGCCATAGGCGATGAGCGGTTCATCGCTGGCGAGATAGGGTTGCTCGGCATATTTTTCGGCATAGCCGCCAAAGCCGCCCTCACCAAAAGCTTGGACACCGTAGCCATATTGATAGGTCATTACCATCGTCAGCTCTCCTTAAACGAGTACGGCAACGTTTTGCCCATTGCGCCCGAAGGTTTGTTGCAGCGCGGGGGTTAAGCCGTCGGCGATTTGTTGCAGGGTGGCAGCAGAAATCGCATCGGGGTGCAGGGCTTGCACGGTGATGTTAATCGCGGCATGGGGCGTGGT
>Ga0105164_10002961_pt1 | contig 10378 bp, 12 predicted proteins | sample VDWuncwatermetaG_FD_89674 | JGI IMG/M metagenome (GOLD analysis project Ga0105164, IMG submission 89674) | Wastewater microbial communities from Netherlands to study Microbial Dark Matter (Phase II) - VDW unchlorinated drinking water | ecosystem: Environmental > Aquatic > Freshwater > Drinking... | reverse complement strand
TCCCGGGCACACGCCTCACAATAGGAGTGTTGGGCGGCACGAATACTTTAACCTCTCCACCTTTATACTTGAGAGTCAACATCGGCCCCCTCACGTCCTGCACCGCCATCTCCTCCACTTTTTCAACATTGGCGTTGGTCATCGTACTGTTGGGAGTGGAAGACGACGGTCTATGCCCCTCTCGTACAGTCCCTCGCTCCGCCTCAGAGAATATGTGGACTTCTGAAGCACGGAACGTGCCGTCGGACTGCTTTTGCGCAGTTGTTCCTAGATACATCCCAGGTGCGATGTCGGAAAGCTTAACTGCGACCTCTCCCCTGATTGTGGTCGTATCTGGCACCTTAACCAAGACATCACCGCCAGGTGCTGCGACCAACAGCTCTTGGCCTTTGATAGAAGTAATTCTTCCTCTGATTGTAACAGGCTTCCCCGCCGGACTAACTTGAGCCTCGAGGAGGGAGCTCCCCAGGAAAAGGACAACAGCCGGAAACAGCCAAAGAAAAATCGAACGTGAAACTTTCATCGCGTCCTCCTTATCAAGCTCCATATATTCCGGTTTTTGACTTGGCGCAAGGCGCTGTAGGCCCTCGTCGCTAGCAGGAGAGAAAGATCAACGGGGCATAGGGCGCCTCAAAAAGGTGGATCCAAAAATACTCGTTTGGGGGGGTTGACATGGACCGAAAAGTAGGGGATTCTCCTGCTTCGGACGAATAGTTGTATATAAATTTCGTCTTAATATGAGGGAGGAATTATGAAATCTCTTAGCAGAGTGACATTGGCTCTGACTCTGGGGCTCTCCTTCCTTCTGGCGACTACCCGCTTCGCGACCGCCCTAGATGTAGGGCAGAAGGCCCCAGACTTTGAGCTTGACAGCACCAAGGGCGGAAAGCTCAAGCTCAGCAGCCTGCGGGGAAAGAATGTCCTCATCCACTTCTACCGATCAGACTACGATCCCACCTGAGTGAAGCAACTCCAAACGTCCGGTGCGGACAATTACGCAAAGTTTCAAGCGGAAAATACTGAAGTTCTGGGAATCGCCGCCACCACTATGTTCTCCCAAAAAGCCATGGCCGATTTCTTCAAGATTCCTTATCCTCTCCTTAGCGGTGGCCGTGATATCACTGTAGTGCACAAGGCTTTAAAGGACTACGATGTCTTTGACGAAGCGAGGCTTAACGCAAAGCGGGCCTATATCATCATCGACAAAGAGGGGATCGTGCGTTATAAGGACATCCGCCCCACCCCGACGGAAAAGGATCTTCTCTCTACGGAAACGTTACTGAACGAGGTAAAAAAGGTCAACCAAGGTAAGTGATAAGCGGTCTATGAATTCGCTTGTTGTGGCTAGTCATAAATTTTCACCAAGGAGGATAGTTATGAAGACATCCATTCTAGTGCTCGCCGCTCTTGTTTCTGTGAGTCTTATGACCGGACAGGCCTTCGCCTTCAGCTGCCCGAAGCTTCAAAAGGAGGCCAACGAGTCGATTACCAAAGCTGAATCGGCGGCCATGAAGGTGACAGATGAGAGGGAGAAGGGGCGCGCCATGGCAAACATTGCCCTAGCCAAGGATCTAGTCAAGCAGTCTGAGGCTGACCACAAGGAGGCTGCCGACAAGAAGAACGCGGAGCTTCACTACCGCGCTGAGGCCAAGGCGAAGGCCGCGAAGTCGCTCGCCGAGCTTGTAAAGTAGTCCGCCGGAAGTTGGTGCCCGCTGTCCGAGATTCCCGTTGGTCTTCCGTATCGTCAACGAGGAGAGCGGAAGTGTGCCCTCGACAGAAACGCTCAAAAGATTAATCAGCAGCTAGAATGTGAATCGACAACAAGAAAGGAGAAAACTATGCATTCAAGTAAATTTCTATGGGCAACCCTGTTCGCGTTCCTATCCCTTGCCATCTCTTCTCAGCTCTTTGCCCAGAGCGACGTGATCGAGAAGAGGCAAGCGCTAATGAAGTCTAATAGCGCGGCCACCAAGGCGATTAAAGCCGCCGTCGAGGCAAAGGACTATGCCACAATAGAAACAAAGGCTAAAGACATCATGGGCAATGCAGAGAAGATTTCTGATCTCTTCCCCAAGGGCAGCACTGTCGGAAAAACCAAGGCCAAAGCTGAGATCTGGGAGAAATCGGATGATTTTGCCCAGAAGCCTAAGAACTTGAGGAAAGCGGCCAGCGAACTGGCCGATGCAGCCAAAAGCGGCGACGGCGCAGCGGTTGATGTAAAGGTCAAGGCTCTCGGCGACGCCTGCGGGGCATGCCATAAGGCCTTCCGCGCGGAAAAATACTCCGAGTAAACGGCTAATGTGGAGCCTCGACCGCAAGGTTGGGGCTCACACATAATAGGGAGGGCAAAGCCATGAAAGGCGCCAAAGTTATCATCCCTCTCAGCGGCGTGCCCATCTCCTGCAACGGCGAGGGACATTGCACCCAGTGACCTCTAGGATGTAAAGACAGACTAATATGGAAAGCCCCCGGCATTCCCCGGGGGCTTTCTTTTTTTCTTTTCTTTGACCCCCGTTTCATCTAGAATCCCGCCCACAGCAGCGAGATGACTCCATAAGAACAAATGGGATCGCTTCTTTCAGTTGAAGGCGTCAGCAAAGAATTCAATGCCCGGGGCAAAAGGGTTTTAGCCCTAGACCGATTGAGCCTTAGCGTCAATGAAGGAGAGTTTGTTACCGTGGTGGGACCGTCCGGTTGCGGCAAATCCACTCTATTAAACTTGATTGTCGGTCTTGCCCAGTCAGGCTCCGGCAGGATTCTGTTTCGTGATCGCCCGGTCAATGGGATCAACCCCGAGATCGGCTACGTTACGCAAAAAGACAACCTTCTCCCTTGGCGCACGCTGCTGGAGAATGTGGAGATCGCTTTGGAGATCAGGGGGCTGGAAAAAAGCGCGAGGAGCCGCCGGGCGGAGGAGCTGATCGAGCGTGTGGGGCTGAGCAGCTTTGAATCGCATTACCCGCACGAGCTTTCGGGAGGAATGCGCCAGCGGGCCAATATCATTCGGACCCTGATCTACGACCCGGAATTGATTCTGATGGACGAGCCGTTCGGACCCCTTGATGCCCAGACCCGGATCGTACTACAAGAACAACTTCTAAAGCTGTGGTATGTGACCAGGAAAACGATTATCTTTATCACCCATGATCTCGTCGAGGCGATCACCCTGGCGGATCGCGTCGTCGTCATGACCTCGCGCCCCGGCAAAGTGAAGCATGTCGCCGCTGTGCCGATACCGCGTCCGCGCGACGTTTATCAGATTCATACGAGCCCGGAATTTCGCGACGTCTACGACACGCTCTGGCGGCAATTGCGACCCGAAGTCAATCTGGCGGAAACATAGGAAGGAGAATCCGTATGAAGCGGCTCATTGCAATCATTTTTACCATCGCTCTGGCTCACGCTGCTCACGCAGCCGACGCCCCCGCTCTCAGAAAAGTCAAAATGACGATTCCCGTCGTGGCGCACTCCATGACGCCGGTCTATATCGCTCAGTCCAAAGGCTTTTTCAAAGAGGAAGGTCTGGAGGTGGATATTACCTCGACCGGCGGAGGCGGGCCGGACATCCGGGCGCTCATCGCGGGCGACGTGGAGTTTAGCTTCACCACCGGCGACAACGTCATCCTGGCCCAGCAGGAAGGCAAGAAACTCATCATGGTCGCAAGCGGGCTCAACAAGTTGTTCATCAATTGGGCGATGAACAAGGAGACGGCCAAGGCCAAAGGGATCAGCGAGTCCACGCCGCTGGCGGAGAGGCTCAAGGCGCTGAAGGGGCTTACCATCGGATTTACCAACCCCGGCGCGCTGACCGCCCACTTGGCCGGCTTCGTCACGCGTAAGGCCGGCTACACGCCGCAGCAGGACGTCAATATGATCGCGATCGGATCGGGACCGACGTGGCTTGCGGCGCTGGAAAACCGCAAAGTGGACGTCGCCCTGACGGCGCCGCCGGTTCCTGAGACCGCAGTCAGCCGTGGGTTCGCGACTTTGTTTTTGAGCTACACCGAATACGATAAGCTCGGGATTCCCGAGTTCCTCATGGAGAATCTCATCACGCGTCCTGAGACTGCAGCAAAAGATCCGGACCTGGTTCGAAAAATGACGCGCGCCTTGGTCAAGGCAAACAAGTGGGCGCTGCAAAGCACGCCCGAGCAGGTTGCAGACGCGCTCAAACCGTCTCTCGGCCAGACCGATCCCGCGCTTCTCCTAGCCGGCGCCAAGGCCGTGCTGCCCGCGTTGAGCCCCGACGGCCGGACCAGCGAGCGCAGCGTACAGAACACTCAGGACATGCTCGAACAGGCGGGCTTGCTGAAAAAGCGCATTCCCTATTCCGAAGTCGTCAATAACGATTTTCTGCCCAAATGATCGGTCGCGGGAGACTCTTTCTTTACCGTTTGCTCTTCGGCCTGCTCCTCCTCGCTTTCTGGGAGCTGAGCTCGGGGAGGTTGATCGATCCGTTCTGGGTTTCGAGTCCGTCGCAGGTCTCTAAATACCTGTGGCAGGTGATCTCGGACGGTTCTATCTTCGGTCATCTCGCGATTACGCTGTACGAAACCTTCGTCGGCTTTTTTATCGGCGCGTTCTCCGGCATCGCGTTGGGTTTCTTTTTGGCCCGAAGAGAGGTCATGGCCCAAATCCTCGACCCGTACATCGTCGCCTTCAACGGCATCCCGCGGATCGCGCTCGCCCCGCTGTTCATCATCTGGTTCGGCATCGGGCCGAACTCGAAAGTCATTCTGGTCGTGACCGTGGTCTTCTTCCTCACCTTCTTCAATACCTATGCGGGTGTCAAAGGGGTGGACATCGAGCTGAAAAATATTCTCCGCATCATGGGCGCCAGCGAAAGACAGATTCTTTTTAAAGTGACCATACCGGCGACGGTCCCGTGGATCGCCACGGGACTCAAGATCAGCCTTCCCTATGCGATCGTCGCCGCCGTCGTGGGCGAATTCATTGCCGCCAGCAAGGGCTTGGGTTATCTTATCAACTACAACACCTCTCTCTTCTCCACCACCGGCGCATTGGGAGGGATTCTGATCCTGGCCCTCGTCGTCGTCCTATGCAACGAGGTCATCAACCGCGCCGAGGCGCACTTTCTCCGCTGGCGTCCTCGGGAAGAAACGAGATCGCAGAGAGAGCTTTACTAATGTACAGGAGTGATTGAATGGCCGGCCGTCCTTTTCTCCAGATCCCGGGTCCCGCTTTGGTCCCTGAGAGGGTTGTCCGGGCCATGTCGCAATCCCTCATAGATCATCGCGGACCGGAGTTCGCTTGCCTGCTTAAGGAGGTCCTGGAGGGGCTTAAAAAGGTCTTCCAAACGTCCGACGGCGAGATCGTCCTGTACCCCGGCTCCGGCACCGGAGGCTGGGAGGCCTGCCTGGTGAACACCCTCTCTCCGGGTGATCGGGTGCTGGGCTGCGTGAATGGCCACTTCAGCGCCCGCTTCTGCCAGGCAGCAAGCGCCCACGGTATTCAGGTGCAGACGCTCGAAGTTCCTTACGGAGTCGGCGTTCCAGCCGACCTGGTAGAAGGGCATCTGCGCGCGGATAAGAGCCACCAGATCAAGGCCGTGCTCGCCCTTCATAGCGAGACCTCCACCGGAGTAATCAGCGACATCGCCGCGATTCGTCACGCCCTGGACCGCGCAGGCCACCCCGCGCTTTTCCTCGTCGATGTCGTCAGCTCGCTGGCAACGTCGGACTTCCGCTTCGACGCCTGGAAGGTGGACGTGGCGCTGGCCGGACCGCAGAAAGGGCTCATGTTGCCTCCGGGGATGGCGATTCTGGCTGTCAGCCGCAAGGCATTGAAGGCCGGCCAAGCCGCGAAATGTCCGCGCTTTTTTTGGGATTGGACGCCGGTCCTGGAGCGAAACGCCCGCGGAGAATTCCCTTACACCCCGGCGACGGCGCTCCTTTTCGGTCTAAGGGAGAGCCTCGCCATGCTGAGCGAAGAAGGGTTGCCCAACGTCTTTCGCCGCCATCATCGTATGGCTGAAGCCTGCCGGCGCGCCGTGTTGGCGATGGGACTCCAACTGCTGGTAAAAAACCCCGCCGAGTGCTCGAACACGCTTACTGCGGTCTGCATGCCCGACGGCTTCGACTCCGACGACTACCTCGCGCATGCCCACAGCCGCCTGGATATCTCCTTGGGTCCCGGGCTGGGAAAAGTCAAAGGGAAGATCTTCCGCATCGGCCACCTGGGAAACTTTAACGAGCTCGAGTTGCTCGGCGCGCTCGCCGGAGTGGAGATGACGCTCAAGAGTTTCGGTGTCAACATCCCTCTGGGCGCCGGTCTGGCGGCGGCCGAGGGCTACTTGTTGCAGAGCGCCTCGAATCTAGGACAGGGGCTATGAGAATCGACCCGGACAAGTGCGTGGCCTGCGGCAACTGCCTGCCGGTTTGTCCTGTCGGCGCTATTCACATAGATCCCGATATCGGGAGGGCCGTGGTCAACGAGGATCAGTGTGTGGAATGTTTCGCCTGCTTCCGGGGGATGTCCAAAGAACATCTCAACCCGGTCATGGTGCGAACGATTCGAAGGATCGCCAGGTTTTTCCGCTTCCGCTTCGACCCGGAGCCGGACATCTGCCCGACGGATGCCATCGTCCCGCAGGAACTAGCGTGGCCGCGCATCGTCCGGCGCGCCTTCTCCGACCCGCAAGTCCCTCACGAGTCCACCGGCATTCACGGCCGGGGCACTGCAGAGGTAAAAACCAACGACGTCACGGACCGGGTGAAGGAGGGAGAGGCGGGCTTTGTCGTCGAATTTGGCAGGCCCGGCGTGGGCGCCCGCTTCCGCGATATCCAGCGGGTGACTTCAGCGCTCGCCGACTGCGGCGTGGAGTTCGAGAAGAACAACCCGGTCACTTCCTTGATGACCGACGCTTCTCGAGGCCTCATCCGGGAAGACATTCTCAACGAGAAGATTCTCTCGGCCATCGTGGAGATCAAGACAGGGCTGGAACGGGTGCCCTTGATCCTCAGAAAGATCGGGGAACTCTCCCGCGAAGCGGACACGGTGATCAGTGTGGGTGTTTCTACGCGCTGCGACGGGATGGGCAATGACGCGCTGCGCGCGATTCTGGAGCGTGAGGGATACCCGATGTATCGGGGCAAGACCAATCTGGGACTTGGCCGGGTGACAATTTAGTAAGCAAGTGAGGAGTGAGTAATTGGATTAACGATGACTAACACATTACACCGCTACAGCGAGCACTACGCCTTCGAGCGCACGCCCAACCCGCAGCCGATCAAGGATGACTACATCGTATTCGCGATGGCCAGTCGTGGACTCAACGACGACAACCTGGTAGAGAAATATCGCAGCTTCCTCCGCCTGGCGCTCAAGTATCACCCGGTTAATATAGGAGATGCCAGCAAGGGGGGCATGCTCCAGCCGCGGCAGGACATGAATCCCACCGCGCACTGGAGACGGGATCACACTGCGGATCCCGAGCGGGTGATCGCGGGGATCGAAGGGCACACGACCGTGGCGGCGGTCTTCGATAACTATCAAGCCATGAAGGATTTCGTGGGCGAGGTCGAACGCGCGGCTCTCGGAATTTCCGTCAATATCAGCGCGCCGATGGACGATGCCCGGCGCTGCTGCGAGGAGACCGGAATAACCCGCCACAGCGTAGAGTACTCTATCGGTTTCCGCGGCCGGGTGGACAAGCTTCCGGACGGGACTACGCTGGAGCTCTCTACGATGTGCGGTCACGGGATGGTCTCCGCCAACTTCGCCAGAAAGATGATCGAATGGGTAAAGGAAAACCGAAGGAGCCCTGAGGAGGCGGCGTGCTACATGGCCCGCTTCTGCATCTGCGGCGTTTTCAACATCCATAGGGCCGAACGGATCTTCAAAGAGGCATGCATTTTAAAGCGTTGAGGCCGCCGCGAGCGGCCGGAGAGGAGTGCACACAATGAAACGAGGAATGAGTCTTATAATGGCCGCCGCCCTGGCTTTGCTCTTCTTGCCTTCCATGGCACGGGCCCAGCAGCCTATCTCCATACGATTTGGACACGTGGGATTTCCCGGATCGCTCTTCGCGATCGTCGCCGACGAATATGCCAAGAGGGCTAACGCGAGCCTCAAGGGGCGAGTGGACGTCAAGGTCTTTCACTCGAGCCAGCTCGGCAGCGACGAGCAGATGAGCAAAGGAGTCAAAGTAGGCGCCCCGGAGATGTTCCTGCCATCCACCGTTATGAGCACGATAGAGCAGAAGTTCGGCGTGTTCGAGATGCCTTACATCATCGTGAGCCGCACCCATATGAAAAAAGTGTCCGAGAATAAACAGGTGCAGCAAGGCCTCTTTGACCCGCTGCCGGCCAAAGGGATGAGAATCCTCGGGGTCTGGGAGAACGGTTTCCGCCATATCACCAACAACGCGCGGCCCGTTGTCAAACCTGATGATCTGAAGGGGATCAAGCTGCGCGTGCCCGGAGGGGTATGGCGCGTCAAGATGTTCAAAGCCTACGGGGCCAACCCCTCGCCGATGCCCCTCGCGGAAGTCTACTCGGCCCTCCAGTCCGGCGTCATGGACGGTCAGGAGAACCCGTTCCCGCAGATCGCTTCGGCCAAGTTTCAGGAGGTACAGAAATATCTCTCTCTATCCGGCCACGTATATACCCCAGCCTACCTGGTGGTGGGCGAGGATTTTTGGAAGAAACTCCCCCAGGACATTCAAACGACGCTTTCCAAGATCGCCTGGGAGGTGGGGGACTTCGCGCGCTCCGAGGGCGAACGTCTAGACAAAGAGCTTATGGGAAAACTCGCCCCTCCGATGAAGGCCAACGAAGTGGATAAGGATGGCTTCATCAAGGCATCGGCATCGATCTACGAGGATTTCGGCAAAGAGGTGGCGGGCGGCACAGAACTCGTCAAGTTGATCCAGTCGCTGCGCTAGGCGGATATGGATCGATTCTTCCGCCGACTGATCAACCTCGTGGAATGGTGGGCCGTCTTACTCCTTATCCTGATGGTCGTGGTCGTTTTCCTCGGCGTCTTTTTTCGTTATGTCTTGAACGCCTCCCTCGTGTGGTACGACGAGTTCGCCTCTTACCTTCTTGTGTGGCTCACCTTCTACGGCGCCGTCGTGGCCCTGTACCGGCGGCGCCATATCGGGTTCGAGGTGGTGGTGAACCGCTTTTCCCCTACCACCAGGAGGATCGTTGATTTCGCCGGCGAATTTTTTGTTCTCGGCTTCCAGACCGTGCTCTTTTATTACGGCTGGCACCTGACCGGAAAGATGGGAGACGAGACTACCGTTTCCCTGGTATGGGTCAAAATGAGCTGGATTTACAGCGTACTCCCCATCACAGGCGGGCTTATGCTTCTCATCAGCCTCATGCGGCTCATCGACATCGCGCTTATGCAAGAAAGCCGGAGAGGAGATGAATCGGCGTGGAGTGGCTCATCCTCGGAATAATCATCCTCTTGACCGTCATCAATGTCCCGATCGGGTTTGGTCTCTCCATCTCCGTCATCCTCCTCCTGTTCTGGAAGGCGACGGCATCTCTCAGTATCGTCCCTCTAAATCTTTTTTCCGGCGCCTCCAGCTTCCCGCTACTTGCCATTCCGCTCTTCATCCTGGCCGGCGGCCTCATGGAGACTTCGGGAATCTCGCTCCGCCTGGTCAATATGGCCAATAGCCTGGTCGGTTTTATTCGCGGGGGTCTTGCCATGGTCACGGTGGTAGCCACCATGATCCAAAGCGAGATTTCCGGCTCCTCTGTAGCTGACGCAGCGGCGATCGGCAACGTGGTGATCCCGGCGATGGAGAAGCGCGGCTATCCCAGGGCGCTGAGTGCCGCCATCGTATCCAACGCCGCCTCGGCGGCAATTCTCATCCCCCCGTCGATCCCGATGATCATCTACGCATGGATGGCCCAGGTATCAGTCGCCAAGCTTTTTTTCGCCGGCTTCCTGCCGGGCTTCATCGCCTGCGCCGCCATGATGGCTCTCAGCTATTATTACGCCAGGAAATACAATTTACCGGTGGAGCATAAGTTCTCCATCCGCCAGGTTGGAAAAACGACGCTGGATGCCTTCTGGGCGCTCTCCATCCCCCTTGTGATCTGGGGCGGGATCTTTCTTGGAATCGCTACGGCCACCGAAGTCGCGGCCCTTGCCGTGCTGGCGGCGCTTATCATCGGCGTTTTCATCTACCGGGAGTTGCCTACGCGAGAGGTGCTCCGCGTACTCAAGGATTCGGCCGGACAGACTGCGGTCGTCATGCTCATCGTCGCTTCGTCGGCGGTGCTCGGTTGGTATCTCACGAGCGAGCAGATCCCGCAAAAGTTCGCCAGGATCATTCTGGAGACTACCTCGAACAAGTACCTGATTCTGTTTTTTCTGAATATCTTCTTCTTCATCGCGG
>Ga0105164_10002960_pt1 | contig 10379 bp, 12 predicted proteins | sample VDWuncwatermetaG_FD_89674 | JGI IMG/M metagenome (GOLD analysis project Ga0105164, IMG submission 89674) | Wastewater microbial communities from Netherlands to study Microbial Dark Matter (Phase II) - VDW unchlorinated drinking water | ecosystem: Environmental > Aquatic > Freshwater > Drinking... | reverse complement strand
ACCTTCTCCGTGCATTCGCTCGGCGAATAACCTCGGCGAGCAATCAAGATGGGTTCACCCGATGCGCTGAGAACGGAGAATTCGCTTGCACATCCTGTGACTGAGAGCAGCACACACAGAATACCCGTAAGTCGACCAAGCACTCTCTTCCGATTCATTTGAATCACCCTCCCCGTTCAGCGGGTTTGTCTACACACACTGGTTTAAACACCTCAAACCCTAACACGAATAGCCTTCTTCAATCGACTCACAATACATTGTGCTTGAACAGTTCAGCGAGGGTGAAATGTAATAGCCGTTGAACACTGACCGAATTAGACTGGCTTCTCTGCGATATACTCGATGTATTTCCAGAACTGCTTAGCGTCCTCCTCGTTCAAGACCACCGGAGTATTGTTGGCGGTCCCTGTCATATAGATCTTGACCGAGACGGTATCATGCCAAATCTGCACCTCACAGTGAGAGATCAGATCCAGGTTGAACGCATGGTTGCCTATTCGGACAGTGCATAGCGTTTCCTCTTTCTGGTTGTCAACGAAGGGTGAGCATACACCAAGTTCTCACACCTCAAAAGCAACGGAGAGTTTTGTTGAGGTAGCTGTGCATCCGTGAGCCCTACAGAACTTGCCGCCCTCTCGGCAAAAACTTCCCTCCTGTTATGACGTTATTTCAATCGTGCAGGGATACACGGCCATTTCTCGCATTTCTCTCTGGCACAGAAGTTGAGGGTGACATTCTAGTTTTTCTCTTACTGAAAATGGTGTGTAGGGCTCCAGTGAGGTTTGCCTGATGAATGACGTGGATTCAATCACCGCTCTTTGGGAATGGCTCACTCGTGATGTCACGGTTGTCGGTGGGCTCCAGAGTCCTGCGCTTAGCTGGATCGGTGCTGCGGGGATCTTGACCCTGTGTTTCTGGCATAGCGCAGTGCTCCTCAGGGGTTTGTTACAAATCCAAGGGACGCTTGCGCGCTTTCACTCGTCTGTCGCGCCTCTGGTGCTGGCACGGCAACAGGTGTCCAAAGATTGGCTGGTTATTCCAGCGTTGGCAAAAAAACGAGCGCGTCTTGATGTGTCGTCAGAAACGCGACGCGATCTTGACGATCTGCACACATTGGATCAGGCGGTACGGTCGGAACAGGACTTTGCCAGAGACTGGTTTTCATACCGTAAGACCCTCGCGGTAGAGCAATCCGCCTGGTTTCTTGAGCCGACCGTCCATAGTCAGCGTTCCGCAAGTGAGTTTTTCTCGTTCGAATCCCTTTGCGCTGCTCATCTCAACGTCCGATTTTATCGGCAACTTCCAGCCTTCATGACGGGCATGGGGTTGATGTTCACCTTCCTGGCCATCTTGATTGGCCTCAGCAAGCTCCATGCGAACGGGTCGGAGATCGATGGCATCCAAGGACTGATCAACGGCCTCTCTGGAAAGTTTGTGACATCCATCGTCGGCTTGGCGTGCGCCAATGCGTTCACCCTCCTCGAACATTCTTTCTGGCATCGGTTGGACAACCGACACCGGGAGTGCATCTCCCTCCTGGACGAAATGTTTCCGCAGAGGGCTACAGACCAACCTTCCCAGGGGGCCCCATCATCGAACGGATCTCCGGTGGCCATTGCCACTCCGATCCGAAACGACACCGCACATCAGCTTGTCGAGGCCGTGCAGCAGCGCCTCGGGTCCACCGTCGCAGCGCTGAACTCAGCCGCGCAGGCGATCACGGCGCTACAATCCAAGCATGCACCAATGAAGTTTGATGATTTGCCAGCGGAGATTGGTCACGAGGTTCAGCGGGCGTTACGACCCATGTTGAATCCCATACTGGACGCTATTCAAGACCTCAACCGTTCGATGAAGGAGCATGTCTCCCCGGTGCGGCTGTCTCAAGCCGAGATCGAAGCAATGTTTCAGGATCTCAGGAGCACCACTGCCGCAACGACAGAACCTGCACGTCCGATCCATAAAGATCGCAATTCAGGAAAACCATCTCGTCTAACTTGAACCAGCACGGAGAGAGCAAAAGGGATGAAGTCGAGCTTTACACAGGACTCGCGTGACAACTCAGCGGTGGTGACGAGTGGGGTTGCCGATCTTATGACCTCACTCGCCGTTATCTTCATTCTCTTGCTCGTGGCTTACATGACTCGCGTCGAGGATGGAAATGCCAATCCGGCCAGGAGCAGTGGTACTCCAACGGACAGCACACCGAGAATCGATCCACCTCATCCAGCACTGGAAACCAAAATGCCAAGCACTCACACGATTACGGTGCCGGATGCCGCGATTAATTTTGAGTTTGGGAAAAGCACGTTGCTCCCGACGGCCGAGATCTTCTTGTCCGAGACCATGCCACACTACGCCTCACTTGTCTGCACGCCTGGAGAGCAAGAAGTAGAAGCCTTTGTGATCGAGGGATACACCGATGATCTGGGTGACGATATACGCAATCTGAGACTCAGTCAGGAACGCTCTTTTGCGGTGCTGGCCAAAAGCTTGGAAGTGATCCGGGAGAAGCTTCCCTGGGCCTACGAGTGCTTCCTGCAAAAGTCGACCGCGAATGGACGTGGGAGGCAGGATCTTTTACGGAATGAGATAGGGCAACCAGCCCGCGAAAAAAGCCGCCGCGTCATGTTCAAAATCCACATGCGCCCCATGTAGCGTGTGAGCCTACACAGCGTGGACCTCTTTCCTACCATTGCTGGCTTGGGTGGAGTAAGACCTCAGAGCCATTCGGCTCTCGCCTGTCTCCGACTGTTAATGATAGATGGGCGAGAAGCCTCATCCATAAATGCGGCGGGTCAGTTCGATAAACTTCTCGATGGAAAGGATTTCCGCACGGAGAGAAGGCGAGAGCGCAAGCGCTTCCAACGCAGCTGCCACTAGCTTCTGGTCATACCCCTGATCTTTCAGTGAATTGATGAGTGTCTTGCGGCGGTGGGCGAAGGCAGCTTTCACCAGTGCTGCGAATTTGGCTTCTTTCTCCTGGTTCAGTGCTCTCTGAGGCTTGGTCTTGAGCAGAACCACAGCAGAGCCGACTTGCGGTCGTGGTCGGAAGCACTGGGCAGAGACTCGGAACGCTTTCGTGATCTCTGCCGCATATTGTGCCATGACGGAGAGGACTCCGTAGTCCGAACTTCCAGGCTTGGCCACGAGCCGATCAGCCACTTCATCTTGCAGCATCAGCACCATGCGGGGAAAATGGTCGCGCTGATCGAGAAGTCGGAAGAGGAGGGGAGTGGATAAATAATAGGGAAGATTGGCGACGACAATGGTGCCGATCGGAAGCTGCTCGACCGGGTAGGTCATCGCATCGTCGAGGACGAGCGTGAGATTGGAAAACTGGGGCTGTCGTTCAGTTAGGAACGCATGGAGCCGAGGATCGACTTCGATCGCCGTCACGTGGCCACTCGCACGACACAGCGCTTCGGTGAGGATGCCTCGGCCTGGCCCGATTTCCAAAACGGTATCAGTCGGGGTGAGTTCAGCCAGCGCGACGATTTTGCGAACAATGTTGGGGTCGATGAGAAAGTTCTGCCCAAGGCGCTTGATCGCGGCAGGGGGAAGAGAGGAGTCCACACTCAGCTCCGAGTTGGTGGAGCCTGGGCCAATTGCTTGGCCAATATGCTCAGGGGCGTGCGATAGCACTCCACAAGATCCGTAAACTCTTCAACCAAATCATGAGTAAAAGATGGCCCTGGTTGGACGCTCGCGAAGATTTGTCCTTCCCGATCGCCTACGTTATTGGTGAGAAATGTGATCGTGCGGGCTTTCCATTTTGCTATTCGTTCCGTCCCGGCGACGGTGTTCAGGTCTTGAAGGGTCTGTTTCTCAAGTGTCTCCAATTCGTCAATCTGACGCTGAACCACGGCAAGGCCCTTCGAAATATCAAGCGACATGTTTGGTCCGTCCCTTCTTGGTCGGAGTTGCCGCCATTCTGTTCTGAGCGATCCTGGCAGCCAGTTTGATGGCCTCAATCAGGCTTCCGGGATCAGCGACGCCTTTCCCGACGATATCAAACGCGGTTCCATGATCCACTGAGGTGCGGATGATAGGCAAGCCCACAGTGAGATTGACGCAGGTGCCGAAGGCGACCAGCTTCAGGGGAATGAGACCCTGATCGTGATAGAGGGCGACGACGCCGTCAAATGACCCTTTCGCGGCCTTCCCAAACAATGTATCAGCTGGCAGCGGATCACTCGCCAGAATACCCTGTTTTTGTGTGGCGCGTGAAGCCGGGAAGATGATTCGAGCTTCTTCATCGCCGAACAATCCATGCTCACCGGCATGGGGATTGAGGGCAGCCACTCCGATCCTGGGGCGCTTGATGCCAAACAGTGTCGTCAGCGCCAATTGGGCCAAGCGGATCGCCTTTTCAATCTTGGCTTGTGTCAGCAGCGCCGAGAGATCTCTGATTGCGATGTGTGTCGTGACGAACATAATACGCAACGGCCCGCCCACGATCATCATGCCTGATTCGTTCGCGTGAGTGAGATCGGCCAACAACTCGGTATGGCCTGGGTACCGGCAGCCGGCCATGTTGATGGCTTCTTTGTTGATGGGCGCCGTCACCATTCCTTCGATACAGCCGATCTGAGCCAGCTCAACAGCCTTTTTGATGAAGGCGACTGAAGCGGCGCCGGTCTCTGCCGCGGCAATCCCGGACTTGAAGCGTCGCAGCGGTGTCTCCAGTGGATCCAGTACCACGACCGTTCCTCTACGTGGCGCCATCGGGTCATGCCCGTGAACTCGGACTACGTTCAGTTTGAGCTTCAGTGACTTGATCGTTCGCTCCATGACGGGAAGGGATCCGATGACAACCGACCGGCAGACGTTACGCAAATGAGCGCCTGCCAGCGCCTTGGCGATGACTTCTGGACCAATACCGGCCGGGTCTCCCATCGTGATTCCCAGCAAGGGGAGTTGGGAGGATGAGGAATGTGTGCGAGGTGATCGCGGTTCAGTTGACATAGAGATGCACCGTATAGCCGATATAGAACGCCGCCCCGACGGCGAGTAGCCAGGGTCGCCACCGACCTCCGATCAGAATTTGCAGGAGGCAGAGTCCTACCGCCTGCACGGCTAAGATCATGGTGGTCAATGCCGATGATGCAATGACCCACTCGGTTCCGATCAACCCCAGTGCAACCGGGAAGGTGCCCTGAAAGACCATGGCGCCCGTAACATTGGCCACGGCGAGCCGGTCTTTCTTGCGATAGAGCCAGAGAAAGCTATTGGACATCTCGGGTAGCTCGGTGGCGAGCGGCGCGATGAGGAGCGCTAAAATCAACGGCGACATGGCGAACAAGCCGGCCATCGATTCTGCAGCCATGACAAAAAGATGGGCGCCTAATATCAATCCCCCTAACCCCAAGAATGATTGAAATCCGATCATCGCATAGGACGGCGTGGCTGCGTGCTTGTCGAAAATCAGTGGTTCCAGCTCACCACCTTCTTCCCCATCAGCCGGTGCAAATTTGAGCTTCATGTAGTAAATATACAAACAGACCAATACACCAGCTGCGATGAAGTGAATCAGTTTGGACGGCACGAATGCGCATCCCAAGGCGATAAAATAGCCGATCATAAAAAACGTGAGGTCTGTCAGCACTTCATGATAGTTGAGATGAAATTTGGCAGTCCGCTTGCCAGCCCGGGCATAGAGCAGCAGAAGAATCGCCAGAATGGGGAGCACCAGTGTGCTGAGCATGAACGGGGCGCCTAAGATGGCACCTAAGCCAACCTCAACCTCTTCATGGCTATCGCCGAAGAAAATCGCAATGATCGGGATCGAGGTTTCAGGCAGGGTCGTGCCGATGGCGGCAAAGACACTGCCGACGGCACCCTCGGAGATACCCCGCCGCTTGCCAAACCATTCAATGGCGTTCGTAAAGAGTGCGCAACCACCAAGTGTGACCGCGACGGAAACGAGAAAGAGGAGCACGTAGTACAGCACGGTCATGCTCGGCCTCGCGCCGTCGGGATTCTCGTCTTTTTGCGTCCTCGTCGATAGGCCATCAGCGCGTCCTCCATAACCGTCTTGAGGGGGTAGCCGGTTCGTTGCGCAATGGCTTTACAGTCCTCATATTCGGGGGCTGCTTTTTCCCATCCGGCGCCGACCTCGGCTACTTTCATACGAATGACTCCGCCTGGCGTCGTGACGGGGACGAATCGCCTGGTGAGGACCTGTCGGCGTACTTCATGAAGTCGCACTCCGAGCGTGGTCGTTTCCTGGAAGAGGACCTCAATCACGGCATCCTTCCGGTCTTCAGTAGCTAGGCAGCTCAGCAGAATTCCTGGCCGACTTTTCTTCATGACGACGGGAACCAGCACGACATCAACAGCACCGACCTGAAAGAGCTGCTCCATGATGTATTCGTAGGTCTGTGGACTGATGTCATCAAGATTCGTCTCAATCTGTATCATCGGCTCGGTCGGATTGGCCGCCGATGTGGACTCTTCCTCCACAAACAGGCGCAAGGCATTCGGCCATCCGTCTGGATCCTGGTCGCCGGCTCCGTAGCCCACGGCCATACTCTTCATGGTCGGCATCGGGCCGAATTCCGACGCCAATGTTCGAAGCAGCGCAACCCCGGTGGGGGTGGCAAGCTCACAACGCGGACCGTCGGCGTAGATCGGAATTCCCTTCGCCAGCGCCGCCACCGCAGGCCCTGGAACCGGTAAGAGTCCGTGTGAGGTTTGAATCGACCCGGCTCCAACATTGATCGGAGAGGCGGTGATTTGGGTGGCGTTCAAGAGATAGCACCCCAGCACGCCACCGACAACATCGATAAACGAATCCATCACTCCGACTTCATGAAAGTGAACATCTTTTGGATCGACACCATGCGCTACTCCTTCGGCCTCAGTCAGTCGATCAAAGACCAACCGGCTCCGTTCCTTGACTGGGCCTGGCAACGTGCTGTCGGCAAGGATCTTTCGAATGCGAGTAAGGGTCAGCGGCCGGTGAAACCCTTGTTGAACGATCACGTCGACCTTTATCGCCGGGAGTGCGCCACGATGTACCTCGCGCTTCCGCAATGTGTAGCCGGTAAGCTTGAGTCCTTTGAGGCCCTTGACCAAGTCAGTCCATGGTAACCCTGCGCTCACTAATGCGCCCAGGACCATATCTCCACTGACCCCGGAGAAACAATCGAAATGCAAATGACGGCCCATTCAGTTCCTCGCATGCGATGCGCAAAATGACCGGACATCTTACCGAAGGCGTGGACGAACGGCAATCGCTGGTTCATTCTCGACGCTTCGTTGACAGCCTAGGGGTGCTATGGTATCCCCCTAAGAGTGCGGTTGAGTTGCATCGTGCCGAACACGACGCCCGTCACTCATGAAAGCATGGTTCAGGGTTTTTGTTGAAATTGTCACATACGCTCCATCACATGAGACGTCTGCTCGGGTTGCTCACCCTGTGTGCTTCTCTGATGGCCGTATTCCCGGCAGAGAGCCTCTCGAAAGAGAAGCCGCCCCGCGTTCCCAGGCCTGAGCCTCAGCTCAAAATTGTCGGCCTTAACATTGCCCCGACACCGTATGCGCTGGGCAACGGGCCTCTTCAGTTTTCCGTTACAGTCCAGCTTCCGAAAGAAGTGGATGGATCCACGATTTTGGAGGTGACCTCGCTCATTAGTTCTCCGTCGAAGAGCTCGCTTCGATTTCTCACGTATCGACAGCCCATCCAAGTCCCTCCAGCCGTGGATGGGGAGACAGGGCGATCGAAGGTGTCCGTCGAACTTGCGTGGGATGGCCAGGATCACCGAAAGCAACTCGCCGGGGTGGGCATGTATTCGTATGAAGTGCGGACAAAGTTGTTGGCCAATGGAGAAAAAGGGTTACGCACCGTGATGGTTGCCTGGCCAAAGCGAGGCTTACTGGAAGTGAAATAGAGGCGCATTCATTTCTTCCGCGCCTATTTCTCTACTCCCAACATATTGATCCGATGTGCGAGGCAGGCCGCGCCGAATCCGTTGTCGATATTCATCACGCCTACACCCGCCGCGCAGGAATTGAGCATCGTCAGCAGCGCAGCGACTCCCCCGAAGCTCGCACCATAGCCTCGGCTGGTTGGCACGGCAATGACCGGGCAGTGGACCAACCCTCCCACCACGCTCGGCAGGACACCGTCCATACCAGCTGCGACGATCACGACCTTCGCATCGAACAGCCGATCTCTCTTTCCGAGCAGTCGATGGATACCTGCAACCCCGACATCGTACAGTCGCTCGACGTGGCTACCCATCACTTCAGCCGTCACACGAGCTTCTTCCGCCACAGGCACGTCCGCCGTTCCCGCGGTCACTACGAGTATATGCCCATGTTGTTTCTGCTTGGAAGCGTGAATCGCCACCAGGCGTGCATCGGGATAGTACTGTGCTCGCCGATCCAGGCGGCGAATGGCTCGCCCAACCGATGGGTCGGCACGAGTGGCAAGAAACGGGCCCTGTTTCTTGATGAGCGCCCGAGCGATGGCGATAATCTGCGCGGTGGTTTTCCCTTCACACAGGATGACCTCGGGGAACCCTTGTCGTAATGACCGATGATGATCGACTGAGGCAAAGCCAAGATCCTCAAAAGGCAGTGACCGTAGGCGTTGAAGTGCCTGTTCCACCGTGGCATCGCCTTGACGGACCTGCTGCAACAGTCGTTCGAGTCCTTCCGGATTCATGTCCATCCCTTCTCTGATTTTGCATCCCGCTCCATCAAATCAGTCACGGCCTTCCTACAAGATTTATCGTCATACAGGACGGAATGAATTTCTTGTATGATCGGCATATCGACCTGATGGCGCCGGGCCAATGTTAATGCGGCACGTGCCGTTCGAACGCCTTCAGCGACAGCCTGCATGCCTGCCAAAATTGTCTCCAGCTTTTCTCCCTGGCCGAGGCGAACGCCTACCGAATGGTTTCGGCTGAGTGTACCTGTACAGGTCAGAACTAGATCACCGACCCCGGATAGTCCATAAAACGTGCGCGGATCGGCTCCCATCGCAGCACCGAGCCTGATGATTTCAGCCAGGCCTCGAGTAATGAGTGCCGCGCGGGCATTGAGTCCGAGGTTCAGACCATCGATCACACCGGCAGCTAGTGCCATGACATTTTTTAGGGCTCCGCCGAGTTGGACGCCGATGACATCCGTATCGGCGTACACACGAAATACAGGCGTCATCAACGCATTTTGAAACTGCCGCACGAGCTGTTCATCGGAGCCAGCTAGGCAAAGGGCTGCTGGCTTCCCAATGCTGAATTCGGAGGCGAAACTGGGTCCAGACAGTACCATGAGGAAGCGGTGCATGGCCGGCGACAACTCGTCCTCCATAACCTGGGTCATCAATTTGGCCGTGGTTTCTTCTATGCCTTTGGTTGCGCATACGAACGGTATGGGCTCTGAGATGTAGGGTGCCAACTGATGCAATACGGATCGGGTTCTGTGGGAAGGAACGGCAAACAGGACCCCATCACAGCCATGGACGGTTTCAACCAGTGAGGAAGTGGCCGTTAAATTTGATGGAAGAGGGACGCCTTTCAGGAAGACTGAATTTTCATGAGAGGTGTTGATGGCGTTGACGACATCGTGTTCATAGGCCCAGAGGCGAACCTCCAGACCCTTTTCGGCCAGATGTTTGGCCAGGGCTGTGCCCCAGGCTCCAGCTCCAATAACGCCGATCTTGTTGATCGTGGTTGGCATAAGCGATTCAGCCTCATGGGAAAATCATCACCCATCCATTCAGGAAGGCGGATTATATAAGAAGCTATCGAGTACCTGTCAATGAATGAGGATTCCGCCATGTGAACGGGAGCTGGCCTGTTCGTCCCTTGTCAGGATTCTAGAAATAGCTTCGCCACTACCTGTTCAAGTCATAAGATGGAAGGTGGGCATATATACAGGCAATCCAGAGGATTCCGATGAAACGCTGGCATGCGACACGAGTCTCCTCAGGAATCTCTGCAACAGCGCTGTTGTTTTCGTCCCTATTTTTTGTTGTTCCCACTGCGCATGGTGAAACCTACGTTGCTGGACAATTCGGATTCGCGGTGCCTGGTCTAGGTGGCGGCCTCTCGGACGGTGATATTACTTCTTCATTCTTTCTTCCCGGCGCGACACACGGCGAGTTTGAGTTATCAACTTCTCTTATGTTTGGTGGAAAGGTAGGTCACTACTTCAATTCCGCTCGCTGGATTGGCGTAGAGGCGGAAGTGTTTCATACAACTCCCCACATTGACCAGCAAGTTCATACTTTTCAGAACCCCTTAGCCGAGATTATTCATGACTGATGGTCAGCGGGGCAGCGGCCGCCATTCTGGAGAAGCCAACGACTCGTCTGCCCCTATCGCGATCGCTGATGGCCACGGCAGGGCCCTACGTTCTCTGTT
>Ga0105164_10002959_pt1 | contig 10381 bp, 9 predicted proteins | sample VDWuncwatermetaG_FD_89674 | JGI IMG/M metagenome (GOLD analysis project Ga0105164, IMG submission 89674) | Wastewater microbial communities from Netherlands to study Microbial Dark Matter (Phase II) - VDW unchlorinated drinking water | ecosystem: Environmental > Aquatic > Freshwater > Drinking... | reverse complement strand
CTTTGGACTCTACCGCGAGGAGCCTGAAAACTCCCTGCATGCGGTGGCAGCTCCTCAAGTGCCGGCGCCTTTGCAGGCGAAGGACTAGAGAGATCGTCGTGGCAGACTTGCGCAGTTGGCTAAATGAGGTCAAAAGGATCGGTCAACTAGAAGAGATCGACGGAGTTCACTGGGACCTCGAGCTCTCGACCCTTGCCGAGCTGGTCAACGAAAAATTCGGCGACCATGGAAAAGCCCGGCCGGCCCTGCTCTTCGACCGGATCATCGGCTACCCCCAAGGCCGTAGGGTGGCGGCTAATCTCGTCTCGTCCGCGGGCCGCCTCTCCCTGACCGTGGGGATGGACCCCCGGCTGAGCGAGTTCGATTTCGTTCAGCAGTGGCGCCGGAAGGTCAAAGAGATCCGTCCCATAGAACCGGAGACGGTCGCGGACGGCCCTCTGTTGGAAACTGCCATGCGGGGATCCGAGATCGATCTTCTCAGCTTTCCGGTGCCGCGCTGGCATGAATTGGACGGCGGGCGCTACATCGGGACCGACGATCTGGTCGTGACGCGCGACCCCGACGACGGCTGGATCAACGTCGGGACCTACCGGGTCATGCTTTATGGCAAGGACCGGATCGGCCTCCATATGTCTCCGGGAAAACATGGCCGCGTCCATCGCGACAAATACTTCCAGGCCGGAAAGCCTTGTCCTGTGGCGATCTCGTTCGGCCATCACCCGATTTATTTCTTGGTCGCCTCTGCGGACGTCCCTTACGGCGTCAGCGAATATGCCTATGCGAGCGGGATTCTCGGGCAACCGTTGAAGCTCATTGAAGGCCCCCTGACCGGCCTTCCTCTTCCTGCCGATTCCGAGATCGCCATCGATGGGGAAGTCATTCCGGGAGAGACCACGGTCGAAGGGCCGTTCGGTGAATGGACCGGCTACTACACGAGCAGCCAAAACGAACCTTTCATACGAGTCAAGGCGGTCTATTATCGTCGGGATCCCATTCTCTGCGGTTATCCCCTGCTCCGGCCGTCGAGCGGCGACAACCTTCACTCCTGTTTGATCCGTTCGGCGCTGCTCTGGAACGCGCTGGAAGACGCCGGCGTCCCCGACGTCAAGGGCGTCTGGGCCCACCCGGCCGCGGGAAGATTCTTGACAGTCATTTCCATCCGGCAGCGCTATCCGGGTCACGCGCGGCAGGCCGCGGTGATCGCGAGCCAGTGCCGCACGGGCGCCTATTTGGGCAGATACGTCATCGTGGTCGACGACGACATCGACATCACCAAATCGGACGACGTCATCTGGGCGATGTGCAGCCGCTCCGACCCGGCCAAGTCGATAGAGATCATCGACCGCTGTTGGAGCGGCCCATTGGATCCGGCGATACCGCGCGAGGAAAAAGGCTTCAGCTCGCGCGCGCTGATCGACGCCACCCGGCCCTACGAATGGCGCGACAAGTTTCCCGCGGTCAGCGGCCACAGCCCGGAGCTCAAAGAAAAAGTGAGAAAAAAATGGGATAGACTTCTGGAAGAGAGAACTCGACGAGGTAAGTCATGAAAAGAAAAATCTTCGCTTGTTTGTTTTGCATTGTCGCCTTGTTCTTGCAGGGAGCAGTCTTCGCGCAGACGCCGCTCCAGAAAGTGACCATCAGCTACTCCAGCAGCGGTATTACCTCCATTGAATTTTTCATTGCCAAAGAAAAAGGATTTTTTCGCGACGAGGGATTGGAGCCGCAGTTGGTTCAAATGTCCGCGAATACGGCGATCGTCGCGGGGATCACGGGCGACCTCGTCGGCTTGAGCTCTATCGGGAGCGCCATACGGGCGATCCAGCGGGGCGCTCCCTTGCAAGCGGTTTCCGTGAGCCTCCGGCGCCCGCTCTTTTGGCTTATCGCCCGGCCCGAATACAAATCGGTCAAGGAGCTCAAAGGAAAAGTGTTGGGCATAGTAACCTTCGGCGGGAGCCAGCACACGGCCGCGAGAAGATTGATCGCCTTGGGCGGCCTTGATCCGGACAAAGATATCACGGCGATCCAGGCGGGAGAGGAGAGCCGGCAGCTCCAAGCTCTGGCCACCAACGCGATCCAGGTTTCGGCGATCAGCCCACCGTGGGTCCTGCTCGGCCGCGACAAATTCAAGATGAACATCCTGGACAGCGCGATCGACAAGTTCGCCAGCATCCAGAACGGCTTGGCGGTCAATGTAAAAACCCTCCAAGAAAAACCCGATCTGGTGAAAAAGATGCTGCGCGCAAAGGCGCGGGCGGGACGCTACTTTGAACAAAACGAACGAGAGGTGAGCCAAATGCTTGCCAAAATGTGGAATACTGACGTGCCGATCGCTGTGGAATCCTATCGTATGTCCAAACCCGCGTTCACGGGAACCGGTATCCCTTCGGATGAGGAGATCAGGGAATATTTGGCTCTCGATGCCCAGATTCTCAGGCTTCCAGAGCCGATGGCCGCTTCCATGGTATTTGACTTCAGCTTACGAAGAGAGGTCAACCGCGAGCTCAGCATAAAATAGGAATAAATTTTGAATTTTGAGTTATGAGTTTTGAATTAGAATCGGAAATCTAAAATCCAAAATCTAAAATTGGCTGCGGGAAGGGGGCAGGAGGGCAAAATTGATGGCAAAGAGTGTGGAGAAAGTGAAGAAGCCGGAGCGCGGATATGCCGATCTCCGCGATCATATAGGCGCGCTCGAGCGTGCGGGATTGCTGGTGCGCGTCAAGCGGGAGATCAACAAGGACACCGAGATGCACCCGCTCGTGCGCTGGCAGTATCGCGGCGGACTGCCGGAAAAAGATTGGCGCGGCTTTCTTTTCGAGCGCGTTACCGGCGCGAAGGGGCGGCGCTACGATATTCCCGTGGGCGTCGGGGTGATGGCAGGTTCCAAGTATATATGCGCTGTGGGCCTCGACTGCCGACCGGAAGAGATCTGGGAAAAGTACGACCGCGCCTTCCGCGACCCTATAGATCCGGTCTTGGTCAAGAGCGGGCCGGTTCAGGAGATTATCCAGAAAGGGGAAGATCTCAAGAGAGCTGGAGGCCTACTTCAGTTCCCGATCCCGATCTCGACTCCGGGTTTTGACGGCGCGCCGTTCATCACCGCGGGTCATTGGGTGACTAAAGATCCAGAGACTGGCATTCGCAATGTGGGCAATTACCGGGGCCATGTGAAGGCTATGGATCGGGTCGGGATTTTTCCCGGCCCGGGGCAACATGTTCTCGCCCATTGGCAAAAATGCAGGGAGCGGAAGATTCCGCTCGAGGCGGCGATTATCGTCGGCCCGCCGCCTGTAGTTTCTTACGCAGCAGTCCAGAAGGTTCCCTACGGAGTGGATGAGCTGGCAGTTGCCGGAGGTCTGGCAGGCGAGCCGATCCGCTTAGTCAAGTGCCAGACCGTCGATCTTAAAGTTCCGGCTGACGCTGAGATCGTAATCGAGGGGATCCTTTCCACGGAATATGTCGAGCCGGAAGGACCTTTCGGTGAATCGCACGGCTACATGCATCCCCGGATGATGAACCCGTTCATGGAGGTTACCTGCATCACGCGCAAGAAGAATCCGATCCTGGTCTCATGGACGAGCCAGGTGACGCCCAGCGAATCGAGCATCATCAAGAGAGTGGGCTACGAACCCCTTTTTCTTCGTTTCCTCAAAAACGAATTGGGAATCAAAAGCGTTCTCCGCGTGGCGATGCACGAGCCGCTCACGAATCTCCGCAAAGTGATCGTGGTGCAGATGAAAAAGCCGACCGAGGCCGAGACCTGGCGCGCGCTGATGGGCGTGGCGACGTTTCACCCGGGAGTGGGGAAATTTTTGGTCGCGGTCGACGAAGACATCGATCCCTGGGATATGGACATGATCATGTGGGCGATCAGCTACCGCTCCATGCCGGACAAGGACGTGCAGATCCTTAAAGGGCGGGAACGGGGACATGGTCCCCCGTTTGGCCGCGACGACCAGCCTGTCGAGACGCGCACGGCCGACGAATCGGCGCTGCTGATCAATGCCATTCTGCGCGAGTCGTTTCCGCCGGTATCGCTTCCCAAGAAGGAATACATGGAAAAGGCGAAAGAGATTTGGGAGGAGTTGGGCCTTCCGCCGCTCTCTCCAAAGCCGCCGTGGTACGGCTATTCTCTGGGGGATTGGGATGACGAGCTTGAGGAAGAGGCCAGGTTGGCCGTTCAAGGAGAATATCTGCGCAACGGAGTCAAACTGAAGGGACGCCGGGTCAAGGTGTAGGCTGCTCATTTTGGATTTTGGATTTTGGATTGAGGACCCCCATTTCCCTCGCCCCGTGGGAGAGGGTTAAGGTGAGGGAAAAAGGAGGACCGATGAGTAAAAAAATCCTTGTCTCCGTAGTGTCTACCCTGCTTCTGGCTTCTGCCCATCTAGCCGAGGCGCAGCAGGCCAAGAAGATTCCTACGATAGGTGTCTTGCGCCCCGGATCGCCGTCGCCTCCTGATCCTCTCATCCAGCAATTCCGGCAGGGACTGCGCGAGCTTGGGTACCTGGAGGGGAAGAATATCCTGATCGAGTACCGGTATGCGGAGGGAAAATCCGACCGGCTTCCCGACCTGGCGGCGGAACTGGTTCGTATAAAAGTCGACGTGATCGTTACAACCGACACGCCGGCGATCCGAGCTGCAAGGCGAGCGACGACGACGATTCCCATTGTAATGGCAAACGTTGCGGATCCTGTTGCAACCGGCCTTATTGCCAGCCTTGCACGGCCAGGAGGGAATATCACGGGCTTGTCGAACCTCGCGCCTGACCTAGATCAGAAACGGCTGGAACTGCTGAAGGAAACATTGCCCAAGGCCACGCGAGTGGCTCTTATCTGGCAATCGGGCCCAGATGCTAAGATTGAAAGCGATACAGGCCGCGGCTCAGGCGTCGGGGTTGAAGCTTCAGGCGCTGGAGGTGCGAGATGCCGACGAACTAGCGAGCGCATTTGAGTCCGCAGCCCGGGAGCGCGCTGCTGCTCTGATGGTGCCAGCCGCAATGGTCGCGGCTTACCGAAGGCAGATCGTGGACTTCGCGGGGAAAAAAAGGTTGCCGGTGATTTATGACACAAGAGAGTCCGTGGAGGAGGCCGGTGGCCTTATGTCCTACGGGCCAAACTTTCTAGACATGTACCGGCGATCCGCCACATACGTGAACAAAATCTTGAAGAGTGCAAAGCCCGCCGACCTGCCCGTGGAGCAGCCGATGAAGTTTGAGCTGGTCATCAACTTGAAAACAGCCAAGGCGCTCGGTCTTACGATTCCGCCCAACGTGCTGGCGCGAGCGGATAAGGTGATCAAGTGACGAAGAGGCGAGAGGCGACAGGAAACGATTTTGGAATGCCGATTACGAAGATTGACGAATCTAAAATCAGTAGGGGAGTATCAGAGTAAAGATGGAGCCTTTGCCCACCTCGCTCTCTACCTCGATCTTCCCCCCAAGCAGCTCGGTAAACTTCTTGACAATATAAAGTCCAATTCCCACGCCGCCGTAGGATCTGGTGTCAGAGCTATCTAATTGGCGAAACATCTCAAAGATGAGAGGTAGCGCCCCTTCTGGGATACCCATCCCTGTATCCGCTACCTTGAACTCCACTGTTGCTGTTTCAGGAAAGTGCCGGGCTGATATGGTTACGTGACCTTTGTCGGTATATTTGATCCCATTATTGATAAGATTCTGTAGGATATGCTTAAGCTTCTCACTATCAGTCTTTATGACCGGCAAGTCAGCGGGATAGTCCCAGATCAGGGTCAGTTCTTTGTCCAAAGGGAGACTGTAGAGCGACCTAAGCTCGTCGAGGAAATCCCCCAGGCTAACCACCTGACTTTGTACTTTGACCGCCCCAGCCTCAATCCTGGTTGCGTCCATGATGCTGTTGATCATGCTGGATAGATCCTTGGACTGTTTTAGGACCATCCCCAGGGCCTCTTCCTGCTCCTGGTTAATCTCCCCCAGCAATTTATCCTGTATCAACTCCGCATAGCCCATGACCACGTTAAGCGGGTCCTAAGCTCGTGCGACATGACGCTTAGAAATTCCGACTTCGCCTTGTGAATCATCGCCATGTTTTGAACTACCTGTTCTGCCTGCTTCCTCAAGGTCTTCTTGACGCGCTCAAGCTGGGCAAAGTAACCATAAAAGAGCGAGCTCACAAACAGGAAGGGAAGACGCAGATAGATACTCGGATCATAGACTTCAGTGGTCTGAAAAAGGGAGTAACCGTAAAGAAGAGGCGCTAATGCCGTAACCACCATCAACCCGCGGAAGTCGTGGCAGATGCAAGAGAGAGCGATGGTAAGGAAGCAGGCGATATAGAAGTCTGCGCTCGTCTGACCGCTTACGGCCAGGGATACAGTGAGAAAAAGGGTGTCAAAAATAACCAACGGAGTATGAAAATAGGAGGAGGCAAATAATTTTTCATCCACCAGGTAGAGGGCGGCATTAGATAAAAGATAGAGGAGGAGAAAGCCGTGGATCATGATGGGATCAAACCATCCTCCACGGGAGTAAAGAAGCAAGTAGGAACAGACAATGACCACAGGCCATCTCAGCCTGATGATCGCTATTTTTCTCGGAACATCAAAGATTCCCCAAGCTGCTGGGGAAAAGGTAGAAGATATAGCTTCGCTGCTCACCATGAATGCGTCATTTCCCGAGAAGCAGAATTTGCTAAACTTGTTAGAGGGAGCGCTGGCGGTTCATCCCTTTCGAGTCTTGGCCCGCTGGCGGCTTTCCCTGCTGGTTGAACAAGAGCTCCAGGATATGGCTCTTACTGAAGCGCCAGCTACGCCCGATTCTGTTTCCAGCAATGACTCCTTCCCGCGCCAGCCTATAGACGGTCTTGACGTGGATTTTGAGCAGCTCCGCTACCTGCGATGGAGTTATGATCTCATCCACTGATACGCTCCTTTTCATAACTTTTATGGACCTGGATTACCTGAAAATTCCTTAGAGTGGGGGAAACGCACAAAACATGCCAATGGGGGCATTTTTGCGGAGAGGCAAAATCATCTGTTGTTTCAGGAACTTTTTGTCCCCGACTTTAGATTATGAAGGGAGATTTCTGGTGCTAAGAGCTTCGATTAGAACCAATATTGTCCAATATGGCCGGTTTTGTTCCTTGCCGCAGGCCAGAAAAAAAGGAACAGCTTATTCCCCGTAGAGGTAGCGCGGGAGCCAGAGCGTCAGCTCGGGAAAGAGGCAGGGCACGGGTGTGGCCAAGGCCCTGGGCTGGCGCCTGGTCGGGAGCGAGATGAGCGCCGACGCCGCGTGGAAGCCGGGCGCGCGCTGTCCGGCAACGGGTGCCGGGCCAAGGAACGAGCATAACGAGGCGCGAGCCCCGAGCCGACTGAGGCGTACTTGAGATGTTACGCCGCAGGGAGAGCGAGGGGCGATAAACGAAGTTAGGCGAAGTTATTGGCCCGGCACTCAGCTGGTCGCGACCCGGGCGGCCAACCAGCGGGCCGTGCGCAGCAGACGCGCATCGCTGTCGCGCGGGTCGACGAGCTGAACGCCGAGCGGCAGACCGTTCGCGCCCTTGAGGAGTGGCAGGCTCACCGCGGGCATGCCGCACAGCGTCCACAGCGTGCAAAACGAGGGGTCCCCCGTCGAGGCAAGACCTTTCGGCGCCGTGCCGGGAGCGGCCGGCGTCAGGATGGCGTCGTAGCGCTGCTCGAACAACTCGACAAAGCTTTCAAGGCTCTGCGATTTTCCATAAGGGCAGGCCGCCCTGAGCATGCGCTGGGCAGGATACGAATGATTCACCGGCCTACTTTATAGCGCCCGCGGTGAAGCCGGCGATGAAGCGATCCACGAAGAAGTTATAGAGAATGGCGACGGGAACGCTGGCGATGAAGCAGCCAGCCATGAGGGATCCCCAAAAGTATACATCACCGTGGACCAGGAAAGTGGGCACGCCCACGCTCACTGTAAGGTTTCGCACGGAGGAAATGAACGTCACAGCATAGACGAACTCCTGCATCGCGAGGGTGAAACTGAAGATCGCGACAGTGAGTATCCCGGCGAGAGAGATGGGGACGACTACACGGATAAAGGCCCCGAGGCGGCTGTAGCCATCGATCATGGCGGCCTCTTCTACATCCTTTGGGATGGCTTTGAAGAAGCCCATCATCAGCCAGGCGGAGAAGGGAACCGTGAAAGAGGGGTAGACCAACACCAGCGACCATAAGGAATCGTCGAGGTGAAGGTTTACCACGACCCGGGAGAGCGGGATGAACAAAAGCGTTGGGGGAACCAGATAGGTTAGGAAAATTCCGATGCCGAGTTTTTCTCCCCAATTCCCTGTGAGCCGCGCCAAGGCGTAGCCCGCGGGAACGGCGAGGAGCACCGTGATAAATACCACCAGGACACCCACGAAGGCCGTGTTGAGAAGCCACTGATTGTAATGAGTTTCCGCGAACAGGCGATGGATATGCTCAAGAGTCGGCGCTTCGTAGAAAACGAAAGGGTTGTGCTTGAGGTCGTACAAGTCGCCGGTTCGCTTGAAGGCGGTGATGAGCATCCAGCCAAAGGGGAAGGCAAGGAAGAACGTTATGCAGCCAAGGACGCTCCAACGCGTCGCCCGCGCGCCCCAGATTCTAAATTGCTCGGCATTCATTTCACGTTACCTCGGTCCGACGAGCAATGCGCAGGAAGCCCAAGGCCACAGCCAAGAGTAGCGGGAAGAGGAACAGGGAGATGGCGGCGCCCTCAGCCAAATCGCCCCCGGCGATGCCGGTATAGAACGCGAGGCTCGCCAGCACTTGGGTGGTGTCGTAGGGCCCGCCCCGAGTGAGATTGTAGATGATGATCATATCGGTGAAGGTGAAGACCAAGCCGAAAAGCAGAACTACCAAGCTGATGGGGAGGATTAGCGGCAGGGTCACCTGAAAGAAATGGCGCCAGAAGCCGGCGCCATCCACCGCAGCCGCATCGTGGATATCTTTCGGGATCGAGCTGAGGCCTGCTAAAAGGATCACCGTGGCCAACGGCAGCTGGCGCCACACGTGGACGGCGATGATGGACCCCATGGCCAGGTGCGGCACCCCCAACCACATAAAACCCTGACCTTGGATTGCGCCTACCATGCGAAGCGTCCAGTTCAAGACGCTGTAGGTGGAGTCGAAGATCCACAGCCAGGCGATGGTTCCGATGGAGATCGGCGCCACCCAGGGCAGAAGGATGAGAAAGCGAATCAGCCGTTTGCCGCGGAAGTCGTTCTGCAACGCCAGCGCGAGGGCGTTGCTGAATATCAGGATAACCACCTGGGAGAGCAGGGCGAATGTGAAGGTATTCTTCAGGGCGGTTTGGAAGTTGGGCGTGCCGATCACGTTGGCGAAGTTGCGCAGTCCCACGAATGCCATGGTCTCGCTACCCGCCGTGGTGTTGCTGACGCTGTAATAGAGGGCCATGAAGAACGGCATCCCCACCAGCAGCACGATGTACAGAATGGCCGGGCTGATCAAGAGCGGCCCCAGCCATCCCTCGCGATCTAAAATAGACGCGGCGCGCCGTCGGGCACGGACCGGGTTGGCCGCTGCTGGTTTAATCTGTGCGGAGGAGTCCATGTGCAGTGTGCTTACAAGGGGCGGCTCGGGATGCGGAGCTCCGTGGACGGCGCGAAAAACTTCAGCTGTCGCTCCTCCACGGTGAATTCGTAGATCGTTCCCGGATCGATGCGGCCGCTGACCGCTGAAGGCAGGCGGGCGATGACCTTCTGATCCGCGAAGGCGCCGCCCAGCGTTCCATATAACAGGCGGTCGGCGCCGAGATACTCCACGCGAGTGACCCGGAAGCGAAACGTGGCCACCCTGGCCTCGCCGTCGTGGCTTCCCTTGGGCAGAAAATGCTCGGGGCGGAAGCCCAGGATGTGGTCCCGGCACTCCACCAAATTCATGGGCGGCGATCCGACAAAGCGGGCCACGAAAGCATCGGCCGGCTCATTGTAGATCTCCTGCGGCGTCCCGATCTGGCGCACGGTGCCCGCTTTCATCACGGCGATGCGGTCGCCCAAGCCCATGGCCTCCACCTGATCGTGAGTTACATAGATGGTGGTCGTGCCGATGCGCCGCTGGAATTGCTGCAACTCATCCCGGGCCGAGGCGCGCAATTGCGCGTCCAGATTTGACAGCGGCTCGTCCAGTAGAAAGACCGCCGGCTCACGCACCAGGGCGCGGGCCAGAGCCACCCGCTGGCGCTCGCCGCCGGAAAGCTCGCGTGGCTTGCGGTGCAGCAGATGGCCGATGCCAAAAAGCGAAGCGGCCCACTCCACCTTTTGCGGGATGGCCGCTTTCCGCACGCGCTGGGCTTTCAAGGGGAAGGCGATATTTTTGAAGACCGTCATATGGGGATAGAGGGCGTAGCTTTGGAAGACCATGGCG
>Ga0105164_10002958_pt1 | contig 10382 bp, 4 predicted proteins | sample VDWuncwatermetaG_FD_89674 | JGI IMG/M metagenome (GOLD analysis project Ga0105164, IMG submission 89674) | Wastewater microbial communities from Netherlands to study Microbial Dark Matter (Phase II) - VDW unchlorinated drinking water | ecosystem: Environmental > Aquatic > Freshwater > Drinking... | reverse complement strand
TAATAGTTGTCCCAATTCCAATGACCCAAGGATTTGAAGTCATTCTTCGCAATTTAACCATCAAAAGATTTCTGTATCATGGCATAAAACTGATTGCCCATCTCAGATGCGCTTTGTCCGAACTGTTCTCGTATAATTACAGCTTTATCAAAAATGTCAGCAAACTTATTTTGCTGTTCTCTTGACGGAACAAGTATTTTTATCTCTGAAAATTTGCCTTTTGACACAAAGCCTTTCATGCTGTTTGTTGATGCCTGCTGAATTAATTTTTTGCAAAACAATACTTGAGCAAAGAATACCGTTTGCGAAATCTCTCGACCGGGAACAAAAGCATTGATTTGCTGGTTGAAAGCAACGTCTCGATCAGCCATAGCAATGTTTCCAATACAATCAGGTGTCCCAGCAATACATGTCACGAGCACTGATCCTTTAGGTGCTATCCGGCCAACTTCTGCACCTGCTTTTGAGAGATATTCCTCTGCTTTGGTGAGTGTAAACAGCGGAGTGTTGATGTTATCCGATTTAATCCATTCGATATAATCCCCGTAAAATTCAGGTTTCTGACGAGATGGTGTGTTGCCCGTAATAACTTCGCCTAGATCACCTATTTTCTTCTGAGTAAGCCGTTTAGGATTATGAATCGGATCGCCGAACATATCGAGAAAAGTGGCACGGAGGAATTCGTCGAGAAGTCGGAGGGATTGTTTGCGCTTCTGCCGCAACGCTTCAGCACAGCCTAGAATCTTCGCGATCTTCTTTTGTTCATCTAATGGATAGCTCGGCACACATAACTTTTTGAAAGCTCCATTGTTGATAGCTTTTTGCGTTGCACCAGAGCAATATTTGTCTTTCTGGCACTGAAATATATTTGAGCGAAAATAGTGAGCAAGATATCCAGCATCAAATCCATTTTTGGGCGCAAGTGTAAAAAAACCTGTGGATACGATAAGATCTTTCGCTTCGTTATCAATCAAAAGCACCTTATTGGTAGCCTGCATACGAGCGACGATAATTTCGCCTTCGTTAACCAATAAATCAGCCCGGCTCGGTTTGGTTTCATAATCCACAGAAACGATCCCATTAATCTCATGACCGTCTAAATCACCTGTTGCCAAATAGCGTCGTTGGCCGCTAAACGGTTTCACCCGGTTATTCGTTATTTCAACAGCCTCTGTGATATTTACTTTTTTGTTCATTCCAACAAATCCTTTAAATCCTTAATGCTCTTCTGGATATTCTTTTCAATTTCTTCGATTTTCAGGATTATTTTTTCGGGTTTTTCATATTTCACTGTTTGGTAGTCGACTTCTTTGTATCGGTTAATACTTAATTCATATCCGTTCCCGATGATCTCTCTAACCGGCACAAAAAAGTGTTTGGCTTTACGGTCATCGTTCTTGGTCTTATGCCGACTTTTCCATTCTTTCACAATATCAGGCAGATCGTTTTGCTCGATCTTTTCGCGCTTGTCATCCAGCGAATAGCCGTCTGCCTGCATGTCATAGAACCAAACCTTTTCTGTTGTCCCACCTTTAACAAAAACAAGGATTGCTGTGCTCACCCCAGCATAGGGTTTGAATACCCCGCTCGGCATGGAAACCACGCCCTGCAGCTCGCACTTTTCGATCAACATTTTACGCAGGTCTTTGTGCGCTGTGCTTGAGCCGAAAAGCACACCATCCGGCACGATCACCGCGGCCCGACCGCCAATCCGCAAGCTGTTAATGATCCGATTCACGAAGAGAAGCTCGGTCTTTGTGGTTTTAAGTGACAAACTCTCATTGATGTCACCTTTGTCGATACTTCCCTTAAACGGGGGGTTGGCGAGGATACAGTCGTATTTGTTGTTTTCATTATAGTTTTTGGAAAGCGTATCCTTGCGATCAATGTTGGGGTAGGAAATTCCGTGCAGGATCAGGTTCATCAATCCGATTCGCACCATCGTAGAATCAAAATCGTAACCAAAAAAGGTTTTCTCTTTTAACTGCTTCCAAAGCCGTTCATCCGTTATCCTGTCTCCAAGGGTTCCACGAACAAATCCATTTTCGTCCTTAAAAAGACGCTCTTTGCTGGTGTGCTGCGTAAGAATGTGCTGATAGGCCCCAAGCAAAAACCCGCTGGTGCCGCAGGCGGGATCGCAGACAATCTCCGGTAGTTTCGGATCCACCAGTTCGCACATGAGCGCAATCACGTGGCGCGGCGTGCGAAATTGGCCGTTTTTACCAGACTGGGAAATTTCCGAAAGCAGAAATTCATACATATCGCCCTGTGTGTCGTGAAACATCTGACCTTCCCGCATCTGCCTTTCAATTTCCTCATACAGACGATCAATAATGGTTACGGCCTCAACCAAAAGCGAGGCCTTGGGAATAATGAAAACAGCGTCCTCCATATGTTGAGTAAAAACCGTATTCCTGCCATTCATCTGCTTCATGTGCGGAAACACCTTGAGCTGAACGTGCCGGAGCATTTCTCCGCCTTCCATCTGTTTGAAATGGCTCCAGCGAAGGGTGGCTTTATCCAGGGTCTCATTGGAATTTGGCAGTTTGAATTTACCCTCAAAAATTGATGAGTATTTTTCACCGATAAACTCGGCATCACTTTTCAGCTTGGTGTCTACCTCGTCCAAACGGCGCATAAAAAGGAGGTATGAAATCTGCTCAATCGCGGTCAGGGGATTAGAAATTCCACCGCTCCAAAATTTGTCCCAGAGGGAATTGATCAGTGATTTCATGTTTGATGTCAGCATTTAATGACTCCTGTTTATGGCGCTATTTTCTGCGTAAGGGTTAATATTTCTTCGATCTCATTAGGCTTGAATACGCCTCTGATTCCTTGTGGATGAATATGGGTAAAAGGGGCGTTTACAAGATCGCGTTTTTCAACTTTGCCCTTTTGTAAAATAAAAGCCTTCAAGGTCAGCAGAAACTGAATCTGTTGCCCTCCGTAGTTATTGTGCTTTTGAATGAATTCGTCAAAGGCAAACGAAATGGTTTCCGTAAAAGTCGCCAGAGGTTCAATGCCAAGCACATGTTTGATGAATTGAATAAATTTGGCACTCCGGTTATCGTAAATCTCACGCAAGATAAATTCCGTCACATTCGGGTAGTGCTCACGTAAAATAGCGGCAAGCTCTTCGATCTCTGGCTCTATCAAATCTTCTCCAGCCATCAATTTCTGTAAAGATTTGTTCGTCTTAACCAACTCGCGAATGAATTCCTCAACTTTGTGACGGTATTTATCAGTGGTCAGCCGTTCATGCTCAGGCCCGAACTCGATGTATTCCTTGACAGTCAAAAGATCGGTCAGATCGGTTTTGACTTCCTTCGTCCTGTCCTGCTCTCTGAATTTCATGAGCGGAGCAAGGTGTATCACCATTTCATCAAGATCGTCATCCGCAAAAGTGAGCCAAAAATTTTTACCCGTCACTTTTTCGATATATGAGCGCTCTTTGGCAACGATATTCACCGACAAGGGCAATTCGCTGATTATTTCGATAACTCCTTCCTTGAGTGTTTCGAAAGGTTCGTTGGCACGGGACAAGCGGGCGGTTGACAGCTCCACGACATCAAGCTCAAAATGCATGGCTTTAAAATCCGCATCTGACTTCGCCCGCATGATAGGAGCAATGTTCATGCGTAAGAAACTAAGGTTGTCGGTTGTTATGTTATTCCAAAAGTTCTGCTCTTCGGTGCGATTTAAATATTCTTTGCTGTCAAGGACAATGACGGAGTTCGGTGGAAGGGTTTGTATGTCATGCTGAATCTGTTTTTTAGTTTTCTGGATGACCGGCTCATCTTGCGCGTCCAATGAAGCCAGCAATTTATCCAGACGGGCTTCAAATAGCCGAACCGGCAAAGGCCGGGTTGGCTTCTGCTCCTTACCTTTGGGCTTCATCTTGAAATACTCGAAGTTTTCCCAGCAATCCATGATCAAAAATTTCTCTTTCTTCGGACACCATGGCTTTATTTTCTCCGGGTCAAGGATGCGGGTGCCACGACCAATCATCTGCCAAAACTTGGTGTAAGAAAATACCGGCTTGGCAAAAACCAGATTTACAGCTTCACGCACGTCAATGCCGGTATCGAGCATGTCCACGCTGATGGCAATGCGGGGCATGTTATTATTTTTAAAACGGTCGAGAATTCCGCTCTTACCATGCACGCCTTTCACATCCGAGATGATCACTTCGGCAAGCTGTCCTTTGTATTCGGGATAAAGAGAATTGAATACTTCACAAAGACGGTAGGCGTGCTTTTTGGATAGGGCAAAAAAGATGGATTTGCCGGGGAGAACGCCGTCAGGATCTTTAATGCATTCTTCCATGAATTCCCGAACAATCAGCGCGTTTGTGCCTTTATTTGATACTTTCTTTTCAAGCTCCGTTCCTTCGAAATTGATTTCGTCCGGATCGCGGCCTTCGATTAAAAGCCGTTTGCGGTCCGCGTCAGCAATTGTCTGGCTGTTAATGCCTTCCTGCTGAAACTTTGTGCGAATTCTCAACACCTCAAAATCACTTAAATAAGGCGGAACGTTATTGACGGCTTCTTCATAAGAATAAGCAAAAGTCGGCAAGCCATCTTCGCACTCAAAAAGCTTGAAGGTATTGTGATCCACATGATCCTTCGGAGTAGCCGTTAATCCCAATTGAATAGCATCGAAATAATCAAAAATATTTTTGTAAACATTGTAAATCGTTCGATGACTTTCATCGGCGATAATCAAATCAAAAAAATGAGAAGTCAGCAGACAGTCTTCCTGCTCAATGATATTGAGCATTGTGGGATAGGTTGCTACATAAAGACGCCGATCCGTTGCAAATTGCTTTTCATTCTGTTTCGGCCATATCGGAGCATTGGGCAGATGCTCCTTAAATGCCTCAAGCGCTTGCTCCTGCAGGGCGACTCTATCCACGAGGAACAAAACCCGCTGAACCCAGTTTGACCGCATCAGTACATCGAGAAGCCCCATACAGGTTCGGGTCTTACCAGTGCCAGTTGCCATGACTAGAAGAAACTTCCTTCGCTTCTTTTCCACCGATTCCAGCACTGATCGAATGGCTTCGATTTGGTACGGTCTTCCTGCAATTTCGGTATTGATCAACTCGCTCGATAACGCCTTGCTGTTATCGCGTAAGAATTGAATTCGTTCCAAATCAGACTTCGAAGGAAATCCATAAACCTTTCGGGGCGGATAGCGATCAGTATCCCAGTAAAAAATATCGTAGCCGTTCGTATAAAAAACAAACGGCATTACTCCACCAACGGTCTTTTGAATCTTTTCAGCGTAGTTGCGGGCTTGTTCTTTACCTCGCTCCGCTTCGGTCGACGTTTTTTTGGCCTCAACGACCGCAAGAGGTTTGCCGTCTTGTCCAAGAAGGGCGTAGTCTGCAAATAAGTACCCTTGATAAGGGGTTTGGGGTTGATGGACTCCGTCGGGTAGGCCAATCCAAATATCAAGTTCCTCGGTGACATGCAGAGGATTCTTCACGTCCCATCCAACTCGAAAAAGACGCTTATCAATAATTTGTTGTCTGGTTTGTGCTTCGTTCTGATAGGTCATTTGCGCTTTGTTCTTTGTTTTCTAATCCAATTATCTACTTCTTTTTTATCGAACCGCCACTGCCCTACACATTTATAAGCAGGCATACGCCCCCTCTGGCAGAGCTTATAAATTTTCTCTTTGGAGACTTGGAGATAATCAGCGATTTGTTCGATGGTAAGCCATTTGTCGGTCATGAATTAATATCCAGTTTTTGCTAGATTCTACCAAAGGGAGGATGCTTATGGGATTATGATTTCAAAATTAAGGAAGAGGCTAAAAAGGCTGGGCAATCTCGCAATCCGAGATTACGAACATTCACCAAGAGATTCTACTTTACAACTGTAGGATTCTTAGGGGGGAGCCCAAAGGCATTACGACGGTATTTTTAGCTACTCGCTCGCGCAGATGACATGTGCCAAGATTCTCAAATATGCAGATTATAAGCAGGCTCATCAAATTGGCTATTCGGGTGCTGAACCGATACTTTTACCCCAATATCTTTTAATGCATGAGCAATTTTAACGGCCGCATCATTAAGGTCCTTATATGGCGGATGTAAAGCGCCTATCACAATTTGGTCGGGCAAAACGTTTCGCGCGACTACACACAATTTTTCAATTTCTTCCTGAGAAAATTCACTAGAACTTGTTTTTATTTCCCCGATTGTAAATTGCCCATCAATAATACAGGCTATATCTACCTCAGCAAGTTTTCGTCCGTCATAATCATCCCACAATTCCAAACAGGGCAGAAAGATGAACCCTTCTCTGGCCCAATCCAGAAGCTGACTTAATGTCCAAGCTACGGGAAACGTCCCATGATACCGAAGCGCATCAAGAACAAGTGAATTCAAGCGATAAACCCACTCTTCCTCGGGTAAGATATTCAGTAGCGTCTGACAACCTTCACAGGTCAGTTCAAAGCGGATGCGGTCAGCGGCAAACCAGGTTTTTTGTCCGCACTTTGGACACTTGGGTTTTATACCTTGAATCAAAACCTTCATTGTCGTGAGTGTTTCCAAGGCTTCAAGCAAATCCTCTCTATTTCTTTCCGGGGTTGTTTCAAAACCCTTTTGATGGGCTGGCATTTGAGTAAACTCATGCCGTTCGGCCATCAGCAGCTTCATAAGTTCCGTAAAGTTTGTATCATATGTTGAATTTTTTATCTGACGCGCGAATCTGATGGACACCTGAGCAAGCCATTCGGTCATTTCCTCATAAGATTTCTTTTTCCCCGCATCATCCTGAGGGATTCGTCCTGCCCAACTCGGAATCTGCCTGCTGATTTTATTCTTGAAGGCTCCCAACACTTCAGCCTCATTTTTGGTGTTTACACCGCACATATTTTCAAACGTTCTTCGCCAAAAACGATTTTCGATTAACTCTCCTGCGTGGAACAAATTCTCCAGTAACCCGATGAACCCATTAAGATAGCGCCCCTCATCAGAAAGCCGAATATGTCCATATACGGATTTTGGCGGAGGCATTTTGTAACGAGCATCATCCGTAAAAAACGCTCTTCTGTCTTGCATTATGAGCGCGTAAATGACGCTTCTATCATCCGGAATCTTCAGACCAATATCTTGATTTTTCCCGAGTTCAACGCAAGCTGACACATATCCATCTGTATTGATTCTCCCAACGCTGGCGCCTCTTTCCAAAAAACAAGTTGCCAAAGAAGCCAGACGCGGCAACTTCCACCAGTAACTGACATTTGTGTATGAAAATTTTTGAGGGTGGTATTCGATTTGAAAATCGACGAAGTATTTTCCATGCACTTTGCCTCGGAGTTCAGGGTGAGGCGGTTTAATAAAGAATTTTTTTCCAGAAACATGGTCATGTTGAGTAAATCGAGGAAAGGGATACAATTCTATTTCTTTTTCGTCGATTAACTCATCCAAGTCAAAACCAAGTTTCTTTGCGGTCGGAGCGGCGTCCATTTTATCGGTAAATCTCTTTCCAATTTCGGTCAGCTTGACTAGGTCGACATCTGAAGCGGCAAACACTATTGTGGGTGAATAGGACCCTGTTCTGTGGCAATGGGCAGATAGCAATTTCTTAAATGGTTGTACAAGGACTTCTGACTCAGCCATTTTTAATGGCAAGTAAAATTGGTTAATGTCAGGCTTCCTCCAATTACCTACAAGCAAATGCCAGTTCCACATATACAGCCAATCCCAAACCGAATCGCCAACTGCAACCACATAGGCATCTCTGAGGTGCGCACCCTTCTTGGGATGAAATTCTTTTGATGGAACGTTTGCTGAAGTGAACTGCCAGGGGAAAATAAGCCCACCACGTTTTTGAGCAATTTGTTCTATAAAAACTTCGGGCGCGCATTTTTCAGGGATGACCAGCCTTTCCAATTCGCTTGGCGGTTGATGCATATGCTGGTCATTAAAAATCCCGAAATTGGTTTGAAAGAACAAGTAATGTTCCCAATCACTTCTGTTATGACAAATTAAGGACGAAAATTTTTCGTTAAACGGATTATAAAGCCCCTGAGGAAATACTCTTAAATCAGGTGATATAAAACCTTCGTCTATGCTTGGAGTGTATTGGTAGTGCGGGTCGAGATTTATCGACGAGTGAATTTTTAAATAGTAGGGACTGATTTTGATATCTATTTTTTTTATTAAGTTGTCAGATAATTTTGGATAGGCATAAATTATGTCCGGATCGAAGAAACTCAATAAATTCCAATACCCCTTTGGAATGTCACCATTCAAAACAGGGATGATTGGATTAAAACGACCGCCCCAAACCTTGACGTTAAAATCCAAAACAGCACTCTTCAACTGGTCAGGGCAGTTCTCTGTATCAATTAAAAACGCTACTCGGACCGGGCGGGGCCTCGAATAAACAGAAATGTTATCGGATGGATTATGAGGCATTAAATTTGCTCAGCATTTCCTTGTTTTTGTCTTAATCACTTCTCGCAGACCACCGTTCAATTCTTCGAATTATTCAGGGGCGGCATACTGTGCCGCATAATACCGTTGTTGTTTTATTTATCTTACTTGTCTCCAATGAGTTTTGACAATGAATTTGAATTAACATCGCAGGGTACAATAATCGTCGAAATCTGAGCCAGCTGCTCCCATTCGGCATGATAGGATTCGAGCCATTTTCTTATACGGGTATTTTCAGCGATAAAGGCAAGAACCCCCTTCAGCCAAAATCTCTGTGACCTTTCGAGACCCTTCCTAGGGAAAGTATTCGAGGTTCATACCCCCGCCCACACCTAGGCAAGGGCCACTGACTCTTTAATTAATTGGTTTTACATTTGTTACCGTATCCTTGGGGATGAAGCGATGCAACTCATTTCGTGAGTTGCTTTTCAAACCAGATTCCTACCGCCGACCACCCATTATCTCGCAATCTGCATACTGTCCGACTAGGTAGGATCAGGCAGCTCTTCGCAAAGGGGGTAGGTAGGATCTGGACAAAAAAAGAAGACACGAATGGTTTCATGACTTGATCTGCCAGAGAGCAATATTCATCCCCAGCCAGGGGGTGTCCGTCAGTCCAGTTTTTCGTGTACGTCAGTCCAGATTTGGATCGAGGTCAGGTCATTACCAAAAAGGAGATTTTTGACACCAAAAAAGACACTTCTCAAAATTCTACAAAGACTTATGAGAGGGTATGGAGTTCAAAAATCGGGGCGAGAGGATTTGAACCTCCGACCTCACGGTCCCGAACCGTGCACTTTAGACAGGCCGAGCTACACCTCGGATGAGTTACAAATCGTCCAAAGATTCACTTGCAAATCGTCCAAATCACAAAGGAGGTACGACTCGGACCAAAAAGGGGACTGGCGATACCTAAAAAGTCATATCAGATACTACAGAAAGAAGTTATGAGAAGAGAAACCTGTGATTTTTATAATTGATCGGGGCGGGAGGATTTGAACCTCCGACCCCCTGCTCCCAAAGCAGGTGCTCTACCAGGCTGAGCCACGCCCCGAATTAAAAAATGGACCGCTCTTTGTGGACGCTCACCAAGAGCCCGATGGCCGTGAAGGCGATCACAAGCGAAGAACCGCCGTAGCTGATGAAGGGCAGCGTGATGCCCGTGATGGGAAAAAGACCGAAGCTCATTCCGATGTTGATGAGGACTTGAAAAAAGAAAAGCGAAAGGATCCCCACCGCCAGGAGTTTGGCCTTCACGTCCGTGGTTCGTTCCATCAGCTGGATGATCTGATAAAAGAGAGTCCCGTACAGAATCACAAGCGAGGCCGCTCCGAGAAAACCCATTTCCTCCGCGATGACGGAGAAAATGAAGTCCGTGTGGTGCTCCGGCACGAAATCCAATTGGCTTTGCGTCCCGTGGAGCCATCCTTTTCCAAAGAGCCCGCCCGCGCCCACCGCAATGCGCGACTGGATCGCCGTGTAGCCCGACTTCAGCGGGTCGAGTTGGGGATTGAGAAAGACGAGGATGCGTTTCTTTTGGTAGTCTCTCAGAAGATTCCAAACAAAGGGAGACGCCACGAGCCCGGTCAGGAACGTCACGACCAGGTAACGGTAGCGGACTCCCCAGAGAAAGAGCGGGACTGCGACGATCGGGATCATGAGCGATGCCGAACCCAGATCCGGTTGTTTCATGATGAGAAAAAGAGGGACTCCCACGAGCGCCACGCTCCCCAGCACGGTCCGCCCCTCCTCTTCCACAGGGTTTCGGGATCCAAGAAAATTTGCCAGGGCGAGGACCGTCGCGATCTTCGCGATCTCGGAAGGCTGAATCGAAAAAAGACCGAGGTGGATCCAACGCTGGGCGCCGAGCCGTGTTGCGCCGACCACGTCCACCACGACCAGGAGAATGAGGGACAGGGCGTAGAGC
>Ga0105164_10002957_pt1 | contig 10384 bp, 2 predicted proteins | sample VDWuncwatermetaG_FD_89674 | JGI IMG/M metagenome (GOLD analysis project Ga0105164, IMG submission 89674) | Wastewater microbial communities from Netherlands to study Microbial Dark Matter (Phase II) - VDW unchlorinated drinking water | ecosystem: Environmental > Aquatic > Freshwater > Drinking... | reverse complement strand
ATCGACCGGCGCGAGCTTGAAACCGCTGTTGCGTAAATCCACCGACGCATAAATCGGCGTGGCGTGCTCCAGCCAGCGGCTGCGCAGCCAGTGTTCGATTGCCGGCATGGCATCGAGGATGCGCTGTTCCAGATCGAGCAGCGGTCCGGTCAACGCGGTAGTGAGGTGGGGGACGGTCATGGGGGCAAGCCAAAAGAAAGCGGCATTGTAGCACCGTAAGGATGCCCGGATGGAACGCGACCTGGGAGCGCGGGCAAAACTAAGGAAACGCTGATTTATTCCCGTTCGTGGTGAGTGTTTTCCGTTTGCCCCCCCTTCGACAAGCTCAGGACAGGCTTCGATACGCCCGCTACGCGGACTCTCAGGGCGAACGGAAAATGTATCGAGCCACATATCCTATTAAATCAGCGTTTCCCTAAAGAAAATCCACGTGATGCCGAAAACAAGGATGAGGCAATTTTTTTACGAGCGATGTCCTAGTGCTCAGGAGTTAACTGACATGTCACGACCCCCCTTCCCTTTTAACGCCATCGTTGCCGCGCTGTTATGGCTCTGCGTAGCACCGCTGCGCGCCGACGATGAGTTTGTCGGCGTGAGCGGCTTGGCGGGACACTCCAGCCAAGCTTCCGGAGTATCGGCCGACGGCAACGTGATGATCGGACAGATCAACTTCGACGACAGCGTGAATGATCATCTGTTTCACTGGTCGAACGGCGCCATCATCGATTTGGGCAACTTGGGGGGATGGACCCAAGCGGCCAGCGCGGTTTCGGCCAACGGCACCGTGGTGGTGGGGTTCAGTTACTTGAGCGACAACTGGCGTTACCGCGCTTTTCGCTGGACTGCGGCGGGAGGCATGGTGGATTTGGGTACCCTGGGCGGCAACCATAGCGCGGCCAACGCTGTGTCTGCCGATGGCGGCGTGGTCGTGGGATACGGCTACCTCGCGGACGATACCGCGCATCACGCCTTCCGCTGGGAAAATGGCAGCATGGCGGATCTGGGCACGCTCGGCGGCACACACAGCAGCGCCGAGGCCGTCTCTGCAGACGGTGCGGTGGTGGCCGGATACAGCGACCTCGCCGGTGATAGTGCCGGTCACGCATTCCGCTGGAAAGATGGAAATATGACCGATCTCGGCACCCTGGGCGGCGGCGTTAGCTATGCCACGGCTATCTCCGCCAGCGGCGCGGTGGTGGTCGGCAACAGCCAGATCACCGACAATGCCGCCGATCACGCCTTCCGCTGGGAAAATGGCAGCATGGCCGATCTCGGCACACTGGGCGGCACTAACAGCTATGCCTATGCCGTCTCCGCCGACGGCGCGGTAGCGGTAGGATACAGCCAAGTTGCGGGCGACGCAGCCGAGCACGCTTATCGCTGGACAAGCGCTGGCATGGCAGATCTCGGTACACTGGGCGGCGATTACAGCCGCGCACACGCCGTGTCGGCTGACGGTTCGGTGATAGTGGGTATCAGCGCGAGAGCCGACACGCCCACCTGGGACAGTTTTCGCTGGACTGAAGGCAGCGGGATGCAAGCGGTGGTCGATTGGCTGTCGGTCGCGGGGGTGACGCTACCTGCGGGGTGGCGCTTGTACAACGGTTTTTCCAACGTGCTGACCAACCGCGATGGCAGCGTGGTCGTGGGCACCGGCGTCGATCCCAACGGCAACAGCCAAGCCTGGCTGGCGCGCGTGGGCGGAGATAGCGGTGCGGCACCGGGCATCATACTCGACATGGCCGCCTTCAACGCCACGGTGTTTGAAGCTGGCAACCGGGGCATAGAAGAGGGGGTGGTCATCACCAATCTGGCACTCTTCGGTTCGCACCACCGCACTTTGCTGGATTTTGCCGGATTGGCGCGCGGCAAAAACGGCAGCTGCGCTTGGGCCACCGCCGATGTGGAGCGGCGGGGCGATGCCGATACCCAACTAGAACTCGCCGAGGCGGGTGTCTGCACGGAATTAGCCGGGATCGCCAAGACCACGCGCATCGGCGCGGGTGTCGGGCAAACTTGGGCGCGGCAGGGGTGGGCGCTAGGCGGCGGGGCCAAATACAGCGGCCAGTATCTGGTCGTGGAAGCGGCCAGCGCTTTTGAGGGTGGCTTGGAAGCCAGCGTGCTCGGTTATTACGCACGCTTCAGTACCGAACTGCGCCGCAATTACATGAACGGCACGACGGTGGACACCTCCGCCGCCAAACCGGACGCATCGTCGACCGCGCTGCGTTTGCGCCTCGACTGGAAAGGCTTGGGCGAGCCGACTTATCCGAACATCTCGCCCTACCTCGTTTATACCCGCACCGAAACCCGGCTCGAGGCTTACACCGAAACCGGCGGCAGCTTCCCGGCGGCCTTCGATGCGACCACTACCCGCAGCAACGACGTGCGTCTCGGCGCGGCGCTCAAATATGAGGTGTCCGCGCGGCTGGATTTGAAATTCTCGCTGGAGCTCGCGCACCGTTTCGAAAGCAACGTGGGGGCAAGCAATGGGCGGATTATCGGCTTGGGCAGCTTCACGGCCCCCGGGCAGACCCTCAAGCAGGACTGGGTGCGCGGAATATTTGATCTGGATTACCGCCTGAATCGCGAATCCGCGTTTACCATGAGCTTCAAATCGTCCACGGTCGGCAACGACCCCAGTTGGGGTTGGTCGGTGGGTTACCGGAGGATGTTTTGACCCGGCGACCCCTGAGTTGTAGGTCGCGTTGCCCCCCAAGTGGACTTGCTTCGCAGTGCGGCTACGCGACAAACCCTCTTGCCATATCTGTCAAGTAGTTCCGTAGGATGGGTGGAGCGCAGCGTAATTCCTATTTTGAAAATGCAGTAATCATGTAGGGTGCGCTTGCGCACCAGCACCCATTGGTGCGCAAGCGCACCCTACGGCTATTGCCAAACCACCCGTCTTAGCGGATGCGGACTCTGAAGCGGAGGTCGAAGTAGGGGTTGTTGCCGCCGCTTGCTCCGGCCATCGTGCCTTTGGGGTTGAGGCGGATGCAATTGATGGTCGGGTCGTAGGGCGGGTTCGGGGTCACGAAAGTCGAGCAGTTGTTGTTGGAAAAATCCACGTCATCGGTGGTGCTGGCAAGCGAAGTGAAGGTGTAAGCCAGCGCGCTCGTCGGCGTGCCCTGCACGAAGACGATGGGGCCGGAATCAGCCGCGCCCAGATCGCCGACGAACAAATCGGTGTTGGCGGGGAGGGGGTCGGTGATGACAAGCGAGTTGTTGCTGACGTTGCCGCCACCCGAGTTGGTGACGCGCAGGGTGTAAAGCACCTCCGCGCCGGGTATGTTTTTGGGGTTGGTGCCGCCGTTGGCCGGGTCGGAGGTGACCGCCACGGTTTTCAGGAACGTCAAGGACGGAAATTCATACGCCATGGTATTGCAGGAGAATTCTGACGTGTTGGCAGACAGCGTGGCGGTGCTGGTGATGGAGGTGCCGTTACTCACCCCGCCAGGCGTAGCGAAGGTGAAGGAAAAATTGTTCATGGTCACCGGCACCGCACCGGCACCGCAGGTGACCATGCTGGTGCCGGTACCCGCCGCGGTATCGTCGCCGCTGCCCTCGGTTTTTGTAACCAGATAAGTTTGGCCTTCGCCGAAGCCGGTGGCATCGCTGTCGGAAATGAAGAATTCGATGGCCGAAGCGGCTGGCGCGATGCCGGTGATGGTGGTGTTGCCGCCGGAAATCGTAATGCTGGCGATCTGCGGAAAATTGAGCACCGCGTTGCCGCCGCTATCGCCGTCGCCGTCGTCGTTCTGTGTGTAATAGGGCGACGCGGGCGCGCCGTTTTGCGCGTCGAGCAGCAAGTCGATGCCGATGCGCGTGTTGTTATAGATCGAGTTTTGCGTGAGCGTGTTGGTGACGGTATCGCTGCCGTTGCCGTCATCGACTTCGATGCCGGAGTGGGTGTTGCCGTGTATCTGGTTTTGCGAGACGGTGTTGGCGGTGGAGGTGGCGAGAAACTTGACCCCCGGCCCGGTATTGGTGTGGATGATATTGAGCGAAACGGTGTTGGTGTCGCCGCTGTTGACGCGCACTCCGCCCGGCTCGGTGGCGTTGCCGTTGGCGGTGATGGTGTTTTGGGTGAGGGTGAAGCTGTCGGACGCATCGGCCTCGAACTCGATGCCGGAACCCGTATTGGCGGCAACCAAGTTGTAGCGCAAGGTATTGGTCGTGGTTCCCGCCGCGTTCCATTCGATGCCGTTGCGCGCCGTCGCGTCCACGCCGTTGCCGCGCACTTCGTTGTATTCGACAGTCCAGCCGGTGCTGGCGGTGGTGGAGGTGCCGATGCCGTTGCCCGCTGAATAACCGATTAAATTGTTGCTGATGGTTCCAGTGTCGCCACCCGCTGCGATGCGGATGTTATCGCCGCTGCCGCGTAGCGTTGCGCCCGGGTCGGCAAAACTGATCGCGGTCGCGCCCAACACATTTTGCGAAATGGTCGCGCCGGTGAAATTGCCGATGAGTATGTTGGCGTTGGTATCGGAATCTGCCGTGCCACCGAAGCCGACCAGGCTCATGCCGCGCACCACCACATTGGTCGCGCCGATATTGAGACCAACCAGCGAGTCGCCCGCACCCGTCGCACCATCGCGCAATTCCACTTCCGGGCCGTTCATTTGCGGGAATACCGTTGCGCCCACGCCGACCGTGCCGCCCGTCCCCAGCGTGACATCATTGGTGTTGCCGACGTTAAAAGTTTGTGTGCCGCCTTCGATGCGCATGGTGGTGGAAAGTGTCGGCAGGACGCTGGTGATGGGGATAATCGCGCGCCCGCTGGTGAGGCCGCTGGTCAAACCGGCGCGCAACCCCGCCACCGCCGAACCACTCGGTATCATGAATATACTTTGCTCCACGCCGGAAGCCAGCGCGACCGTGGCAGCAGTGTTCAAATTGGTATAGCTGCCGGATTGCGCCAGCGAGGCTTCGCCGGTTAGGGTGTTGGCGTTGGTGATAAACTGGCGCAGCGAACCCTGGCCGCTGTCGTTGACGTTGACGATGGTGTCGAAGTTAAAACCAAAATTGATGCCGGTGATATTGGCGGTGGTCGCGGCAAAAGTGGTGAACGACTGCGCCTGCCCGCTGATGCCCGCAGTGAATGCACCGGTGGTGGTGTTCACCGTGGTGCCGCTGGCACCGCTGCCCGCGTCGACAAGATCGGGCGCTTCGCCGCCGACGCGCGCGGTGTCGGCGGTGCCGACATTGGATGTCAAGCCGCTGGTTCGGAAGGTCTGCACCGGCAACAAACCCGCCACCGCGCCCGTGCGCGATGAAGTGACTGTGCTGTTGACCACGCGCACGCTGTAGCTCACGCTTTGCTGCTGTCCGCCAAAACTGAAATTGCCCGACGCGTCGGTGGTGGTGAAAGCGTGGAACGCGCCCGCCTTGTAAAGCTCGACGCGCGCGCCAGGCCGCACCGCGCCGCCGCTGGTGGCGAGCGAGCGACCGAGGCCGCCGCCGTAGTTCACGTCTTCGAACACCGTGCCGGAAATGCTGATGGAATCGAGGTAAAAATCCGCGCCGCTGGCGAGCTCATCGACCCCGCCGCTGTTGTCGAATTCGACGACGTTGCCGCCGTGCGGGTAACAGGCGTTGGCGGTGCCGCTGGTGTTGTTGCCCGAATCGAAAGCGTCTTTCTGCGCTGTGCTGAGCGCGGCTTCCCCAGCCGTCGTATCGGGGCAGGCGACACCGGGGTTGTCGGTCAGATAGGGATAAGGCGAACCGTTGCTGAGCCGACCAAATTTATCGTGCAACAATAAATTGCTGCGGGTGGTGCCCGCGCCCGACTTGCCGGCGTTGCCGCGAAACGACGCGCTGACCACAGGAATAGAACCGGTGGGCGCACCCGCACTGATGCTTTTGACGCGCGCCAAAAAATCGCGCCGCACCGCGAGCTCCAGCGAGCGGTTGTTGGTTCCCGCGAGACGCGCCACCACCGCATCGTTGCCGCCCACCCCCGCGCTATTGGTGTCCTCCTTGTACATTTCCTGCTCGTAGCCGTCGCCCGCACCCGTCGGGCCTTGCGGCACCAGCGGCAGAGTGCCGCCCACATCGTCGTTATTATCCAAATAAACCTGCACGCCTTTGTCGCTCCACGCCGATGTCGACAAATTTCCATTGGGGTTTTCGGCGATGACCCAGATATCGGCGCGCGCGTCGCCGCCGACATCGGCACCGTCGAAATTGATCTCCCAGGTGTACATGTAGGGCAGGCCGGTCACGGGGGTGACGGAGTTGGGGGTGGGGTTGGTCGGATACATGTTGATGCGGAAATAAAAATAAGTCGCATCGGCACCGATCTGCGTGGTGATAATGTCCAGTTCGGGGAAATACGCCTTCGCCCCCGAGCCGTTGCCCATGGGGCGCTCGTACATATCCTTGGTGTATTTGTCGGCACCGAGATCGGGTTGCCAGCAAACATCGCTGCCGGTACACAGCGGCAGATTGACAGGCGTGTTGTCGCCGGTGACGTAGTCGTTGGTGGTTTGGGTATAGACCGGTGTCTGCGCGAGCGCAGGCAGCGCGGCCAGCAGCAAGGCAGCGATAAGGGCAAAACAAAAAATACGAACAGAAATCATCTCGAATAATTATCCAACCAAGTAGATCGCTCCCACGCTCCGCGTGGGAGCGCGACCTTAACCGCACTGCGGCGACGTTGGCAAAACACGGCGCGTATCGTCGTCGCACGGGGGGGACGCAAAGCGTCCCGAGATGCGTTCCCACGCAGAGCGTGGGAACGATAAGCTCTTCACCCTTCACCCCAAAACCCACCCACCCCTCCGCTTCGCTCCCCCCCTCCTTGGCAGGAGGGGAGAAGGTCAAAACCACCACCCCTCCGCTTCGCTCCTCCCCTCCTTGGCAGGAGGGGATAAAAACACGCCCACAACCCGCCGCTGCGATGTTGACTCTCTCCCCTCCTGCCAAGGAGGGGAGCCCCGCAGGGGTGGGGTGGTAGGCGGAGCGAGTAACGCACACATCTATAAATTCAAATCCCCGTCATTCCCGCGAAAGCGAGAATCCAGAACTCACTGAATTTCAACAATTTTTTCTACCTCTGGATTCCAGCTTTCGCGGGAATGACAAATTTTTAGAGGTGCCCTAATGTTCAAATAACAAGTGTTAGCGGCTACCTCACGCGCACCCGGAAGCGCAAATCAAAATACGGGTTGCCGCCGCCGATGCCGGCCATGGTGCCTTTGGGGTTGAGGCGCATACAGCGGATGCTCGCATCGTAAGGCGCGGTTGGGGTGACGGCGGTGGTGCAGGCGGCATCGGTGAAGAAGCCGATGTCGTCGGTGGTATCGGAGAGCGAGACAAAATTAAACGTGAGGCCGCTGGTCGGCGTGCCCTGCACGAAAGCCACCGGGCTATCCGTAGGTGTCGCGCCCAAATCGCCGACAAACAAATCGGTGTTGGCGGGAATGGGGTCGGTGATGACAACCGTATCGGCGGTGGTGGTGCCGCTGCCGGTGTTGGTGACGCGCAGGGTGTAATCGACCACCGCGCCGGGGATGTTTTTGGGGTTGGTGGTGTTGTTCACCGGGTCGGAAACGATCTGCACTGTTTTCAAAAATATCAGCGACGGCGCGGCGGTCACCGTTAGATTCGAGCTTGCCGCCGCAGCGTTGCTGCCGCCGCTGCTGGTGAGCGCGCCCGCCGCGATAAAGTTGGTGTAGATGCCGCCCGTGCTGGCGGTGACCGAGATGGTGATGACGCACGAACTGCTGGCGGCGATGGTGCCGCCGGTGAGCCTGATGCTGCCGTCGCCGACTTCCAGCGTATTGTCGCCGTCGGCGGCATCATCCTCATCGAGCGTTCCGCCGCAGGTGTTGCTGCTGGACAGCGGCGAAGCGACGGTCATGGCACCGGGGATGGTCGGGAAAACATCGGTGAACGCGACGGAAGTCAACGCGGTCGCGGCGTTGGAATTGGACAGCGTGATGGTCAGCAAGCTGGCGACACCGCCCGCGATGGGGCTGGTGCCAAAACTCTTGGTGAGCGTGGGGCGCGCCAGCACCGTCAACGTGCCGCTGGCGGCAGCGCCTGTTCCCGAATTGGTGGTGGTCACGGTGCCGGTGCTGTTGGCATAGCTGCCCGCGCTCGCGCTGGTCACGACGACCGTCACGGTGCAACTGCCGCTGGCGGGAATGGTCGCGCCGCTCACCGCCAGAGAATTTCCGCCCGCCGTCGCGGTGACGGTCGCGCCCGCACAGTTGGTGCTGGCGGCGGGGGTCGCGGCGTTGACCACGTTGGCGGGATAGGTGTCGGTGAACGCCGCGCCGGTAGTCGCCACGGTGTTGGGGTTGGTGAGCGTGATCGACAAAGTGCTGCTGGCGTTGGTGGCGATGGTCGCCGGGCTGAACGATTTGGCGACCGTGGGTGCGGCCATGACGGTGAGCGTGGCCGTGGACGCGGTGGCGCTGCCGATGTTGGCGGTGGTGACGGGGCCGGTGGTGTTCAGGTAATTGCCGGGGGTGGCGCTGCTGACGTTCACCGTGATCACGCAGGAGCCGTTCGCCGGGATGGTGGCGGTGCCTGATAGACGCACATCGGTATTGCCGGCAGCGATGGTATTGTAAGCTCCGGCTCCGGTGCGTCCTTGATAGGTACCGCCACAGGTATTTGTAGCACTAGGAGTGGTTGCGACCACTAGGCCAGACGGGAAGACATCGGTCAGCGCCACCGTCGTGGCGGCAACGGCGTTGGTGTTAGACAGGGTGATGCTCAACGTCGACGCGACCCCCGGGGTGACCGTGGTCGGCGAAAATGCTTTGAGCGCGGTGGGACGGTTGTAAACCTGCAAGGTCGCGGTGGCGGGGTTGGCGTTAACCCCGGCGCTGGTGGAAAGCGCACCCGCCGCGACGCTATTCGTGCCCGTGGTGGTCGAAGTGACGTTGATGGCGATGGTGCAGTCGGCGGCTTGGATGGTAAAACCCGAAAAACGCACGGAAGTGTGTCCCGCCGTAAACGCGCCGAAAGTGTCAGCCGTGGTCGCGCGCGATTCCGCAGTCACGGTCCCGGTGCAGGTTTCGTTGACGGTGGTGTTCACCAGGCTCATCCCCGCCGGGAAATCGTCGGTGAAACTCGCCGTTATCATGTCGGTGGCGGTGGGGTTCACCAGCGAGAACGTCAGCACCGAAGTCCCCCCCGCCGCGATCGGGCTGGTGCCGAAGGCTTTGTTGATATCGGGCCGGCCCACGGCGAGGGCGGCGGTGGCGGTCAGCCCGGTGCCGCCGTTGGTGGAAGTCACCGCACCGGTGGTGTTGGTGTAATTTCCGGCGGTGGCGCTGGCCACGCGCACACTCACCGAACACGTCGCGTTGGGCGCGAGCGTGACCCCGCCCAAGCGGATACCGCGATCATTCACTGCTAGGGTGAAGTTGGCATCACCGCCGACCGCGCTATCGTTTTCATCGACTGTCCCGCCGCAACTATTGGTTTGCCCCGTCAGCGATTGCACGATTAGATTAGCCGGGAAGTTGTCCAAAACCCCCACGCCGGTGAGCGATGCCGTGGCGGTGGTCGGGTTGCTCAGGGTGATGGTCATCAGCGAGAAGGCGGAGGTGGCGACGGCATCTGGCGCGAAAGATTTGGTAATCCGCGGCGGGGCGAGCACGTTCAACGAGGCGAGCGCAGGGCCAAAGCTGCCCGCGTTGCTGGTGGTGATGGGGCCGGTGGTGTTGTTGTATAAACCGCCGTCGGGGCTGCTCACCGAGACGCTGATGGCGCAAGTTGTGCCGGCACCGGCATTGATGGTGCCGCCGCTGAGCCGTATTTCGGTGTTGCCGACAGCGATCGTGCCCCACGTGCCGCCGCTGCCGGTGCGCCCCTGAAAACTGCCGCCGCACGTGTTGCTGGTGGTCGCCGACGAGACCGCCAAGCCCGATGGGAAAACATCGGTCAGGCTCACCCCGTTCACCGCGGATCCCGCGTTGGTGTTGGTCAGGGTGATGGTCAGCGAGGTGCTGCCGACGGTAGAAATGCTCGCCGCGCCAAACGCTTTGGTCACGGTCGGCGCAGTCAAGTTGGTGACGTTGAGCGTCGCCGATGCCGCCGTGCCGGTACCGGCGTTGGTGCTGGTCACGGTGCCGGTGGTGTTGGGGTAGTCGGTGGCGACCGCGCTTTCCACGTTCACGGTGACGGTGCAACTGCCGTTGGGCGGCAAGGAAACCCCGCTGACCCCGACCGTGTTTCCGCCGTTGGCCCCGCCGGTCAAAGTGGCGGCTGAACCGCTGGTGCAGTTCAACGTGGCGTTGGCGGGCGTGTCGCCGAGCATATCCGCTGCCGCGACCCCGCCGACGTTCGCCGGATAGGTGTCGGTAAACGCCACACCGGTAATCGCCGTGGTGGTGTTCGGGTTGGTGACGGTGATGGTCATGGT
>Ga0105164_10002956_pt1 | contig 10384 bp, 6 predicted proteins | sample VDWuncwatermetaG_FD_89674 | JGI IMG/M metagenome (GOLD analysis project Ga0105164, IMG submission 89674) | Wastewater microbial communities from Netherlands to study Microbial Dark Matter (Phase II) - VDW unchlorinated drinking water | ecosystem: Environmental > Aquatic > Freshwater > Drinking... | reverse complement strand
CTTTCGTTCCCGTGGAACACTTTTTATTTTATGCGTCAGCCGCTTTTTATACGATCTTCTCCATTTTTAAAATGGTTCCGCTTTTTACCTTTATTTTCTATGTACCCCTCTTTCTTATAACAATATTTATCATAGCGCTTTACCTATTTGCTTTCCGGCATGGCGGGCATATAGGCGCGATAATAACGTGTTTTTTTATGGGACTAGCTCCCATTTTTTTACCTCGTAGTTGTGCGGGATGGTTTGATACGGATATACTCAACCTGCTCTTTCCCATTTTGATCATATGGACATACGGGTTGTCGATAGCTGCCGATTCTACCAGGAGAAGGGTGTTATGGCTTATCCTCGCGTCTTTCCTTGTGAGTCTATTTTGTTTCGCCTGGCCTCATTGGTGGTTTATATTCTCCGTCGTCATCATATATGAGGTCTTATACATTGGATATATAGCTTTTGGAGATATCATTTTCAAAAAGCAGAGATCAAATCTATTGAAGCAACATTTCTTTTCCACAGCGTTTTTTATAATTCTTAGCATACTTTGGATAGGCCTTATTATGGGATATCAACCTTTCGAGATGATCTATCATCGGCTGCAGGAAGCGTTTAGTTTAAGTAAACCGCTCATGACATCTATCTGGCCGAATGTTTTTTCAACGGTAGGCGAGATGCGGAAGATGGGTATCGATGAAATGGTAAGATCCGTCGGAGGTAGGTGGATATCAATCCTCTCTATTACGGGCATGGCGGCGGTCTTGATAAGAGCCTTGTTTGGCCGTGACTATCCTTATCTTAAACGCGTATATGTAATACTCCTTACGCTATGGTTCTTTCCCATGGTTTACGCAAGCTTAAAAAGCATCCGCTTCACAATGTTTCTACTTCTTCCGCTATCTATTTTATTGGGTTGGGCGTTTGGCGACGCATATTCTCATTATAAAGCGAAGAGAAATATAAAAGGCGTAGCATTGATCATAGTTGTAGCCTGTATTTTAAGCGCCACATTTATTTCGAAAGGATACCGCATATGCACTAATATCTATCCGCTTATGGATGATACCTGGTATAAGGTCCTGAATCTCATAGATGAAAAGACGAATAAAAACATGATAATCAATTCATGGTGGGATTTCGGAGACTGGTTCAAGGTTGTTGGGAAACGCCGCGTAATCTTTGACGGCCAAAGTCAGGATACTCCGCAGGCGTACTGGATGGCCAAGGCCATGCTCACTTCAGATGAAAATGAATCGATAGGTATCTTAAGAATGCTGGATAACGGTGGCAACAGGGCTTTCGAGATAATAAATGATTATATAGATAATCAGTTGTTATCGGTTCTGCTATTGGAAGGCGCGATAGGGAAAAGCCCCGAAAAAGCACAAGCGATTCTCCGGAAGTATTTACCCGAGTCCATAACTCAGGATGTGATGTGCATACTTTTTTATAACCCTCCGCCAGCAGGATTTGTTGTAGATTATACAATGGTTCCTAAAATGCCGGCCATCTCCTATCTCGGAGACTGGGATTTTTCTAAAGTTTATATAGCGCAAAATTTTAATAAGATGGAAAAAAATCAGATCATGGAATATCTTAAAAACTTAGGCCAAGATGATAATCTGATACAGCGCTTCTATCAGGAAGTGTTTTTGATATCAACCAAAGATTTGGATGACTGGCTTTCTCAGAGATTACAATTTTATAGCCCCCTGATTAATGGTCACGAGAAGGACGATATAATCTACTTTGACAGCGGTTTTAACTATGATAAAAAGAATAAGACCGTTCAATCGAATTCCGGACAAATACCGAGAAGCATATTTTTTCAGGTGGGAAATGACCTTGTCGAAACACCATGTCCTAACCCAAATGTTCCATTCTCTGTGCTTATCTTTGGGACAAAAGACGGTTATAGATCAATACTGCTGGACAGAGAGCTCGGGAAGAGTATATTTGTGCGCTTGTATTTTCTTGGCGGCAAGGGATTGAAGCATTTTACTTCATTCATCGATGCCGAAGAGGGCAATAATAATATTCGGTTATTGCAAATAATCTGGTGAGCGGAAAACGATAATGAAAAAAACGATACCTATTTTGTTTTTATTTGTCCTATTGGGACTTGCGCTAAGAACCTATAATCTTAACTTTCCTTCAATAGGCTATCACAACATGAAGGAAAACGAGAATTTAAGCGTTGCGCAGGAGATGTTAAGGACGAAAGATTTTATGAATAAGAGAATTTATTTTCATAACGCGTTTGAGGGAGAAAATGCTGGAATAAAAGCTGAAACACAATTACCGATGATCCCTTACCATATAATACTATCCTGGAAACTATTTGGGGAAAATCTGTGGGGACCTCGGCTATTCAATATCATATTTGGGCTTCTCAGCGTACTGGTTATGTACCCAGTCGCAAAAACGCTTTTTAAAAGTTTGTATCCTGCGCTATTCTCTTCTTATTTATTAGCTATAATGCCGCTTGCCGTTTTTTTTTCTCGCAATTTGCAGCCAGAAAGCCCCGCGTTCTTTTTCATGCTTTTGGGCAGCCTCTTCTATATAAAATTTCTGGTCTCTTTTAAAAATTACAATCTGATCCTCGGAGGGCTGGCGTTTTCGTTCGCCTGGGTGTACAAATCCAGTTTTCTTATAGGAATAATACCATTTCTATTCTGTATTCCATCCTTGAGTTCATATAAAAAGAAAAAACCGGTTTGGAAATATGTAATAACTTTTTTTCTTTCGTATATAGGTATTCCGATAGCGATAGCGCAGATACGTGACATAGGACAGTGGCAATGGCAGGGTTTTGGATTGCCGAAAGGCCTATTCGATATGTTCTCTTTCGACTATTGGGCAAGAAACGGCCAGATGATATGGTGGTATATAAATAAAGAGAATTTCACGCTCGTATTTGCCTTGTTGGCATTGGTTGGAATGCTGATAGCCATCTTTAAGAAGAAAGGCCTCACGGAGCGGTATATAATGGGATGGGTGTTTACCGTAGTTATCTATAGCATAATACATTCAAATCCCCTTTCTCAGGAGAATTTTAGCCAGATGCCGTTTCTAGCGCTAATATGTATATCGAGCACCTATGCACTTTTGTCTATGTCAGAGGTCGTGAAGAGGTTCCTTCAAATAGACGTATTCCTGGCCCTATCTTTGGTTGTAGCATGCGCATCGGCGCCGTTAATATATAACTCACTATCGAGACTCCACGCGACGGCCTTCCTGGGTATGGATGTTGCGGGTGAGTCATTGAAAGAATTCACTAAGCCGGAAGAGCGCATCTTTCTGCTGACCCATTCCCAAGGATATGGCATTGCGAGATATGCGCGCAGATACATGGGCTGGCCGCAGAACCTCGAGGATTTTAAGGATAAGGAAAAAAACTTTGGGGTAAGATATATATGTTTCTATCCAATAGATTTTTTCAACGCGTTGAAGGCAAAAGACCCCGCCCTTTTTAGTTATATTAAAAATAATTATCACGTTAAAGAAGTCGGTTTTAAAGAGGAGCCGCGCCAAGTACTGTATGTGATACTTGAAAAAGGAGCACCATCCGATACTTCTCAAGAATTTTTGACATCCTTCTCCGGAACGATGCGGCTCAGGACCATCTACAGGATGTTTGGTAAATTAGTATTCTTATATACGCTTAAACCGCAGAATTGAAAATATTATGAAGATACTGGTAATCAATGAACCATTCGTTAAAGATTTCTGCCGTACCCAGCGTTGGGCAGCTCGTTCCAGGGGCAGAGTCCTGCGCGCTCCGGACTGGCTTGCGTATGCTGCGGCAGTGCTAGAGCAAGACAGCCTGGATGTTAGGTTGATGGACATGGTGGCAGAAGATAAAACAAAAGAAGACCTGAGATCTTTGGCTAGACAGGAAAAGCCGGATTTTGTTATCTTGGATTCCACAACACCGTCGATATACTCGGATATCGAATGCGCCCGCATTGTAAAAAACGAATCAAATACAAAAGTAATCATGGTAGGGCCGCATATCTCTGCCTTACCAGAAGAGACCCTCGCCTCAGCGGAAGGGGCCATAGATATCGCCTGTATAGGTGAATACGATTATTCTGTCAGAGATGCGATTAAGAGATTCGATAATCTTGATTCTGTGAAAGGAATCGCTTATTATAAAGACAGCCGGATCATAAAGACCGCACCGAGGCCTTTAATCGATAATCTCGACGAATTGCCATTTCCCGCCTGGCATCATCTCGATCTGATGAAATATTTCGATGGAGGCAAACTTTATCCTTACATAGATATTATCTCAGGCAGAGGTTGCCCAAACCGCTGCATTTTTTGTCTGTGGCCCCAGGTGATGCATGGAACAAAATATCGCTTAAGATCCGCCAGGAATGTTGTAGATGAAATAGAGCACGATATAAAGCTCTGCCCTGCGGTCATCCGAGGAGGCGAATTCTTCTTCGAAGATGATACTTTTACTGTGAATAAAGAAAGGGCCGTCGAGATCTGCGAGGAGATACTGAGGCGTGACCTAAAAATAACGTTCTCGGTAAATTCGCGTATTGACGATGCGGACCTGGATATGTTCAGGATAATGAAAAAATCCGGTTGCCGCGAACTTTTAGTAGGATTTGAATCCGGCAATCAAGACATGTTAAGCCGGATGAATAAAAATGTAACGTTGGATAAGTCGTATAAATTTATGGAGTATGCTAAAAAAGCGCGCTTAGAGGTTCACGGCTGCTTCGTCATTGGCTTGCCTGGGGAGACAGAAGAAACAGCAAAACAAACCATAGATCTTGCTTTGAAATTAGGACTCACAACGGCGCAGTTTTCCGGCGCGGTCCCTTACCCCGGAACGCGGTTCTATGATCTCGCCGAAGAGCACGGCTGGCTTAACGCGAAAAATTATAACGACTGGTTGAAAGAGGGGGAACAGGCGGGCATAGTGACATACCCTCAATTCTCAAACCAAAAGATCAATTATTACGTAGACTTGGGTCTCAAGAAGTTTTACTTTCGTCCGGCTTATATCCTAAAATTCCTATTTACCACACGATCTATGCCCGACCTGTATAGAAAATTAAGAGGCGCAAAGAATTTTTTTTCATACTTATTCAGTAAAAAAAGGACCTCCAATGAAATTGATTTTAATTGATCCTCCGGGCCCTGTTAAAGGATTTAATTCCGGATTAGGTTATATCTCTTCACAATTATCTAAAGTAGGAAAGATTGACGTAAAAGTTATCGATCTTAATAACAATCCCTACAATAGCAAAAAAAGACTAGCCCGGATTGACGAGGTCGGGCCGGATATTATCGGCATCTCTCTGAAGTCCCACGTATTGAGATCGGCGGTTAGTTTGGCGCAGCGATATAAGAAGCCAAAAACAATACTTATAGCCGGAGGAGCCGAAGTTACGCTGGAAAGAGAGAGGTTTCTTCATGAGAATCGCTTATTCGATTTTTGTTTTGCGGGCGAGGCCGAGAGAAGTTTGCAGGATTTTATCAGATGTGTCATCGATAAGAAAGATGTAAGCGGGATTAAGGGATTAGGTTATCGTGATAGAAGCGGTAAGGTAGTTCTGAATGATTTAGACGTTATCGAAAATCTTGATGAGCTGCCGTTCCCTGACTATTCTCGCTTTGACAGTGTCGCCTATATCAAGGAAAAATATCCTCTGGTAACAAGCAGGGGGTGTCCGTACAGATGCAGTTATTGCGTTGTGGGCAAGGTCAGCGGCACGCAGTGGAGGTTCAGAAGCCCGGATAGCATCGTAGAAGAGCTTATCTATGCGCAAAGAGATTACGGAATCCGCGGGTTTGAGGTGGTTGATGATAATTTTACAATGGACATAGGAAGGGCGAAAGAGCTGTGCAGGTCGATTATAAACAAAAGATTATCTCTAAGATGGAGATGTATAAACGGTATAAGGGCGGACAGGACAGACGATGAGTTGTTTAAGTTAATGCATCTTTCCGGGTGTGAAGCTATATGGTTTGGGATAGAAACCTTAAATTACGAACTCTTCGAAAGAATAAACAAAGGGGAGAAGATAGAGGCGGTAATCGATGCTGCAAGGCTGGCAAGAAAAAACAATATAGCCGTGTCGGGTTTTTTTATCATAGGATTGCCGGGCAGTACGCGCAAGATTGACGAAGAAAGCCTCGCGGCATCAAAAAAATTAAAATTAGAAGAAGCGCTCTGGAGCTTAGCCACCCCCATGCCACATACGGAGATGGCGGACTGGGTGAAAAAGAACGCGAGGATTTTAAGAGATTATCGGGATGCAAGTTTTTTTAAGTTGCCTCAACCGGTATTTGATACCCCGGGCTATCCGGAAAGAGAAAGAATAGAGATGTTTTATAAGGCCAACGTCGCTTCGCGCTGTTACAGCGCCTTTTTCCCTGAAAAGATCGGAATATCCGATTTATTGAATTTTATTTTGATTCTCCTGAAATACGATCTAGTCCATATCTTCAATCATATGGCTACTATCCTATTCATGAGATACCGTAGAAAACACATTAAAGAAGCGCTAAGGAGAATTTTTGTGAAGAGATGGATAATAAAGAATTGAAGATTTGTTACGTGTCTAACTATCTGCCCGGCTACCATTCGCACACAGGAGGCGCCGAACAGGCGATATTCAATACCGCAAACCTTATGAAAGAGAAAAGCGTTAAAGTATCGTTTTTGACGTTACCGGCAGAAAGAGGCCAGGACAGCGATATCCGCGCAGGATCGGTGATGCCCTTGGAGAATTTTATTGCGTGGGGGAAAAAATATATCGAGATAGCGAAATGGTATATTTTCCAATTTGATCCGTTTTGTTATTTCCTAGCAAAAAAGTATTTTAAGCAAACAAAGCCGGATATCGTCCATTTTGGAAACTTTCAATTTATCACCTTTGGTGCGGTTGCGGCGGCAAAACGTCTCAATATCCCGGTGGTCATGTCTATATATGATTATTGGTGTTTTTGTCCTTTGACAACGCTTTTCGATTGCGACAATAAAACCTGCAGAAAGTTTCATGGCAGCCGGTGCGTTCGTTGCCTGCCGCGCCGATTTCGCGCCATCCAGGTATTTTTTCTTATATTCCGAAAAAAAATCTTTAATTTCTTTTTGAAAAAAGTGGATAAATTCATTGTTTTATCGGAATCGTCTAGGCAGATATTGTCGGATTATGGCATAAGAAAAGAGAAGGTGAACGTTATCCGCTTATCGCTTCCAAATGATTTTAAGGAATTTAACCCAAAGTCAGGACCCACCGGAAAGTCCATATTATTCGCCGGATGGCTACAAAAAAGGAAAGGGCTTCATGTATTATTAGATGCGATGTCTACGGTATGGAAGAAAATACCCGATGCAAAATTGTATATAGTATGTCAGAAAGCTAAATGGGAAGAGCGATACGAAGATCTTATAAATTCAAAATTGAAAGAAGTACCGCGGGATAAATATATATTGCTTTTAGGAGAAATGAAGAGAAGGGGTGTAGGGGATTTGATAAGAAGCGCCGATATAGTCGTGATCCCGGAACAATGGGAGAACATGTCACCCTTGTTCGTCATAGAGGCAATGTCGATGTCGAAGCCGGTTGTCGGAAGCAATATCGGTGGCATACCGGAATTAATAGAAGACGGTAAGGACGGTCTTTTAGCCGATTATTCCAATCCGGCGGATTTCGCGGAGAAGATCGCAACCTTGCTTAATAATAGGCAGATGAGAGAGATACTTGGTATGGCCGCGGGAAGAAAGATAAAGCAGATGCTTAATAAGGAAGCGATCTCGGATCAATATATGGAGGTCTATAAGACACTATGAAGACAGCGGTGGTATTAGCCGGTGGTAAAGGGCTGAGGCTCTATCCTGGTACCAGCGGTATTCCAAAGCCGATGACGGTTATCAACGATAAGCCGATCATGGAGCATATTATCCTGATGTTAAAGAGACTCGGGTTTGAAACGGTGTATGTGATCGTAGGCTACAAAAAAGAGTTCATCGCGGATTATTTTAAAGATGGCAAAAGATACGGATTGAGTATAGAATATATCGAAAATAGATATATAGATGATCCAAGGAAAAACGGCTTAAGCGATGCCCTTTTGCTCGTTGAGGGTATCCCCGCAGGCCCATTCATGACCATTCTGGGAGATGAGATTTATGTAAATACGAGGCATAAAGAGATGGTCGAATTATTTGAAAGCGGTGCGCCCCGCGAGGCGATGATAGCCGTATACGAAACAACGAATATCGATGATGTCAAAAAAAATTATTCCGTAAAAGTAGACGATGACTGGTTAGTGCTGGATCTGGAGGAAAAGCCCCTCCAGCCATGGAATAATATGGTCGGGTGCGGAACATACCTGTTCAGGCCGTCGATCTTTAAGTATATAGAGAAGACGAAAGTGTCTGATAGAACCGGCAGAAGGGAGCTGGCGGATACCCTAAAGTTGATTATAGAAGACAAGAAGGTTCTCGGTGCATTCGATATCGGGGGAAAATATGTAAACATAACCTATCCCGAAGACTTGGACTATGCGAAAGGAATATTGAAGGGGATATAATGGAGATATTAGATATAAGACGTTTAAGGGTACTGGGCCTGATCTGGTCTCGAATAAGAATTTTTTTATTTCTTATAAGAAAAGGAAAATTCAAAGATGTGCGCTCATATGTGTATTCATCATTATTTGTCCGTGACGCCGGTTTGGCGATCGCTGACTGGTTGTACAGGATAGACCCCCGCTTGGCACCGTATCCGGAGGCGATAGAAGTCGAAGTAACCACGCGATGCCACCTAAAGTGCGTTATCTGTGAACATACATACTGGAATGAGCCCCCCAAGGACATGTCTTTCGATGAATTCAAAAGAATCGTTGATCAATTTCCGCGATTGAAATGGATAGGGCTTTCGGGCATAGGATCCGCTTTTCTTAATAAAGATTTTTTAAGGATGCTGCGATATCTTAAAGAAAAGAACGTATTTGTGGAATTTTATGACACTTTCGATTTAATCGATCGAGAGATAGCCAAAGAACTGGTGCAAATTGGCGTCGATAAAATCTGGATGTCGCTGGACGCAGCTAAGAAGGAGACTTACGAGAAGATCAGGGTTGGTGGCAATTTTGACAGAGTCATCAATAACCTGAAGGATCTGATAGACGTCAAAAAGCGGTTTAAGACCCCGCTACCGGAGATATGGTTTCATTACATAATGAATAAATATAACGTGACGGAAATGCCGGAATATATAAAGTTGGTCCATTCGATAGTGAACAAAAGCAGGACCAATTATGCTACCCTGGTCTTTTTTACTTCACTACTCTATTTTGATAAAGTCGAAAATCTAAAACCGGTACTGACCGAAGAAATCAAGGCCCATGTTTCGGAGATGGCGAAAAAATATAATTTATTCATAAACTGGAATGAAAACGTATTGGCCAACAAGACAATAAGCGATTGCACTAAATGGACAGAACCATTTGTGCTGGCGACCGGACACGTCCAGCCCTGTTGCGCCATTAATGAAGCAAATGACAGAGACTACCAGAAAAGGCATTGTTTCGGAAACCTCTTAACGGAAGATTTCAGAGATATCTGGCGTTCAAATAAGTTCGGAGAGTTAAAAAGAAGGATCCATGAAGGGATATTCCCCGAAATATGCAAAAACTGCCGAATATATAAAAGGCGGAACTTAAAAGGAGCGAGATAACCAATGAAGACAGTGGTTCTTATACCTTGTTATAATGAGGCAAAGACTATTGCCAAGGTCGTACGGGATTTTAAGCGGGAACTCCCGCAGGCAGAGGTGATTGTTTTCGACAATAATTCTACAGATGACTCAAGCACCTTGGCGCGGTCTGCGGGAGCAACAGTAGTTACCATAAAAAGAAAAGGCAAGGGGTACGTAGTTCGTAGAATGTTTGAAATGGCAGAAGCCGATATATATGTTCTTGTGGACGGAGATGATACTTATTCTGCGAAGGATGTTCACAAGCTGATCGAGCCCATAGTTAATGACGAAGCAGATATGGTAATTGGTCAAAGAGTAGTTGTGTCGAATTCAGCGATGAAATTGATAAATAGAATCGGCAATTTTCTGTTTTCGAATTTATTCAGTTTCTGTTTTCTGGTGCGGGTAAAAGATGTGCTTTCGGGATATAGGGCGTTTAGCAAGCAACTGGTTAATAATGTTCCCATTATAATGCATGAATTTCAAGTAGAGATGGAACTGACCGTTCAGTCTTTATATAGAGGCATGAGACTTATGGAGGTTCCCACCGCTTATAAAGAAAGGCCGGATGGGAGCATTTCAAAGATACATCCATTAAAAGACGGCGGTCTTATACTATTTGCGTTGCTGGCTCTCCTAAGGGACTTAAGGCCAATGGT
>Ga0105164_10002955_pt1 | contig 10400 bp, 11 predicted proteins | sample VDWuncwatermetaG_FD_89674 | JGI IMG/M metagenome (GOLD analysis project Ga0105164, IMG submission 89674) | Wastewater microbial communities from Netherlands to study Microbial Dark Matter (Phase II) - VDW unchlorinated drinking water | ecosystem: Environmental > Aquatic > Freshwater > Drinking... | reverse complement strand
TTAATGATGATTTAAGTTATTCATTTAGTGAGAGTTTTTCTTTTAATAAACCTGAGACTTTACTTCCTTCTATTCATGAACACTTGTGGAGTAAGTTTAAACTCTATCTGATTACTGGTGGACTTCCTGAGATAATAAACACATATAATTTATTTAAGTTTGATCTATATGAAGCTTGTTTATCTGTTCGTAATAAACAAAAAGAACTTTTAACTTCATATATAGCAGACATTTCAAAACATTCTGGAAAAACAAATGCATTACACATAGAAAGAATCTGGAAAAATATTCCTTTACAGCTTTGCAAAACTCAAGACAGTACATCAAAAAGATTTAGGTTTAAAGACATTGTGCCTGGGTTACATTCATATACTCACTTAATTCATGCTTTTGATTGGTTGCTAAAAGCAAATCTAGCCATAGAAACTCCCCTTATCGATAACATCTCAATGCCTATTAAAACTAATATTAAAGAAAATTTATTTAAACTGTTTATGTTTGATACTGGACTTTTAGGAATGATGGCAGACATTCCACCTAAGACTCTATTAGAATATGGCTTTGGAACTTATCAAGGGTTCTTTATAGAGAATTTTATTGCACAAGAATTAAAGCATTTAGATAATGATGAAAATAGAATTTATTCTTGGACTCATAAAAGTGCAGAAATCGAATTTGTCTATGATTTTGGAGTAAAGGTTGGAGTGGTTCCTATGGAAGTAAAATCTGGGTGGGTAACTAAATCTAAAAGTTTAAAGTCTTATATTGATAAATATAATCCTAAATGTAAAGTAATTTTAAGTGCAAATCAAATTAGCATAAATCATAAAGAAGATTTCTATAAAGTCCCTACTTATCTAATTGCTAAGCTTTTTAAATACTTTAAAGCTTTATAAATCGTCTATTTTTAGTCTATAAATTAAAGTGATCTGGCTTTTCTTTCGGAATAGTAATCACTATATATCCATTTTTATATTCAGTTTTTGCTCTCGATGGATCACTATTTCTAGGGACTGGAACTGTTTGTGTGAAAGAGTTAAAACTGGTTGCTGATTTATAAAAGCCACCTTTTGAATCTTCATTACTGGTTTTATTTTCTCCCGATATTATAAAAGAATCCCCCTCTAGGTTTATTTTTATATTTCCTTTTTCCATTCCAGGCATATAACCTTTTATGATGTAATCTTTATCAGTTTCAAAGGTGTGAAAATTACCACCTAATAATTTTCCTATATTCTTAAAATCTGAAAATGGGTTTAAAGATGAAAGAAGGTTTTTTTGTTTTTCAGATTTAATTTTAATTAAATACGCAGTTTCAATAGCAAGTGTTAATAAAAGAAGAAGTATTATTCCAATAAGAAGTTTGTCTTTCATAGCAAGGATAATTATAAATTAAAAGAAGGCTTATATGGACTATAGGGCTGATATGGCATATTAGAAAATAGAACCTTATTAGCCCTATAAGCCTTATGTGCCTTATAGTCCTTTGTTTTATTTGCCGCAACCACAAGGTGCACATGCACATTTAATACCGCAGTTGCAGTTACTTGTAATTTTACTAAGAGCAAATCCACCAAATGCAAATAATGCACTAAGGATTACTGGCATTAATAACTTCTTCATTTTTTATTTCCTCCGCAACTAAACTTATTACCATTGCAATTAACATTGTTTGATGTGATCTTAGGTTTAGAGTTACAGTTTACAAATCCAGGTGAGTTTGTATTATTTTTACATTTGTATGTTTTGCTGCTCATATTAACTTTTGGTGTGCAACTGTGTTGATTTTGGTTGCCATTTTCACTACATGTAGAGGCCAAAACATTACCTTGAGATAAGGCTAAATAAGAGATCACTAATAAAGACGATTTTAATAAGATTTTATTCATAACTACTTCTTAGACGCGACTTAATTATAGATATTCCCATAGTATTGTTAATTTTCAGTTAATATTTATCTTTTTTAAAGAATTTGGCTCTTAAGTTGCAAATTTTGCTGCTTCTACAGATCCTTCTGCTGATACCTCTGATACACATACTATGCCACCACAACAGCCGCAGACAAAACCTTCAACCCTTCCTGCAAGTTGTCCCAGCCACCCAAAATTATCTTTATCTTTTGCAAGCTTTTTAATAGCCTCTTGAATTAATTTCCCTGCTCCTAAAAATCCTCCCGATAAACCAAGTATTTTAAAAGTAGTGCTCGATACTGATTTTAAAAACTTACTTAAAAGTGATTCACTGAAAGGAATATATTCATTGAATATTTTTTCTGAGAGAAAATCAATGGCTGGGGCAATAGTGTTTATTTGTAGCTCTAAACTTCCTAATCCAAAAAGTGTAGATTCCATTGTTTGTTCGTGCTCATGTTTTTCCTCATTGTTGTGATCGTGACTGCATGCATCATGCTCATTGTGTTCTTCATGAGTTTTAGTATCATGATCAGGAAATAACCTCTCTATTGTAAAAACAGCCAATGCCATAAGAGGTCTTAAAAGTTTTCTTGACATACCTGCAAATTGTTGAAGTGAAAGTATTCCTAGTGAACCCAGAGAAGTCAAAATAGGTTTGTGGATTTTATCCAATCCTCTGTTTGATAGATACATTGAAAAAATTGATATGGGGGATTTGATAAATGGTGAAATTTCAAATGGAGTGAGTGCTTCACTAATTATAAATGCAGGAGAAAGATTGGTTAGCATAGAAGCAAACTGTTTAGTTTCTCCGTTTTTATTAGTATATAGTTTTTCTAAAGGGAAATATTTTGTAAAGAAACTGGAAGGTTCTGCTTTTACTTCAGGCTTATGTTCTTCTTTTTTGTGAATATGTCCATGATTACAACTAGGACTATGCACATGTGGTTTCTGGATTACAGGTAATAAATTTAATTCGATCATAATTAATGCAATATAATTGCATTAAGAATTTAGCGCACTTGTTCTGTAAATGCAACTAGATTGTATTTAGTCTCAGTAAAAGTTAGTGTGAAATACAAGTTGGGGACAGGTCTAGATGCGTCCCCATTTGTTTTTTTTAACAGGCGTATTGCAATACGCCTCTACAGACAATTCTTACAAACACCATAAAATTCCAGGCTATGGGATTTTATTTTAAATTGTGATTCTAGCTCTACTTTTTTTATAACTGGTGTGATTCCTGCACAATGTATTTCTTCAATGCATCCACATTTTTGACAAATTAATAAATGGTGACAATGATGCTCCTGATGTTTATGACATTCTTCTTCATGTCCGATCTGACATTTCATAATTTTACTATTTGAAAGTACTCTATGAATAAGTTTATTTTTTTCCAAACACTCAATAATTCTATATATGCTTACTATGTCTACTTCTTTTCCCTGTGAGTCTAATTTATCTTTTATTTCATAAGCTGAAAGTGCTTCCTTTGATTTATCTAATAACTTGATTACTAATTTTCTTGGAGTGGTAATTCTAAAATTATTTTCTTTTAAAATATTTATTGCTTTTTCAATGTAGTCAGACATGAAATAATTGTAACTCTTTATATCTTTGCTTTATTCTGTATCTTAACCTTATCAATCATCTTACAAACATTGGTTTCATCTGCTTTGCTATCTTCCTCATGACAACACTTTAAAACATATCTCTTTAAATCTCTTTCAATTAACTTTAAATCTTTTATTTTTTCTCTAAGTTCTATAATTTTTCTTTCAGCTAAATCTCTGACTTTTGGGCATGGTGATTTCCCGGAATTTCTTTCAGAAAGAATAAGTTTTATTTCATCTAAAGTGAATCCAATATTTTGTGCTTTTTTAATAAAAGTTATTAATTGAATATCATCATTTTTATAATATCTATACTGAGCACTAGACTTGCTTGTAGGTTGTACAAGCCCGATTTCTTCGTAATATCTCAAAGCACTTACCGCAGTACCTGTAATTTTGGCTATTTCACCAATTTTAAGTAGTCCTTTAATACTGTTTTCCATATTTTAGGTTTACCCCTGTTGACTCTCAAGTTGACTTTAGAGTGTACATTATAATTGTACCCTAATAAATAGGATACAAACAAAAGAAGGAGAACAATATGAAAAAATATATTTTACCAGCAGTACTAGGAATTAGTCTCTTAGCAGGAGGCTTTGCACTAGCACAAAGCGGTGGTTGTCCATGTGGAAAGTCCTGTGCCTGTAGTCCATGTAACTGTGGGAAGTAGTTAATATAAGGGACTGGCATAACCCAGTCCTTTTTTTTATCAAATTTTAAATTGAAAGGAATTTCTTATGCTTAAAACCATAGGTTCAAATACTAATATAAATTATTTACTAATGACTTTAATTACTGCAGGTTTTATTCTGATCACTTTCTTAATGGTAAAACCTGATTGTAGCTGCTGTGGACTAAAATGTTTGTGCCCAATTAATTGTTCGTGTTGTAAATAATGTCTTTGTTATCTTTCTCACTTATCATGAGTTTTAACCATGGGTTTATGATTGAGTTCTATGAATAGTTCATAGAGACTCTTTCATTAAATCTATTTATGAATTTAAAATTAATATATACAACATTTTTCACTATAACTTTTCTGCTTAATACTCAGGCCTGCAAAGCAGAGAATATTAAACAAGAATCTAATCAAACTCTTGACTTAGATGATGCTTTGGATTTAGCAATGAAAAACAATCATCATATAAGATCAGCACTTGCTACATTGCCTATTGCACAAGCTAATTTAATAATTGCAAAGTACAGACCAAATCCAATATTTAATTCAAATGGTGAATTGGTAAAAGGTGGCTCTCTGCATCCTGGCGAACTTTGGCAAACTTTCGAAACAGGGAGAAAAAGATATTGGAGAGTTGAAATAGCAAAAGAAAACATATCTAAAACTGAATTAGAAATTTCAAAAATGATGTGGGAAATTCACACTAAAGTTCATGTGGGATATGCTGACTTAGCTATTGGGCGTGAACTTTATAATTTAGCCAGTGAAAGAGTTGATTTTTACGAGTCACTTTTTAATAGTGCAGAAAAGAGATTTAAAGCAGGAGATCTTTCTAAATTAGAGCTGGAAAGAACAAGAATTCAGCTTTTAACGGTAAAGAATGAATTAAGTGAATTCGATGGAAAATTAAAAAAAGCAAATGTAGAATTTAATCACTTGCTGGGAAATGAAGTGAAAGAAGAAGCTACAATTAAAAATGCTGAAACTTTAATTCCAAGCTCAAAACTTGAAAGTTATCCTGGGATATCAAATATATTAGACGAGGCACTTTTAAAGAGACTTGAAATTGCAATTTTAGAAAAAGAATATGGAATTGCTAGAGCACAATTAAAAAAAGCAAAGTCAGATAGAATACCAAACCTACAATTAGGTGCAGGAGCAGCGATGCCAAGCTACCATGATAATGTTTGGGGACCTTTTTATGGTGCTCAATTTGAAATACCTTTGTTTAACAGAAAGCAAGGTGAAATCAAACAAGCAAAAGCTCAAATCGATTACCTTGAGAGGGAAGAAGAAAGAATTAAGCACGATATAAGTATCGATGTTATTAATTCTGTAAAAGACTTAGAAGTTAGAGAAGAACAATTGCAAAGATTTCAAGATGAACTTTTGGCTGACTCTGAAGATATTCTTAAAATGATAAAAATTGGCTATCAAAAAGGAAAACTTTCACTTACTGATGTTTTAAATGCTGAACAAGCTAATAGAGACTTGAAACAAAAATATTTTGAGAGTTTATATAATTACCAATTTGCTTTAGCTAGTCTAGAATATGCAGTCGGCGTGCCACTTTATGGGTTAACGGAGAAAAAATTATGAAGAAGTTATTGATTTTAATGATTTTAACTATTTTAACCAATTTGCCTGTTTTGGCTGAATGTGGATGTGGAGATGAGAAATTTGTTCAAAAAAGTGGAGAAGTAAAAGCAAATAAAGTTATAGTTAGATCACTTGGAATCCAAACTCAAATAATAAAAGAGCAGGACGTGGATGAAATTATTAAAACTACAGGTCAGATTGAACCTGTTTTAAAAAATGAATTTGAAATTAATAGTCCTGTTCAAGGAATTGTAAGAGCAGTTTTTGTGAATCTTGGAGACGTTGTGAATCAGGGACAGTCTATTTTGCAGATAGAAAGCCCTGAAATATCCAGGTTGTCAGCGGAAATAAAACAATATGAAGCAGAAGTAGAATTAGCAAAAAGTAATTTCGAGAGAGAAGAATATTTGTTTGAAGAAGGTATAAGTGCTAAAAAAGAACTTGAAGCTTCTAAAGCATTATTTTTAAGTGTAGAAGCAAAGTTAATAGCAGCAAAAAATAATTTAAGTATTTTAGCAGGAGAAGCAGAAAAAGAAAGTGGAGTTTTTAATTTAAGATCAAGGAAGAGAGGGACTATTGTTGAAGGTGGTATAACAGCTGGAGAAATTATTAATGTAAATCAAATTCTTTTTAAAGCCGTGGATTTGTCTACTGTTTGGGCAGGTGCAGATATTTATGAAAAAGACCAAAGAAGTTTAGCTCTTGGGCAAAAAGCAACTGTAATTGTAGATGGGGATCCTGAAAAATCTTATGAGGGAAAAGTTACATACGTGGGGTCTGTGATAAATAATGAGAGTAGAACTCTACCAGTAAAAGTTACCATTCAAAATCCATATGCAGGAACTATAAACAAACTTTCACTTAAGCCAGGGGCATATATTCAAATGTTTATTCATACAGGAAAAAAGAAAAAATCAATAGTTATTCCAAGAACTGCTTTAGTTGAAGGTGACAAAGAAGGTACTGAAGGAAAGCATGACCATTTGGTTTATATAAAAAAAGAAGATAAATTTATACCAAGAAAAATACAGGTAGAATCACATGATTCTAATTATGCAGAAGTTTTATCTGGTCTTAATGCTGGTGATGTTGTTGTTATAAATGGTGCTTACCAGCTTCAGTACGGAGAAGGGGATAGTGAAAATTTTCATGATATAGAGCATGGGCATGAACCTGAAAAACAAGATAAGTCTATTCCAACATATTGGGTAATAGGAATAGGTGTTCTTGGATTATTTATAGGCATTTTAATTGGAAGAAGAAAAAAATAAGTTTTAATTATGATAAATAAACTTATACATTGGTCATTAGAAAACAGACTTATTGTTATTGTTCTTGGAATAATGTTATTTATTTTTGGCTCAATTTCAGCAGTTAATACTCCTGTAGATGTTCTGCCTGAATTTGCACCACCACAGGTAGTAATTCAAACTCATGCACCAGGATATGCAGCAGAAGAGGTAGAAGCAATAGTAACTATTCCTCTTGAAAGTGCATTAAATGGAATAGCAAATATAAGAGCTATAAGAAGTAATTCAATAGAAGGATTATCATTTGTTACTGTAGTTTTTGATTGGGGACATGATGTATATAGAGCAAGGCAATTAGTAGCTGAAAAAACACAACAGGTTGCTCAATCATTTCCAAAAAGTATTGAAGCTCCCATTCTTTCTCCTATTACTTCACCCATAGGATTTACCTATTTCTTTGCATTAACCAGTAAATCTACTTCTTTAATGGAATTAAGATCATATGCAGATTGGGAAATAAAAAACAAACTGCTTTCAATCCCTGGTGTTGCTAGTGTTCTAGTGTATGGTGGTGATCTTAAACAGTATCAGATTTTAATTAACCCAAACAAACTTAAACAATATAACTTAAGCTTAAGTCAAGTCGTTGAAGCCGCAGAACAAGCAAATGTCATAGTAGGTGGTGGATATCTAGTGGATTCAGATAAGGAATATCTAATTCGAGGAATTGGAAAAATAAAATCAATTGAGGAGCTTGGAGATTCAGTTATTACTGAAAAAAGTGGAATCCCAATTTGTTTAAAAGATATAGCAAAAATAAAGCTGGGAGCAGCTTTTAAAAGAAGTTATGGAAGTGTAAATGGCAAGCAAGCAGTCTATGTAGTTGTAAATAAACAACCTTGGGTTAATACCGTTCACCTAAGTGAAAAAATCGAATCTGTTTTAAGTGATATTAAGAAAACCTTGCCTGGTGATGTCAAAATAACTAAAACATTTAATCAGGCAGACTTTGTAAATGTATCCATAAGAAATATTCTCTCCTCTATTTTACAAGGCTCAATTTTAGTAATTATTATACTTTTTATGTTTCTTGGGAATTGGAGAACAAGTTTTATTAGCTTAACTGCTATTCCACTTTCACTTATTGTTGCAATTCTCATTTTGAAAGCATTTGGTCAAACAATTAATGGGATGACATTAGGTGGTTTAGCAGTGGCAGTAGGTGAAATAGTAGATGATGCCATAATCGATGTGGAAAACATCTATAAAAGACTTAGAGAAAATAAATTAAGTCCAAATCCAAAACCTGCTTTTGAAATTATATTTCATGCTTCCTGTGAAGTTAGAAACTCAGTGGTTTATGGAACCTACATAATTACAATTGTTTTTATTCCTGTTTTATTTTTAAGTGGCTTGGCTAAGCAAATATTTACTCCTTTAGCATGGGCTTATATAATTTCACTTTTTGCTTCGCTGTTCATTGCCTTAACTTTAACTCCTGCAATGTGTTTTTATTTCTTATCTAAAAATGATAGTTTGCCAGAGCATGAATCAAATATTATTATTAAATTAAAAGAAAAATATTTAAAACTTTTAGACCACGTTTTATATAAACCAAAAGTCTTATTTGTGACTACAGCTATTTGTTCTGTTTTTGCAATTGGAATTTTTATGTTTTTAGGTCGTTCTTTCCTCCCTGAACTCGGCGAAGAAAACCTTGTTATTATGGCGTACACTCCACCTGGTAGTAATCTTAAAGTTACACAAAGACTTGCTTTAACTATAGAACAAATATTACTTGAACACCCTGAAGTGAAAAGCGTAGGCAATCGTGCTGGTAGGTCTGAAGCTGATGATGAGGCTATATCTTCAAATCTAAGTCATTATGATGTAACCTTACAAGCAGGATTGTCACAGGATAAAAAAGAAAAATTAATTGAAGAAATCAGGAAAGACTTTGAACAAGTACCTGGTGTAGTGGCTCTCATAAGGTCATTTATTACAGAAACTATGGAGCATGTTCTTTCTGGAAGTAGAGCCCCTATTGTATTGAAATTATATGGAAATGACTTTGCATTATTAAGTAAGCATGCAAATGAAATTAAAGATGTGCTTAAAAGCATTAAGACTTTAAATGAGATTGAAGTAGAGCCAATTGCAGATATTCCACAGATTCATATTGAGATTAAAAGAAAAATTGCTAGTAGATATGGACTAACAGTCGGTGATCTTTTGAAAACTATTCACATTGCATATAGTGGAATTGCTACTAGCCAAAGGGTAATGGAGGGACAAAAAGCATTTGATATTTTTGTTTGGTTTGAAGAGCCCTATAGAAATAGTTTAGATGTAATAAAAAATACTTTAATTGATACACCTAGTGGAATTAAAATACCCCTAGGACAATTAGCTGATATAACTGAATCAAAAGGACCTAACATTATAAATAGAGAAAAGGCTTCAAGGAGAATTGTCATTCAGGCAAATGCTAATAAAAAAGATATTTCACATGCTGTAGAAAAAGCACAAAATCTTATATATAAAAAAGTTTCTTTACCAGCTGGTTATAGTGTTGAGTTTGAGGGAGAATACGAACAACAAAAAGAAACAAATCAGAAATTATTTTTGCTTAGCATGCTTGTCCTTTTGCTTATTTATCTACTACTCTCTTTTGCATTTAAATCTTTTAAAATAGCTTCTATTATTATGATTAATTTGCCTTTTGCCTTGATTGGTGGAGTATTTGCAATTGCTTTAACTGGTGGTGTATTAAGCATAGCCAGTGTTATTGGTTTTATAACTTTATTTGGACTATCAACTAGAAATAGCATTTTACTTGTAAATAGATTTCATGACATTCAAGCGGAAAATCCACAAATGCCAATTGATGATGTTATTAAAAGAGGTGCAACAGATAGATTGGCTCCTATAATGATGACAGCATTATGTGCAGCCTTTGCTATGCTTCCTCTTGCACTATTTCCTGGTGCAGGACGTGAAATAGAACATCCATTAGCCATAGTAATTCTTGGTGGAATGTTTAGTGCTACTGCTTTAACACTTTTGGTTATTCCTGTGGTTTATAAGAAGTTCGTGAAGTAAAATAAGACTATGCAATTTATAATCAAAATTATAATTTCTGCAATCTTAATAGCTTCAATATCAGAGCTAGGAAAAAGATATACTCTTTTTGCTTCTGTTTTTGCTTCACTACCATTGCTTTCTGTATTGGCTTTGATATGGCTTTATAGAGAAACTCATGATATACAAAAGGTTATTAGTCTTTCGCAGGGAATCCTTTGGGTTGTTATACCTTCATTGTTGTTATTTATTACGTTACCAT
>Ga0105164_10002954_pt1 | contig 10400 bp, 14 predicted proteins | sample VDWuncwatermetaG_FD_89674 | JGI IMG/M metagenome (GOLD analysis project Ga0105164, IMG submission 89674) | Wastewater microbial communities from Netherlands to study Microbial Dark Matter (Phase II) - VDW unchlorinated drinking water | ecosystem: Environmental > Aquatic > Freshwater > Drinking... | reverse complement strand
TTTCAAATCAGGGAAAAAATTGTTTTCAGGCACGCATTTCATGTACTCAATGCCGTCAAACTGGGATTTTTTTGCATTATAGCTTTTAGTCTGCCCGAGAATTACGCTGCTGTCCACATACACCGGATAAGACGGATCCTGCACTGCAACGGAAACATCGCTTCCAAAAAGCAACTGCAGCCTCGCTGTGTCAGGCTTTGCCCCGTCAGATATAAAAACCTCATCTCCTTTGACTATTCCACTATAAATTTTTTCCGAGATTTTTTCTCTCAATTCTTTAAGGCCCTGCTCCGCGCCGTATCCCTCATAGCCTTTCTTAGTTCCCAACCTAGAGACTTCATCATACATTTCTTTAATGATATGCGGAGTAATCGGCTGGGTCGTGTCGCCGATTCCAAGGCTGATTATTTTTGCATTTGGATTTTTTCCAAGAAACTCATTTTTCCTTCTGTTTATTTCAGGAAACAGGTAGCTTGACTGGAGCTTTGCCATATTCGGATTTCTTTTTACCATGCTAATCAAACCTCTTCGCTGCCTTAAAATCAAGCGTTGCAAAATAATCTTCAACAGTTTCCGCCCTTCTTATTTTTAATACGCTTCCGTCGGGCCTAAGCAATAATTCTGCAGACTTTAATTTTCCGTTGTAATTGAATCCCATCGCAAATCCGTGGGCGCCTGCGTCATGGATTGCAAGAACGTCTCCAATCTCAATTTCAGGAAGCTTTCTGTTGACGGCAAACTTGTCATTATTTTCACATAACGAGCCTGTAACGTCGTAGATATGTTTTTTTTGAGCATTCTCTTTTCCCAAAACCGTGATGTGGTGGTAAGCGCCGTACATCGCAGGCCTCATCAAATTAGCCATTGATGCGTCAGTCCCGACATAATCCTTGTAGATATGCTTTATGTGCCTGACTTTAGTGACAAGATAGCCGTAAGGCCCTGCTATGACTCTGCCGCATTCGGTAAATATTTTTACAGGGTCCAATTTGTTTTTAACGATTATTTCATCATAAGCCTTTTTCACGCCTTTTGCAATTATTTCATAAGATACTGGCTTCTGATCGGGCTTCTGGGCTATTCCAATTCCTCCGCCTAAATTTATGAACTCCATCTTTATGCCTGTTTTATTGTGAACTTCGGCTGCAAGCCCGAACATCATCCTCGCAGTTTCAATAAAATAATTCTCATTCAATTCATTTGAAATCAGCATTGTGTGCATTCCGAATCTTTTTGCGCCTTTTTTCTTTGAGATTTTGTAGGCTTCAAGCATCTGCTCTCTTGTCAGCCCGTATTTGGCCTCTTCAGGCTTGCCGATTATGTCATTGCCTTTTCTTAATGAGCCTGGGTTATGCCTAAAGCAGATTAAATCCGGAAACCCCGCCTCTTTTTCCAAAAAGCCTATGTGGCTTATGTCATCAAGATTTATGATTGCGCCCAGCTCTTTTGCCTTGATGTATTCCTCTGCCGGCGTGTCATTTGAGCTGAACATTATATTTTCCCCTTTTATTCCCATTCTTTCAGCTATTTCCAGCTCTGCATAAGAGCTGCAGTCCAGCCCAAAGCCCTCCTGCTTCATAATCTTTATCAGATATGGATTGGGGTTCGCCTTTACAGCAAAGAACTGCCTGAACCCATTCAGGGTTCCAAATGACTTGAGAAAGTGCCTTGCATTTTCTCTTATTGCTTTTTCGTCATAGATATGAAAAGGCGTCGGATAATCTTTTATGATTTCCAATATTTTCGCTTTTGTGAATGGCAAAGTTTTTTGTGTCATTTTATTTTTGAAGTTTTTGTTAATTTTATATTTTATTGTCTATTTTTGTTTTAAATTTAAATTAAAAAAAGAACTTAAATTATTTTTAAGCCTTTCAAAATCATTCTTAATTTTTCCCTATTATCATGTTTCATCTCACACATCGGCAGCCTGTAAGTTTCTTTTATCATACCTTTCATCGCCAGTGCAGCTTTTATCGGAATCGGGTTTGTTTCTATGAAAATTCCTTTAAATAGCGGCAGCAGCCTGTTATGGATGCTTCTTGCCTTTTCAAAATTCCCATTCAATGCATGCTGTGTTAAATCATGAATTTCTTTTGGCACTATATTGCTTGCAACTGAGATAACACCTTTTCCTCCAAGGGCCATCAAGGGCAAAGTCATGTTGTCGTCGCCTGACAAGACATCAAAGTTTTTTGGCAGCTCGTTCAAAACATCCATCATCTGCGAAATGTTTCCTGACGCTTCCTTTACTCCAATTATGTTGGAGTGCTCCTTTGCAAGCCTTGCCAATGTACTTGTTTCCATGTTTACTGCTGTGCGCCCTTGTATGTTATAGATTATAATCGGAATGTCGGCTGCATTTGCAATTGCGCTGAAATGCCTGTACAGCCCTTCCTGCGTCGGCTTGTTGTAGTATGGGCACACCTGGAGGGATGCATCCGCGCCTGCGTCGGCAGCATGCCTTGTCATTTCAATAGCTTCTCTCGCCGAGTTGCTGCCTGTTCCTGCTATAATCGGCACTTTGCCGTTGGCAGCGTCTATGGCAATTTCTATGACTTTTTGATGCTCGCCATAATCAAGCGTAGGGCTTTCCCCTGTTGTGCCGCACGGAACGAGCCCTTCAATTTTATTTTTAATCTGAAATTCAACAAGCTTGACTAAAGATTCTTTGTCCAAATCGCCGTTTTGCCGGAATGGCGTTACAATTGCAGTTATTGCCCCTTTGAACATGTCAAAAATCACCTCGTTCAATCATTCGAACATAGCTACCATGGAAAGTAATAAAGTGATTTTTGAGCATGCTCAGGAATTTTTTGCAGGGATAAAACTGAAAAAAAATTTCTGACATGTCAATCATCTCCCATTATGCTTTTCATCATGTCATTAACATTATAAAATCCTTTTTTGTTTTTTATCCACTTAGCTGCCATCATGGCGCCCAATGCAAATCCCTCCCTGTTTCTTGCAGTATGCTTTATCTCGATTGTATCGGCGCTGCTGTCAAAACCAACGACATGCGTGCCGGGCATTGACCCGGTTCTTACAGAGGCAAAGTGCAGCTCATTCGGGTTTATTTTCCTGTCAATTTTTTCAAAAAGCATCTTGTTTTTCCTTTTTATATTTTTCAGCAGTATTTCCCCGATTGTTTTTGCAGTTCCGCTGGGGCTGTCAATTTTGTTATCATGGTGCATTTCATACCCATAAACGTCATATTCATCAATTTTGTTGATTATTTTTGCTGCGTCCTCTATTATTTTGAAAAAAACATTTACTCCAATGGAAAAGTTTGATGAATACACCAATCCGATATTGCTGGTTTTTACCATCTTCCTGGCTTCATCAATCTTATCGTACCATCCTGTCGTGCCTACAACAATATTTTTCTTGTACTTTGAAATTTGCCGGAGATTGTTTATTACAGCGCCTGGCGAGCTGAAATCAATGCAGACATCGACATTTCTCATGGATTCCGCGCTTATTTCCCTGTAAGATGCATTCCCGTCATTAGTATCTATGATTGAAGCTACCTCGATGCCTTTGGCTTTTGCAGCCTTTTCAATCTCACGGCCCATCTTCCCGTATCCTATTATCGCAATGTTCATCTTCATGGAAAGTATTATATACCTGCTTATAAACATTATGTTATCCTAATAACATTTTAGGTCCAGAGTCATGGTGACAGTAAGCCACATCGTCAAGAAAATTGTAAGCGGGCAGCCCTTTGTAGAGGAAGGATTGGCCAACGGGATAATAAGCATTGCAAATCTTGCAGAGCAGATGCAGCCGCAAATTGAAAATGAACTTAGCAAGAAAATCAAGCTGCCTGCCATTGTAATGGCCTTAAGGCGCTATTCTGAAGAGATCATCAGCCATAGGAAAAAATCCAAAGGCTTTGACTACAGCGGCGAGCTTATCATAAAGACAAACATCTGCGATTTCACGTTTGTAAAGTCAACAAGCCTTATGACAAAACTGAAAACAATCCACAGCCTTGTAAATTTTGAAAAAGGCGACACTCTGAATTTCATCGTCGGCAACAATGAAGTGAGCATAATCATAAGCGAGAAATATGTCAGCAGCCTTGTAAAATTCATGTCAGGGGAAAAAATCCTGAACAAAGAGCATGATCTTGTTGCTTTGGCAATAATATTCAAGTCAGACAATTTCACGGAAACTCCCGGAGTTATATTCAATGCCGTGAGAAAGCTCGCGTGGGACAATGTAAACATTTACGAAATCGTTTCCACAATGACGGAATTAACTTTCATATTGAGCAAGAAAGACTCGATGAAAGCTTACAATGTTTTAAGCGAGATGGTTGGGAAATAGAATTATTTTGGAGATTCGGCACGTCTAACATACCAATCCAAACCTTGTAACTGCCTCTTACGTTCAGCCACTTCATTTTGTTCAATCTCATATCTACTAAGTCCAGCTCGTCCGCCAACTTGTTTTGGAACTAGTATTATATCTCCCGGTTTTATTTCTCCAGAAGTAAGCATTGACCTATATTCATTAAAACCATGATGCCTAACTAATCCAGTAAGTTCTGCAATATGTTCTGCTGTTGGTTGAGGTAAATATCCGGGTTTCATGATAAATAAAAATAAATGTCTATTTAAAAATGTTATCATAAATGGGCCCAACGGGATTTCAACCCGCGACCCCCTGATTTCTTCAAGCTTAAGAGTCAGGTGCTCTAAGCAGGCTGAGCTATGGGCCCTTTAAGCGTTTAGGATAAATACGTGGTTTAAAAAGGTAACTCAAAAGATTAAGTTTAGAAAATGTTTTTAAATTAATACGAGTTAGCAAGACATATGGGCTCTACTTTATTCTTAACAGAAACAAGATTGGAAGAAATATCACAAAGAGCATTTAGAAAAGTAATGGGAAGACGCGATGTAGAAGTACCTAAAGATTTTCAATGGACTTGGAATCCATTTTATCTTGGTTTTGAATCGGGATTTTTAAGAAGGCATGATAGAACACTTGATCCCGGATTTTCAGGAGTTATAAATGAAGAAAAAATAACCTATCTTTATGGCTTTCACTTAGGAGAAACTGAAAGAGAGCAAAGTGCATGGTTGTATAGGCAGTTATACAATCTCTAAACCATCTTCAATTTTCCAGTAATCCTATCAATCTTCTCCGCCGAATCAGGCCCAATTCCTAAACATGTTATCGTTCCCGGCTCGACAACGGTATGGCCGGCATCCTTAATCAATGCTGTTTTCAACCCAGCATCTTCAGCCATCTGCTTGAATTTGAACAATTCCTTTTCATCCTTGACTTTGAGGACAATCTTGCCGGCCCCTTCGCTTCTCCACTGCTCGACAATTTTCCTGTCAGATTTCATGACAGCATCTAGAGAAGCATGAGCTACCTGCGCTGCCATCTTTCCTTTAGGAAGCTTCAAATCTTCCCTAACCAAGATAACCTGCTTGTAGTTCATTTCAATAAAAATCTATTTTCTGTATAGAATTTAATATCTTTCTTTTTAATACTTTTCTTTTAAAGTGGTGAAAATAAAATATGTAGTTACTCAAGCTTACTAAACAATCTTTATATATTTAGGAAATCTACATATGATTTATGGAAAAACTTAAGGAGAAAGGCACTTATTTCGAGGGTTCTGGCAAAAAATATCCGGAAGTTGATTTGCCAAAATGGATGACTAAGCAGGAAGAGGAATAGTTCTTGTTTTATTATATTTTGAGAAGCTCATCATCAAGATAAATCGTTGGATTTTTGAAAACCTGGTCAAGGTGGATTATCGCGTATATATTGCCCCCGAACCAGTAGTTTGAGCCGATGCCTATGTGGGCCGTTCCAAGTGTTTTGTCGTCAACAATCATTGCCCCTATTATCTGCGCCTTCGGATTCAGCCCGATTCCAAGCTCGCATATCCTTCTGACATTGCCGGGATTTTTTGCAACAGACGCTGCCCATTTCAATGTATTTTCAAGCTGCTTTGCCTCTTCATGGCCCTTGATCTCGGTTATATTCCCTTCCTCGATTTTCAATTCAATCGGCTTTCTTATCAAAAGAGTGTGCTCGTGCGTCCTTGAGCTGCCGTCTATCACAATTTTTCCCTCAATTTTTTTTCCGTTTGGAGGAGAATAAACTTCTCCTGCAGGAAGATTTCCGCCGGTGCCTGGGACTGTGTAATTTCCGTCAGCTGCAATCGCCTTTATTCCGGCTTTGTTGTAATAAAGGTCTGTTCCCGCCGGAGTTGTTATGCGGATTTCTTTTGCATCTTCCAGTTTTTGCCTTATCTCCTCGTGCTTTGTCTGAAGAGGCTTGTAATTTACGTCGATTGCATTCAGAATCAAGTCAATGTTGCTTGTGGCCAAATCCCCAAGGCTCATCGCGGAAATGAACCGGTGTTTTTTTTTGCCCACCCATCTCCTGAAGCTCTTTCCAAGCTGCTGTATATTCCCTAGCTTGTCCGACATGTTCAAAATGATTATATTGCCAGCTTTAAGCTCCGACAGATTTTGAACGACGTCCTCATTGGAAACATCGCCCCTTGATTTCACATCCTGCAGAATAAATTTCGCGTCAAGCTTCAGCTGCTCTGCCGCAAGGTAATATGCGCCTGACAATACAGCGGCTATGCTCCTGTTTTCGTACCCTATATCACCCACTATCAGAACTTTTTCGTCATTTGCTGCAAGGCACGGAGTGAAAATTTTCTTAAGAGTGAGTGAAGCCTTCAAAGCCAAATCATAAAGCTCGTTATCCTTAAGCCATTTCAGAGATTCAAGAGTTTCCATTGAATTTTAGATATGGAAGTGCATTTTTAAAGGTTGTGGAAAAACTTTGTTTTTACAAAACCTCCAGAAATTTTTAATTTCGATAGGTTGCTATATGCTGATGAGAATCTTTTTATACTTTCAAAAAAAGTATAACGTATGCAGCTTTTGTTAAATGTTTTAATTTTTATAATATTATTCCTAATAATTTTTTCATTTTTGATGTTTTTCATCTCAATACATCCCAGAAAAATTGTGACAAGCCTTATGCCCTCTGATTTGGGGCTTAAATATGAAGAAGTAAACTTTAAGAGTAGCGATGGCGTAATGTTGAGCGGCTGGCTTATACCAAACAAAAATACAAAAAAAACAATTATTGTAATGCACGGCTACCCTGCTGACAAGGCAAACCTTCTCGGGATTGCAAAATTTCTTTCAAAAGAGTTTAATGTTTTTTTGTTTGACTTCAGGAGCTTCGGAAAAAGTGAAGGCAAATGTACGACAGCTGGCTGCCTTGAAAAAAATGACTTGATTGGAGCAATAAATTTTTTGGAAAAAGAAAGCATGAAAAAAATCGGGATTTACGGGTTTTCTTTGGGCGGCGCGGTCGCTTTGATGGCGAACCACAATAATGTAAAGGCGATTGTGGCTGACAGCGCATATGCAAGGCTGAGCAATATTGTAAAGCAGATGTACGGCATCTTTTTTATTTTGAAATATCCCCTGCATTATTTGACAAAGCTTTATGGTATCCTGTTTTTAAAAATCAATATTGATGACGCAAGCCCTGTTGAAAATATGAAAAACCTGAAAATTCCGATATTGCTGATACATGCACAAAAAGATTCGCAAATTCCTGTTGGGGAAGCATATTTACTGCACGATGCAAACAAAAAAGCAGAGCTTTGGATTGTTGAAAATGCAGAGCACGGAATGGCGCATTCAATAAATCCTGTAAGGTATGAGAAGAGGGTTTTGGAGTTTTTTAGGGAGAATTTGAAATAATATGGCTATCTTATAAATTTTGCAAAAATCAAAACAATTTTAATTCAATAACTTTTATATAACCAACTACATTCATTTCTTGCATGATTAAGGCAGTCATCTTCGACTTGGACAACACTTTGATAGACTTCATGACAATGAAGAAGATAAGCTGCGATGCGGCAATATCCGCAATGATTGGCGCAGGGCTTAATGCTGACAAGAAAAATGCGACCGAAGAGCTGTTTAAGCTGTATGACAAGTACGGGCTTGAGGAAAAAACAATTTTCCAGAAATTTCTCAAAAAAATAACAAAAAATATTGATTACGAGATTCTTGCAAGCGGGATTGTTGCTTACAGAAGGGTAAGGACCGGATTTTTGGAGCCGTATCCTCACGTCGCTTCTGTTTTGTTTGAGCTGAAGCAGAGAGGCATAAAGCTGGCCATTGTCTCAGACGCTCCAAGACTGAAGGCATGGATAAGGCTTGTTTCAATGAAAATAAACCATTTGTTTGATGTAGTTGTAACTTTTGAGGACACCAAAAAGCTGAAGCCAAGCTCAATACCTTTCAAACTGGCTTTCAAGAAGCTCAATCTGAAGGCGCATGAATGCCTTATGGTGGGCGACAGGCCGGAAAGGGACATTAAAGGCGCAAAGAAGCTTGGGATGGTTACATGCTTTGCAAGGTACGGCAATCCAAACGCAAAAGTGTCCGAAGCAGACTATGAGATAAATGACATCAAGGAACTGCTGGAGATTGTGGAGTGATTTTCAACCCCAAAGTAGCAAATCACTCGTAAAAATCCAAATCTTTATATATAACTTGATATATAGTAAAGCCATAGGCATTAAAATCCTATAATTAATTAAAACTATCGAGGTGTATGCTAAATGGCAAGAGGAAGATGCATGAAGTGCAGGAAGGAAGTTGAAATCAAGGATGGCAAGGAAATCACAATGAAGAACGGCATGAGGGCAATGAAAGGAGTTTGCGGCACATGCGGCACAAAAGTCTTCAGGATTCTAGGAAAGGCTAAGTAAGCCTTTTTTATTTTTTATATATTCTATAAGGGTAATCTATATATAGCTGGTAAGCTATGCAATTTCTGGGGGTGCGTAGCTGTAAAAATCATTTGCAGTTATAAGTATCCAACACCCATCAAAACAGATTACGCCAAAGAAATATGCAAAGCAAGCAAGTAAAACTTTGCGGAAAACTCTGGCTAAACGTCTGTTATGAAAATTAAGCTTCTTGCAAAAAAAAGCTTAAGGCGCTGAAAAACTGCAACTGACAGCCTCAAAAACTGGTTGATAAAACAGCGAAGCCCCTGACTTATTTTCTACTTGTTAATCTTCAGCAGAATCCTAGAATTTATAATAATTTAGTAAGGAACATTTAACTTCAAATTAGGCACTTTTTTGAAATCTTTAGGAACTCTTTTAGCCCAATTTTTTCTTAATCTATTTTCATATTCAATTCCAGTTTTTTTAATGTCTGTCCATAATCCTGCAGTTTCATGCACAATGTTTTTGTTCATTTTAATTAAATCGATTCTGATTGATCTATATTTAAGAGTTTCGGTTTTTCATCTTCGGCAGAATCCAGTATGCAAAGACAGCGGCAATAACAATAATAATCCAGAACAATATTTCCTTTATTTTGCCAAGCGCAAACAAAGTTATGTTTAAGATTAAAAGCAAAACAAAAAGAAGAACAAGGAATTTGCCGTAACTTATTTTCATTTCAAGAAAAACAATCCAAAGCTTAATTTTTAGTTTCTAGGATTCTCTTTTTCATCCGCATAAAAGTTATCCCATTTCTTGTCTCAATTTGTTTGTGAGTGTATATATTGCCTTCTACTGTTATGTAATCTACCTTATCGTTTTCAGAAAAAATAGGCAATATAATCCACCCCCACGTATGAAATATTTGGCAAACTTGATATAAAAATCTTTTGATTTGTCGTATAGGAATTGGTATACTGGGGTATTATTTTCGTTAAGATTATTGGGAAATAATGCGGAGGACATGCAACCGCCACCTGGTAGAATGCGCGACGCCTCTACAGCGTCTCTTTACCGGTGGAAAGTCGTCGGAAAATAAATAGTTTTCGGTTCCTCGCTATATTGAGGGCCTGATGACCAGCAGAAACAGCGCGCATCGCGGCGATTTCAGATGTCGTTGCTCGTCGGGACTTAGGTCGCTATTCGACGCTGTCGACGAGACGACTCTCAACTTGTGTCTGCGGCATCTCGTCGACGTCAGATCCCGACGGGTCGGTTCCACCGACGTCAAGAAGGCCGACTTCTATCTTCTTCCCCGTGCCTTACACAACCCGACGAATTTCTCGACGTATCTTCGATGGCTCGAGGGCCAGGGCTTGGCGAAGCTTCGCATTCTTATGATGCTGAAGCTCTATGCCTACGTACAATGCATCGAGGTCAGATATCCCTACAAGGTCGTCGGCAATCTTCTCGCCCAGCTCGGTGGCGACACACCATCCGGTGCGCTCTACGACGGCGAGCATTCTGCGGATCGCTGCTTCAAGGATATCGTCAAGAGGCATGAACGGCTGAAGGCGTCGCCACAGCGACGCGACCAGTTCCGCGCGCCTGATAGGATTCACGCGAGGGTCTTCCTCGAGCAGATATCCGTAGG
>Ga0105164_10002952_pt1 | contig 10401 bp, 10 predicted proteins | sample VDWuncwatermetaG_FD_89674 | JGI IMG/M metagenome (GOLD analysis project Ga0105164, IMG submission 89674) | Wastewater microbial communities from Netherlands to study Microbial Dark Matter (Phase II) - VDW unchlorinated drinking water | ecosystem: Environmental > Aquatic > Freshwater > Drinking... | reverse complement strand
TATATGCTCAATATCTTAGAACAAATGGTTTTAATGATGAACAAATTGAAGGCATTTTAAATAATTCATTTAACAACGCAAAACGTGCTGGTATTTGGTCAAAAAACAACATCACCCTCGGCAAAAAATCCTCCCGTTTTGCAGTCCTCTCTCTCTTTACAGGAATTATTAAACAATGGTTTTTTAATAACGATGGTGAGATTGCCGCGTCGTCCGCCTTTGGCGAGACTCCTCGCAATGACGACTTTACCCTATCACCTCGCTCCCTCGCCTTCTCGATAGTAAATAGCTTCTTCCGCTCTCAACGAAACCTCAACCAGTACACAATGTACTCTCTTCCTGATGATGATGCAGCTATGAATGTCTATCAGGCTGATGTTTATGGAAATAAGATAGCTGGGTCATTAGCAAAGGCTTCTACTTTTATGGAGAGAAATATTAATCCTTACCTTATGCCTATTTCTGAGATCTTACCTTCTAATGTAGGAGAGTGTCTTAGAAAGTTAGCCATTATTCCTACATCTTTATGGTGGAGAGCTAGAATGCCAGCATATATTAATCAGGAGTTTTTTACTGACTTTTTAAAGTATGTGGTTCATAAGCCATTGGCTTTGTTTGGGGTGGAGAATAGTAAGGAGGAGGTCAGAGGAATAAAAGATAGAGGCAGTCTGAAGTGGAGTTACTTCGTTAGAAGACATAAAGAGAATTTAGGGCTATGTCATTCCCGACTTGATCGGGAATCCAGTTCTCAGGCATTGGTTCTGGATTCCCGTTTTCACGGGAATGACAGTAATAATTGTTATTCATTGGCTCGTAGGTTCGTAGGCACGTTGGAACAATGTTTCAACAAAGATCCCACCGTTCAAATGGAGTCCTCCAAGCGCCTCGGCGAATTCCTCGCTCCAGTCCTTGGCATGTATGGATTTTTTACTAGTGCTCTGGGAAATACATCCAGTGCACTCTTTAAGCTTTTAAATATAGAAAATAAAATGTCTGGATTAGCTAATCTAATTCAGACCTCATCACTGTTTTCTCAGCAGTTAATTTATCTACCTAAAATAATTATTCCTTTTTATAGTGAAACCAGGCAGATTGAAAATATAGTTAAAAATACAGAAATCCAAAATCATGAAAAACAAAAAATAAAAGAATTAAAAACATTGGTAAGGGATAGAAATGTTACATCATATGCTGGGATGTTCGGATTTTGTTTACATGGAATAAATGTTGGACTTAAAACAATTGGTAATGTACCGTATTCCGACAAATTGAAATCTATTTTAGATGAATCAGCATGTGGACTTACAAACTATTTCTTTTCCAGCCGCCGTTATGCTATGGGTGAGCAGTTTAGGATTGAGAATCCGGAGTTTTATGAAATCTAAGATGATCTTTATCAAGTGGAACATAAGACAGTTTTATTGGTACATTATTGAATGTGAACGTATTTCAATCAATTATTTTAGGAATCGTACAAGGACTTACAGAATTCTTACCTGTAAGCAGTACTGCACATTTGCGCATAGTGCCTGCTCTTTTGCATTGGGGTGATCCAGGAACTGCTTATTCTGCTGTAATTCAGTTGGGGACAGTGCTTGCAGTGGTTGTGTATTTCTTTCCAGATTTAAAGAAAATATATGGTTCTTTTTTTTCTGATTTACCTAGGCTCTTTAAAAATGAAAGACCCAGATTGAAATCATTCGAATCAAAATTGGGATTTTGGATTTTATTTTCTACACTTCCTATTTGTTTCTTTGGATTACTATTTAAAGAGCCTATTGAAAATGGCTGGGTAAGAAGTTTAAATGTAATTTCTGTATCTTTGATTTTTGTGGGCATTTTACTTTTTATAGCTGAAAAAATTGGTAAACAGGAAAGAACCCTTCAAAAAATAAACTTCTTAGATTCTTTATGGATTGGCTTTGCTCAGAGTTTAGCTCTTATTCCTGGTGTATCTAGATCTGGTTCTACTATTATTGCAGCCTTATTTTTAGGGATAAAAAGAGAAGATGCTGCAAGGTTTTCTTTTTTGCTTAGTGTGCCTGCAGTAGTGCTCAGTGGACTTTTTGAGCTTAGAACTTTTATTGTAAGTGTAAAATCTGGGGAAGAGTTGATCTGGATAAATATAATTGCAGGGGTCATATCTGCTTTTATTTCTGGTTATTTCTCTATAGATTTTTTACTTAAGTATTTAAAAAACCATAAGACATATGTATTTGTGATTTATAGGGTTTTACTTGGATTATTGGTTATGTATCTTAACTTGATAGGTTCTATTAATTAGAAAACCTTACCCATAAACCTCTATTTTCTGTTCTCTAACCTCTATCTTCTATTTTCTGTTCTATAATATACGTATATTGGGAGGATAATAATGCAAGCAACTGATTTACTTAAAAATATAGAAGAAGAAATGAAAAAAGGTGTAGCTCATGTTCAAAAAGAACTCCAAGGAGTAAGAACAGGAAGAGCGAATCCAGGACTGTTAGATAGAGTAATGGTGGATTATTATGGTGTTCCTACACCCATAAAACAAGTTTCAAATATCTCTACCCCTGATGGCAAATGTCTTGTTATTCAGCCATATGAAAAAGGATCCATTAAGGAAATTGAAATTGCTATTAATAAAGCAGATATAGGATTAACTCCTACTAATGACGGTAATGTCGTTAGAGTTTCAGTTCCTAGTCTTACAGAAGAAAGAAGAAAAGATCTTGTAAAACTTATTAAGAAGTTTTCAGAAGATGGAAAGATTCATCTAAGAAATGCCAGACGTGATGGTTTGGAAGGTTTAAAGAAACTTGAAGTCTCCACGGATGAGTCTAAAAAACAACAAGACCAAATTCAAAAATTGACAGATAAATTCTCTAAGGAAATTGATGAATTGGCTGCTTCTAAAGAAAAAGAAGTCCTTACTGTGTAACTGGTTTTTTATAGAACGGTCTTTTAATTATTGTTGCTGATACCAGCTTATCTCTAATACTTACAAAAAGTTCTTTGCCAACCTCAGACTCTTCTGGAGTTACGTAAGCAGTTGCTATTGGGTAGCCTACAGTAAGTCCTTGTGAACCGCTAGCTACTATTCCTATTTCTTTATTCTCTTTTAAAAATACTTTATATCCTTGTCTTGCAATAACTTTGTCATTTATCTTTAAGCAAACCATTTTCTTCTTTAAACCATCTTTTTTTTGTTTTATTAAAGATGATTTTCCTAGGAACTCTGATGTTTTATCCAGCTTTACACTCCACCCAAGTCCTGCTTCAAGAGGTGATGTCTCATCATCAAGTTCATGACCATATAGAGGATATGCAGCTTCAAGTCTCAGTGTATCTCTGGCTCCCAATCCGCATGGCGTAACTCCACTACTAATTAAATCACTCCATAATTTTTGTGCTTCTTTATCACCTTTTATAAATATTTCAAAACCATCTTCTCCTGTATAACCTGTTCTTGCAATCCAGAGTGGGTTGTACTTCTTGATCTCAAAGTATTTATGTGACTTTAACATATCTAAATCAACGTTTAAAACCTTGCTTAGAATCTCCTCTGCTTTTGGTCCTTGTAGGGCAAGCAAAGAGAAATTGTCAGAAACGTTTCTTAATTCTACATTAAATCTAGACTTATTTTTATTGAACCAAGCCCAGTCTTTATCAATGTTTGAAGCATTTACTACTACGAGGAAATCAAAACCTCTGTTATATATAATTAAGTCATCAACTGTTCCACCGTTATCATAACAAAGCTGTGTATATAAACCTTGTCCACGCTCACTAATTCTACCTATATCATTAGGTACTAAGTAATTTAAAAACTTTTGTGCTTCTTCTCCACTAACTATAAATTCACCCATGTGGGAAACATCAAATAAACCTGCATTTGTTCTTACGGCATTATGTTCAGATATTATTCCTTGGTATTGAACAGGCATTTCAAACCCTGCAAAATCAACAAGTTTGGCTCCACATTTTTTGTGACATTCAATTAAAGGTGTCTTTTTTAGGGTTATCACTATATTTCTCCTTAAATACTTCTAAACTCTCCTCTAAAAGTTGTAGCTCTTACAATTATACTTCTTCCTGCTCTTCCGAAGCTATATGTATGGGATACGATATTGTAAAAGCAAGATTAGATAGGTATAGAGAGCAAGAGTCTATTGAGAGAAGCTTTTTAGACCGTCAGCTTAGGGAAGAAGCTGGTTATACAAATAAGGTTAAAGAAGAGGACTCTACTTACTTTAATTTGAAAATTAAAAATAAAACTTATCCAAGTTGTTATCATCAAAACTTATTAGTTCTAGCAGCAAAAAAACTTGTTAATGAAGAAAATAAGTTTATGCAATTGAATGAGATAGCTGTTGCTTAGTTAAAAATCGTCCATACTTAAATTTGTTTATATTAGAACTTGTAGAATTAGTTAAAATCAATTCACTTATTATTTTCCCTGTAAGTGGACCCATTAAAATACCATTTCTGTAATGACCTACAGCTAAGATTAAATTTTCTAAATCTGGCGAATTATCAATTATCGGTAATGAATCAATTGTTTTTGGTCTTATGCCTGCCCACGTTTTAATTACAGGAAGATCAAGGCATGATGGGATGAGGGTTTCTATAAGATTAGTTAGCTTTAGTATTCCTGCTTCAGTATTCTTAAATACATCAGGTGTTATTTCTATATCTATTTCTTCTGTAGTTCCACCCACTATCATTGAATCTTCTTCCAGAGAATTTGTGGCAGGTCTTGGAACTATGTAACCATTGTGAGAAATAATAACATTTTTTATTGGAATCTTGCCATTGACACCTAGTTGCAGTATTTCACCTTTAACTCCAATAATTAAATCTTTTTTAATACTTAGAGCTCTTTTTAAGAGCTTATTTGCCCAGGCTCCATTGCATAAAATATATTTATTTGCATAAATTACTTCTTTATTTGCCAGAACTATATTTCGGATTTTATTTTTATTGATTGTTATTTCTTCAGCTTTAGACTCTATGAAAATCGTATTTTTTGCCAAGCAATATGAATTTATTGCTTTTAGAAATTTTGGATTATTTATGTACCCTTCTTCTGGGTAATGAAATCCACCAATTATATTTTTTGCTGCATAAGGTTCTATATTGAAAACCTCTTCTTTTTTTAGAAAAGATAATCTTGGTTTAATTTTCAACTCATTATATTCATTTTCTTTTTCTTTAACATCTTCCTCATTAAACGCTAAATAAATAGAACCAGTTTTTCTAAAACCTAAATCAATATTTTCAAATGAGTCACTTATCTCTTTGTAGAACTTAGGAAAGTAAGAAAATGATTCATGGCAAAAATCTATTAATTCTTTATTTCCTAATTCACTTAATTGAATTTGAAAAAGCCCTGCTGCAGCTTTTGATGCAGGTAAGCCTAAATTATTTGGATCAATTATTGCAATTTTAAGATTTTCTTTGGCCAAATGAGCAGCAATAGAATTACCGATTATTCCCCCACCTATAATTGCCACGTCAAATGTTTTTTTATCAAGCATAAGTAAAATTATCCTCTGTATTACGCTCTTCTGTATGGGGGAAATCCGTGGTACAAATCTGCGATATAATATATTCTATGTTATGCCCATTTTGCAATTCAGTAAATAGCAGGGTTCTTGAGTCAAGAACTACTGAAGAAGCTTCTTCAATAAGGCGTAGAAGAGAGTGTGAAAATACTGCTTGTAGTAAAAGGTTTACTACTTATGAACGTGTAGAGGTAATGCCTGTTTTAGTGGTTAAGCGTTCAGGTGAGAGAGAACCATACTCAAGAGAAAAAATAAGATCAGGAATTATAAGGGCTTGTGAAAAAACACCTATTACAGCTGAGCAAATTGATAATTCTATTGAAAATATTGAAAACGAATTAGCTAAACAAGCAAAAAGAGAAGTAAGTAGCACTGTACTAGGGAAGTTAGTTTTAACGGAGCTTAAAGACTTAGATCAAGTGGCTTATGTGAGATTTGCATCAGTTTATAGACAGTTTAAAAGTGTAGAAGATTTTATTGAAGAATTACGTGATCTCCAAGTAGATCAAGGAAGTTTTAAATTCAATGAAGTTGTTGGGTCTTAAGAAACACGTCATTGCGAGGAGGGTTTTACCCGACGAAGCAATCCACTTCTGTAACACGTTAATAGATTGCCACGCCTCATTTCATTCGGCTCGCAATGACGTGCTTACAATTAACGATTAACCATTCTCGTCTGTGGCTGAGGTATTTTTATCTGAAGTTCTTTCCCTTGCTTCGTCTTCATCTCTTCAAGTATTCTAAATGCACCAAAGCTGCCTTGTCCCTGCATTTTAGCTGCACCATAAGCAGTGGCTGCTTGGAATAGCATCATATTTGTAAGGGTTTTATTCTTTACTTTTTTTCTTTGGACTGAACCAAAGCCAATTAAAACAGTGCTTATTGCTAATCCTATAAGATAACCAATCAAATAATGATTACTTAAATCAAGTGGTTTGCAGAAAATAATTAAAATAGTAAATGTTATGGCAAGTAAAACTCCAATTAAAAAAGGTATTCCCATAATAAGAACATCTTTTTTTATATTTTGCATTTCAGGCATTAAGGTCTCTGAAATTTGCATAGCTGTTTGAGAGGTAACTTTATCTCTCTCCATTCTTTTTATTATTTCTTTTGTGTAATCCATGGACGGATCAATATTATTCTTTTTGACAATTTTATTGTAAATAGTAGCCCATGAAGAAAAAAGCTTTTTATTCTCATTAATATGCTTTTCAGCATGGCTGATGTAGTTATTTATTATTTGTTTTGTTCTATCTTCTTGAATAACTTTGGCCATGTCTTACTCCTACCAGACTACGTTCGCCGCTTCGCTTCTCATCTTCGTCTGATTAATTAGATTTTCTCCATTCATTTCTGAAGGTTTATCTATTCCCATGATATCAAGAATTGTAGGTGCTATATCTGCAAGTTTCCCATTTTCTTTTAGTTTTGCTGATTTCAAGTCTTTGCTTATAAGTATAAGTGGAACAGGATTTAAGCTATGTGCTGTTCTAATAGAGCCATCATCATTTATCATCTGGTCAGCATTTCCATGATCAGCTGTAATTATCAAAGTACCATTCACTTCATCTATGGCAGAATAAATGTCGCCTAATATTTTATCTACTGTTTCTACAGATTTGATAGCAGCTGGAATGATACCTGTATGACCGACCATGTCTGCATTTGCAAAGTTTACCACTATGAGAGAATATTCTTTTGATTTAATGGCTTTTACAGTTTCTGCTCCTACTTCTAAAGCACTCATCTCAGGCTTTAAATCGTAAGTGGTTACTTTAGGTGAAGGAATAAGAATCCTTGTTTCTCCTTCAAATTCTTTTTCTCTGCCCATGTTGAAAAAGCTTGTTACGTGTCTAAATTTTTCAGTTTCAGCAATTCTAATTTGTTTAAGTTTTAAACTTGAAATAATCTCACCAAGTGAACGGTTTTTATTTACATCGCTTAGTTCATTTTTTGTGAATGCTGTAGGTACTACTGGGTCTGCATGTTCTTTACTATGTAACTTAGTGTCGTACTCAGTTAAGCAGGCATAATAAAGATTCTTTAGAAATACCTCTCTGGGAAATCCAGCAAATTTATTTTGAGTTAAAGCATCAGTGATTTCTCTTGCTCTATCTGGGCGAAAGTTGAAGAAAATAACAGCATCATTGTCTGATATAAGATCTTTTTTATTTGTAATCAATGTAGGTTGTATAAATTCATCAGAAACTTCTAATGGTGTTTCATTGTTTCTTGCTTTTTCTGAAGATCCACGCTCATATGCTTTTTCTATAGCTTCTAATGCAGTGCTTGCAATAAACCCTTCTCCTTTGGTGACTAATTCATAATATCTTTGAACTCTTTGCCATCTGTTATCTCTATCCATTCCATAGAAGCGTCCACAAACAGTAGCAATTCTACCGTTGCACTTTGTTAACTCTTTTTCTATTCTAGGGACTAATGAATTTGCATATTTAGGTGGATCATCTCTTCCATCAGTTATAGCGTGAAGAATAACATCTTTCAATTTATTTCTTTTTGCTAATTCAAAAAGAGCATAGAGGTGACCAATATGGCTGTGTACATCACCTTCACTTATTAAACCCATAAAGTGTAACTTTGAATTATTCTTTTTTACATGTTCAATTGCAGTAAGTAATATTTTATTTGTGAAAAAAGAGCCGTTTTGTATAGCTTCTGAAATTAATGTAAGTTTTTGAGTAACTACTCTGCCCCCACCAATATTTTCATGACCAACTTCAGAATTTCCCATTACACCAGCAGGAAGCCCTACCGCTTCTCCACAAGTATTAATAATGGTGTTTGGATATGAGTTTAAAAGATTGTTGAATACAGGTAAATTAGCTTGAGAGATGGCATTTCCACTAGATGCTTTTGCTGCACCCCAACCATCTAAAATTATTAGTGCTACTGGTGCCTTCTTCATAAGACATTATTATACTAGGTCTACCTTTCTACGTCATTGCGAGGAGGGCAAAGCCCGACGAAGCAATCTCATAATGCATTACGAAATGGAGATTGCTTCGTCGTTATCACTCCTCGCAATGACGTGGATGCGCAAGACCATAAGCAGTGATATTTAACTTTAAAAACGCAGAGAGTATTACAGTCGGTACAAGATTATAACAATAAGCTTTTATGCCACATTCTTTTAAAACCTTTATTTCATGATCGTTTGGCACTGTTCCATTTTCCAACCCAGCTACTATAATTCCATTTTTTGAATTGTAAATATTTGATAGCGGTATAAATAGAGCACCCTTCAATGGGTTCTTACCAGTTAAATTTACATGATCTTTTATTTCAATTAAACGGCTTTTTAATGATTTATCTAATGGATAAATATAATCAACAATAGTTATTTTTTTACTCTTATTTCTTTTTAAAAAGCTTTCAAGACTTGAATCAAATCTTTTGAAATTTCCATTTGTGGTAAAGTCTACAAGAGTAGAATCTTTAGGAATCTTTTTTCCAGACCTTTTTGTCGACAGTTGTAGCATTACTCCAAAACCTTTCAAGTTTATAAAATTCTCTTTCTTTTTCATGCATTACGTGAACTACAAGGTCTCCATAATCTACAACAATCCAGCTGGCATGGCTAAAGCCTTCTCTAGCAATAGGTTTAAAGCCTTTTTCTGACAGCGTAGCTTCTACAAAATTAGCTATTGCTTGAACTTGTATATTTGATTCTGCACTAATAATTAAAAAATAATCTGAAATTGCTGTAAGTTTACTAACATCTAAAAGTAAAAGATCTTTTCCTTTTTTATCTTCTGCTGCTTGTGCTGCAAGGACTGCGCTGGTTATATCTTTGTTATTGGTTGTTCTTATAGGAGTCTTTTTAATAGTCTCTATTTTTTTTCTAGCTGATGCTGATTTTGCTTTCAATTAATCTCTCCTTTCTTTTATATTAACTCTTTTTTTCTAGTTTTGCAATTGCTGCAATCAGTACCCAGAATGGGATAAAAACTTGTGGTCTGAAAAAAATAGTATCAAACATTCCATGTATAAAGACACCTAATAAAGATATAAAGATTCCAAGTCCTAAAATACTACCTCTATCCCAAAATATAAAATGTAATTTTAAAAATGAAGTTAAGAAAATTAGAATCGCTATTAAAAACCCTAAAATACCTGCTTCTACTGCAAATTCAAGCAGTATATTATAGGCTGCAAGGGCATCAAATCCAGAAATCATGTATAAGCCATAAGCTAGCCGAAAAGTAGCATTTCCAGGCCCGATTCCAATAAAATAGTTGTCTTTTAACATGTTTAAACAAGAGACCCAAACATTTACCCTGTAACTATTGCTGCTGTGTTCTCTCAATGTGAAAATTGTCATTAATCTTTCAGTAATAACAGGGAACATAAACATTAAAAGTCCTGCTAATAAAAGCCCTAGAAAAATTATTATGCTAATTGTTGATTTCTTATTTTTACTTTTAAATCTCTTTAAAATAAAGCTAATAAGTATAAAAAATGAAATCCCAAGTTGAGCGATGAATGCAATGTAGCCACCTCTTGAACCCGTAAAAATTAAACATATGAGAATTATTAGAGAGCAAATAATATAAAGAATCTTTTTTACCAAATTTGATTTTTCTTCAAAAGGTAAAGTCAGTCCTATTGGCAAGGCTAAAATTAAATATCCAGCTAAAAGATTAGGATTCCCAAGCGTTGAATAAACCCTAGTGTGAGTATCTTCAGCATTTGGGTCTTCCCATGTAGCAAGAGGCTCTACACCAATAATATATTGGTAGATTCCTATTAAAGCAGTAATAGTTGCAAATATAAAAAATGAAGATAGTACATTGTAGAGTATCTTTTTGTCAGAGTTATAGAAAGTGGC
>Ga0105164_10002951_pt1 | contig 10403 bp, 12 predicted proteins | sample VDWuncwatermetaG_FD_89674 | JGI IMG/M metagenome (GOLD analysis project Ga0105164, IMG submission 89674) | Wastewater microbial communities from Netherlands to study Microbial Dark Matter (Phase II) - VDW unchlorinated drinking water | ecosystem: Environmental > Aquatic > Freshwater > Drinking... | reverse complement strand
ATTGTAAAGTTAGCAGATGTATCTTTGGTTGTACCGTCTAAAGTAACCGCCAGAATTCAAGAAGCGCACATTACTATTGCCCACATAATATGCGAAATGATCGAGCAGGAGCTTTGCCAGGAACAAAAATAATTTCGCTTTCCAGCCTTCTGCGCAAAGTTAAGGCCTTTAAGCGCGAGAGCAAGCGTATGGTTTTTACTAATGGCTGTTTTGATATTTTACATTATGGCCATATCAAATACCTCCAGGATGCCAGGAAAAGGGGGGATTATTTAATCGTAGCAGTTAACAGCGATGCTTCTGTTAAAAAAATTAAAGCAAAAAACCGGCCGATAGTCGGCCAAAGCGACCGTTTAAAAACAATTGCCGCCCTGGCAAGCGTGGATTTTGTGCTCTTGTTTAATGATGATAATCCCTTAAAATTAATCAAGGCGCTTAAGCCGGATTTCCTGATTAAGGGAGCGGACTGGAACAAGAAAAAAATAGTGGGAGCGGATTTTGTGGAGAGTTACGGCGGTAAAGTCGCGGCCATTAATTTAGTTAAGGGCCGCTCAACCAGCGCGTTAATTGAAAAAATTGTCAAAGATTTCTCAAGAGATTGCTGAAAAAGTCCTAAAATGTTGTCATTCTGAGCCCAAAGGGCGAAGAATCTCAACGAGAGAAAAGATCCTTCCCCTTCGCTGCGCTCAGGGTCAGGATGACGGAAATAGGGTTTTTCAGCAACCTTCTCAAAAGAATAATATCAATCGCGTAATTGATGCTAATTTAAACCGGGTTAAAGAGGGCTTACGCGTCTGCGAAGAGATAACCCGGTTTATCCTGGATAATCATAAATTCACGGCGCTTTTTAAGAAACTCAGACATCAGATTGATGGGCTGGCTGGAAAGATTTATCCTCTTTCCGCGTTGCTTGGCCAACGTAAGAGTAATCACGACGTCGGAAGATTTAATTCTCGGGGAGAACTCAAGCGCGATAATTGTCCAGATATCTTTTGGGCTAATATCCAGAGAATTAAAGAATCATTGCGCGTACTTGAAGAGTTCAGCAAATTAGCGGATACTAAGGCGGCCTTAGGCTTTAAACAGCTCAGGTATAAAGTTTATGAAATCGAAAAAGCATCTTTTAAAGAGATCTCGGCTTTACCCCGTTAGAGACAGGACACCGAAGGTGTCCGACGGCTGCCTGCGGCAGCCTGTCTCTAACGGGGTTTACCTGATTCTTGACATACCAACTCTTAAAGAACGTTCTTTAAAATATATATATTCTATTATTTCAAGTCGTCATATAGATTTAATTCAGCTAAGAGACAAGCAGGGCGCTAAATCCGATCTGTTGAAGTTAGCAATTAAGCTTTCAAAGCGGCTGCGCGGTAGTGGAACGCTCTTTATAGTTAATGATTATGTTGATCTGGCTCTTGCCTCTGGCGCGGATGGTGTGCATTTAGGGCAGAATGATTTATCTTTAAAGGAAGCCAGAAGGATATTAGGAAAAGACAGGATTATCGGAATTTCCTGTCATAATCTGGCTCAGGCATTGAAAGCCCAAAATGAAGGAGCGGATTATATCGGTATTGGCCCGATATACGCGACTGTCACAAAGCCTGAATATAAACCAATAGGCTTAAAAACTCTGCGCAAGCTAAAAGATAAGATAGAAATACCTTATTTTGCTATCGGTGATATCAGACAGGGCAACATTAGAAAAATTATTTCTGCCGGCGCCAGGCGTATCGCGGTTTGCCGGGCAATTTTAAAAGCTGATGATCCTAAGATAGCAGCAAGACAATTATGCGAAATTTTAAATAAATGACACAGTTAGAATCTGCCAAGAAAAAAATCATTACTCCCCTTATGCGCAAAGTCGCCTCTTTTGAAGGTGTTAATTGCGGCGTACTTATGCGCCTTATTGCCAGCGGTAAAGTAGTTATGCCTTTAAATATAAACCACAAAATAAAAAAGCCCTGCGCGATAGGCAGTACCCTTTCTACCAAGATTAATGCCAATATCGGCACCTCGACTGACGCATCGAGTATCTCTGATGAAATCCAAAAATTAAAAATTGCCATAAAACATGGCGCGGACGCGCTGATGGACTTAAGTGTGGGAGGGGATCTTGCTAAAATAAGGCATGAGGTTTTAAAACACTCAACCGTTCCAGTGGGCACAGTTCCGGTTTATGAAGTGGCAGTCAGGGCGCAGGAAAGAAATAAAAATTTCCTTAAGTTTGACGCTAATGACGCCTTGGCCGTATTGGATGAGCAAGCCAGGCAGGGTGTGGATTTTTTTACCATACACAGCGGAGTAACGCGAGGCAGTTTAAAGATTTTAGAAAAACAAAAAAGATTGATGGGAATAGTTTCCCGCGGCGGCGCGATTATTGCCAGCTGGATAAAATATCATAAGAAAGAAAATCCTTTTTATTCACATTTTGAGCGGATTTTGGATATCGCTTATAAGTATGACCTGACTTTAAGTTTGGGTGACGGGTTAAGGCCGGGTTCAATTTTAGACGCGACGGATAAAGCGCAAATCGCGGAGCTCAAAATTCTCGGGGTATTAGCGAAACGCGCCTGGAATAGAGGTGTTCAGGTAATGATTGAAGGCCCAGGGCATGTACCTTTGGATCAGATAGAAAAGAATATTGCTTTAGAGAAGAAATATTGTCATGGGGCGCCTTTCTATGTATTAGGGCCTTTGGTTACCGATATTGCTCCGGGATATGATCATATTACATCCGCGATCGGAGGAGCAATTGCCGCGAGCTATGGGGCGGATTTTCTTTGTTATGTAACTCCTGCTGAGCACCTGCGCCACCCAACAGCCGGCGATGTGCGCGAGGGGGTAATTGCCAGCCGTATTGCCGCCCACGCCGGCGACTTAATTAAACGAAGAAAGATTGCCATAGAATGGGATAGAAGCATATCGGTTGCCCGAAAAGCGCGAGACTGGAAAAAGCAAATTCAGTTATCTATTAACCCCGATAAAGCTAGAGAATATCGATTAAGCAGCAAGCCTAAGCTTTCTAAAGTATGCACGATGTGCGGGAACTACTGTTCTATCAAATTGATGGATGATTTGCGGGTGTAATTCAGTGGTAGAATGGCAGCTTCCCAAGCTGCATATGGCGGTTCGATTCCGCTCACCCGCTTATTTATTGTAATATGAGAAGTCACTCATGTCCAAATTAGCCTATGAATAGCGACGATAAAATCATTTTGAGATATAAATTTACGTTTGTCATTCTGAGGAGCGAAGCGACGAAGAATCTCGACGATATAAGATTCTTCGCTGCGCTCAGAATGACTTAATTTGGACAGCTATGATGAGAAGGATTATTTTAATATCAATAGTTCTCTTGGTTGCCGGGTGCGCAACGGTTCCTCCTTATACGGGGCCGGTTATACCTGCTTCGACTCAAATAGTTTCAGGGTTGCAGCATCGTGTCCAAGCAGGCCAAACCCTTTGGAAGATATCCACGCTTTATGATGTAGATATCGACGAAATCTTGCGCGTAAATCATATTTCAGAGGAAGCGAAGATTGAAATAGGGCAGTTACTTTTAATTCCCAGCCGCGGCAAGCCTCAGAATATCACGCTGAAATCCAGCGGGGATGATTTTATCTGGCCGCTTAAAGGCAGGGTGATCTCAGGTTTTGGTTTGAATTATCGCAATTTGATGAATAAGGGTATTAATATCCAGGCCTCAATGGGGGCTCAAGTTTTTGCCACTCGCGGCGGGAGGGTAGTTTTCTCTGCCGCTAATTTCGGCAATTTTGGCAAGACGATAATAATTGACCATGGAGATGGGCTGCATAGTGTTTATTCCAGGATTTCACAAATTTATGTGCGCCTGGGGGAGATCGTACAACGGGGATCTATGATTGGCAGCGCGGGAACAAGCGCGAGGGATAAGAACAGCTATCTGCATTTTGAGATTCGAAAAGGCGCGCTGCCCCAGAATCCGTTATTCTACTTGCCCCGTTAGAAAAATAAATTCTAACGGGAAGCTCTTTTCTAACGGGGTAAACCATGATAAAAGACAGATTTTTTGACCGTAAAAATTATATCCAGATATTAGAAAAGCGCGTTAGCAGCCTAAAGGAAGGCTATCGGCAGAATATCGCGATAATCGGCGAAGAGAATGTCGGAAAAACCAGTATTCTTACTAAATTTTTAGCTAACTTTTGTGACCCGCGGATTATTACGGTGTTTCTGGAAGTGCGCCCTGAACCCTTAGATGGTTTCGTTAAGAGATTTATCGGCGCGCTGCTTTATAATTTCCTCTTAAATAGCGCTCTGCCTTTAAAAGAAGACCTGGACTACCTTATTCTTAAGTCCGCCAGGTATATACCCAACACTACGCAAAAAATAAATTTTATACTTAATCAGCTTTCGCGCAAGAAAAAGACAAATCTGATTACCGAGCTTTTTAGCCTCCCTGAAATAATTAATCAGGAGACGGGTAAATTTACGGTTCTCTTCCTGGATGAATTTCATAATCTTGAAAATATTGGGGTTAAGAACTTATACCGGGAGTGGAGTAAACTGCTTATTCTGCAGAAAAATACACTTTATTGCATTACAAGCTCGATGATCTTTAAAGCCAGGATTATTCTCTCTAAACAGCTTTCCCTGTTATTCGGTAATTTTGAGGTCATTACTATCGAGCCTTTTGATACGCGTACAAGCGGCCGTTATCTTGATCAATACTTAGTTAGTTTAAAACAGGATCCTTGGTTAAAAGATTTCATTATCAATTTTACCGGAGGCTATCCATTATACCTTGAGTTGATAGCGGATGCTTTATCAAAAAAAGATATTACTCTTGGCATAGCGGATGTCTTGGAAGATTTGCTGTTTAATTCCTCAGGGATTCTTAACCAGAGATTTTCTAACTATATCAAACGTTTCCTGAATACTCCGGAAAGCAATGATTATATTTCTATACTTTATTTGATTGCCAGCGGGCGCAACCGCATTAAAGATATTGCCCATATTTTACATAAGCAAAAAAAGGAACTTTTTGTAAGAATTAATTACTTGTTGGAATTAGACGCCATTATTAGAAGCGGCGATTTTCTTAAAGCAAGCGATCGTTTATTCGCTTATTGGATGTGTTTTGTTTATCATGAAAAATTACGTTCATTGTCATTTGACGCGAAAAATCAGAAAGAAAAGTTTCGTGATAATATTCGTGAGCTTATTACTGAGTTTTCCAGGCAGTCCGTCAAGCCGCTGGCTAATCGCGTATCTGAGCTGCTTACACTTTTCGAAGATGATCTTATGCAGTTGGAGCGTAAAAAAATAAGGCTTAATCATTTTCGCGAAGTAAAGCCGCTGGTATTTAATCAACGTTTCTTAAAAGACGGCTTATTGGGCCGCTCAACTGAGGCGCTTTGGATTATGGCGATTAAATCCGACGCGCTTACTGAACAGGATATCACTGAGTTTGCCAAAGAGTGTAAAAGGTATCATCATAAAACACAGCGCAAAATAATAGTGACTCTGAAAGAAGTCGATCCAAATGCCCGCTTAAGAGCGCTGGAAGAGAAAATTTGGACATGGGATTTAAACAGCTTAAACCAGATCCTGGATTTATTCTCTAAACCCCGGGTAATCGCATGAGCCTTTAAGAAACAAAGGGGACGGTTCTGTTTTTCAATCAAATCGGGCGACGGAAAAACAGAACCGTCCCCTAGATTTAAAAATAAATAAGAAAGAAGGCGCAGTGAGAATTGGAGTAATTTCGGATACGCATATTCCTGATAAGTGTGAGCATATTCCTGAAGTAGTTTTGAATGCTTTTAAGCGGGTAGATTTGATTGTTCATGCCGGAGACATAGTGAATTTAGAGGCAATTGATGAATTGAAGTCAGTTTGTCCAAAGATAGTTGCCGTAGCAGGAAACATGGATTCTCAGGCAGTAATAAAGAAGTTTCCGGTAAAGGAGGTTTTTGAAATATCAGGTTTTAAGCTTGGCCTTATGCACGGCCGCGGGGCGCCGATAAATCTCATGGAACTGCTTAAAGACGCTTTTAAAACGGATGATCCCGATATTATTATTTTTGGGCATTCGCATAAAGCTATGAATAAGTTCGTGGATGGGGTATTGTTTTTTAATCCCGGCAGCGCCACTGATTGTCTGTCAGGAGACGCTTCTTACGGGATAATTGAAATAGATGGGGCTATTAACGCTAAAATAATTAAAATTTAACCCAGCCCTTCCAAAGGTTGAAGCTGGGAATGAAAGGAATGGCTGGGTGGATAGGCTTTGGGCTCCATGGAGAATTAATTACGTAAGTATTAAAAAAAAACCGCGAGGCTGTATTTTTTGCCACGCGAAAAAAAGCAATCTTAATGATTACGTAATTTTTAAGACAGAGAGATCAATTTGTTTACTTAATATCTATCCTTATAACAACGGCCACATTTTAATTTCGCCTCTTAGGCATATTGCCGATATTTCCCAGCTTAAAGAAGATGAGATACTCGATATATTCAGATCTTTGAATCGGGCAAAGGTTTTATTGAAGAAGGTTTTGAAGCCCCAAGGTTATAATATAGGTTTAAATCTCGGGCGGGCCGGCGGCGCGGGAATCACGGGACACCTGCATTTACATATCGTGCCGCGTTGGTTTGGGGATACAAATTTTATGCCCTCGATTTCCGGCAGCAAGGTAATTTCACAGTCGATAGATGAGCTGTCCAAGCTCCTAAAGAATGCCAGCAGATAAAATTAGAGAGTTAGAAGACAAAATCCTCGCCCCTTACGCCAGCAAGAGTTGTAATTCACGCGGACGCGCGCATAAAGAGGCGGAACATTCTTATCGTTCATGCTATCAACGCGACAGGGATCGTATTATCCACTCTGCCGCATTTAGAAGGCTTGAATATAAAACCCAGGTTTTTGTCAATCATGAAGGTGATTATTACCGTACCCGGCTGACGCATAGCATTGAGGTCTCTCAGATTGCCCGAACTATTGCTTGCGCGTTAAGCTTGAATATGGATTTGACAGAGGCGATTGCGCTATCCCATGATTTAGGGCATACTCCATTTGGCCATTCAGGAGAAGAGGTGCTTAATGAATTAATGGCCAAAGCCGGGGGATTTAATCACAATCTCCAGGGGCTAAGGGTGGTCGATTATTTGGAAGAGCGATATCCGGATTTTCCGGGTTTGAATTTAAGCTGGGAGGTCCGAGAAGGAATAGTCAAACATTCTTCAGTTTTTGATATCGCGGTTAAGATTAAGGAATTTTTCCCCAAAAGAATGCCTTCACTGGAAACCCAGCTGGTTGATACCGCGGATGAGGTAGCTTATGATAATCATGACTTGGATGACGGTTTGACTTCAGGACTAATCAAGGAAAGCGACCTGGAAGGCCTCCGGATATGGAAAGAAATAAATCGCCAAATCAACCGGAAATATGCTAAAATTAACTCCAATTGCCGTAAATACCTGATTATTCGCGGCTTGATTGATTTACAAGTTACCGATTTAATCCGGCATACTCAATCAGAGATCTCGCGGCTTAAGATTAAAAAATATACTGATCCATATAAGATCGGTTTTAAGATAGTAGATTTTAGTAAAGAGATTAAGGAGTTAAGAAAACCACTGCGGCAGTTCCTCATGCAGAAGCTTTACAAACATTACCGGGTTATGCGCATGAGCATTAAAGCCAAGCGTTTTATCAGGGAATTATTTTGCGAATACCTTAATCGTCCCGAGCAAATGCCTTCCGATGTGCAGCTTAGGATTCCTAAGGAAGGAGTAAGACGGGTAGTCTGTGATTATATCGCCGGTATGACTGACAGGTATGCTTTAGATGAATACAAAAAACTATTCAACCCCTACGAAAAAGTATAGGTTTTTAATTTCGGCGGTGCACAGCATTTATCGCCTGCTCAACTCTACTTATGGTGTTAATGAGCTGGTCTGCCGCATGTCCAGGCTATTTTGCCAGTTTTTTAATACCCAATATTGCCAGATTATTCTATTAGATTCTAATAAGGAATATTCTATTGTTAAATGCACAATTATTGATAATAAGAAATGCGTGGTTTTCAAGAAGACAAAGATCAGCGGTAAGATAGAGGAAAAGATTCTTAGGCGCGCGTCTGTAGTTAGAAAGGGCAATCTCTTAGGTATTCCGCTTATCTGCGAAGATATGATGGGGCTTATTATCATAAAACGCGTTAAAACCGGCCAGCCGTTTGACATCTTCGATCAGGAGATGCTTATGACTATGGCAGAGCAGGCGGTTGTCGGGATCAAAAACTTACAGCTTTACGAGGAGCAGCAGCGAATAGTTTTTGGAAGCATCAAATCCCTGGTTACGATTTTGGATACCCGGGTTTCCAGGGAATACACGCATTCGCCGCATTTTAGCAAATTAGTCTGCGCTTTAGGTTGTGAAATCCGCCTTAATGATAAGCAGCTTGAAAGCCTTAAATACGCGAGCCTCTTGCACGACGCCGGAAAAGCAGGTATACCAGCTGAGATTTTGACCAAGACCACCAAGCTTACCGCCGAAGAATATGATATCATTAAGAAACATCCGGTTAAGGGGGCGCAGATCCTCAGGCCTTTACAAGTTTTGCGCCCGGTTATCCCGATCATTATGTATCATCATGAAAAATATAACGGTACAGGTTATCCATCCCGCCTTAAAGGCTGCCAGATACCTCTGGGCGCCCGTATCATGTCGGTAGCCGATGCTTTTGAAGCAATGGTTTATGGCAGGCCGTATCGTCAGAGGATGAATATTTCCTCCGCCATCAGAGAAATTAGAAAAAAAAGCGGAACGCAATTTGATCCTAAGGTAGTTGAGGCTTTTCTGAAGGTGATAAAGAAGTTCAATAAAGGAATTTACTTGAAACAAGGTAATCCTAAGTGAAAATGGCAGAAAAACAAGATCATTCGCAGCCTGAATTTTTTACTCAAAACTTGAATAACGGGCATTATAAGCCGCGTCTTACCAGGAATTCGTTGTTTTTACGTATCCGGAGTTATGAAAAAGCTATTCTTTTGATTATGGGTTTGGTTTTGGCCGGCATTATTTCTTTTTCTATCGGCGTAGAAAATGGTAAACGGATTGTTTTGTCAGAAAATAATACCGTTGGCCCGGATAATTATACCATTCAGGTAGCTGCTTTTAAAAACAGGGGGCTTGCTTTGCGCCACGCGCAGCTTTTGACAAAAGAAGGAATGGCTCCGATGGTTTTTGCTAAAGGAAGTTATATTATTTTGTGCGTAGGCAAATTTTCTAATCAAGAGAGCGCGCAACCTTTGCTGGTCCAGCTGCAAAGAACCTACGCTGATTGCCGCATAAGGAGGTTATAAAAACATGTCGATACATCCGTCATTAACTATCTCGGAAAAAGACAAGAAAGTCCGTTCAGTATTGAAGCGCTATGAGCGTATAGGGCTGATGCGGGAAAAGAGTAAGTGGAAACAGGGGGACTCAGTTTACGGTTTACCGAAGCTTAAATCCCTAAGGATTAAGATTAAGAAAGAAAAAGTTGAGAAAGCTGAAACCGCTGCTCCTGAAGCTAAAGCACCTGCAGCTGCCGGTGCAAAAGAAGCTTCTAAGGCTGCTGCCAAAGGGCAAGAGAAGAAATAAGTTAATGTGTCAGAAGCTGTGGAATAATCTCCAAAAACAAAATGATTGCATAGCGTGTCAATAGTTTTTTTAGAGAATCAGTAAGCGAAGATAAAATAAATGGTCAAATTTAAGCCAGGGGATAGCGAAAAAGAGGCGATAAAAAATATGCATATCCACCCCCACCTAACCTCCCCCGTCGAGGGGGAGGAAAACTTATGTCGAACTCAGGTTATAATAGTATTGTACCAAGAAAAAACAGCAGCTATTAAGAAATTTTTGGAAATCTGCTAATATTTTAGACATAAGCCGGTAAGGCAATGGTTTGTCTTCTGATAGACAGAGCTATAACCAAAGCCATAAATCTCCACGATTTTCAAAGCACCATTACTATATAGACTCTGTATTTTATGGTATTATAGATAAACTACAGAATTATTCAAGAGATTTCAAGAAATTTCTTGTTTTTGTCTCAAAATATGATACATTCTAATCGGGTGTGGTAGAAAATATGGATTCTGTATATTAATTGTTATAAGAGAAAGGATAAAAATGAAAAAAAATATAATACTTTTACTCGTTTTATTGTTTCTGTACGGTTGTAATTCAAAAACAACAATGGAACCAAATCAGCAAGATCATCTAAAATCTCCTAAAAGTGCTTTAGGTGATGAAGCTGAATATGTAAGAAAAACTGCTAAGGAACCACTTGAAAATATTGGAAAGCGAAATGAGATAATAGAACAATATTTTCAAGGTATAAAATATGCTAACTCTCCTATTATTGCTATTGAAT
>Ga0105164_10002950_pt1 | contig 10403 bp, 8 predicted proteins | sample VDWuncwatermetaG_FD_89674 | JGI IMG/M metagenome (GOLD analysis project Ga0105164, IMG submission 89674) | Wastewater microbial communities from Netherlands to study Microbial Dark Matter (Phase II) - VDW unchlorinated drinking water | ecosystem: Environmental > Aquatic > Freshwater > Drinking... | reverse complement strand
TCGTCCGCGTCTTTTCCAAATCTGCGAGGAGCTCGGGACTCGACAGCGCGAGCGCCGGACCGACGAACTTCTCAGTCGAGAGCGCCCAGAGCCGCGGCCGCGTGTGCGACTCGGTTTCATCAATCAAAGCCGCTTGGGCGGCGATCAACGACTCGGTCGCTTGCGCCTGCGCCCGCGACCAGTCTCGCAAAACCGTTCTCTGTTCATCCGGCAGTGACTCGCGGATCCGTCCGATCTCTTCTGATCCACTGGAGCTTGGTCTGCCGTTGTGGACGTCGCGACAGAGTCGGATGGCGGCCCCACGCGTCTTTCGATCGCCGATCGCGGGGACCGCGCGATAGAGCAGATCCTCCAACACGAGCCGCAAGCGCTCCATCTCCCGGCGCGCGTTCAGCGCTTGGCGAATCAGGCTCGTGGTCTTGGGTGGCGCCAACGCGTGGAGCGAACGGCCCGGCACAGCGGCCACGCGCAAGAGCGCGAACGACGCCAGACGGACCCCAGGGGCCATCGGCGACGCGACGCGGTCGGCCACGACGCTCATCGCTCAGGCCACCAGCCAGGCCACGACGAGGGCCGCGACGAGGAAGTGCACCACCGACACCAGGCGATAGGTGTTGGTCACCGGCCGCATCGACAGAGGCAAGCGATGCCTGGACAACGCTGTTGTTCGCGCCAGCTCATCGTCGAGCAGCGCCTCGAGCATGTGACTGCCGTCGCTTGGGGTGAACGGATTCGTGTCCAGGTAGACGAACAGACAACTGAGGAGGAGCACATAGAGCGAAGCGCGTCCAACGAGGCCGTCGCCGCCTGTGAGCACGACCATCCAGGCAGCCGTCCCGCTCGCCAGGAAATCCACCAGCGGACCTGTCGCTGGAATCCAGAAACGCCGCCAGCGATCCGCGACCCGGTAGGCTTCGGTCGTCTCGACGTACGGTCCCGGAATCACAAAGAAGTGCAGCATGATTCCTGCAGTAGTCACGGGCGCACCGGCGGCGCGGCACGCGACCGCATGACTCAGTTCGTGAAGCGGCACGACGATGAAGACGAAGACGGCGAGGCCGATGGGATCGAACCGCGTAATCAGTCCGACTGGATTCAACCGCTGACTGCCCCCCAGCCACACGGCGGCCAGGCCGATCGCCGCCGCCGCGATCAGCAGGCCGACCAGCCAGGGAGATCGGGAGGCCGGAATCCAGCGCCACCACTGGGCCAATGCTTTGGCGAGACGATCCGGGTTGAACAGCGCGAAGCGCTTGGCGCCTGGTCGCGCCCGTTTGGCCGTGCGCTCGCTGGTGGCGAGCAGACCGCCTCGTGCGAGCTCCGCCAGAAATCGATCCAGCTTGATCGAGATGTCTCGATCCAGCGGGTGCTGTTGCTGAAGAAAAGCCACGACCTCATCCACGTCAGCGCCGCGCATCAAGAGCGGCAGCAGCTTCTCACCGCCTTCGCCGATGCGGGTGGCTGAGGATCCGTCAGGTGAGACGAGCACGGTTTGACCGCGCGCGCGGCGCACTCGCGCGACGCCCTCGCGTAGCTGAACGGGCGGATGGTTCGCGGTGTCGCACGGCTCTTTGCAGTGGGCGGGATCGGGCATCTCAGCTCTCAGCCGGATAGCCCGCGGTGAGCACCACCAGCGGACAATCGCGATACCTATCGATGTTTGCCAGCGGGCGAAAGCTGGCTTCTATCAAGCCTGCCGAGGCGCAGGCACCGAGGCCATGCGCGGTCGCCACCAGCAAGCTCCGGCTCACCACGGCTCCCGCTTGGAGCAGGAGCTCTCGATAGCCTCTCGATCCACGCTCGGCCAGTGCGGAGCCGAAATCGCCGGTGATGAAGATCATCGCCGGCGCACACGAGAGGCTTTTCTGCACCAAGCATCGCTCCATGTCGTCCCGGCTGAAGCCGCCAAGACGCAGCACCAGGTCGTCGGGCCGCTCGACGTCGATCTGATACACCCCTGCGCCGAGCGCACCGCTCGGAACCCGGAGCGCAAGCCAAGGGCGCACGTGGACGCTGGCCCCGTCCGAGTCGATTCGCTTTCGACAGATGTCGACGGCGAGCGTGGTGAACCGCTGCAGAATTGCGGGAGTGATCGGTTGCATTGTGTAAGCGCGAACCGATCGCCGGGTGAGCAGCACGGATCCAAAGGTGGACAGCGTGGGCGTGGCTTCTCCGCGCGCGGCCGTGACAGATCGATTCTCCTGCCGGTCTGATCTCATCCGACGTTGTGACGGTGGCGGCCCTGCGGCGTCGATCACGCCGTCCAACACCTGCGGACCGAGGGCGGTGAAGGTCTCCTGCGCGCGTGGGTCTTCGCCGCCGAGCCCGATCGCGAAGGTCGGCACGTACCGGTTTCCAGCGGTCGGCAGGCTGATCGCTTCGGCGATCGCCTTGTCGTGAACGTTCGAGTACTCCCGGACCTGAAGGCCCAAGGCTGCGGCCACGTCGTGCAGGTAGCCGAGGGCCACGCCCGCATCCAGGTTGACGAGCCGGTACGAGAAGTTCTGATATTTGCTTCGGAGCTTCCCCAAGGCTCCCGTGCCCACGATCGTGCAGGGTGGAAGCGCTGTGGCGATCCCCAGCGCCGCTTGCAGTACCGGGAGCGACGAGTCCCTAAGACGTTCGAGCACGTGGCGCGGCGAGTGGTACCGGTAGAGTCCTTCTGGCAAGCCACGGACCCGGTGAGCGATGACAAAGAGCTCGGGCGAACCGAGCCCGCCCGCTGTGGGCGCGATCCTTCGCAGCGCGCCATCCTCGATCTTCTGGTAACCGGCGGCATACCACAGGAGGGTGGCAAGGTCCTCGAGATCGATCTCACGACGTTGGGATTCAACCTCTGACCAAGGCAGCGGGCCGTCGAGAAGCCGCGCGGTCGGCAACGCGACCACTGGCGCGCCGTAGTACGGTTCGTCGACCTCGAGCGTCAACGCGATGTTCGATGCGTCGTAGTGATGCTGATGCTCGCGAGGGCTGCGCAGCTCGTGCGGCGGCATGGACAGCGACGAGTGGAACAGCCAGGACAGAAAGGCGGGCGTTTTGGGATCGAGCGGTGGTCCGCCCAAACCGCACCGCGAGCACCCCGGCATGCCGACGACGTAACGATGTTGCGGAACGATGCCGTGCCGCGTGCGCTCGTAGAGCTCGAAGCCGTTGTGCAGATGCGGATGTCCCACACGGCTCAACACGAGAAACGCCTCAAGCGCCGCCATGCCGAGCCAGAAGCTCACCAGGTCCGGGTCGGCGTCTCCGTGCGGAAGATCGTGGATCTCGCGCATGCAGCGGTAGCAACAGACCTGACCGGGCATCAGCAGCGGACCGATTTGGACCACATCCTGTGCGGCCCGCACATGGAGCGCCCACACACCTTGTTGCCGCGCCTGTTCGAGCGACGACGTCAGGTCGTCGGCTTCCCGAGTCGCGACGGCTACCAGCAGTGAACATCCCCGCAGGTCCCCTTCGGCATCTCTCACGTGCCCGAGGCGCCCGATGCCCGATCCGGCCAATTGCCGCTGCATCAGATCGGCCGCTTCATCGGAACCGCCCACAAAGACCGTGGACGCCTGCAGCCGATCGAGCGCCTCGCGCCGATTGCGGTTGGCTCGCGTGACGTCCACGAATCGACCCAGGAAGCTGTCCACGTCCTGCAGGTCTGCCGCCGCAGGAGGAGGACATCCATCCTCGAGGAGTCCTCGGCTATAGAGCAGCGCCACGGCATTGCGAATGGTTCCCGAAGCCAGCCCTGGAAAGCGCGAGACGATCTCCTCGACCGTCGATCCTCCAGTGAGGTGGAGGATGAGTCGAGGCAGCAGGTCGCGGGCGGATCTTCCTCGAAGAAGTTGGGTCTGCTTCGTGCCGACAAACAAGAGCCCGTCCTCGTCGAAGGGCAGGACGAGCACCTCGGGCGGGATGCGCGGGCGCTCGGGCAGCGCCAAGTCGGCATCGGCCGAAAAGTGACGTGCCATCGACTCGGCGTGCACCAGCAAGCCCTGCGGCTTCACTGAAGAAGCTCCTGCACGGCCGGAACCAGCTGCCGCACAAAGCGACCACCGGGGCCTTCCTTGATCTGACGGCGGCACCGCGGACAGTGGTGAACGCCGACGACACCGGTCTCGATCATGCCGCCGGTGAACAGATCGACGCGACGGAGTCGTCCGGCGGCCGTGCGAGGCGCTCGCGCATCGCTCAGCAGTCCAGAGGCCGCGATCCACGCGATGGCGGGCACAAAGCCTTCCGGTCCGAGGTCTCGATTGTTGGCGTACGCGCGACCGACACCGAGCTCGCGCGTCGGTGCGCCGTGATGCGTGAGAGATCGCCGTCGAAAGCAGCCGTAGCAGGGTCCGTGTCGGGGAATCGTTAGAGGGCCACACACCAGTTTGTCTTCCGTCAGATGGGCGGACGACCACGGCACGCCGGCCCGCCAGCACGCGGCGTCCAGGAGGTCGCACTCCTCGTCGTACGGCCGCCACAAGGCGACGGCCACAAACGTCGCGCCACTCAGGAACTCGGCACGCCGATCGTGGACGATGTCGGTGAGCCGCCGCACGGTCGCGTCGACTTGCGGCCTGATGATCTGGGCGACGGCGGCGCCGAACCGTCCTTCAGTCAGAATCAGCATAGGGGTCACGCGAATGGCTGGGGGGCAGGATTGATATCGCCTTCAACACGCGTCCCGAAACCTGCCTGTTCCGGATAGGTGTACAACCGAGGGTGCCCGAGGAACCGCGCTCGGTAGATCGTGCTCATCGGAAGGAGTCCGGGCACCACGACCCGAACCACCCAGAGGCCCGCGTCTCGGACTTCGTCCGTTGTGAGGTCCACCGCAATCGCGTCGGTGCCGATCGCTTTCAAGCGATCGATGAGAAAGCGCAGGCGCCACCGCTCGTCTTGTGGAGCGTCGATTTCGACCGCGGCCAGCGGTCGTCGTGCCGTGCCCCGCAGGAGAAAGTCGAACGCGGCGCGCTGTTCGGCGCGGCCCATGTACACGGCGCCTTCGTACAGGCTCTGGAAGTCGGCAACGTCTCGATGAATTTCTCGCGGGACCTGAAACACGGCCCGTGCCGGCGCGGCCTCCCGAATCGTCTTCGCGCACGCGGCGGCGGCGCTGAAGTCGGTGGCGCAATTGACGTACTGCGCGAGCTTCGGATGTCCCTCAACGATCTGCACGGAGTAGATGGTCGGGACGGCGAGGTCGGTCGTGGCGTCGAAGAAATACTGACGGACCAGGCTCTGTGCCAGACGGCCGTAATTGGTCGCCAGCTCACGTGGGAACGGAGGCTCGACCTCGATTCGCGGGAGAGGGAGGCGAGCCAGCCACGTCAAGGTGATCGCGTCGCGCTCGATCACCTCGCAGATGGCGGAGACCAGGGCGGTGACGAGCGACGTATGAGCCGCGACACCGGTGGAGATCGGCTGCCAGAAGTTTTCGCCCCACCTGGGATTGATGTACAAGTGCGTCATGACCGCCGGTACGTATCGCTCGCACCGATCGATCAGCGAGTAGCCCAACACCCAGCGGATCGGCACGGTCGGGTCCGGCTTTCTCAAGGGGCAGGCCGGATCGGCGTATTCGCGGTCCGAGCACCGAGGCACGGTTCGCAGATCGAGCGCCGCAGAGCCGAACTCGTCGGCGCTGGCCACCACGAAGTCGTCGTGGTCGTAGACCACGCAACAGTAGCGCTCGGCCCCTTCAACCACGGCCCGGATCCACGCCTGCTCGGGATCGGGATCGGCGCCGGCGCCGCCGAGGAACTCGTCGCGAGCGTCGGTGCCGTAGATCGTCGAGATGTGCGGGAACGTCATCGTCAGATTGTCGAGCCCCGTCACGCCAATCTCGAACGCGGGCGCCGTGTGCTCCTGCGTGAGAACGCTCACCTTTTCCATGAGGCCGCCGATGGGCCGCAGGAGTCCGGCGAACGGAAAACGGTCGCGCAGGCTCAATTCATCCACGTCGAGGACGGGGCTCACGCGGCTTTGTCCCCTTCGGCTCGCTGCTCGAGCAGCGCCGCCAGATAGGCCTCCTCGAGCGAGATGAGGCCCAGTCGGTTGTTCATCAGATGGGTAAAGTTGAAGGCCAGGATGTCGGTGGTCACCTGTCCGAGGTCCTCGATCTGCGCGTAGGCGGTGGAGGCGCGCTGAAGCTGCTCCCGCCACTGGTCTGTCAATCGCCTCGCGCCCGCTGGAAGGTCTGCGAGCGAGACAAATGGAATCTGTTGCTCACGCAACCGGGTCCCTTTTTCAAAGAAACGCATTCGCCAATCCTCGGCCGCCATCGTCTCGCCTCCCAGCCAGTAGAAGCTGTAGTCGCGCCAAAAGCGTTCGGCGCCCTCGGAGGGAGCAAAGGCGTCGTGCACGACGTTCATCAAACACGGGGCAATCGTCTTCCGGGAGTACTGTCCCTTGGCCTCGTCGCCGAGGATCGCGAGCGCGATGCGGCTGGAGGCTTCGAAGATCTCCTCCGCGATCGGCATGCCGCGCGCCCCTCCAAACTTCTCCAACTCGGGCTCGTACGAGTCGGCCACGATGCCCACGGCCGCATCCGCGGAAGGGCGGCGTTCGGCGTCGAAGCCCGCCGGAAACACCATTGGCCGGTAATCCGCCGGCGGAAGACGCGTCATTTCCGTGAGCCCTTTCTCGCAAAGCGCGTAAATCGGTGCCGTGAGCCGCGCGGCGTTCCCGGCGGGGACCTTGAAGCGCAGGCGGAGGTGGACGCCCTTGTCGTCGATATAGCGGAGAAAGAACCAACGCTCGAAGCGCTCGAGAGCCAGAATCTTTGGGATGGTCTCGAGGATCAACCCGTCGAACTTGTCGATCGCTTGTCCGAGATACAACTTCACATAGATCCACTCCGCGAGGCCGAGCGGATCCGCAGCGCCAGTCATTGTTCCCCCATATCGAATCGAAACCGCCAGGTCGCGATCGTGATGGCGACGGCGGTCCACCCCACCAGCGCGAGCACATCGACCCAGACCGGCGAGAGGCCCCCGACGCCGGCAACGATTTGTCGGAGCAGATCCGAGAGGTAGCTCAATGGCACGGCGCGCACGAGCGGAGTCAAGAAGGGCACGCGGCTCAGGTCGAACAGGACTTGACCGAAAAACAGCATCGCAAAGTTCACCAGCATGACGATGGCGAGGCCCGATTCCATGCTCGGTACCAATCCCGCCAGGGCGTACCCCATCGCAATCAGCATCACCGCGCCGAGCGCGGTCGCCAGCGAGAGCGCCATCCAGCTGCCGGCGATGTGCACGTGGAAGAGCAGCCCGCCGAGGCCCATGAGGAGCGCCAGTTGGAGCGCGGCGATGGTGAATCGCACGAGGAGGTGGGAGATCATCAGGCCGACGTGGGACACCGGTGTCGTCGACAGGTGCCGCAACGTCCCGCGATCGCGAGCCCTGATGAGCGGCGTGGCCGTCGCGAACAGTCCGAGCTGCAGCAGGGCCATTGCGATCAGGCCCGGAAAAATGAATGCGAAGGCGCTCATCGTTTTGATCGCCGGCTTCTCCACCGTGTAGTCGATCGGAAAGGCCATGCCGCTCTCTTCATGGGCCAGCCGGCCACGCGCCGAATCCACCGCCATCCTCGCGAAGGTGGCAAATCGGTCGTCCACCACCAGGCGCACGGTTGGGGTGGTGTTGGGGGCTTGTGCCACGGGGATGACCAGAAGCGCCGCCAACTTGCCGTCCCGCAGCCGCTCGTTTCCTTCCGCGAGCGTCACGCGTTCCGTGGTGATCGACTCGGAGGCCGCCAGCAGCTCGGTGAGTCGATCCACTCTACGGCTCGCGTTCGACGTGACGATTCCGAATTGGAAGGCCGGGGGACGCCGGACCGCTTCAGTGACACCGAAGAGCAGGAGGAACAGCAGGGGAAACAAAAAGCTGAAGAACGCGGCGACCGGGTCCCTGTAGAACTCGCGGATGTTCATCTCGCAGAGGACGGGCAACACGCGGAATACGCGAGCCATTAGTCTCGTATCCTTCGTCCGGTCAGGTGCAGGAAGACGTCCTCGAGGGTCATGCGCTCGACTCGAAGGTCCTCGACGGTGCACCAGCCCTCCAGACGCGCCTTCATGACGACTTCCATCGCAGGTTCTAGCGCCTCGGTGCGCAGCGTCACCGAGTCGCGGGTCGGGCTGAGCGCCTGCCGTTCAACCGACGCAACGCACCCTCGGAAATCGGCGTCGGGTTCGGTCGTGAACCGTATGACGTGGCCCGGGCAGTACTGATCGATGAGCTCGGAAGGCGTACCCATCGCCAGTATGTGTCCGTGGTCGAGGATTGCCACCCGGCTGCAGAGGTGCTGCGCTTCCTCCATTTGATGGGTGGTGAGCACAACCGTGCGGTCTTTCCGCTTCTGCGGATCGAGGAGCATGTCCCACAGCGCCCGGCGGCCCTGCGGATCGAGCTCCGAGGTAGGCTCGTCGAGAAACAGGATCCGGGGATTGCCGACGAGCGCCAGCGCCACCGTCAATCGCTGAAGCTGCCCGCCGGAGAGGTGGTGAATCAGCGTATGCCGTTTTTCTTCGAGCCCGAACGACCGAATGAGTTCGTCGCGGTGTTGCGAACGGGGATAGATGACCGCGTACAGCCTCACGGTCTCCTCCACCGTCAGCAACGGCGGAAGTGCCATTTTCTGCATCGCGATTCCGACCCGGTCTCGGATCGAGTCGAGATGTTTCGGGACGTCGACATCCAACACGACGGCCGTGCCGCTCTCCGCCAGCCGAAGGCCTTCAAGAATTTCTATCAGGGTTGTCTTGCCAGCCCCGTTAGGGCCGAGGACGCCGAAGATCTCACCGACGCGAACTTCGAAGGTTACGCCGGTGAGCGCCTCGACATCCCCGTACGCCTTCCGCAGTTTCTCGACGCGGATCGCCACGGCCGGCTGTGCCCCGACAAGATCGGGGCCAGCCGCAAGAGGAATCGCCACACGAACCGTGGGATAAGCCATCGCGTTAACTACCCACAACTAATGATCGACCCAACGCAGAAGATGCAGGCGATGCAACCGCCCGCACAGCTGAAGCTCGACGCTGAAGAGGCACAGTCGGACCAGTTGGACAGGTCCATCCGCTGAAGCTGTTCCGGGAGTTCCTCGGCGAAGAGATCGAGCGACTCGCTCTGACTGCTTTCGAGATCAAACGGATGCATGAGTGAGTGGTTCATCGAGCTTGTCATAAAGCCTCCTCTGACTTGTGCGCGGGCGCTGTTTAGGACCCCGCACTGCGGATGACGCGCGACCTCGCGAATACCCTTCGCCCCGTCTCGTCGACCGCGTTCGCCGGCGACGCCCGGCGTATGCGGCACTAGTTTTGCGCCGCAGTTTCGATTTCCTCGATTTCGTCCCTAATCCTCACATCGTCGCTCCACGTGACATCGACCGGAGTGGCCGCGTCGTGAATGGGATAGCGAAGATAGGCCTGCAGCGTGTGATAACTGATACCGAGCACACGACAAGCCTTTCGCTTGTTTCCGCCGCATCGATCGGCGATGAGACGCGCGTATCGGCTGCCCCACGCGCGCAGGGTTTCGTTGCGCTCCAGGGATGGCACCAGTGCCGCGGCATAGTCGCCGCGAACCGTGGCCGGAAGATCGTCCAGCGCGATCTCATCCGACTCGGCGAGCGTGACCGCCCGCTCCATCAGTCGTTCGAGCTCGCGGACGTTCCCCGGCCAATCGTACGTGACGAGCGCGTCGGCCGCCGCCGTCGACAGCAGGAGCGGCCTGGTGACTCGGTGACGCTCGAGGAAGTACCGCGAGAGCTCCAAGACATCCGGTCGACGTTCACGCAGCGAAGGCACCCGCACATCGACTCCGCTGAGGCGGTAATACAGATCAGGCCGGAACAACTGGCGCTCCATGAGATCGGACAAGCTGCGATTGGTCGCTGCGATGATCCGAATGTCCACTCGATGCGCACCATGCCCCCCGACTCGCTCGACGGCGAGGTCCTGGATGGTGCGCAGCAATTTCGCTTGGGCGGACATCGACAGATCCGAGACCTCGTCGAGAAAAAGCGTGCCTCCGTCAGCATGCTCGAACTTTCCGCGACGACCGCGAACACCGGTGGCCGTCCGCTCCTCGATGCCGAAGAGCTCGGCTTCGAGCAGGGTTTCGACGAGCGCGGCGCAGTTGATGGCGACGAACGGGCCGTCGCGGCGCCGGCTCAACTCGTGGATCTGGTGCGCGACCAGTTCTTTTCCGACGCCGCTTTCGCCCTCGATCAGCACCGTAAAGTCGGTTCCGGCCACTCGTTCGATCGTGGCCCGCAAGGCCTGCATGGCGGGCGTCGAGCCGATGATCGGCGCCGCACCGTCGCGCGGCAGTTGCGTGCCGTTGAGCAACCCTGCGCGCACCAGCTGCACCCGGCACCGTTCGATCTCCAGAACGAGCGCGCCGATGTGCGTG
>Ga0105164_10002948_pt1 | contig 10404 bp, 8 predicted proteins | sample VDWuncwatermetaG_FD_89674 | JGI IMG/M metagenome (GOLD analysis project Ga0105164, IMG submission 89674) | Wastewater microbial communities from Netherlands to study Microbial Dark Matter (Phase II) - VDW unchlorinated drinking water | ecosystem: Environmental > Aquatic > Freshwater > Drinking... | reverse complement strand
CACAAACAGTGTCTTGCCCACGTTCATACCGCACTCCAGGTTTGTCAAACCCGGAATGATCGCAAATGCTCAATCTGAAATTTAAGGAAGCACTGATTTAATCCCACATGGCCGCGACATCGGCTTTGCGGGATGGAATGCACGGAGCAAGGTGACGCTAAGGGTCGTTCCCTTGGCTAGCCTTGCGACAATGCAGGCCGCCCGTAAAGCCATGTCCCGTATGGGTTGCGATCAAATTGTACGCTCGCTGTGTTGCACCCCTCGCTAGGGAGAATGACCCCTAGCCTTCGGGATGCGCCTTGCGATCATCACAATTTGGTCTGCAACGCGGCTCATGGAGGATTAAATCAGTGCTTCCTTAAATCGTGGACACCCATGAATTTCTTGAAATCCTTATCAATGTTGATGTTGCCGTCTGAATGTCTCAATTTAACCGGACACCAGTGACTTGAAATACATTCGATTAAATCAGCGTTTCCCCTAAATAAAACGCGCTCCGTGTCCTAGCGCACAGAGAAGACCGTAAAGAGGGGGGATGATCAATCCTGCAGTTAATAGATACGGGTCAATAGATGTAGGCCAATAAATTTTTTCTGTGTAGTTTTGTTTTAATCTTTTGCAACTTTTTGCAACTTTATAATAAATTAAGGAGTATGGTCATGAAAAATTCATTTTTACGTGTAACAACTGTAGTTTTTGCTATATGGCTCGGTCTTGCTGCCGGGTCGGCGAATGCCGTTATGAGCCTGAGCGGTTGGGTGGGTTCTAATGTCACTGGGTACAATACAACATTTTCTAATAATGCTGTGATTAATAATGTTGGAGCTACTTTTAGTGATATTTTCAGCTTCTCAGTTCCCGCTGATTCGTCCGGTAATGGAGCCGCAAACGCGATTAGCCTAAGTGGAACTGATAACGTATTGTTTGATTCATTCGAGTTGTGGGAGGGTGGCACTATGCTTAGCTCCGGCGAGGCAAATGGCACAACTTCACTTCTGAGCTTTGTGAATGGGGCAGTTCCCGGTAACTATGAGCTGGTAGTAGGAGGGCATAAAATCAACAATAACATTTCTGGTTCTTATGCTGGAAATGTCACTGTTTATGCTGGAAATACCCCTATCAGTGCAGTTCCTGAACCAGAAATCTACGCCATGATGTTAGCTGGGCTGGGTTTGTTGGCTTTTTCGGCTCGTCGCAGGAATAACAATGTCTAAAAAGTGAAAAATGTCATTCTTTGCCTGTCTAGTCGATTGGCAAAAATGGCATTCTCAGACATAAAATTAAAATTTATCAATACTTGCTGGGCATGCTAGGTTTTATGGCTCGTCGTAAGCAGGCTGGCAACAAGTAATTTAGTTGAACTGATGTCCTTTGGCCCCCGCTCTTGTGGCGGGATTTTTTCTTATCAATTCTCTTTCTTGTCAATTCTCCATGCAGTCTGAGTTGCGTGGAGCGACCAAGGGATTATGAGCAAGCCGACAAGCTGATTTTATATTGAAGGACTTGTTCAATACTTGGCACGTTCAAACTTTGGAAAATTATGACCGTTAATGACATTCCTGTAGTGGCTCTTTTTAAACGCTTGCTGGATCCTTCTATAATTTGGGGTTTGCTGTTTTTAATCGCGTGGGCATATAAAGAATCCTTTACTGGTTACTACATGGTGCTGATGATCGTTACATTTTTTATTTCTTCATATGTTTTCGAGCAGACCCATATATACCGCACATGGCGCAACGGTAAGCTGCTGGCCTACATTCGTGATACGCTCGTCGGTTGGGGTATTGTTGTTGCCATCCTGCTTTTTATAGGTTTCGCCACTAAACTCTCTTTCCAGTATTCTGATAAGGTCATTCTGACCTGGTTCATCATCACCCCACTCGCACTCATTGCAAGCCATCTTGTTGTGCGCAATATTGTTAATAGTTTGCGCAAGGGCGGTGAAACGCGATCTGGGGTGATTGTTGGAGCCAACGATACAGGTCTGAAACTTGCTGAACGCATACTCGAGTACCCCTACCTGCTCATAGAGGTGTGCGGCTACTTCGATGATCGGGATGTGCCTCGGAGTCATGCAGGTAAAATGCCGTTGTTGGGCGGGGTTTCAGATGTCGCCAGCTATGTTCGCGAGCATGGTATCGAGTTGATCTTTATTAGCCTGCCGATGGCGCAACAGCCGCGCATCCGCAAACTGCTGGACAATCTGCATGATACTACCGCCTCTATCTACTTTTTGCCCGATGTTTATATCTTTGATTTGATGCAGGCTCGCTTTGACAATGTGGGTGGTGTGCCTGTGGTCGCGATATGTGAAACGCCTTTCTATGGTGTCGATAGCGTGGTTAAACAGGCTAGCGACTTTGTGCTTGCTTTCCTCATCCTGATTTTGTTGTTGCCTCTCATGCTGTGCATTGCATTGGCTGTCAAACTTACCTCGCCAGGCTCGGTTATTTTCAAGCAGCGACGCTATGGTTTGAATGGCGAGGAGATTATTGTTTATAAATTTCGCTCCATGACGGTCAGTGAGGATGCTTCAAAGATTGAACAGGCTCAAAAAGACGATCCGCGAATCACCAGAATCGGTGCTTTTTTGCGCCGTACATCGCTGGATGAGTTGCCGCAATTTGTTAACGTATTACAGGGGCGAATGAGTATCGTCGGCCCGCGTCCCCACGCGGTTGCGCACAATGAACTCTATCGCAAGCTTATCCGCGGCTACATGTTGCGCCATAAAGTAAAGCCTGGGATTTCCGGTTGGGCTCAGGTAAACGGGTTGCGTGGCGAGACTCAATCCCTAGAAAAAATGCAGGCGCGTATTGAGCACGACCTGCACTACTTGCAAAATTGGTCAATATGGCTGGATCTGTGGATAATCATGCGTACGGTGTGGGTAGTATTGCGCCGGGATAATGCCTACTAAGCAAAAGAAAAAACAGTGCGATAAGGAGTAAATTAATATTATTTTGTTGTGGTGATAGGGTTAGAGATTGCTCTCACATAAATTCTAAATTTTATTGTTGCAAGGAGAGCATCTTGATTTGTGTTGATGAAATATCGTATATGAAAGAAAAAATATGAAAGTAAAAAATTCTGTGACAAACATGCGTATGTTGCGCGGCGTTTTGATGCTGAGTACTGCCATTGTTCTTTCTGCTTGCGGCAGTAAGGAAAAGAGTCCTAGTCAAGTATTAGTACAGGTGAACGGTAAGGAGATCACCGTACTTCAGGTCAACGAGGAGCTCCAGAATACCGCTGTCCGGCCAGCACAGCAGGAGGAAATGACCCAGCAATTGTTGAAGTTACTGATAGATCGCCAATTGATTCTCGAGGAGGCCGAGCGTAACAAAATCGATCGCACTCCGGAAGTGATGCGAGCCATTGAACGTTCCAAAGAGCAAGTTATCGTGCAGGCCTACTTGCAGAGCATAGCATCTAAAGTCGCCAAGCCCCTCAAGGCTGAGATTGACGAATATTATCAGAAGCACCCGGAGTTTTTTGCCCACCGCAAGGAATTTGACTTGCGGCAATTGTTGATTGCCAACAAGAGTTATAGCGAGGGGCTCAAGACATTCATAGATTCTGCCAAGACATTGGATGAAATTGCAGGATGGATGGATAAGCGTGGTGTAGTCTACGTTCGAAGACAGGTCACACGTAGTACATCAGACCTGCCGAAACAGGCGGTGGCGCAATTAGAGATACTGCCGCTGGGACAGCTTTTCCTTGTTGATGAAGGGGATAACAAAGTCTTGAATGTTCTCGCTGCCATTAGGAGTAGTCCAATTTTGGCCACCAATGCCGCGCCGCAGATTGAGCAATTTCTGACCAACAAAACAACCAAGGAGATGGTGGAAGAAGAAATAAAGCTCTTGCGCTCGTTAGCTAAGATTGAATATCTCAATGCATCAGCACCTGTTGCCACACAGACTGTAGTCACCACACCGGACAAGGCGATTGAAACTAAGTAAAAGCTGATTCGCAAGCGTAGAGCGGAAGATTAAGAGCATGCTCTGTTGCGTTAACCTGCTTACAGTACGCAAGCAAATATTTTGATTACAGGAATTACCTGTTTTGAAGATGAAAATGCAGTAAGAACAAACGGCAAAGCTACCATTAAGCAGATGGCCTGGCGAAGATTAACAAAAAATATCTACTTGCCATGTGCCCCACGAAATAAAAATTATCGAGATTAAAAATTAACGGCGTTTCTACAGAAATTACTAGATCTTTCAAATGAGCAATTTAGCTGCCACATCATCTTTAACAAGACTTCCGAGCCTTAAAGCAGCCATGCCGGAATGGTTGCCTATTTTGTTGGGTCTACTGGTAATGTACGTGCCCACTTTCTACGACCTTTTCAATGGCCTGTGGTCAACAGAAGAGCATGCTCATGGCCCAATTATTTTTGCTCTTGGATTATGGCTGATATACAGACAATGGCCAATCATGATGGAAAAAAGTGCAGGCAAGCCTTCGGCTTTTATAGGGTGGCTAATTTTTGCTATAGCACTCGTGCTCTACATTATTGGCCGGGCACTGCATGTTCCTCTATTTGAAGTGAGCTCTTTTATCTGGATACTGGCTGCAATCCTGTTAATTAAACGTGGTGGCAGTGCGCTCAGAGTTATATGGTTTCCGCTATTTTTTATGCTGTTTATGATCCCCTTGCCTGGCACATTAGTCATCATGCTGACCATGCCGATGAAAATGGCTGTTTCCTACGTCACAGAACATATTTTATATTGGGCAAACTATCCTATTGCGCGTAATGGCGTTGTTTTACAGATTGGACAATATCAACTTCTTGTTGCAGATGCCTGTGCTGGACTGCAAACGCTTTTGACTCTTGAGGCGTTGGGGTTGTTTTATTTGAATGTTGTTCGTCACGCCTCGTTTGTCAGAAACATAGTGCTAGCCATTCTCATCATACCTATTTCATTTACAGCCAACGTAATAAGAGTCATCGTTCTCACGCTGATCATTTACTACTTTGGTGACGAAGCTGGGCAAGGATTTTTGCATGGGTTTGCCGGCATGGTTTTATTTTTAAGCGCACTGATATTGATTCTGGCCGTAGATACACTTCTACGATTGACTATTACAGCGTTTTCAACAAATACAAATCGACCAGCGATATGAAAAAATCATTTATTGTTAGCCTCATTCTAAGTTTGCTCATGGCTTCATCCGCCGCCTTAACGATAGTTATGACGCCATCTGCCGAAGTGGCTGACCAGCAAAACAAGATTAACTTGGAAACCATAATTCCAAGTAAATTTAATGACTGGAAGATAGATTTGTCCGTTACTCCCCCTCTGGTTAATCCGGATGTAACGGGAACAGTCAACAAAATATACTCCCAGACGCTTTCCCGAACATACATCAACAATCAGGGTGAGCGCGTCATGCTCTCAATTGCTTATGGAAGAGACCAGAGAACAGATTTGCAAATTCACCGCCCCGAAGTTTGTTATCGGACAGCTGGTTTTAATATAGGCGAATTGACCAAAACCTTTGTCGATACGTCTATCGGGCGGATACCAGTAATGCGACTGGTCGCAAAACAGGGTGTGCGCAATGAACCTATAACTTACTGGATCAGGATGGGTGATTCTCTTACGCGGGGATGGTTCGAACAGAAGGCGGCAACGCTTAAATACGGGATGGCCGGCAAGGTGCCGGATGGCCTGTTATTTCGCGTTTCTACCATTTCTAATGACGAACAGGATTCCTACGAGATTCAACAGGCATTCCTGACTACCCTGTTACAAGCGGTGCGAAGCGAGGATCGACATTGGCTGATAGGCAGGCTGACTTCTATATGAAAGCCTGGACAACATCTCAAAATTTGACCTCTGGAACTTTATTATGTCACCTCAATTTTCTGAACAAGCTGCACGCCCGTGATGGTGTCCGTTTAAATCTTGAACCTGAATTAATATGAAAATAGCTATCGCTGGAACCGGTTATGTCGGCCTCTCTAACGCAATTCTGCTGGCTCAGCATAATGAAGTTGTGGCGATTGACATCGTCCCCGAGAAGGTAGCGATGTTGAATAACAAACGATCGCCTGTCGCAGATATCGAAATTGAAGACTATCTGACCAACAAACCCCTCAACTTCAAGGTCACGCTCGATAAACGCGAAGCTTATATGGGTGCGGCTTACATCATCATTGCTACGCCAACTGACTATGATCCAGAAACCAACTATTTCAACACACGCTCAATTGAGTCTGTGATTCAGGATGTGTTGAGCATCAATCCGCAAGCTGTGATGATTATCAAATCCACCGTCCCAGTGGGATATACAGCGAAAGTTCGTGTGCAGTTCAATTGCGACAATCTTATCTTCTCGCCGGAATTCCTGCGCGAAGGCCGCGCGCTTCACGACAATCTATATCCCTCGCGCATCGTTATTGGCGAACGCTCCCAGCGTGCCGAAATTTTTGCTAATTTGCTCAAGCAAGGTGCGGTGAAGCAAAACATTGCCACCTTGTACACAGACTCCACCGAGGCCGAAGCAATCAAACTATTTGCCAATACATATCTCGCCATGCGCGTGGCCTATTTCAACGAACTGGACACCTACGCCTCTACCCACGGACTGAATGCCAAGCAGATTATTCAAGGTGTCTGCCTTGATCCGCGCATTGGTGATCACTACAACAACCCGTCGTTTGGTTATGGCGGTTATTGCCTGCCTAAAGACACTAAACAACTATTGGCTAATTATAATAATGTTCCACAAAATCTCATCAATTCAATCGTTGCGTCCAATACCACGCGCAAAGATTTTATTGCGGCCAGCATTCTCAAGCGCAACCCCAAGATCGTTGGTATTTACCGCCTCATTATGAAAAGTGGCTCAGATAACTTCCGTGCCTCCAGTGTTCAAGGCATTATGAAACGCATAAAAGCCAAAGGTGTCGAAGTTATTGTGTATGAGCCCGCGCTCAAAGAGACGGAATTCTTTCACTCCAGAGTAGTTAATGATCTTGCACAATTTAAGCAAGAGGCCAATGTGATTGTCGCGAACCGTATCACCGAGGACATCCGCGATGTGATAGATAAAATTTATAGTCGTGATTTATTCGGGGTTGATTGATGTGCTGCATGGAAACGGAATATAAAGCCCGCCAAATCTGCGGCAGTAGTCGATTCATGATAGGTTTTCACGCTTTTAGCATTGGATACTGGTTTTTAGAATAATTTATTTTCATCACCTAAGGGAATGCCCAAAAATGGATAGGATATTATTTTTTGTGATTTGCATGTTGTGTATATGTATAAGGTCGGAGGCGGCCGTTGCGGCTGTTGCGGCGAACAAGCCAGGCATCTATCAGCTACGCCAAGGGGATACGGTAGTGGTATCTGTCTGGCGTCAGGATGCCTTGCAGAGGCAGGTGGTTGTTCTACCCGACGGCAGTATCACGCTCCCTTTGGCTGGGCGAATTGAGGTGGTAGGCCTCAGCACGCCGGAAGTTGAGCTGCGTATTGCCGAAAAATTGAAAGAATTCTTTCCTGACCCTGTCGTTACAGTGGTGATTGCCGCGATCGATGGAAATCGTGCTTACGTTTTGGGGAAAGTCCGCACTCCTGGATCATTGATTATTAGTGGCCCTATAACTGTGCTGCAGGCTATCAGCCTCGTGGGAGGATTTGATAAATTTGCTGATGAGGGCAACATTAAAGTAATCCGTGCCAATCCAGCCAGTCCAAATGGTCAGGAAATCTTGTCTGTGAATTACAGTAGCATCATTTTAGGCAAGAACATGTCGACCAATATCCAGCTCAGAGCGGGCGACATCATTATTGTGCCGTGAATACCAGGGTCTCCATCATACTGATCGCCATAGTGTTCTTTTCAGACTCAAGCTGGGCCGACTCTTGGCAACAATCTGGTTCGGCTAAAGTTTCGAAGGAGTACGATTCCAACCCCACTTTGAACCCTGTAAATCAGATTGGTATATGGCGATCCGGATTCAATCCAAGCTACATGCTGACAAGAACGGGGGATGAAAATATATTGAATGCAGGAGTTGCACTTCAGGTAGTGCGCACCTCAATCAAAACACTGAGCCGAGATCGTAATGACCCCAGCGGATTTATTGATGGACTATGGCAGAGCGATGCGGGTGAATTCGGGCTATCCGCCAAATATAGTAAAGTTTCCACACGTCTTGTTGCGCAGGATAATGCGGGCTCGTTTTTTGTTGATGGCACCAGTTCTTCCCACACATTATCGGGTAGTTGGAGCAAGACACTGAGTGAACGTAACACGCTCTCGGTGGATGGTGCATATCAAGGGGTGTCCTACAAGGGTGGCTCTTTGGTTAATTTTGCTAGTCAATCCGCAGGATCAAAATTTACTCATGCATGGAATGATCGAAGCACGTCTTTTTTAAGCACGTCGTATGTTAAATATGTGCCAGCAGATGGCACTGAGCCGCGATTTTTTGCCAATGCATCACTTGGCTGGAATTGGGAATTTGCGGATATTTTGGAGGGCACCGTGCAAATGGGAAAATATAAAATTAACGCTGCTGTATTAGGCACGCAAGGTGTGGTGGAAGTGAAATATACTGGCCAACGAACCGGACTTGTGTTGAATGCAAATCGCCAGATTACCCCCAGCGGCCTGGGCGGTTTTGTCACTATTGATCAAGCAAATGGAAGCTGGAGCTATGCCTTGAACGAACTTAGCGATACTGGCATTGATCTAGCTTGGAGTACAAATCGCTCCTTCGCAGACAGTACCAATCGCATAGCGCGCGCTTGGCTACTGTTTCACCTTAATTCCCACTTTGTAACGCGGGCGTACTACCAGCATAGAACCAGCGAACAAGGCAGATTTGGTACAGCCACCTCGACTATGCTGGGCATTTCTCTGGCATTTACCCATACCGAGTTCTAAACTACACAAAAAAACGTAAAGCAAATATATGGCTACTGAATATCAATTAACCCTCCTTGATTACCTGTCGATTATGCGCCGTCGCGCGCCCTACTTAGTCGGCATTGCAGGTATAGTATTCGTGTTATCAGTGATTGTTTCTTTTGTCATTCCACCGACTTATCTCGCTACCGGAACTATCATGGTGGAATCGCAGCAGGTGCCTGACAATATCGTGCAATCTGCGAACAAAAGTCAAATTGATGAGCGGATCAGCATCATCAAACAGCGGGTGATGACGCGTGACAGTTTATTGCGCATTGCCAACAAGTACAGCCTGTTCAAGGATAGCTCAAGCACCATGACCAGCTCCGAATTAATTGAAGCGATGCGAAATCGGGTAAATATTGAACTACTCAGTTCCGATGCTCTGTCTAGCAACAGCCGTGTTCAATCCACAATTGCCTTCACCCTGTCTTTCGAAGACAAACAGCGGGAGGTGGCTTATCAGGTCGCCAATGATCTCACTACCCTGTTTCTGGACTGGAACGTCAAATTGCGAACCGAGGGTGCGACTGAAACCACCATTTTTCTTACGGAGGAAGCGAACAAGCTAAGGTTGGAAGTTGAGCGTATAGAGCAGCAGATAGCTAAGTACAAGCAGCAAAATAGCAATAATCTGCCAGAGCAGTTAACTCTGAGAATGACCATGTTGGCTCGTGCTGAAGGTGATTTGCGCGAGGTAGTGCGAGATCTCCAGGCCACTAAAAATGAGCTGAATTCACTGGGGGTCGAGCTATCCGCTGCCAAGTCAGGTATGGGAGATGATTTGCCACAAACGTTACCAGCACTCAAGGCTGAATATGCAAAATTGTCTGCCACCTATAATGAGTCCCATCCCGACATGAAAGCACTCAAGCGCAAAATAGATGCACTGGAGAAGGAGCCCAAAACTTCTGAAGCAGCAAATGTCCCAGAGAATGCACCGACACTGGAGATATTCAAGATAGAGGCTCAAATAGCATCAGCTATAAGCAGGCAGGCATCGCTGGTCAATCAGAAAAAAGCACTAGAAAGCAAAATTTCAGAAAACGAACTTGCAATGGTGTTGACACCCAAGGCGGCACAAGGTCTGGATGTCCTCATTCGTGATCGTGATAGTGTGCAAAAAAAATATGAAGAGCTCCGCAGCAAACAAATAACTGCGCAAATTTCTGAAAGCTTGGAAAATGAAAACAAGTCGGAGCGCTTCATCTTGTTGGAACCCCCCATCATGCCGGAAAAAGCTTTTAAACCTAATCGAGTTAAAATTGTTGCCCTGGGGTTTTTCCTTGCTATTGCATCGTCGGTAGGAATGCTTCTAATGATGGCATCCTTCGATTCCAAGATACGCGGGGTTGATGCATTGGAGCATGTGCTGGGTCAACGTCCGCTGGTCGTTATTCCTTATTTGATCATCCAGGAAGAATGGAGCCGTAAAAAACGCCTGCTTAAACTGGGAATCATCCT
>Ga0105164_10002946_pt1 | contig 10409 bp, 6 predicted proteins | sample VDWuncwatermetaG_FD_89674 | JGI IMG/M metagenome (GOLD analysis project Ga0105164, IMG submission 89674) | Wastewater microbial communities from Netherlands to study Microbial Dark Matter (Phase II) - VDW unchlorinated drinking water | ecosystem: Environmental > Aquatic > Freshwater > Drinking... | reverse complement strand
TGCATAAACCGCTCGCGGAACTGTTCAATCAATTGCGTGTCGCGGACAACGAGCGATACCCCGCGTTCTTTACGCACCAAGGCCACACGTACCTCGTGAAGATCTTCAAGAAAGAAGCATAGCTATGAAGGCCTCGTTCTCTGTCGGCAGCAGACAGATAGGAGAGGGATTTCCGTGTTTCATTATTGTCGAGATCTCGGGGAATCATCACCAAAAATACGAAGAGGCAGAACGGCTCGTGCGCGCGGCCAAAGACGCCGGTGCCGACGCGGTGAAACTCCAGACGTACACGGCCGATACCATAACCCTGAAATCCGACAAAGAATATTTTTTTATCAAGGGGAAAGATCAGCCCGAGACGTGGAAACGGCGGACGCTGTACGAACTCTACGAGGAAGCGCACACGCCGTGGGAATGGCAGCCGAAACTCAAAGCAATTGCAGATGAACTCGGGCTCGTATTCTTCTCGAGCCCGTTCGATGACAGCGCGGTCGATTTTTTGGAAGCAATGGGGGTTGCCCTGCACAAAGTCGCATCGTATGAACTAGTGCACATTCCGCTCCTGCGGCATATCGCGCGCACCAAAAAACCCGTCATCATGTCAACAGGCTTCGCTTCGCGGGAAGAGATCGCGCTTGCCCTGCAGACTCTGCGCGAGGGAAGGTCTGGGGATATCGCGCTTTTACATTGTGTGACCGCATATTCCGAAAAACCGCGCATGGCGGAAATGAACCTTGCGACGATCAAAGACATGAAAGAGAGTTTCGGCGTTGTAGCGGGATTTTCAGACAACAATGCCGGCATGCTTGCGCCCATCATCGCCGCGACCGCCGCCGGCGCTTCGATAATCGAGAAGCATTTGACGCTCGATCGCCGAGCAGGCGGGCCTGATGCGCGCTTCTCGCTCGAACCGCAGGAATTCAAGGACATGATCACTCGGATTCGCCGGGGCGAGAGAGAAGGAACGGCGCAGGCAATTGCGGAGATCGGCGGCGTTCAAGATATTTCCACTGCCATTGGTTCCGTACATTACGGCCCCGCATCAGAGCGCGAAGCCGAGAACATATTTTTCCGTCCATCCGTATGGGTAAACAAGAGAATGAGGAAAGGCGACGTATTCACGCTTGATACGGTACGCGTTGCGCGGCCCAACGGCGGCCTGCCTCCCAAAGATCTCGATTCGATAGTAGGCCGACGAGCTGCGGCTGACATCGATGCAGCGACGCCCCTGACGGAAGCACTCGTTTCAAAAAGCCGGTAGTTCCGAAAGCCGCACGATACGCCGCTCTCGATGCGAGGTGCGGCCCGCGTCGAGGTCGCGTATCGTATCGAGATTGCACGAAGGCTCGATCTTGCGGATCTTCATACCGTTCCAGCCGCTTTATCCTAGCAAAGCAACGGGCATTGGCAACGCTGGCGCGCCGCGCCACAGCTTGCTAGACTTCCGCCACATATATGAAGAAAAAGGTTCAAAAACAGGAGCGCTGGGCCGCGGTCTCCGGCGGGTTCGATCCTCTGCACATCGGACACGTGCGGATGTTCAAGGCCGCTCGCGCGCTCGGCGACAAATTGGTCGTCATCATCAACAACGACAACTGGCTGCGGAGCAAGAAAGGATTCGTCTTCACGCCGCAGAGGGAGCGCGCTGAGCTCATCCGCGCGCTGCCCTTCGTGGATCGCGTCGTCATCACCGATCACAAGAAAAACGATCCGGACCGCTCTGTCTGCCGCGCGCTCGAGAAATTGAAGCCCGCCGTTTTCGCCAACGGCGGCGACCGGTTCAAGAAGAACATTCCCGAGGTCGCCCTGTGCAAAAAGCTCGGCATTACAATGGCGTTCAATGTCGGGCAGGGCGGCAAGGTGCAGTCGTCCTCGTGGATGATCCGCGACGTAAGCAGGAATTTTTTGCGTAGTGTGCGGCCGTGGGGAGAATTTTACGGGTGGGACGAAGGCAAACAGTGGAAATTAAAAACGCTCTACATACGGCCCGGCAAACGCTTGAGTTTGCAGTACCACCGGCACCGCGCGGAGCTCTGGATCCTCGTCAGGGGCGACGCGACCGCGACGATAGAGGCCAACGGCCGGACGCATCGAGCGAAACTCATCGCCGGGCAACTCTTCGCCGTACCGGCGCACGCGCTCCATCGGTTGGAATCGAAAAGAGGCGCAGCCATCGTCGAGATCGCGCTGGGCGATTTCGACGAAGCCGATATCGTCCGCGTCAAAGACGACCACGGGAGAGCATGAGTAGCCGGCGGCGTTTTTGTGCCAGCGCCGCTCTCCTTCCAGCCGCCGGCACATTGGACGTCGGACGTCCAATTTAATGGGCGACGCGCGCCTGTCTGCGGGCGGAGGCTCTGTCGAAGCCACCGCCGGAGCGCTGTCCGGCGGCTTGCGTGGGCCGTGCGTTCTGCTAGCATTGTTCCCATACCAACATGAAGTTCCTCGAACAGACCCTGCGCTGGATCGTCATCTGCGGCGTATTCGCCCTTCCCCTCGTCGCGCTCATCCTCGCCAATAATCTTTTCTTCCCGTACATCACCGGCAAGAATTTCACGTTCCGCATCATCGTCGAGATCATGACCGGCGCGTGGCTCGCGCTCGCCTTGATCGTGCCGCAGTATCGTCCGCGCCGCTCGTGGGTCCTCGGCGCGTTCGCCGTGTTCGTCGTCATCATGGCGATCGCGGACGCGCAGGGCGTATATCCGTTCAAAAGTTTCTGGAGCAACTACGAGCGCATGGACGGATGGATAACGATCGCGCACACGCTTCTCTTCCTCGTCGTTGCGGTCTCGGTGCTGAACACCGAAAATCTCTGGCGGCGCTTGTTCCGGTGGTCCTTGATCGTATCGGCCTTTTTGAGCGTGCTGGGATTCCTGCAGGTCGCGGGCATCCTGACGCTCGGCTCGGGCGGCACGGGGCTCGGAGGCCCCATTGATGCGACCTTCGGCAATCCGATCTATTTCGCCGCCTACATGCTCTTCAACATCTTCATCGCGGCGCTTTTGTGGTACCAGATGTGGCAGGTGCGCAATGCGGGGAATCGTCTTGCTCCTTCGATCCTTTACGGAGCGGTGATCGCTCTCGACACGATGACCCTGCTCTTTTCGGGGACCCGCGGCGCGACGCTCGGGCTCATCATCGGCGGCTATCTAGCATTTTTGCTCTACGTATTTACACCCGGGGGCGGCAAATTCAGGAATTATGCAGTCGGTGCGCTGGCCGTGCTCGCGATCTTCGCCGGCGGATTGTATCTGGGACGCAACACGGCGTTCATACAGCACGTAGGCTTCCTCAATCGTCTCGCGTCTCTCACTACGGCGCTCAACGACGACACGGTGCACGCCCGCCTGCTCAACATGGGCATCGCCTGGCAGGGGGTGAAAGAGCGTCCGCTCCTCGGCTGGGGGCAGGAGAACTACGCGATCGTCTTCGACAAGTACTACGACCCGCGCATGTACGGGCAGGAGCAGTGGTTCGACCGCGTGCACAACATCATATTCGATTGGTGGATCGCCGGCGGCACGCTCGGGCTCCTCGCGTACCTCTCGATATTCGCGGCGGCGCTCTGGGCGCTGTGGAGGAGCGGCGTGTTCGCGAGCGCCGAGCGGAGCATTCTTACGGGGCTTTTGGCCGGTTATTTCGTGCACAATCTCACGGTCTTCGACAACGTGACGAGCTACATCCTCTTTGCGATGGTTCTCGGGTACATCGCGCACCGGCAGGCCGCGGCGCGCGGCGCGCGGCCGCTCTTTGAAAAAGAATTTCTGCCGCGCGGGGCGCTTTCGATCGCCGCGGCGGGCGCCGTCCTTGCCGTATGGGGTGTCGCGTGGAGCGTGAACGCGAGCGCGCTTGCCGAGAACGAAACGCTCTTAAACGCCCTGCGCCAACAGCAAAGCGGCCCTTCCCAGAATCTCGCGCTCTTCAAGCAGGCGATTTCCTACGGCACGTACGGCACGCAGGAAGCGCGCGAACAGCTCTCGCAGGCCGCTTCGCAGATCGCCGGATCGAGCGTCTCCAACGACCTCAAATTGCAATTCCTGCAGACCGCCGTCACGGAACTCGACCTGCAGGCCAAGCAGTCGCCCTTGGACGCGCGCTTCCCGCTCTTCGCCGCAGTGGTGATGGATTCGTACGGCGACTATGCGGACGCGGCGGCGGAGCTCTCGCGCGCCCATGAGCTCTCGCCGAGGAAGCAATCCATTCTCTTCGAGATGGCGCAGAACGCCGAACTGCGCGGCGACGTGGAGACATCCGTGCAGTACTTCAAAACTGCCTTCGAGCTCGACACCGATGATGTGGACGCGCGCATCTACTACGCGTCCGCGCTCATTCGTGCGGGCCGCGATGCCGAAGCGGACGCCGTATTGGCGCCCATTATTCCCAGCGGACAGGCGGCCGACACGCACATCGCCGCCGCCTATGCGGTGCGCAAAGAGTACGGCAAACTCATCCCGATCTGGAAGGCGCGCATCGCGGCCGATCCATCGGACATTCAGGCCTACTTCACCCTCGCCGCCGCTTATTTCGCCGCCGGCGACAAAGAGCGCGCGATCGCGATCCTGCAAAAGGTGGGAGAGCTCGCTCCCGCCGTGAAAGCCCAGGCGGACACGTACATCCAGCAGATCAAGAGCGGTTCGCTCACCTCGGTGCAGTAGCGGTCCTTGCCGGTGCTCCATCGGCCGTGTACAATTGCGCCGTGAGTGCCACTAAGCTGTGGCTCTCGAAGAAAGTCGCGCAAGCACCCCGCAGACGCGGGGTGTTGCGTTGACGCCGGCGGTCGTGTGGTACGCTGAAAGGGGAGGGCGCAGAGCGGAGGGCGGCGGCACTCACATAAGACTTTCACTTTGGAGCTCGCACCCGTCCTCCGCTTTGCGCCTTTGGAGAAAACCATCAAGGCGACGCCTTGATGGTTTGAGCGGTCTCGGCTACATCGGGATCGTCGATTGAGATGCTTGCATAATACGCGCGCGCGTCATCGAGAATTTTATGAAGTGCGGTATGACGGTACACATCAAAAACATCGGGTGAAAGTATTGCAGAAATGACGCGTTGCTCGCCCGCAAAATCCGAAAAGCTCGAATATCGGTATTTCGTCAACCGTTTTTGGAGTCGTTCCATGTTGCGTACCGCGCCGCGTTTCCATCCTGGCTCAAACCGCACAGCGGGATTGCAGTGAATGTAATTGACGACGTGTTGAAAGTAGCGGTCTTCCCCGACGTGCCGCGAACGGAACGGCTTCGTAAAAAGATTCCCTGTGCGCTCGCTCTTCGTATTGAAATACATCGTGTACGCAGTGCCAAGCTTCTGCATGAAACGCACTATCCCGCCGTCCTTGATTTCTTTTAACAGCAAATGGAAATGGTTCGGCATGAGGCAATACGCGCCTATGGAGACGAGCGGGGTTCCTCGGGCAACGGCAATAATTTCTTCCGTCGTTTTCTGCGATAAATTGCTCCTGTGCAAGATTTTTGTCGAATTAGCTAAATAGAGAATCTGCAAGAATCGTTCCGAATCGTCCTCGCCCTCGAATACGATTCGCTTGTCGATGCCCCTGTTGTAACAGTGGAACCATTCATCGATTTGGAAGGGCACGGGCCGCGTAGCCATGCGGCAAGTATACCGCGTCGTTGAAACCATCAAGGCGACGCCTTGATGGTTTTGGATGGTTTGCGAGCGTGGAGCACTGCCCGGGATCCATCGCGTCGGCAGCCGATTTGCGGTAGGATGTCCGAAATGGCTTTTTGGAGCGGGCTTTTTGGGGAGGACAACGCGGGCGCGCTGAAGAAGGCGGGGCCGATCGTTGCGGCTGTGAATGCGCTTGAGGAGGGGATGCGCGCTCTGTCGGACGACGCGCTCAAGGCGAAAACGGCTGAATTCAAAGAGCGGCTCGCCGGAAGCGAGCCGCTCGAGGCGCTCGCACCCGAAGCGTTCGCCGCCGTGCGGCAGGCTAGCGCCCGCACGCTCGGCCAGCGGCACTTCGATGTGCAGCTGCTCGGCGGGATGATTTTGCATCAGGGCGACATCGCGGAAATGCGAACCGGCGAAGGCAAGACCTTGGTCGCCACTCTGCCGGCGTATCTCAACGCGCTCGCAGGCTCGGGCGTCCACATCGTCACCGTCAACGACTACCTCTCGCGCCGCGACGCGGTGTGGATGGGGCAGATCTATCACGCGCTCGGCATGAGCGTGGGCGTGCTCAATCACGAATCGTCGTTCCTCTACGATCCTTCGCACGTGCCGTCCGAAGAGCGGGAAAAAGAAGATGCCGCCGTCGACATCACCGGCGGCTTCAAGGTCCTGCACGATTTTCTGCGTCCGTGCTCGCGCCGCGAAGCGTACGCCGCGGACATCACCTATGGCACCAACAACGAGTTCGGCTTCGATTACCTGCGCGACAACCTCGAATACGAGCCGGGCAATCTGCGCCAGTCCCGACGCTCCGCTGGAGGTCGGGACCCCGACCTTGCGTCGGGGCGGCCTGAACAAGGAGATCACCACTTCGCCATCGTGGACGAGATAGATTCCATCCTGATAGACGAGGCGCGGACGCCCTTGATTATTTCCGCGCCGGTTGCCGACGCCGGAGCGCTCTATGCGCGTTTCGCGCAGATCGCCGATTCGCTCACGCCGGAGGAAGATTACACTGTTGATGAAAAACACAAACAGATATCGCTCACGGATGCCGGCATTGAGAAGGCGGAGAAACGCTTAGGCATCGAGAACATCTACACCGACGCCGGCATCAAGTACGTGCACCACCTCGAGACCGCCGTGCGCGCCAAAGCGCTGTACGAGCGCGACAAGGCGTACGTCGTGCGCGACGGGCAGGTCGTCATCGTGGATGAGTTTACCGGCCGCCTCCAGCCCGGGCGCAGATGGAGCGAGGGTCTGCACCAGGCGATCGAAGCGAAAGAAGGCGTCGCGATCCAGCAGGAGAGCCGCACGTTCGCCTCGATCACGTTCCAGAATTATTTCCGTCTCTATGAAAAACTGGCGGGCATGACGGGCACCGCCGCCACCTCGTCGGAGGAGTTCTACAAAGTCTACGGATTGAACACCGTCGTCGTACCGACCAACAAGGCGCCCCGCCGCGCCGACCGCGACGATCTCATTTTCCAGACGGAAGACGGCAAAATGCGCGCGATCGCGCGGAAGGTGAAAGAACTGCACACGCACGGTCAGCCGGTCTTGGTGGGCACGGCCTCCGTCGAGAAGAACGAATTATTGAGCGCGCACTTCAAGCAAGAGGGGATACCGCACGAGATCTTGAACGCCAAGAACCACGAGCGCGAAGGCGAGATCATCGCGCAGGCGGGGAAGAAGGCGGCGGTCACCATCGCGACGAACATGGCCGGCCGCGGCGTTGATATCAAACTCGGCGGCAATCCGGGGGGCGAAGCGGAATACGAAGCGGTCAAGAATCTCGGCGGGCTCTTTGTCCTGGGCACCGAGCGGCACGAGGCGCGGCGCATTGATAACCAGCTCCGGGGCCGCTCCGGCAGACAAGGCGATCCGGGCGAGACGCAATTTTTTGTCTCACTTGAAGATTCACTGATGCGGGTCTTCGCTTCCGACGTCATCAAGCGCGTCATGGGCACCTTCAAGATCCCGGAGGACGAGCCGATTTTCAACGGCATGATAACGCGCGCGCTCGAGAAAGCACAGACGCGCATCGAGGAATTGAATTTCGACGCGCGCAAGCACGTGCTCTCGTACGACGACGTCTTGAACATCCAGCGCCAGAGCATCTACGCGCGCCGCCGAGCGCTCCTCACGCACGGCGACACTGCGATCGACACGGAGCTCGCGCGTCTTGCGGAGGGCGATGAAGCATTCGCCGCCGTGATCAATGCAAAAAAGCCGGAGTTGGGCGGATCATTCTATCCACTCGCGCGGCGGTTCCTCCTGCAGACCGTCGATTCGCTGTGGGTGGAGCACCTCGAAGCGATGGAATACCTGCGATCGAGCGTCAACCTGCGCGCGTACGGCCAGCGCGATCCTCTGGTCGAATATAAAAAGGAAGGCCTCAAGCTTTTTCAGGGAATGGAGGAGACATACGCCCTGCACGTTGTCCAGACGCTCCCCGGCGCCCTCTCCGGCGACCGCTCGGCGCCGCAGGAAAACGCGGCTGTCCGCACGGCCGCGCACGCGATCACCGCGGCGAGCGCGCCGGGCGGAAAAAAAGAGTACGGCAGGAATGACCGCGTGGTCATCACCAACGGCGTCGAGGAGCGGGAAATGAAATACAAGAAGGCGGAACCTCTGCTTGCGAGCGGGCAGTGGCGCATCGTCCCCTAAATTGGACGTCCGACGTCCAATTTATTCGATCACGTCGCTCTCCGAGGCTCTCATTCCGGAGGTTATGATGCTCACGATCTCGCGTTCATACGATCTGCGCGGCGAGAGATCTCCTTTCAGGAGATGCGTGTTGATGACGGACGGAAAATTCGGTACGCCCAGATAATCGAGGTGACTGCTCCAGCGATACTTCTCCAGCGCTTTCAGCGCGTCTTTGGGCCGGGCAACTTTGCCTTGCCGCCACTGCGGGTGGGAGAGATCGAGGGGATTCAAGTGTATGTAGAAGGGAATGTAGATCCCGTGCGCGCCGCGCGCGACGACGAAGCGTCGATACTTGCCCTGCCAGAGCGCGCCGACCCGCTCGTACCGTTCGTTGAAATATTTTGAATATCCGCCGTTCACTTTTTTGATGAAGAGCGGTATGCCGTTTTCCGCCACGGGAGAGAGCAGCATGTGGTAGTGGTTGGGCATGAGCGCGTAGGCGTGTATGTCGACAAGCCGGTCGCGCTTGCGATCATTGTGCCGCTTCTGCTGAGGATAGTTGGGCACCGAAGCGGTATCGTTGAAAGCGAACAGATCGTGGATAAAGCGCAGGCGGTCGCTATCGTCCAAGAATACTTTGCGCTTGTCCACGCCGCGGTTCAGCACGTGCAGAACGTCCATCAGCGCAGTGTAGCACCAAATTAGACGTCCGACGTCCAATTTTGGGAACGGGTATGTGGAACAAAAAGTTAGACGTCGGACGTCCAATTTAGGGGTGCATGACATTAGAGTGACTTATATCCCGAGCTGATAGAGGCGCATGACCTCCGAGGCCGAGAGCGCTCTGTTATATATGCGGACATCGTCGAGGACGCCGGGGAAATAGGCGCCGAGAGACACCCCGCCATTATCTACGCCTATCCGAAAGGAATACGTTGCTGCGGAATTAGGGGCGCTCGAGCCGGTCGCAACCTGCACGCCGTTGGTGTACACGGTCCAATTTCCGCTTCCGTCCACCGTAACCACTCCGTGATACCACTTCCCGATGGTCGCCGGAGTCGGGTCGTAGGCGATGCTGGCAACGCTTGGCGAGGTCACGCCAAACTGCGTCGTGAGGGACTTCCCGCCTATGAGCCATCCGTTGCCAGTTCCTGATGCGTCTTTAGACGCCATCGTCGTGTAGTTGGCCGAAGGGGCAGACGTCCACTTATACCAAAGCGCAACGGAGAAGTTATTTTGGAACGCGCCGCCGTTTAGAGTGCCTGCGTTTACGTACTGACTACTCGCGCTGTTGAACTTGAGCGCCTGCCCCAAGACGCCAGGCACCGTGGTGGTGGAGGTAAAGTTGACGAGATTGCCGTTGTTGCCTTGCCCGCTCGTGTCTTTTACCGTCGGCCCCATATTCGCGCCATCGAAGGTCCACCAGCCGACGAGGCCGTTGGTGTTATTTTTATTAACCGAAGAAATGCTCGTTGTGTTGACATACGACGTGGCGCCGAGCTGGTAGAGGCGCGAAACCTCGGTCGCGGAGAGCGCTCTGCTGTACATCCGCAGATCGTCCATGGTGAATCCGCCGTAGGTCGAGGAGGCGACGCCGAGCGAGACACTGCTCGCGTTGATGGCAGTGCCCGTCGTGATGACGACGTGGTGCCACTTGGTGTCGTTCACCGCGGAGGAGACCGCGCCGTCCACGTAGATGGTGGGCGAGGTTATGTTGCGCGCCGTCATGGTGCCCGCAACGTCGGCGACGTTGGTGCCCGCGGCATCCAAGTCCATGATGTTGCCCGAAGTGGTGGTGGACATCTTGAGCCAGAAGGCCACCGACTTCACCGAGGAGGAGACGTTGCCGACGGTGGTGCTTGCGGTGACGCCGTCGAACTTGATGGCCTGCCCGATGCGGCCGGGGGTGGTGACAAATGCGGTTGAGGGCGTATAAGCAATGACAATCAAACCCGCCTTACCACTGTTACCACTCTGCCCTGAACCACCACCCGCGCCACCATACAAACCACCAACTCCGCCTGCGAGTCCACCTCCACCTCCACCTCCACCTGAACCGTGGGTTGAATCAAATTCTGTTCCGGGTCCCCCCATGCCGCCAGATCTACCATTCGACCCGCCGCCAC
>Ga0105164_10002945_pt1 | contig 10410 bp, 10 predicted proteins | sample VDWuncwatermetaG_FD_89674 | JGI IMG/M metagenome (GOLD analysis project Ga0105164, IMG submission 89674) | Wastewater microbial communities from Netherlands to study Microbial Dark Matter (Phase II) - VDW unchlorinated drinking water | ecosystem: Environmental > Aquatic > Freshwater > Drinking... | reverse complement strand
TCTCACCTTTGATCGCCGTCGGCTGCAGCTCAATCAGGCCGTCGTCATGGCGGCTGATAAAGAAAAACGCATTGTTTTTGGAATTCCCCGTCATGAGATGACCATCATTGGCACTACCGATACAGATTACCCAGAGGATCCGGCTGATGTATTAGCTAGTCCCGAAGACGTAAGCTACTTGTTAAAGATTGCACAAGAATATTTTCCTGGAGCAAATCTCAAGGCTGCGGACATCATTTCCACCTATGCAGGTGTTCGCCCCTTAGTCGACGATGGCGCAGAAACCGAGTCAAAGACCTCACGTGAGCACACGATCTTTCGTGATCCGCGCAATGTTACTTTCGTTGCCGGTGGGAAATACACTACCTATAGGTTGATGGCTGAACAAACGGTAAAGACCGCGCTGGAGGCCTTTTCTCTAGAGGATCAGGTTCGCTTCGCGCGTTCGGATACGAAAAAACCCCTTAACGAGCATGCTACCATCGACACTATTGAAGCCTGCTTGCGCTCCGCTAAACAAATTGCTGAACAATTTAGCCTGGGAATCGAGGTTGTGGAGATTCTTATTAACCGGCATGGAGCTGAGGCAATCTCGATGATCAGGGACGCGCGAAGTTACCCCTCTCACCTTGGCGAGAGTTCGATGGAAAGATTGTGGACGATCGAGGCGGTTCAGGCGATTCGTCAAACTATGTGTTTTGATCTAATAGACTTCTATGTTCGTCGTACGCCGCTGTTCCTGTCGCGCGCTGATCATGGACTTTCGTATGTCGCGCAGATAAGCCGGATCTTTGCTAATGAAATTGGCTGGAGTGATTTGCGTCGACAGGAAGAAGCAACCCGTCTTCAGGTCTATATTCGTAATGAACTAAGATGGAAACAGCAATTTGGAATCAACCCTTCATTCTTCTAATTGCGGCGGTAATCTTCGCGACACTCGCCAATCCATGACGTGCCAAGAAGCTCATTACGGGCGCGCCGCCTTGTTTTACAATATCAAGGTAGCCATTGCTCAGAAGATTCAAAAAGCGACCTGGCACCTTAATAGTAATGTTGCCAGCGAGAACTTCGCTAACAACCTTAATACCGATATCGGCAATCTCATCTTTGGTTTGCGAATTCAGAATTTCGACGCTTTCCGGCTGGATATAAAACACGACATCAGGTTCTTTCGCAGAGCGTGCCTCTACAACGGGCAGATCACCACGTCTGAAAAGTGCACATTCCACACTTCCGCCAATGACGACGCCGATTTCCACGCCTTCTCTCAGCGCCATTAACGCTTGGCGCGAAGCTGCTCGTGACTCAAAAAAGTTTTTCAGAGTTTGAAATGATTCCTGTGCCGTCATCTTGGAGGTCATCGTCTTACAGAGAAACGCTAGAGGCAATGGCATTTTCCCTCTTTTTTATTCTTGCTCAAGCACTCCCTGGTCCCGGCGCGGCGCGCTCCAAGGAATAGGATAACATCTTGGATTGACTATTATTTTGCGCCCGTCCTAAAGTCAGGTGAGCGAAAGTGGTCATATGCAAAGCGGCAGGCCCTTCCCCGAGGCGAACAGAATAGGGCTAAAAAGAGGGAACGATACATAATGGATTTCACGCGCAAGGTTACAGATTACTTTTCCAACGACATCGCTATCGACTTGGGCACGGCCAACACCCTGGTGTATGCAAAAGGCCGCGGCATAATTCTCGACGAACCATCGGTTGTTGCAGTTCAAAAAAACTATCGTGGTGTCCAAAATCGCGTTTTGGCCGTTGGCAAAGAAGCGAAGGAAATGTTGGGCCGTACGCCAGGTTCAATCGTAGCAATTCGTCCGATTAAGGACGGAGTTATTGCCGATTTCGAAGTCACAGGTTCGATGTTGAAATATTTTATCTCAAAATCAACAGGTCACAAAAAATCATTTATTCGCCCGCGAATCATTATCTGTGTTCCCTACGGGATTACTCAGGTTGAGAAGCGGGCGGTAAAAGAGGCGGCGGTGAGCGCCGGTGCTCGCGAGGTTTACTTAATTGAAGAGCCGATGGCTGCAGCCATCGGCGCGGGCCTTCCAATCACTGAGCCAACGGGCAACATGGTTGTGGATATGGGAGGCGGCACAACTGGTGTGGCGGTGATTTCGCTCGGTGGTATTGTTTATTGTAAGTCGATCAAAGTTGCGGGCGACAAGTTTGACGAAGCAATCATCAACTATGTTCGCCGTCAGTTTAACTTATTGATCGGTGAACAGTCTGCGGAGAAAATTAAGATTCAGATCGGCAATGCATACCCTTTTGAAGAGGAAAGGGTTATGGAGATTAAGGGTCGAGACCTTGTTGCCGGCGCTCCGAAGACGATTGAGATCACGAGCTCGCAGGTAAACGATGCCTTGATGGACCCGCTCAGCGAAGTCGTGGATGCTGTTCGTACGGCTCTCGAAAAAACGCCTCCAGAGCTTGCGAGTGATATCGTTGACAATGGAATCGTTCTCACGGGCGGCGGCGCTTTACTTGCGAACTTCGATATTCTTTTACGTGAGCGCACGGGACTACCCGTGACGATCGCCGAAGATCCTTTGACGTGTGTGGTGCTTGGTTCGGGTAAAGTTCTTGATGAGCTGGACCTTCTCAAGTCCCTTACTACGGATTGAAAAATCATCTAGTTTTCTTACTAGAGTAGCGTCAGGCCAACAAAAAGGGCTGAGAGACAGATGGCAAACGAACAGGAGATGCGAAAGATAGTGCTTTTCTTCTTTCTCACTCTCCTGGAGGAAAAAGCTGCCTTTGAAGCGGCACATAGGGCGGTCTCAACGCTCAAGACCAAGGGGCTGTTCCGAAATGGTCGCGACGAATCTGTTGCGCGAGACGCGGCCATCATAGCGATCATGAAGCGAATTTTTGAGCAGTTCAAAAAAACGGCGTCACGTAATCCGCTCGCTGGTCAAATTGGTTTAATGGTCGATATTCCCAAGGATCTTGATCTAGCGACATGGCGGTCCTTCCAAAAAATGGCTACGGAGAACGAATCTATGGCGGTGGCCTTATCTAAAATTCTCGGCTTTGCAGATGAAGCCGTGGCAATGGGATTGAATGTCTCGTTGGGGACTGTTCGCTATCGGATCGGCAAAGGAATTCGGACTCTCGGTGAGCATGTGAAGAAAACATGAGTGATAACGATGATTCGACGGGAAAATCAATTAAGATCAAATTTAGACGCAAGCTAACCCCGTTTCTTTGCAGAGAAATGCTTTTCGACTATGCAACCGGAAATCTCGATGCTACTCGCCGAGTGGCGATGGAAGAATTTCTAAGAACGGACAAAGAGTGTCAGGGAATCCACGAAGAAATTCGCAAGGGAATCGAATATGCGGAACATCTGGCTTCTTTACAGGTAAATCAAGCTGTACTCATGGAGCTAAGGGATGTTGAAAACGCGATTTCGCTAAGTCGCCGATATACCTCGTGGTACGAGTGGCCTGAAACCCTTAGATGGTCCATCACTGCCGTTATGATCTCGATGATTCTGGCTGGTGCGGTGGCGGTTGTTCCATGGAAGAATATTCCTATTCTGCGACAGTGGGTTGATTCGGCATTTAAGGTTAAACAACTTGAGGTCATTGAGGTGGCGCAGTTGCCTCGTGCGTCTGACGAAGCACAGATCGAAGCCGTCCAGGAGCAACAGGAAGGCACACTTCCTATTGATGAGGGCTCTGGCGATGAGGAAACTGAGGTCGTACTTGAGGTTTTGCCTGACACGGATCAAGCGCCTGTTACGGTTCAATTGCCACTAACTATGTTGGGCGCCCTGGCACTTGTCCCGCCCAGTCCTACGCCCAACTTGCTGCAAGCGTCTCCCGGACAGCTGAGCCCTATTCCGGACTCTTCCTTTAAAACGGTGGCGGCAGAGCCAACAGCGGCTGCCACTGAAACCAAGGCCACGTCGCGTGCGGAATCAAGAGCCAGTGGTTTTGTGAGTCGTGCCTTTATGACCTTAACCAACCTCGATGATATCGGGCCTAAAATTGTCGATCACATTGTTGACTTGGGTGGCGAAAAAGCGGGCGAGGTAGAGCTGGGATGGCAGCGTGGGACGGGTCGCTATTATCATTTCGTACTTCCAGAAGAGGGCCAAGAGAGGCTACTTGAGAAATTGCGCGCCTATGGTCCAGTCCGGTTATCGAAAGATCCACATCCTAGAGTTATGCCGGCGGGGCAAGTCCGGTTTATCCTATGGATTGAGGCGGGTAATTCGTAGTACTCGCGTATAGACACAGTCAAATTGGGTCGACCGTGAGTGAAAAAAAATTTCTAAATATTCGACCTCGGCGTTCACTGCGCACGATTGTGATGGTTTGGTTTTTACTTCTGTCCTTAGTGCCGTTAATGTTCGTTACGGGCTATTCATTAGTAAAATACGAGCAAGCCAGCGACAACGAGATTGTGCGGCGCCTCCGCAGCACCGCCCGCGAGTACTCAATGATGATGGGTGGTTTTGAGAAGTTTCTCGCCAATCGGCGAAACCGCCATCAGGTAGATCCCGTTCTGTCCTCAGCGCTTCAGAGCAATTCGCTTTCACAGCTGAGAGAACATGTTAAGGCGCTGGTTCAGTCGAGCGCGGTAGCTTTGACTTTCACCGTCTTCAACGCGCAAGGTGATGTCGTTGTTTCCTATTTTAAAGATGAACAAGGAAACGCCAAGCAAAACCTCGATCTAGAAAATGCAAATGTCGGACTAAGCGCTGTCTCAATGAGTACACTCGGCACCTTGGGACATATGCTTTCTGCTGACGCATCCGGAGCGAACGGCTTCGATTTGGTTTCAGCAGCGCGCATCGACGGCAGAAGCGGACGACGAGCGGGTTATATAGAAGAAATAATTAACGTTGGCCCGAGCTTTTTGGAAAAGTATAAAACCCAGCATCATGTGGAGCTGGTTTTATTCAATCAAAAAGGTGAGATCATCGCTGCCAGTCAGCCGGATTTTGCTCTCTATAAAAAAGACTCATTTGCCAACACAGTTCTCAGTGGTCCGGAAATTTTTTTTGATTTACCGATTCGCGATGAACCATTCAAATTTGTTGTTCAGTCCATGACATGGGGTGAAACTCCGATCATTGTTGGCTTGGGAGAATCAAAGCAACAGGCACGTGCCTTTGTTAAGAAGGTAAACTACGCCTTTTTTACAATGGTGGGGGCTATTGGAATTCTGCTAATTTTCACCTCGATCGTCGCAACGAGGGTGATTGTTCAGCCCGTTTATTCGCTCGTTGAGGCCGTTCAGTCTATGGATGTTAGAGATAAACCAACTGAGATTCAGGTAACCACAGACACCGAACTTGGCGTTCTCCAGGAGAGCTTTAACGAAATGAGTCGTCGCATGTACTCGGCGAAAACAGAGCTCGAACAAAAGGTACGTGAAGTGGAAGATGCCTATGGCGAGCTCAAAGAAACGCAGGCGCGCCTCGTTCATACAGCAAAAATGGCGAGCCTTGGTCAATTGGTGGCAGGCATAGCACATGAGCTGAATAATCCAATAGGTTTCATTTTTTCTAACATGAGTCATCTCCGAGACTATTCGAGTCGATTGGTGAAGATCATCGAGATGGCAGAGAGACAGCCAAAACAACTTGCCGCGATAAAAGAAGAGTGTGATTTCGAGTACATCGTCAACGACATGCCCCGTTTGATTTCGTCCTGCGAGGAGGGCGCCCGACGAACCCGTGATATCGTTCTGGGCCTGAGAAACTTCTCGCGCTTGGATGAGGCCAAGCTCAAGCGTGTCGACCTGAAGGAAGGAATTGAAAACACATTAAAGTTAATAGCCGGTGAACTGAAAAACAGAATTCGCGTCCACGAAGACTTTGACGAAGTGCCGGAGGTTTTGTGCTATGCGAGCCAAATGAACCAGGTTTTCATGAATATTCTGACTAATGCCGCACAAGCCATAGACGGCGAAGGTGATATTTGGATTTCACTTAAAAATATCAAGGACTTAGGCCGCGCGCAGGTTATAGTCAGAGACTCTGGAAAGGGTATGACTATGGAAATAGCGGAGAGAATTTTTGATCCTTTTTTTACGACGAAAATCGTTGGTCAGGGCACGGGCTTGGGTTTGAGTATATCCTACGGTATCATTAAGCAGCATGGTGGCGACATTCAGGTGAAATCCGAACCAGGAAAAGGAACTGAATTTGTTGTTACAATTCCAATCGACGCGGATTCCACGTTGCCAGTGCAAAAATCAGCAAAAAATCTCGCCTAAAGATTTCTCGACAAAAGACCGATAGCGGATCAATGGCTGAGTGCGCCTTGGGGCGTCTTAATTTGAGACAGGGTGGCCGATGAACGATAGCAGTCGACGGAAGGACACGCCCAAGGTGGCCGTAAAGGAAAAATTGAGAGTCTCCCGCGCACAAAGGAAGCCAGGACTCTTTGAAGCTATTTTTGCGGGCAACAGAAATCTGCTAGTTCCTCTTGGCTTGAGGAAACAACCTCTAGCGGAAACGATTCGAAATCAAGAGACGCTAACTCCCCGCCCGCCACTAGCTACGCCTAGGAAAAAATCAGTGGGCCATCAAGAACGAAAGAAAGAAGATTCATTTAAGCGCAGCTCACTGATTTATCTTCTCACCCCAGCTGTAGCCTTGTATCTCTGGTTTGGAGTCATTGGATCGACCACTAAGAAATCTGAAAAAGGTCCATCTGACCACATGGTGAATGAGAGTGAAGTAAAGAGCCTCCGGGAGAGAGTAGAGTACTACAGAAAAACGGTGGGTCGGCAAATCAATCGCGAGAGAATTGGCACCGAGTACGCAAATCAGACTTCAGCACCTCGAAAACTCTCTACTATGAGGAAAGCAAATGAACCGGATATGTTGAATGGAGTTCCCCTTGTGGTTGAAAAACATCATCGCGTGAGCTCGCGAGACCGGTCTGAACTTGCTAACCCTGATTTTTCCGACAATCGAGTTGCTTATGGTTTGCGTGAACAGGAACAGCTGAACGACTTCGATAAAAAGGCGCAGCGACAATATGTCGAGGAATTTATTTCTAATGCGGCTAAAGCTGGTTATCGGGTACGTGTCGACAAAAAAGGCAATGTGCAGGTTCTGGGCCGCGGGCCCGCAACAGGTTCGCCGGGTTCTTTGGGCTCTCAGCTTCCATCAGGCCCATCGTCGTCCGGATCGATGCATTAAGGGTGCTTAGAAGCGGCACCATCCCTCGCGAGCAAAGCTCGAAAAGCCATTTTTTGTAATGATAAGGTGGTCGATCAGCGGAATCTCCATGATCTTTGCGGCGCGAACAAGGCGGCGTGTGATCAGTATGTCCTGATCCGACGCGCTTCTGTCTCCGCTTGGATGATTGTGTGCAACGATGATGGTTGATGCGTTAGACATACACGCAAAGCGAAAAATGTCGCGAGGATGAACCAGACAAGAATCTACGGTGCCGCGAAAGATCATTCTGCTTTGCAGAAGTCCTTTGGTTGGCCCCAGGGCCAAGGTCCAGAATTCTTCGACTTCGGCGACCATTAGGTCTCTTAGCGTTAAAAAACCGGCCTCTGCCGTCGTAATTTCCATTCGCTAACTCCGTTCCGGGGCTGGAACATGCAAGGTTTGGGCGTGAGCGCACGAAGTCCTGAGTATAGATGACGAATCTGCCGTTCGGCGGCGTCCGTCAAACGTCCAACTTTGCAAATCGGTTTTGTTGCGAGTGGCCTCGGCGTGTGTTTAAGATATATGCTCTAACCCCACTTGATGAATGACCGGGAGAAACGCTTATGAAGAAGTTCGTGTTGTCTATTTTTGCAGCCAGTACGCTTGTGTTTGGAACCGCTTGCGGCCCCCAGGCCTTTGTAAAAGGTGATTACGAAGATGTTGATAAGGAAAACAATCTTAACGATCAATGGTCGGAGACCGACATGCAAAAGGTCGTTCATGATCTGGTTGGGGGCATGGTTCAGCACTCGACGATTGGCACCGCGAAAAAACCACCGATTGTCATGGTCACCAAACTGCAAAACAAGACGGATGAGCATATCGATACTCAAAGCATCATGGATATGGTGCGGGTTGAGCTTCAGCGCGGCGGCCGAGTAGCGTTTGTCGATAAAGAGGCTCGCGAGGATGTCGCTGAGGAGTATAATTATCAAAAGAGCGGCATGGTGAATGAAGAAACGCGCAAAGGGCCTGGCGGTCAGATTGGTGCGGATCTCATTGTCAATGGTCGGCTAGATTCGATTGTTCAAGAAGTCGGTAAAGATAAGTCTGTCTACTACAAGGTGACCTTGAATCTGACCAATCTGAAGACCAATCTCGTGGTGTGGTCAGACTACAAACAAATTCGCAAGAAATTCCGTAAGAGATCAATCGGGCTCTGATTGAGACTGAAACGATGCGAGGACTAAAGGCAGCAACTCTTGCGGCGGTAACTTTTTCTACGTTAACGAGCTGTGCGACTTACCAAAACAAAGTCGCGAGCGCTCGTGAATCTATGCGCCAAGGTCAAGCGACCCAGGCCGCTAAAGATCTTGAACCGCTTGCCAAAGAAGAGGGTAACGATCAGCTTATTTACCTCCTTGATTACGCCACGGTTCTGCAGCAAGCAGGTAGGTATAAAGAAAGCGCCAGTGTCTTTAGTCGCGCCGAAAAAATGGCGGACATTCAGGACTATCACAGTATTTCCAAGGTCACGACGGCGGCATTGCTTTCTGAAGAAATGATCCAGTATAAGGGCGATGATTACGAAAAAGTGCTCATCAATGCGGTCAACGCAATAAACTTTCTAGAAATGGGAGACCTTGATGGCGCTAATGTCGAGGTTCGTCGCCTTAACGGTAAACTCTATAAATTCAAATACGAAGCCAAGAAGGACTACCAACAGAACCCTTATGCGTTCTACCTCAGTGCTATGATTTATGAGGCCGGAGCAAAATGGGATGACGCCTATATTTCCTTTAAGCAGGCATATGAAGTTGCTCCGAACTATCTGCCGCTGCACGAAGATCTCGTGCGATCGGCGATACGTGCCCAACGTAATGAGGATGTCGACAAGTGGTTAAAGAAGTTTCCTGAGGTAAAGGTTAGCCCTGAGTGGCGTGACAAGTCCTATGGTGAAGCAGTCTTGGTTCTTATGCAGGGCTGGGGTCCTCGTAAACACCCGAGGCCCGAAGCGCCGCGCTTCCCGCATCTGGTTCCTGTGCACTCTGAAGTACAAGGCGCTCGGCTGGTGATCAACGGCAACACCTCTGGAGCCGTACATAGTGAGTCTATCTTTAGTGTGCAAGAGGTTGCGATCAAAACCCTGAACGATGACTACGCACGCCTCGTGGCCTCTCGAGTTGGTGGCGTTGTCGCAAAGGCCGTAGTTGCAGATCAGATTGCTCAGAAAAATAAGCTGCTGGGACAGTTGGCCTACCTGGCAATGAATGCTGTTGATCGGGCTGACTTAAGGCAATGGTCAACGCTTCCGCAAACATTTCAGTTTGCCCGCATACCTCTTAAAGCAGGAAAATATCAAATAAATGCGATGGGCATAAATTCTCAGGGCTATCCAACTGGTGAGCAAATGTCAGAGCGGGAAATCGAAATAAAGCCCGGGCGCAAAACTTTCATCTCCTGGCGCACCGTGCGATAGTGCGATAAAAAAACGAGCTGGTCGGTAGACACAGCTCGTTAATTGATAGCTAGCTGCTAGGCGCAGGAATATGAAGTTACTGATTCAAGCTTTTATTTGAATTAGGCAGACTGGGGGTTTGCTCATCAACGAACTTGCTCGCGCTGGCAAACTCGGTGCTCTCCGAGGCGGCTTTCGCGACACGATTCTCAAGAGTCTGTTTCAACTCGTCGAATGAAGTCTTGCCGCCCTCTGCGTGAATAACAGGTTCAACCTTCGCGTAGTCCTTCGGGAAAGCACCCAGTTTCGCAAGGTAGCTTGAAATGCTACCGTTGGCGTTTTGAATAATTTCGCGAAGGGTGAAAAGCGGAGCATACTGTGAAGCCTTTTTCTCAGCTTCGAAAATAATCTGGGTAAGAGTCGCCGCTGTGATGTCGTTTTTGGTCTTATTATCAATGACCATGACGTCTTCGTTTGTGCGAATCATCTTTGCGATATCATCAAGGGTGACATAACAGCTTTGCTGTGTGTCATAGAGTTTACGATTCTGATAACGCTTAATAATCTTGGTTTTTGCGCTGGTGCTTCCGACTTTGCCGATAGCAGCAGTTTCCTGAGTTTGGTTAATCAAATTGCCTCCCCATTGGATGGGGGATCTCGATCCCCCATAAAGAGCCTACCCTGAACATCGCGGGCGACAATAAGCAGAGCGCCACATGTTGTCAAGGGCCCAAAGGTTCAACGATTTAATTGTTCTATGGATCGCCCTTGGAGCTATTGGGGGCGTACTTAAGCCAAATCTGTGCTGGGCTTT
>Ga0105164_10002944_pt1 | contig 10413 bp, 13 predicted proteins | sample VDWuncwatermetaG_FD_89674 | JGI IMG/M metagenome (GOLD analysis project Ga0105164, IMG submission 89674) | Wastewater microbial communities from Netherlands to study Microbial Dark Matter (Phase II) - VDW unchlorinated drinking water | ecosystem: Environmental > Aquatic > Freshwater > Drinking... | reverse complement strand
GCGGCCCGGGAGGTCCCGATCAAGCTGGAAGGCCTCGACGATCGGGTACTCGCGGCACCACTCCTCGTAGCCGTTGAGCAGGGGTGCCGAGTTCTGGCCAAGCTCATGGTCCGACACGTACTCGTCTACGGCCGCGAGGAGCTGCTCGACGCGATGGATCCGTTCCTCGGCGGCGGCGACATGATCTCGCGCGTCACGCTCGAGAAATCCACTTGGAACGAGCTTCCCTACAAGTTCGAGGCCGGCACTCCCAATTTCGCGGACCAGGTCGCCTTCGGCCCGGCGCTCGATTACCTGACCGCCGTCGGCCTCGACAACATCAGCGAGCACGAGCACGCGCTCGCCGAGAAGGCGCGCGCGATCCTCGAGGGCGAGGGCATGACCGTGCTGGGTCCGAAGGACCCGGCGAAGCGCTCCGGCGTCGTGTCCTTCAATGTCCCGGGACTGCACCCGCACGACGTCGGTACGGCGTTCGACCTGGAAGGCGTCGCCGTCCGCGTCGGCCACCATTGCGCCCAGCCGCTCATGCACCTGCTCCAGTGCGGCGGCACGGCGCGCGCCAGCTTTTATCTCTATAACGACGAGTCCGACCTCGAGGCTTTCGCGCGCGCCCTCAAGCGCACGCTCGAGTTCTTCAAAGTCAAGCCGAAAGCGGGGGTGCTCTGATGGAAGGCGACGCGGAACTGCAGGACCTTTATCGCGAGGTGCTCCTCGATTATTTCCGGTCCACGACCCGCAAGGGCAAGGTGGATCCGGCGGACATGCGCGCGCACGGCATCAATCCCGTCTGCGGCGACGAGCTCGAGATCACGGCCGAGCTGAAGGACGGCAAGGTCAGCAAGCTCCGCTACGCGGGCCACGGCTGCGTGATCTCCCAGGCGTCGGCGGCCATGATGGCCGAGGCGATCGAGGGCACCGACATCGCCAAGGCGAAGTCCCTGATCGGCGCGTTCAAGAAGCTCATGCTCGAGAACGGCGACGTGAAGTCCCTTCCCGAGGAGCTCGAGCAGCTCGCGTCGCTCGAGGGCGTGCGTAAATTTCCCCTGCGCGTGAAGTGCGCGACGCTCGGCTGGAACACCGTCATGCAGGGCTTCGAGGCCAAGAAATGAGCAAGACCGCGACCGTCGAAAAAGCCACTTTCAAGCAGGTCGGCGAGGCGCTACAGCCCGTCCAGGACCCGGAGATCCACATCAGCATCGTTGATCTCGGGCTCGTGTACGGCGCGGAGTTCGGCGAGTCGGCCAAGGGCCCGTCGGTGAAGGTGCGAATGAGCCTCACCTCGCCCGCGTGCCCCTACGGGCCGATGCTGCTCGCGTCGGTGCACACCGCGCTGACGAAGCTTCCCGGCATCAAGGACGTCGACGTGGACCTCACCTTCGTCCCGGGCTGGGACCCGCGCACGATGGCGACCGAGGAAGCCAAGGAGCAGCTGGGCCTGTACTGAGGAACCATGAGAATCACGAGCTCGATCGAATACGCGACCCGCTTGATGGTGACCTTGGCCGCCGAGCACGGCGGCGCGCCCGTTCCCGCGGAGCGCCTGGCCGAGGCCGACAACGTCCCCGGCGACTACGTGAGCCAGATTCTCGTCAAGCTGCGCCGCGCGGGGCTCGTGACGAGCCACCGCGGCAGCTCGGGCGGCTACGGGCTCTCGCGCAAGCCGTCGGAGATCACCTTGGCCCAGGTCGTGCGGGCCGTCGACGGCGCCGTCTTCGAGGAGGTCTGCGGCCGCTACGAGACCGGCACGAAGGACTGCCGCCACCAGGGCCAGTGCTCGATCTCGCCCGTGTGGACGAAGCTCGGCGACCTCGTGACGGGCTACTTCGAGAGCGTGACCTTGGCCGCGATCCTCGAGCAGAAGGCTGCCGCGTGCGGCGCCGCGCCCGCCTGGCTCGAGAAGCTCGCGCCCGGGAAATAAACAGGAGGATGGACGCCATGACCACTTACGAACGAGTCGAGAAGGTCCTCGAGAAGATCCGGCCCTACATCCAGTCCGACGGCGGCGACATCTCCCTGGTTTCCGTCGACGAGGCCTCCGGCGTCGTCAAGGTGACGCTGTCCGGCGCCTGCGGAACGTGCCCGAGCTCGACGGCTACTTTGAAAGGCGGCGTCGAGCGCATGATGCGCGCCGAGATTCCCGAAATCAAGGAAGTCGTCGCTGTTTAAACTTCAACGGCGTTAACCACAGAGACACGGAGACACAGAGAACGGAATGAATGGTAACGGAATCTCATTGTCGTTAACCCCTCCGCCGTTCTCTGTGTCTCCGTGCCTCTGTGGTTCAATCCGTTTAACATCGGAGCCCTGACTTGCCGAAACGCGTAGAGTTGCACTGTCATTCGGTCTACTCCGACGGGACTTTGACCCCCGCGGAGCTGGTCGCGCGCGCCAAGAAGGACGGCGTCGAACTTCTGACGCTCACGGATCACGACAGCATCTCGGGAGGGCCCGATCTCTTCGCGGCCGCGAAGGCCGAAGGTCTCGACGTGCGGCTCGGCATCGAGATCAACTGCGCGGGCGAAGGAGCCGCAGACCGCGTTCACATCCTCGGTTACGGCATCGATCCCAAAGCGCCGGGCTTCGAGGAACGCCTTGCCGAATTTCGCGAGCGCCGGACGGTGCGATCGAAGATGATCGTCGAGAAGCTGCGAGCGCTCGGCATCGCCATCGAATTCGCCGACGTGAGGGCCGGCGCGTTCGAGACGCTCGGCCGGCCGCACGTCGCCGACGCGCTCCGCCGCCTCGGCGTCGTCAAGAGCCGCAAGGAGGCCTTCGACCGCTTCTTGATGAAGGGCAAGCCCGGCTACGTCGAATCCATGGGCCCGAGCCCGCGCGAGGCGATCGCGCTGATTCGCGACGCGGGCGGCGTCGCCTGCCTCGCTCATCCGCAGACGGCGGGTAAAGAACAAGAGCTCGAAGAGCTCTATCGTTTGGGCTTGCAGGGTATCGAAGTGAACTACGCGGGACACTCTCCTTCACAGGTCCGGAACTACGGCGGCTGGGCGGAGGCCAAGGGGCTCCTAGCCGTCGGCGGCTCCGATTTCCACGGCCCGGGGACGGGCCGCGTGGAGGAGCTCGGCATCGATTACTCGGACGAGGCCGCTGGCCCCGTCCTGGAGACGCTGAAATAATGCTCGTCATCGCCCACCGCGGAGCCAGCGGCCACGCGCCCGAAAACACGATGGCCGCCTTCCTGCGCGCCCTCGCCATGGGAGCGCCGGCCATCGAGCTCGACGTGCATCAGACGCTTGATCACGAGCTCGTCGTGGCGCACGACGACGACCTCAGGCGCTGCGGCCGCGACAAGCGCCGCCTCAAGAACGTCCACTGGGACGACATCTCCGGCCTCGACGTCGGCTCCTGGTTCGACAAGAGCTTCACGGGCGAGCGCCTGCCCCGCCTCGAGGAGGTCTACGACATCCTGCCGAAGACCGTCGAGCTTCACGTCGAGATCAAGCGCGGCTCCTCCGTCTACCCTGGCATCGAGGAGCGCGTCGTCGACCTGATCCATAAGCGAGGCGCGGCGGCGCGCACGCTCGTCTCGAGCTTCGACCACGACGCGCTCTACTCCGTGCGCTCCCTCGACGAGAAGATCCGCCTCGGCTACCTGCTCGGGCTGACGACCTTGAAGACCGCCTTGCGCGAGATGGCGGAGATCGACGCGGAGAGCCTCAACCTCAGCGCCCGGCAGACCACCGCGCGCATCGTCAAGGCGGCGCACGAGCGCGACCGCAAGGTCCTCGTCTACACCGTGAACACGCCCGTCGAGCGCGACCGATTGCAAAAGCTCGGCGTCGACGGCATCTTCTGCAACTATCCGGAGCTCAACCTATGGCGCTGAAGCATGCCGCTCTCGAACCGTCCGCCTCCGAGCTCGAGCTCGAAGCCGCGCGCCTCGCGGACAAGGGCCTCGCCGGCCTCGGCTACCGCGACGAGGAGCTCGAGCGCGCCGCGCGCCTGACCTGGAAGATCAACCGGCTCAAGAAGGAGCGGAAGGCGGTCATCCCCGCGCACGTCTATCAGCGTCCCGAAATCCTGCTCGGCGTGGCCGACTTCGTGGGCGACTCGTACAAGCTCGCCAAGCTCGGCGCCGCCTCCGACGCGAAGACCATCGTCTTCTGCGGCGTGCGCTTCATGGCCGAGACGGCGAAAATCCTCAGCCCGGACAAAGAGGTTCTTCTGCCCGCGCCCGAGGCCGGCTGCTCTCTTTCCGAATCCATCACCGCCGCGGACGTCCGCGCGCTCAAGAAAAAGCACCCCGGCGCGCCGGTCGCCGTGTACATCAACACGACCGTCGCCGTGAAGGCCGAATGCGACGTGGTCGTGACCTCCGCCAACGCGCCGAAGATCATGCGCAAGCTCTACGAGACGCACGAGAAGGTGATCTTCGCGCCCGACGCGATGATGGGGAAGAACCTCGCCAAGGAGCTCGGCAAGACGATCGGCAAGGACCTCATCATCTGGGAAGGCACCTGCATCGTCCACGACAACTTCGACGCCGCCTCGGTCGAGTTCTACCGGAAGATGTACCCGGGCGTGAAGATCCTCGCGCACTTCGAGTGCACGCCCGCGCTGACCTCGGTCGTCGACTACATCGGCGGCACGGGCGACATGATGAAGTGGGTGGACGACCACAAGGCCTCCTCCTACATGCTCATCACGGAATGCGGCCTCGGCGACCTCGCGCGCACGAAGTTTCCGGACAAGGTCTTCGTCCCGATGTGCCGCCTCTGCCCGCACATGAAGGCCGTGACCCTCGAGCGCGTGCTGTCGGCGCTCGTCGCTCCGACCGCGTCCCAGCGCATCGAAGTCCCGCCCGCGATCGCCGCGCGCGCGCTGCGTCCGATCGAGCGCATGTTCGAGCTGTCCGAGGACAAGTCCGCCTCGTGAGCCCCTGGGCCTCCTGGTCGGCGGAGGCGTTCGCCCGCGCGAAAGCGCAGGGCAAGCCGATCCTCGCCGTCACCGGGCCTCTGCCGCCCGAGAACCTGAAGGCCGTGGAAGCGGAGATCGCCGGCTGCTTCGTCGCGGTGGTGGCCGATCCCGAGACGCGCCCCGACGCGGCGGCCCGCCTCGGCGGCGACGCCGTGATCCTCGACAGCGACGGCGCGCGCCGCTCCGTGCTGCCGCCGGCGGCGCTCGCCGCCGATCTCGCGCGCCTCGCCCGGGAGGCCGCGTCTCCGCTCGCCCCGGGCGAGACGGGCCCCGCCTGGACCGGCGCCGTGCGCGAGACCGCGACGCCGGCGGCGCCGGGCGCCGCCGCCGTGACGGCGGTCTTCGATTCGCTGGCCGGCGTCCTCGACGGCCCTGAGCCCGCCCTCGTCGAGGCCCTGCTCCACGCGGCCGGCGAGCGCGGCGACGCCGGCGCGCGCGAGGCGCTCGCGAAGGCTCTCGAGGTCCGCTGGGCCGGCTGGGATCCCGCACGGCGCGCCTTCCTGTCCGGCGCCGGCTCCCCGCTGTCGCTGCACGCGCGCTGGGCGGCGCTGTACTGGGACGCGCACGCGCTCACGGGCGAGGCGCGCTGGCGCGAGGCCGCCGCCGCCGTCAGCGACCGCCTGCTTCGCCTCTACGATCCCGCCGCCGGCGCCTTCCGCCGCGCGCCCGCGCCGGAGTCCGCCGTCTTCCCGGCCGACGGGAACGCGCTCGCGGCCAGCGCGCTGCTGCGCGCCCACGCCTTCGGCCATCCCGGCGCCGGCGAGGTCGCGCAAAAAGCCCTTAATTTTTTGCAGACGCGACTGTACGATCCGCTTCTCGGCCTCCAGCACTCCGCGGGCGGCGACGGGGAGTCCGTCGTCGGGCTCCTCGGCGACGCCGCCGCGGCCGCGCTCGCCTTCACCGACGGCTTCCTCGCGACGGGCATGAAGGCGCACCGCGATTTCGCCGACGCGCTGCTGCGCTTCCTCTTCCAGGAGCTGTGGGAGCGGGACGGCGGCGGCTTCCTCGACCGCGTCCCGCGCGCCGGCGATCCCGCCATCCTGCGCGAGCCGCGCCTCGACCCCGCGCTCAACGCTCTCGCGCTCGAGGTCTGCCGCCGCCTCCACCATCTCAAGGGCAACCACAACTACCGCCGCTGGCTCGACTGGGGCCTGGTCGGCGCTTGGCAGGCCGGAGCCGGAAGCCCGCTCGCGCTCGCCGGCCTGGCGCGCGTGGCCGACCTCCACGCCCGGGGCCGCATGGACTTCGAGCTCGTCGGCCGCCCCGGCGAGGCGAAGGCCGACGCGCTGCTCGCCGCGGCGCACCGCCTCTACCTGCCGCGCAAGGTCATCTCCTTCGTCGATCCCGACGACCAGGACTACATCATGGCGCACAAGCTCGAGGCCGAGACCTATCCGCGATTGTTCGGCTGCGGCGGCGACCTGCGCCGCTTGGCCGACGCCTCCGAGCCCTCCGGCGTCGCCGCGGTGGCCGCCGCCGTGAGGGGAGGAGCCAAGTGAACGAAGGGAAGCATTTCGCCGAAGGCTTCTCCGACCTCAAGGACTGGCGCCTCGCGGCCGTCGCCGCCGCGAAGGCCGCGCGCACGCGCCTGGGCTCCGGCCCCTGCGATCTCGCGGTCGTGTTCGTCGCCGAGGCGTATCCCGATTTCGACCCCGCCGAGCTCTCGACCTTGCTCGCCAAGAACCTCGCGCCGCTGCGCGTCCTCGGCTGCAACGCGAGCGGCGTGATCGCCGGCCGCAAGGAAGTCGAAATGCTCCCCGCGATTTCCATACTGGCCATGCGCCTTCCAAAGGTCCGCATCCAGCCGTTCTCCTTCAGCCAGGCGGAGCTCGCGCGCCTCGACAACGGCGCCGCGCTCGTCAAGGAGCTCGACCTCTACCCCAACGAGAATCCCAAGTTCATGATCCTCGGCGACCCGATGAGCGGCGACCCTGAACGCGTGGCCGCGCTGTTCAACGAGGCCTATCCCGGCGCCCCGCTCGTCGGCGGCATGGCCAGCGGCCTGCTCCTCCACAAACCCTCGTGGATGCTGCTCGGCTCGTCCGTCGTCAAGAACGGCCTCGCGGGCGTGGCCTTGACCGGTCCCGTCGAGATCACGACCGTCGTCGCGCAGGGCTGCCGCCCGATCGGCGACCCGCTCATCGTCACGAAGGCCGAGGGCAACGTCCTCAAGGAGCTCGGCGGGCGCAACCCGCTCGAGGTCCTGCGCGAGACGCTCTCGAAGTGCTCGCCCGAGGACCAGCGGCTCGCGCGCAGCTCGCTCTTCGCCGGACTCGTCATGAACGAGAGCCGCTCCGTGTTCCGCCGCGGCGACTTCGTCATCCGCAACCTCATCGGCTACGACGACCAGTCGGGCTCGCTCGTCCTCGGCACGAACCTGCGCCGCGGCCAGACCTTGCAGTTCCAACTGCGCGACGCGCACACCTCCGACCAGGACTTCTCCATGCTGCTCGGCCTTCTCCCCGAAAACGACGCCGAACCGCGCGGCGCCTTGCTCTTCTCGTGCTGCGGCCGAGGCAAGGGCCTGTACGGCGAGTCCGACCATGACGCGACGCTCGTGCAAAGCCTGCGCGGCCCCGTGCCCCTCGCCGGCTTCTTCGCCAACGGCGAGTTCGGCCCCGTCGGCGGCCGCAACTTCGTACACGGCTACACCTCCAGCCTCGCCCTGATCAAGTAGGGCGCCGAATTGGTGCCTGGCGTCCCGTTGTTGCATAAGTCATGATCCTGAAAACCAAACGCCTGATTCTTCGACCGATACGGCTCAGCGAGGCGCCTCTTTATTTCGAGAACGCCTCGCGTCCCGAGGTCAATTTTGCGGGAGGCATACTTCCGCCCAAATCCGTGGCGGACACCCGCAAGAGAGTCCGCAAGGGCGTCAGCGCGTGGGCGGGACGCGGAGCGCGCCCCATGTCATTCTCAATTTATTTGAAGCGACGTCGTGTCTGGATCGGCGGGATCAACCTACGCTGGCCCCATGGCGGAGTGGGCGAAATGGGCTACGCCGTGCATCCCGACCATTGGGGGAAGGGCTACGCGACGGAGGCGGTGTCGCGCGTCGTAGCCGTGGCCTTCGAGAAGTTCGCCGCGCACCGCGTCCAAGCCACCTGCTGGGTGAAGAATGCCGGATCCCGGCGCGTCCTCAAGAAGGCCGGCTTCCGCGAGGAGGGACGGCTGCGCGGCTTCATGCGGATCGGCAACCGCATCCGCGACGAGTTCAGCTTCGGCATCACGCGCGCCGATTTCAGCCGGCGGTAGAGTCGCTCGCGTCTCTAGCGCGGGGCAGCGCAGGGAGAAACGCCGGTCGCCATGAAGGTTTCCCGAAACCAATCCTGCACGCGGACGGCCTGGGTCTCCAGCTGATCCTGGTCGGAGTTGGGATTGTCCTTCTCGCCCTTGTAGTAATACTGGATGTAGTGCGCGAACTCGTGGGCGACCGAATCGTCGATGAATCGGCCGCGCAGATAGAACACGGCTTTGTCCGACAGGAAGATGGCGTTCTGCTTGGGCAGGAACATGTTGGTGATCGCGCCGTAGTGGGCGGCGGTTTCGGCGCCGTACTCGGCCGTGACGGCCGCCTTGAACCGGGACAGCTCGGTCCGGCTGGCGTAAATGACGGCGGGCGGGGGATACTCGCTCGTCAGCGTCGCGCCCATGCGTCCGGCGACCGCGGCCAGAATGCAGCGTTCCTCGTGGCGAGGGACCGTGGCCTCGTACGCGAATAGCGTGGACGGAGCCGACAGGCACGCCGCGAGCAGGAGCAGGGTTCGAATTCTCATGTCCTCAGGATAGCGGGATGGAGGCCGTCGCGCCTGGGCCTTTCGGGCCATCACAAAAGACGGCGATCAGCATTAATCGACGAAGAGGTCGCCGCGTCCGCTCGAAGCCGCCGTCATCGTCAGAATCTCGGGCGTTGACAGGTTCCGGGACCCGGTATACACTGGGCCCATGGTCAACAAACTCCATCTCATCACCGCGGTCGTCCAGACTATGGTCGGCGACGACGCCATCAAGGCGGCCATCGCCGCCGGCGCCACGGGCGCGACCTACTTCGGCGCGGAAGGCACCGGCGTCCGTCAGCGCCTCGGGCCCATGGCGGCGAACATCGAGCCGTCCAAGCGCGTGGTCTTCATCGTGACCGAGCCCGAGCTCTCGGACGCGGTTCTCGCCGCCGTGATCAAGGCGGCCAAGCTCGACGACCCGGGACAGGGCTTCGCCACGGTCCAGGAAGTCCTTAAGGCCGTCGGCTTCGTGCGCGCGCGGCGATAGCCAAGCATCTGACGAGGGCCTCCCCGACGGCCCGGTAGGTCGCGGGGTCGGGATGCAGCCCGTCGGGCGTGCCTTTCAGGCGGCGGGAATCCTTTCGGTGGGCGGCGGCGTGAGCCGAATCGCAAAACGGAATCATCTCTCGCGTCGCGGTCGAGCGAATCCACGCGTTGAGCGTCTCGAGGCGCTCGCTTTGCGCGGCGGTGGCGCGGGTGAACGGCAAAATCGTCGCCGCGACCGGGACTATGCCGAGCGACTTCGCGCGGCGGTACATCCAGAGCAGATCGGCTTCGACTTCCTCCGCATCCCGGCCCTGATAGGCGTCGTTGACCCCGGCGAGGATGATCACGACCGACGGCTGCGCGGCCTCGACATCGCGCGCGAACCGCGCGCGGATCTGGTCGGCGCGCTCTCCGTTGACGCCGCGGTTGAGCACGATCCAGCCGGGCTTCGCCTTCGTCATCCAGTGCGAATATTGGCTCTCGGGGTTTCCGGACCCCGAGGGAGGCGCCTCAAGCGGGGAGGCGAAGGCGGGCGTGCCCGCCGTCGTGGAATCCCCGAGGGCGACGATCGTCATCGTCGCGGCGAGTACGAGGGCGGGGGTCACGGGAAGGTCAGAACGACCTTACCGGTGTTGCCTCGCTCCTGGATGAACGCGTGCGCCTTGCCCGCCTCCTCGGCGGGATAGGTCGCGCCCACGACGGGGCGAATGCGCCCCTCGGTCCACCAGCCCACGAGCTTCGTCAGCGCGGCGGTCATGACCTCGGTCTCGCCCGTCATGCGGCCGAGGTGCAGGCCGATCACGCCGCGGTTCGTCGCCATCATGTCGAAGGGGGAGAAGCTCGGCGTGCGCAGCCAATGCCAGAGCAGGCTCAGCACCTGGCGGCTCGTGCCCGTCGCGCCCGCGGAGAAGCCGTAGACGACGAGCTTGCCGCCGATCGCGAGAGAGCGGTAGCTCTTCCCGAAGTGCGCTCCTCCGACGGGATCGAGGACGATGTGCACGCCTTTGCCGCCCGTCTTCTTCCGGACGACCTCCTCGAAATCCTCGGTGCGGTAGTCGATCGGATGGTCCACGCCCTCGCGCCGCGCGGCCTCGTGCTTCGACTGGGAGGCCGTGCCGAACACCTCGGCGCCGTAGATCTTGGATATCTGCGCGGCCGCGATGCCGACGCCGCCCGCGGCGCCGTGGATGAGGACGCGCCGTCCTTCCTGCAGGTT
>Ga0105164_10002943_pt1 | contig 10418 bp, 8 predicted proteins | sample VDWuncwatermetaG_FD_89674 | JGI IMG/M metagenome (GOLD analysis project Ga0105164, IMG submission 89674) | Wastewater microbial communities from Netherlands to study Microbial Dark Matter (Phase II) - VDW unchlorinated drinking water | ecosystem: Environmental > Aquatic > Freshwater > Drinking... | reverse complement strand
CGGAAGTATACGGCGACCCCGTGATTCATCCCCAGCGGGAGGATTACTGGGGAAATGTGAATCCGATCGGCCCGCGCGGAGTATACGACGAGGCAAAGCGCTTCGCCGAGGCAATCACCATGGCCTATCACCGGTACCATGGTCTCAACACGCGCATTGCACGCATCTTCAATACGTATGGACCGCGTATGCGACCTAGCGATGGCCGGGTCGTGTCGAACTTCATCAACCAGGCGCTTCGTGGCCAGCCGCTTACCGTGTACGGCGATGGGTCGCAGACTCGAAGTTTCTGTTACGTCTCCGATATGGTCGAGGGACTGTACCGCCTGTTGATGTCGAACGAGGCAGGCCCGATCAACTTAGGAAACTCGAAGGAGTTCACGGTCATTGAGTTCGCCCACATGGTCCTCCGGGCGGTCGGCGGCCCGTCCACCATCGAGTTCCGCCCGTTGCCCCTGGACGACCCTCGCGTCCGTCAACCGGATATTGGGCTGGCTCGGGCCCGCCTCGGATGGGAGCCAGCCGTGGAGATCGCGCAGGGGCTGGCCCTCACCATCGAGTACTTCCTCAAGCAACGGGAGAGGCCTTGTTGAGGAACGCCTTGCCAGTTGGCCGCTCGATGACCTCTGAAAGCGGCATCCCTCAGCCAGGGATCTATCTCGCAGAGCACTGTTCCTCGGCCCCCCTCTTGACCCTCCTGCGGTATCGGGAGCTGCTACGCCAGCTCGTGATCCGGGAGGTCAAACTTCGCTATAAGCGATCAGTCCTTGGATTTGCCTGGACCGTATTAAATCCCCTCTTCGCCATGGCCATCTTCACGATGGTTTTCTCCAGAGTCTTCGGTGGGCGCCCTAATTACCCCCTGTACGTCATCACCGCCCTTCTGGGGTGGAACCTCTTCTCTCTAGGGACCATCAGGGGGCTGGACAGCGTTGTCCTCAACGGTCCCATCATTCGAAAGGTCTTCGTCCCCAAGGCGATCTTTCCGGTTGCGGCCGTGGCCTCGCAGGTTGTCAACTTCGTCTTTTCGCTGGTCCCGCTCTTTCTCTTCATGGTCGTCATCGGGGCCCCGGTCGGGCCGAGTCTCCTCTGGCTCCCGATTCCCTTGTTGAGCCTGACCTGCTTTGCAATAGGCATCGCCTTGCTGCTGGGGACCTTCAACGTCTTTTTCAGGGATGTAAAGTACTTCTACGAAGCTGGCGTGCTGGCCTGGTTCTACGCCACCCCGATCTTTTATCCTCCCGACATCGTGCCCGACAAGTTCAAGTTTCTGGTCACGATCAATCCCATGTATGCCCTCCTAGAATCCCTTCGTGCGCCGATCTACCAGGGAACCGCGCCGCCGGTGAACCTGCTGGTCCCAGGGCTCGCCCTCTCCCTGGCCACTCTCGCTGTCGGATGGGCGGTGTTCCACCGATTCGAGGGTCGGTTCGTTCATTATGTCTAGCGGCCCGAAGGACGGTGAAACTTCCAGGCTCCTTCAGTCGCCAGGGGTCGATCAGGCGACGAAGGACGCCGCCTCGCTTCGGCACCTTCGCGATCAGCCGGTCCTAGAGATCAATGATCTCTCGCTCCACCTCCTGTTGCACCGGGAGCGCACGGGATCATTACGGGAGTACATCATCCGGCTTCTGAAGGGGCGGAGGGTCGAGCGGGACCGAATCTGGCCCCTGCGAGAGCTGTCCTTCTCGGTCAATGCCGGTGAGCGCCTCGGGATCATTGGCCCAAACGGGGCAGGGAAGAGCACACTCCTGAAGGTGATCGCCGGCATCATCCCCCCGTCGGCGGGGAGGGTGGTCGTGCGAGGACGGATCGCTCCGCTCATTGAGCTCGGGGCAGGGTTTGATCCGTATCTGACCGGGCGGGAGAACGTCTTCCTCTATGGATCACTTCTCGGGTTTCCGCAGAAGGAGCTTGAAAGGCGCCTTGACCGCATCGTCACGTTTGCCGAGATGGAGGAGTTCATCGATGTCCCCCTGATGAACTACTCGGTGGGGATGTCTGCCCGCCTCGGGTTCGCGATCGCCACGGATGTCGAGCCCGACCTGCTCCTGCTCGACGAGGTCTTCTCCGTGGGGGACGCCGCGTTCCAGAAGAAATGCGAGGCGCGGATGGAGGCGTTCAAGGCGAAGGGTATCACGATCCTTCTGGTGTCGCACGATCTGGACCTGATCCGCAACATTTGCGCCAGGGCTCTCTTCCTGCATCATGGGAGAGTCGTCGCCATTGGCCCGACCAACGACGTCGTTTCCGAGTACCAAAAGTTCAGCGGTTCCTGAGATGTTCCTGCCCTTTGCCCTTCTTGACGACTAGTGTCGTTCCAACTTTATCCGCCTAACACGACAATGACCCGCAGGCATCTCGATCGGGCGTCGCAAAGCTTTGTCATTTGTCCGAACAAGTTGGAACGACACTAGTCTATTGAACCGGCACCAGTTGGGTGGGATCGTCTATGCTAACGCGCCGGGGTTCCCTTCGGCCGGGGTTCGCCGTCGCGCCGGTAGGGAATGGGGATATACTGCACCGAGGGGCGGTGCTGCGCCGGCTGAGGATAGAGGTCCATCAAGGTATAGACCTCTTCGGGCATGTCGGTCCTGATCGGCAGGCCCCACTCCTTGATCTGTTTAATGAGGATTGGGTAGTCGTGTGTCCACTTCCCTTCTGTCAGCGCCTTCACCACCATCTCCGTCTGCTCAGCCCCCATCTTGTCCTGTAAGATATCCCGGACGAACGCAGCGATCTGGGCTATCGCCTTTCGAGCTACATCGGCCAGGATCAGGGTCTTGTCCTCGATCTCGTTCTTGTCCTTCATCTCCACGGCCTTGAGGATGGAGGCGGCCGGATATTCGCCGATCTGAGGATCGATGGGGCCGAGGACCGCGTTCTCGTCCATGACGATCTCGTCGGCGGCCAGCGCCAAGAGGGTTCCGCCTGACATAGCGTAGTGCGGGATATAGACCGTGACCTTGGCCGGGTGAGCCTTGATGGCGTGGGCAATCTGCTCGGCCGCCAGGACCAAGCCCCCAGGTGTGTGCAGGATAAGGTCGATGGGAAGATCCTTTTGGGTTAGCCGAATGGCTCGGAGGAGTTGCTCCGAGTCGTCGATGTCGATGTACCGAATCAATGGGATGCCCAGAATGGACCGTGATTCCTGGCGGTGGATAAGGGTGATGACCCGGCTTCCGCGCGCCTTCTCCAGCTTCCGCAGCATCCGAAGCCGCGCAAACTGTAGCATCTTTTGCTGGAAGTAGGGGGCAAAAGCTGAGATCAGTAAGAGGAACCAAAGGATGTTGGTTAAGTTTGACATTGCACCCTCACCCGGTCCCTGGTTTTGGCGGTCGCAGGATCACTCAGCGAACCGCTCGAGCCAGGCTCCTCCAAAGCTCTCGCCTCGCCGTCCTCCCTCATACGAAAGGGTCAAGTCGGCCAGACGGAGAAGTGACAGGAGAACCATTCTGCTTCCCCCGACTTCTTCCAGAGGACCTGCCAGATCCGCCCGATCTGATGGTAGACCTTCCTGCGCGGTATCTACTGAACAGTTGAGAGGTCGAACCCCTCGAGATTGACCTGGACATGGTTGAGGAAAGCACCGGCGTACGCGCCGTCGATGAGGCGGTGATCGTAGGAGAGGCAGAGGTAGGCCATCGAACGGATAGCGATGACGTCACCGATCACAACCGGTCGTTTCACCACCCTGCCGAAGCCCAGGATTCCGACCTGCGGTTGGACAAGAATCGGCGTTCCGATCAAAGCCCCGAAGGCGCCAAGGTTGTTCACGGTGAAGGTCCCTTGCTGGACGTCCTCTGGGCTGAGCTGCTTCTCGCGAGCCCTCGCGGCCAGATCGGCCAGCCCTCTCGCCAGGACCGGAAAGCTCTTTTTGTCCGCATCTCGCAACACCGGGACGATGAGGCCGTCCTCCAGGGCCACAGCGATGCCGAGGTTGATCGCATTCTTGACGACGATCCCCTCACTGGTGTAGGACGCGTTCAGCAGCGGGTGAGCCGGCAGGGCACCTACGGTGGCCTTCACGACGAAGGGGAGAAAAGTGAGATTGACACCGATCCGCTGGGAGAACGCCTCTTTGTTGGCCTCCCGGTATCTGGCAATGGCTGTCACATCCACCTCGTGGATCTGCGTCACGTGAGGAGCGGTCTGCTTGCTGCGAACCATATTCTCCGCGATGGCCTTTCGGAGATGGCTGATCGGGAGGATCTGATCTTGGGCAGCAGGTCCGAAGAGCTCAGGGCCCCTGAGGAGCGGTGCGGCAGGGGCCTTTGATCGTTGGCCGATGAACTCCAACAGATCCTTTCGCGTGACGCGCCCCTCTGAGCCAGTTCCTCTGACCTGGGCTAGGTCCACGCCATGTTCCTTCGCGAGTTCGAGGACCGCGGGAGAATGCCATGTCTTCGGGGAAGGCGCTTCCGCAGTGGCCGGCGCCTCACTCGCCGCCGTCTCCGCGATGGAACTGTCGGGGGAGACTGATTCGGCTGGCTTCGTCTCGCCGACGTAGGCGAGCACAGCTCCTACCGGCGCGGCCTGCCCCTCCTGGACGATGATCTTGTGGAGCACCCCGGCGGCGGGGGAGGGGATCTCAACGTCCACCTTGTCAGTGGTAATGGCGACCAACGGCTCGTCCTTGGCCACCATTTCGCCGACCTTCTTGAGCCAGGTGACTACCGTGCCCTCGGCGACGCTCTCGCCCATCTGCGGCATCACGACTGTAATGTTCATTGTCTACGGTTCGGGATCCAGTCTCTATAGGGGTCCTGAGCGGCAGACCCCAGCAGGGGCATGCTGCGACCCACCTTTGCGGTGACATACCTCAGAAGCTGGCAAGTTCTCGAGCCTTGAGGGCGATCGTGTCGGCATTAGGCAAGTAAGCCTCTTCCAGCACGAGGCTGAAGGGGACAGGGGTATGGGGAGGCGCCACGCGGACCACGGGCGCATCCAGGGAGCGGAATGCCTCCTCTGCCAACCGGGCTGCGATCTCGCCTCCTATCCCACCGGTCTTCGGGGCCTCGTGGACCACCATCGCCCGCCCGGTCTTCTCCACCGAGGCGAAGATCGTTGCCATATCCATCGGCTGAATCGTGCGGAGGTCCACAACTTCCAGGTCAATCCCCTCGGGCATGAGCTTCTCCGCTGCGGCGAGCGAGTGCTGGAGCATGGCGCCATACGTGATCACGCTGATGGTGCTGCCCTGACGCTTCACCTCCGCCTTGCCGAGTGGCACGATGTCGTCGCCCTCCGGTACCTCCCCCTTCATGTGGCGGTAGAGGTACTTGTGCTCAAAATAGATGACCGGATCGGGATCGCGGATCGCGGCCTTTAGAAGTCCCTTGGCATCGCGGGGGGTCGAGGGGGCTACGAGCTTGAGGCCGGCCACGTGAAAGAACCAGGCCTCGGGACATTGGGAGTGAAAGGGCCCCGCGTGGATGCCGCCCCCGTAGGGTGCTCGAATCACCAGGGGGACCGGTTCGCCGAGGCGATAGTGATGTTTGGCCGCCATGTTGACGATCTGGTCAAAGGCGCAGGCAATGAAGTCGGCGAACTGCATCTCCACCACCGGCCGCATCCCCATGAGGGCAGCGCCGATCGCCGCCCCGACGATCGCGGACTCGGACAGGGGTGTGTCGATGACGCGCTCCGGCCCGAACTTTTCGAGAAATCCCTTCGTGATCTTGAACGCGCCGCCGTAAACGCCGATGTCCTGGCCAAGCATGAAGACATGCTCGTCCCGGTCCATTTCTTCCCACAAGGCCTGCCGGATCGCTTCGAGGTAGGTGATCTCCATCATCTCTCCGCTGGGAGCTACAAACCGTGAACTGTGTTAGGAGGCGTAAACTCCCTTGATCAAGTCCTTCGCATCAGGAAATGGGCTCGATTCCGCAAATGAGACGGCTTCCTCGATCTCCTTAGAGAGGCGGTCGCCGATCTCTTTGGCTATGGTATCGTCGAGGAGTTTCCGATCTCGCAGATACGCTTCGAATCGGTCGATCGGGTCCCGCTTTCTCCACTCCTCCAGCATCGCAGCCGGGACATATGAGGCGTCGTCGTGCTCGGCGTGGCCTCGCATCCGCATCGTCTTCCCCTCCACAAGGGAGGGGCCTCCTCCCTCCCGTGCGCGGGATGCCGCGTCGGCGACGGCGCTGCGAACAGCGAGGACATCGTTGCCATCGACCGTGATGCCCGGCATTCCGTAGGCCTTGGCCCGGTCGGCAATATGTTCGACGGCCATCTGCTTCTCCAACGGCGTCGAGTAGGCGAACTGGTTGTTGTGGCAGATGAAGATAACGGGCAGCTTCATCACCGCAGCGAAGTTCAAGGCCTCGTGGAAATCACCACGGCTCGATGCCCCATCACCGAAGAAAGCTGCGACCACGCGGCGCTCGCGTCGGAGCTTGAAGGCAAGGCCGACCCCTGCCGCAACCGGGAGCAGGTCAGCCATCGGACTGATGAATCCGATAACGCCGCGCCTGATGTCGCCGTAATGGACATTGCCGTCGCGTCCCCGGGTCAGCCCAGTCTGCCTCGCGAGGTACTGGGCTAGATATTCCTTCGGGGTGATCCCCTTCATCAGATTCGCGCCGAGGTCTCGGTGGGACGGGGCGATGACATCGTCGGGCTCGAGCGCGGAGGCGCTCCCCACGGCGATCGCTTCCTCGCCTGCGCTGATGTAGACGCCGCCGATGATTTTCCCCTGTCGATAGAGAATGATCACCCGCTGCTCCAAGCCGCGAGTCAGCTTGAGGTAGTAGTAGATCTTCAGCAGATCAGCCGGGGTGGGATCCTGGACTGGCATAGGCGTGCCGTCTCCCATATTTGTGCAAGGCGGGCTCAGTATAATCTGTCACAGCCGAATTTGTAAATCATTTCATCGTCAAGGGAAAGCGTTCATAGTCGGTCCGAAAGCGTTCATCGTTCATAGCAAGAAAAGAGATTCGGGATTTGGCGTTGACTGTGAACTTTGAACCACGAACGTCCTTCCCCGCTCCTCTCACCACCCTATAGCGAACAGCATCAGGAGGATGAAGGAGATAACGATGGCTGCTACAATCAGAAGTACGCGGGTTGCGCTTCGCGTGTATTTGCGTATCCGCCGCTGTGGCATCTCCCCTCCGCTGCACAGGTTTGCAGGCATTCCGTTAAGCCAGCCCGCTGAGATCATCCCTAGTACCATATCACATGGCCCCCGAGTCGCGCTACAATGAGGAAGCCGCGAGAACTGTGTTCAGAGGAAAACAAAAGGCGTGCATAGTTCGGAGTTGACAGTGGACCCAAAGGCGTTCACAGTTCACAATAGAAGTGCGCGTTCAAAGTTGATCCGAGGGCGTTCAAAGTTCATAGGAAGAGAGGGGGCGCAGGATCGACGTGCTGCCGTGACCTCTGAGCTATGAATCGGGAACTGTCCACCGTGATCTGTCAACGGAACCGAGAATCGAATTATCAAGCACGATAGCTAGACGCTGAAAATAGGCCATGGAAGCGGATTTTTCCGATGTGATCTCGGGGAAAAAAAACTTGACAGCATCGAAATCGGCAGTAATATAGTGCCTTGGGCATCACGTCGCCCTTGGACCATGAAGCGTCATAGTGAATCGAGGGCCCATGGGTGCAAGGAGGTCCGGACACAATGAGCGACTCTGAAAAGGGTTCGACGAAGTTAAGTTCTCTCAGAAAAACAATGCAGAAGCTCTCTGAGCAGATTCCGAAGAGTGATACATCGTATCAGAGAAAGCTCTCGCAGTATGAAGACGAGATCGAGGCACTCCAGGCGCAGGTGAAGTCCCTCGAAGAGGAGATTTACCACCTCCAACAGCGATTGGACCAGACCCCGAAAGAGTTTGAGTTCCTTCGGTCCAAACTTGACCAGTCACGCGAACAGATGGGCCAGGCATATCATCAGAACGAGCGGATGGTTCAGGCCTTGCAGCAGGCGAAGCAGCAGATAGAGGGTCTCCGAGGGGAGGTGGAAAAGCTCTCTGCCCCGCCGAGTTCCTACGGCATCTTCTCCTCGATGAACCCTGATGGTACGGCAAACATTTACATCGCCGGCCGGAAGCTGAAGGTCAACCTCCATCCTTCCGTGCAGCCCGAAACGCTCCGTAAAGGCCAGGAGCTGGTGTTGAATGAGGCGTTCAATATCATCGAGGCTGCGGGGTTCGAGGAGCAGGGCGAAGTTGTGGCCCTGAAAGATCGTCTCGATGAAGGCCGGGCCATCGTAAGCCTGCGTGCCGACGAAGAGCGGGTGGTGGAACTCGCCGAGCCGCTGCGGCAGCTCCCCCTCAAGGTGGGCGATCATCTTCTGTTCGACGCGCGGTCCGGGCACATTCTGGAGAAGTTGCCGAAGAGCGAGGTCCAGGATCTTCTCCTCGAAGAGGTTCCGGACGTCGGCTATGACGCCATCGGTGGCCTCGGCCCACAGATCGAGATGATCAGGGATGCCATCGAGTTGCCCTATCTGTACGTGGAGTACTTCCGGGAGCACAAGCTCCAGCCTCCCAAAGGGGTGCTGCTCTATGGCCCCCCTGGCTGTGGCAAGACCTTGATCGCGAAGGCGGTCGCGCACTCGCTGGCGCAGCAACTGGCCCAAAAGACCGGGCAGATGGTGAAGGGATACTTCCTGAACGTCAAGGGTCCAGAGCTGCTGAACAAGTACGTCGGTGAGACGGAGCGGCAGATCCGGGAGATTTTCGCCCGGGCGAAGGAGAAGGCCACCGAAGGCTCACCGGTCGTCATCTTCTTTGATGAGATGGACTCCCTGTTCCGGACCCGTGGTTCGGGCATCTCCTCGGACGTCGAATCCACAATCGTCCCTCAATTCCTGGCTGAGCTCGACGGCGTAGAGGGGCTGAAGAACGTCATCGTCATCGGGGCCTCGAACCGGCAGGACCTTATCGACCCGGCGGTTCTGCGCCCGGGGCGCTTCGACGTCAAGATCAAGATCGACCGCCCCGACCAGAGCGCGGCCCAGGAGATACTCTCGAAGTACCTGACCCCCGACCTCCCGTTCGCCGCGAACGATCTTCGGGCCCATGGAACGCCTGAAAAGGCGGCGGTTGCCATGATCGCCGAAGCGGTCCAGCTCCTGTACGCCGCTGTGCCGGAGAACCGCTTCTTGGAGGTCACCTACGCCTCGGGGCAGCAGGAGACGCTGTACTTCATGGACTTCGTCTCTGGTGCCATGATCGAGTCGATCTGCACCCGGGCCAAGAAGCGGGCGGTGAAGCGGATGATCGCGACGGGCACCAAGGGGCTCACGACCGAGGACCTGCTGGATGCGGTCCGGACTGAGTTCCGGGAGAACGAGGACCTCCCCAACACCACGAACCCGGACGACTGGGCCAAGATCGCAGGGCGACGAAGCGAGCGCATCGTGAATGTGCGGACAGTCTTCGACCGTGAAGGGAAACGGGCGCGCAAGGTCGAAACGATCTCCACTGGTCATTATCTGTAATCGTCTGTTCGGTTCGGGCTGCTGGGGTAGGGACGGAATTACCGTTAGCGGATGGCCCCTCACCTTCCGAAGGGACCCGGGGACTCCTCAAGGCGAGCGGGCTGGCACCACGATAGGTCAGGATACAATGTTTCGGGCGCCCACTTCCTTTATTGGAGATGGGGCTTCACTCACGAGGTAAGATGGCGATCGAAAAGATCATTGGGACCGAGATCGAGCTGGGGATCACCGCTAAGGACCCCTCGGGCTTCGATCCCGTGTCTAACTCCATCCTGTTGATCAATAGCCATCCGGCCTTTGCTGAGGTGAAGGCGATGTGGGATTACGCCGGCGAGAATCCGCTCCTCGACGCCAGGGGATTCGAGGTGAGCGGGGAGCACGAAAAGCCTAGCCAGCAGGATAATCGTACCATCAATAAGGTGCTTCGTAATGGCGGGCGTCTCTATGTCGACGGGGCCCACCCCGAATACTCCACCCCCGAGTGCACCAATGCACGGGACCTGGTCTGCTACGAAAAGGCTGGCGAGCGGATCTTCGAGACGTGTCTCGCTTCCGCCAATCTGACTCTGCCGGCGCAGCAGCGGATCTTGATTTACAAGAATAACAGCGACGGGAAGGGGAATAGCTACGGCCATCATGAGAACTATCTGATGGACCGGCGGCTTCCTTTCGAAAAGATCGTGGAGGGGTTCACCCCCTTCCTGGTGACTCGGCTGATCTTTACCGGCGCGGGCAAGGTAGGAGCCGAGAACGGCACCGAGCCCTGCGACTATCAACTCTCCCAACGGGCCGACTTCTTTGAAACCTTCATCGGGCTCGATACCATGGCTAAGCGGCCGATCATCAACACCCGCGATGAGCCCCACGCCGACGAGGAGAAGTACCGCCGCCTCCACGTCATCGTCGGCGACTCGAATATGTCGGAGTTCGCGACCTACCTGAAGGTCGGGACGACCGCCAT
>Ga0105164_10002942_pt1 | contig 10418 bp, 9 predicted proteins | sample VDWuncwatermetaG_FD_89674 | JGI IMG/M metagenome (GOLD analysis project Ga0105164, IMG submission 89674) | Wastewater microbial communities from Netherlands to study Microbial Dark Matter (Phase II) - VDW unchlorinated drinking water | ecosystem: Environmental > Aquatic > Freshwater > Drinking... | reverse complement strand
GTTCCTTTAGCGAGCTATCCATCGTATGCATCCCGAATTCGCTTCCGGATTCCTGGTAGCTAAGGATCTGTTCGGTATGCGCGCTCCGGATAAGGTTCCTGATTGCCGGAGTAGCCGTCAATATCCCCGTCGCGATAATTCTCCCCTTACCGTCGGCGCGCGGGACAAGGCACTGCTCGATAATATACTCAAGGCACATAGATAATTGAACGCGCACCTGTGTTTGCTGGCTGACAGGAAAAATATCAATTATCCTGTTGATGCAATCAATAGCATTAGTAGTGTGCATTGTAGAAAGAACTAAGTGCCCTGCTTCAGCGGCAGAGATAGCCTGAGAGATAGAATCCAAATCCCTCATCTCTCCCACCAAAACCACATCCGCATCCTGGCGAAAGGAGCTTTTTAGGGCGTTACTAAAAGACAGTGTATCTATACCAACGTCTCTTTGGCAAATCAGGCTGTTTTTACTGGTATAGATATATTCAATAGGGTCTTCTATACAAATAATTACACTCTCCCGCTTAACGTTTATATTTTCAATAAGAGAGGCTAAAGTAGTAGATTTACCACTATCTGTCGGGCCGGTAACCAGGACAATCCCGTGCTTTTTATTCACGATATTCTCTAAGATATTCGGCAGGCACAATTCCGCGAATGACTTTATGTCGCTGTTGACAATTCTCGCTACTATTGCCAACTTATCTTTTTCAAAACAGAGATTTATCCTGAAACGCCTATCTTCTTTAGGCAAAATATAGGCTAAATCCAGCTCGCGATTATTATAAAGATCAGCTTTTTGTTTTTCATTAAGAATAGAAAAAACCATTCTCTCCATATCTTCCTGGGAAACCGGAACCGCGTCCAGATGGGATATCTGGCTATCAATCCTGCAGACAGGCACGCTCCCGACAAGCAAATGGATACTTTGAGCTTTTTTATTCACGGCCCTCATAAGCAGGGTATCCAATTCTGTCTTCTCGACATATTTTTCTATCTTTTCCTTAACGAATTGCTCCACCTGGTCAAAGGCGACGCCATAAACATACTTATCGTTTCCCATCTTTTGAACCCGCACTACTTTTCCGGTAAACTTTATCGGCCCTTCTAAAAAAGAGAAAGCTGTTTCCCCTTTAATAACCTGCCCTATATTCAATACATCCTTACTCTCTATGGCAAATCCGCTAACACTAATATCCCTGGTTAAAGAATTAACCGATTCACCTTCTTTATCAACAGAAGAATATCTTAAAGGGGACACCCCTTCTTTTCTCCTGGCTATTCTCTTATTCATAAAATTTTTAAACATTTAACCCTCCTGTCTTAAACAATTTTATCAATATAGCCTTAGCGGGCCAAATAAACGGTATATGCCCCGCGCGATTAAGCAAAGTAAGCTAAACCAGAATAAATACTGGTATAAGACATTTGCTTTTTTTAATATCCGTAAATCTTCAACATAAATAACACAATATAAATTATCTTTTCCCGGCAGGCCGGTTTTATATTCTAAATGGCCGCTAGATATAATCCTGTCGGCGCCGACATTGACTAATCTTCCTTTGACTTCTACTTGATCCCCGCGAGAAATACCTTTTATCCTGCTCCACAAATCTTTATTATCCGCGATTAATGATATATTGGCAAGTTCACCAAGATTGGGAGCTGCGCCGGCTGCCCAGTTGGTCTCTCCGCCAGAAAAATTTATTGCGTTATTTTTATAAATTTTATTGCTGATATTACTGCCCCAAATTATTGTGAAACTCTTATTCATTTCTAACATCTTTTTTTCTTCCCAGCTTCCACATGATCTAGATACCATAAATAACCTGCCGGAATTATCAACAATAAGCCCGCTTATCCGGCATTGAAAAACAGGGGTTAAGCTAAACTTATAGCCATTGCCAATTATCTCAATGGGATTATTGCTGATTACTTCTTCTAATACCGGCTCCTTGAGCACTCCAGGCGCAATGTCGTTTATATTCCTATAAGTATTGCGGTTAAAAAAAGAAAAGACACAGATAAAAAGAATACCCCAAAATAAATATCTATTTATCATCCGCCTGAGTCTCCTTTTTTTTGAATTATATCATGAGAATAGGAACCAGCTGCCATTTTTCTTTGTTTTTTCGTAATATTGTGAACTACTTTTTGCTTTTTGCCTTCATCTTATCAAATAATGACTTCATCTCTCTCATTACTTCCTCTCCTGTTAGTAATTTAATGCCTGCGGGAACATGGAATTTTTCAGCCGGCATTTTAACATCCAGCTGAATTCTTACCGCCTCTCTTGTATAGTTCAATTCCTTTCCAAATGGATGATTTGTAATTTCTTCCTTCAGGATAATCCCATTCCAAAAATAGACAGTCCCTGAAGTTGGTTTATATATCTTGCAAACTTTTCCTAAAAAAGAACCCTCCCCGCTATAATAATCGAGATACATTTTCTCTCTAAATACGGCGGTAACACAGTTGCCGCGCCATTCTTCTTTGGTTCCCCCGTTTTTCTCTAAATTGATATGATAAAACATATTGCCGTCGTATATATTCATTTCCCTTTTGCTTACAGTATGGCCCATTAAATAGCCGCTTGTCTCAATTTCCTGGGCAATTTTATTATTAACCGCGTCAATATAAACAGTTTCCTTTCCCACATGACTGCCATTATATTTATAAGTGATAATAGCGGTAGAAAAAGACAGCTCCTCAACAGGCTTAAACTTCGCATCTGATTTTTCAGTCTCTGGTATACTTTCGGTTGCCGGAGATTCTGGGACTGGCAGCTTGACAGGTAAAGCCTCTGTCTCTTTTGCTGCCAAAATAGGGCTTTTGCCATTAATGCTCTGGATTTCATCAAAATAATGAGTTAGGGGGACACCGAAGAAGTCTATTTTTATATATTCGTTAGTCCTTTCAATTATTTTACCCTCGATTGACTTGCCCGTTTTAAAGACAATGGTATCGTTAGAAAGGTAATTTTCTTTTTTTTCAATCACTTTACCTTCTACCTCTTTTCCGGATTTAAGTTGTATGGTTTCAGCAAAAGACGCGCTAAAGAAACTTATCAATAAACTTATCAATAATAACATTCGCTGCATAATCCCTCCTTTTTTTCTGCAAGTGTTGGCATCTTAAGAAACTATTGCATCATAACATTAATTTATGATAATTATTGTCATCGTCCGGCTTGACCGGACGATCCAGAAACAGTCTTCCTGGATTCCCCGAACAAGTCGGGGAATGACGCAATGTCAACAACTTACGTTACAATGCACTGCTGCACTGCGGCATTAGTTTCTGATATTATCATAGAATCTTACGAATTTTTCACGAGCCTTGTTCTTTGTAAACTACAAGAAGGGGCATCATTCATTAATCAATTGCCGGATCTCATCCAGATGCTTACGCGCTTCCGCTTCTCCGCGTTTGGCGAATTCATCGGCTTTATGCAGTTCCAGCCAAAATAAACCCGTGGTATCCGGATGTAAAACGATATCAGCCAATTCCTCCTCGCGCCTGGCTACCTCAGATTGTAAAACCTCAATACTGCTAAAAATAATATCCACAATATTAAAGCCAAAAAGACCCTTTATCCGGGTAAAGAAACCAAGCGGCTTATGGCTTTGCCTAACGCCCCGCCTACGGCGGGGGGGCTTATGGCTTTGGGTATCCATAGCATTTCCGGAAGGGATCACCTCTTTCAGCTTCTTTAATTGTTTTAGAATGTCTTCCCGGGAAGGAGTAACATTCACCGCGATAATCTTCTTCACCCCCATCTGCATTAAAGGCTCAGTGGGTAAAGGATAGATCACTCCGCCATCAAAAAGTATCTCTTCTTTGAGTTTAAAAGGCGCGAAAATCCCCGGCATGGAACAACTTGCTATTATAGCATCAACTAACGGGCCTCTGTCTAAAATCTTCGGTTCCTTCTTACGCACGTTACTGGCGATTATCTTTAAAGGAAGCTTCACATCATAAAAAGTTTTATCCCCCAAATGTTTCTTCAGGAAACGGTATAATTTATTGCCTTTGAGGAAACCAAGCCGGGGAAAAGTTACATCGATTAAGCCCCAGATATGTTTAGGCTCCTTAAATTCACTTGTAATCTCGAGAATCTCCCGGCTGCTCTTGCCAATGGCCCATAGGCTGGCAATCAGCGCGCCGATACTGGAACCTACAATAACATCAACCGGAATATTCTCCTCCTCGATTACCTTTAATACTCCCACGTGGCAGAAACCATAGCCTGCCCCTACCCCTAAAACCAGGCCCACTAAACAATCCCCCACCTGCCGGGCGATCCTCCTGACTGCCTTAGAATACTCACAATCAGGCTGATCGATAATCAGGCGCTCCGGCGCGTCAAATTCTATTTTAGGGAGAGTGGCAAAAATATCCTGACCCAGGATCTCCAGCTCTTCACCATAATTAATCCGAGCTAATTTATATTCATTGACAATAGTCTTAATCTTGGCCGGATCAAAATTAAAATCCGTCTTAAGCCGGCTAATAAGATTGTTGGTGCGCTTCAAATCCACGGGATCCGGGCTGCTTAATATATGAATAAGGTCTGACTGGTTAAGCATACTGATAATTGAACGGTCCATCGCCGCAGGCAGATCCAGCAGAATATAATGGTAATCATTAACTAAAATGCTTAATATTTCGATTAACCGCTTAAGGCAGAGGTCATTATCCTCCTGGTAATAAAAACAGAACAGGTCTATGCCAAAGCCGCTTTTTAAAATAAAATCTTTTGGCAAGGCATAGATATCGGCAGCAGAAGACAAGTCGAATATGGGAGGTTGTTGAATTTTCAGCTTATCCGGTAAAGTATGTATTTTCTCTTTTGGTAAGATATCCAAAATAATTACTGATTTACGCGTTTCGCGCTTTAAGCTTAAGGCCAGATTCAAAGCATAGATGGTTTTTCCTGCCTGCGCGTAAGAACTAAAAACCGAGATAATCGTGCTTTCAAAGATTTTTTTCTGATGAATATCTTTACGCTTAAGGCGCCGGCTTAATGTACGGCTTAAATCAATAGCCAACCGCGGAGTGCTTTCCAATACAGAACTAAAATCATCTTTTTTAATCACCAAAATACTGCAATCATTTATTGCTTCGCTTGTAACCGAATGCGCCTCATTAGTAAGCAAAGAAATAATACCGAAATATTTACCACAGTGCAGATACTCCAAGATTGACTGTTTGCCTTCCTTATCTTTGGTATAAATCCGCACCCGCCCTGAAATAATACAATAAAAGGCGCATGGCGCCGCTCCCTCTTCATAAATAACCTGTCCCTTGCGGTATTCGATAATCTGGCTCTTCGCGCTAATCACCGCGAGCTTCGCCTTATTAAGGCCGGAAAAAAACGGCAAATCTCTTATAATGAATTCTTTATCCTTGAGGTTCACCCCGCACCTTCTACTCTATTAAATATTATTCTCATATTTATACGCTTAAACCTTAATCTCCTAAAAACATCTGAATACTTGGAAGGTGCGGGGTTCATTTAAATTTCCCCGTTATGCGCGGCTTGCGCAAGTTTTCTCGCGCTTGCTTTAATCGTACGTTTTTGAGTTTGATAATCTACATGCACCAGGCCGAAACGCGGGCCAAATCCCTTATCCCATTCAAAATTGTCTATCAGCGACCAGTAAATATACCCTATAACCTTAACCCCCTCATCAATAGCCTTGGACAGCTCCTCCAGATGCTCCCGGATATAATCCCACCTTAAATCATCATCTTCGGTACATATGCCGTTTTCAGTAATCAAAACAGGGAGGTTGTATTTCTTCAGGGCTATTAAAAGTTTATAGAGGCCTTGCGGGTAGATATCCCACCCTAATGAGTTTTTACGCAGAGGATGATGATTATAGCCGCAGGTATCCAGGAACAAGGCCCTTATCTTCCAACTGCGCAGATCCGCCAAATTCCTGCCGTAATAATTGACCCCGATATAATCCAGGGTCTTTTTGCGCAGAAGCTCCTCTATAAAATAAAGGTTATATAATTTATGCCGCAAATACAGGGCCAATTTATTTTTTAATGTCGGCTGGCAAATTTCAAATGCCTGCAAATTAGCCGCGATGCTGACCATGGGTTTTTCTAAGGCCTTTTCCTGATAAATTTTATGTATAATACGATAGGCTTCTATATGAACCTTAGCCAGATTAAAGGTTACTCTGACTGCCTTAAACAGCGAACACTGCTTAGGAGGCCAAACACCCAAGAGATAAGAATGCGCGGAATAAACCAGCGGCTCATTTATGGTTATCCAGAATTTTACCTGAACGGCAAACTCCCTGACTATTTTATCTACGAAACGCAAAAAATATTCCCGGAGTTTAGGTTCAGTCCATCCGCCTTTTTGGCTAAACCAAGCAGGATTAGTAAAATGATGTAAGGTAACTATCGGCTCGATCCCTTGGCTCTTTAATTCAGAGATAACTTTATGGTAATGCTCAATCTCAGAAGCATTGAATTCCCCCTCCTGCGGCTCAATACGGCTCCACTCTATGGAAAAACGATGACAATTATGATTAAGCTCCTTGGCTATCGCAAAATCTTGCGCGTAAAGTTCATAATGCCGGCAGGCACTGCCTGAAGCTTCTTTCAAGGCATGGTTCTGCTCAGCCATCCACCAGTCATTATGGATATTTTGGCCTTCGACCTGATGCGCGCTAGTTGAGGCGCCCCAAAGAAAATTTTGCGGAAATTTATTCATATAGGTTTACCCCCGCACCAATTGCTTATTTAAAGATATTTTTTTACAATTGGTGCGGGGGTTTACATTATACCACCGTAAAAAAGAAAATCCCAATATAAAATATTGGGGGTTTTGGGAGTTTGCTCAAATATTGAGCGTATTATTTCCCTTCCTCTTCCGAAAGTATCTATTTTGCGACGGTCAACTAACGATAAAGCTCAGCCATCGCCCAGACGCAACGCAGGCGCGGGCGGGCGATAGCTGCAACACCGGGTTAGGCACATTCACGAAATCCAGCCCTTCTTGCGCGCCTTCGACATAATCTTCTCGAAATCTTCTCTCCGGATCATCGGTGCGAATTGGCCATAGAGCCACTTTCCTTTGGCGCGTGGTTTATGGCCGATCATGTAGTAGCACAGCCGCATCTCCTGTCGTCCATCGTCCTCAAACTGAAGCATCTGAAGATAGATTGCCTTGTTTGGATTGCTGCGCGGGATGTGCACGATTTCGTCCAAGACGGTATAGGCCATGGGGCTTCCATCGATATACGCCCGTCGAGTTGTCTTACCGATTCTGCTGGGTGGTGTTGGGTTCATAAAAATCAGCATCCTTTTTATCTTTATTACGTTTTTTCCGCCGGCATCTCTGCCGCATCTTCTAAGTCTTCCGGAAACGCTAACGAGCAAGTTGAGCCTGTGATACTAATTTACCATTCACATACTTATGTACTATACTTGTAATCAATGTTTGATACGGAATACCTTCGCTTACGGCTTTGCTTTGAATACCAACAAAATCCTGTTTGGACATACGGATACTAATCCTCTGATCTTTTTTCAAGGTATTTTTGGCATACTTAGCATATTCCCTGATCTCGGCCGCCATATTTTTAACTGGTTTCCACTCCCCTTTTTCAATAGACGCCAATAACCTTTGTTCTTCTTTATCAATTTGATAATCGCGCATCTTAATCACCTCCCTGTCTCAAATATTCCTTAGTCAACTTACGGCTAGGAATAATAGTTTTGAGAAATAAATCGTCTCCTGCCTTAACAAATGGTACATAATAAACATAATTGTTTAACTCCACAACAAAAACTCTCTGGCCCTTATATTGTTTACTAGGATTTTGGATAATAGCTAATACCTGTTGATTTTCAATACAAACCAAAATCTCTTCAAACGAAATATTTCGTTCAGTCTTTAATTTCTGATTTTTAGCAGAATCCCAATAAATGTTCTCCACAAAACAAGTATACAATAGCTTGTGCTAAATGTCAATACATTTAGCACAAAATTTTATCTCATTAAACTCTCGATAATCTAAACAACATTGCCTTCCCTCCAGCATCTCTGCCGCTTTTTCCAGGTCTTCCGGAAACACCCGCCACTAAAGCTTTGGCGGACAGGCATCCAAATAATATCTTAACGTTGTCGCCACATCTGAATGCCCCATGGCTTTGGCTATCATCGCCCCGCCGTAGGCGGGGCGGCCTTTGGCGCTATTTCTAGAAACAAAAAAAGGAACTCTGGTAAAAGAGACTCCCTTTTTTGTTTTAACTTTTAGATAATCTTTCAAATGCCCCTGAAAGTCTTTTTTCTTCCTGCGGGGTTAGAGACTTAATACTTCATTAAATTTTTTATTTTTACTTATCTCTTGGTGCCCGCGGCTGCGGAGCTTAAATGCTTACTCAGGGCTTCCCAAGTCTTCAGGCCAACCTTTCCATCAACTTTCAAGCCATTCGCGCTCTGAAAATTTTCAATTGCCTTCTTGCTTTTCGGGCCGATGTTTCCATCGATCTTGCCGTTATAGAAACCGGCTTTCTGTAAAGCATTCTGGATCGCGATATTCGTTGGCTTATACGGCCCCTGAGGCGGCAAAGGCACTACCTCTTTACTCTCGATGGCCGCGCTAAGAGGCAAAACTTTAGTTTCCGCGCTCTTTGACTCCGGTAAAGCCTGAATAGAGCTAACAGGCGCGCTTAAAGACTCCATGGTAATAGGCTGTAATTCTTCTGCTTCCTGCTTTTTACCACAACCAGATAACGCCGCTAAGATTAAAACCACTACCCCTAAACTTAATAACCTTTTCATACCCACTCTCCTCTCTAATTTATTAAAATTTAATATTATTAAAACGATTTGTTATCATCCGGATCGTTAAGATCTATTTCACCTCCTTATTGATATTAATTCTATCAAAATACAAAAATAAATCAAATGAAATCTAGAAAACTAGTCTAGAAAACTAGGAGACGGTTCTATTTTTTATTTGTTTTTAAAAGAGAAAAATAGAACCGTCTCCTAGTTTTACTATAGATCTCTTAATCCCGGGAATAGAAAATTAATCGACGCAAATAATACCAGGCATGTCAGGCCGCAGAGAAAAAGAGCCGTTGATACTCCCAATGATTGCGCGAGGCTGCCGGAAATCAGGTTTCCAAAAGGCATAATTCCGGCAAAAGTAATCATAAAAAGGCCCATCACCCTGCCGCGAAATTCATCCGGCACATTGATTTGCAGCAAGGTATTAATTAAGGCGATTGGAATAAAACTTGAACAGCCTGTAAAAATTAAAGCAAAAATAGATAAGGCATAATCTTTAGATAATGAAAAGGTTATCAGAGAGAATGAAAATAAAAATACCGATCCTATCAAGAGCCTGCCCTTAAATTTGAAATCACCGAGGCTGGCTAAGCCTAAAGATCCAATCAACGCTCCAATCCCAATACTAGACATTAACACCCCTAGCCCTTTTACCCCTGTATGGAGCACATTATTAGCAAAAACCGGCATAAGTATAAGATAAGAAATACCAAACATGCTCACCGCCGCAACCATACTCACCAAAGCTAAGATAAGGCGATTGCCCCTGATAAAAATTAATCCTTCTTTAAGATCTCTTAACGCGGAATTATTATTTCGTACTGTGGTTTTGCCGAATTTAATACAAAAAAGCGCGACAATTACCGCCAAGAAGCTAATTCCATTTAAATAAAAACACCCGCTCATCCCTATTATCGAAATCAACACACCCGCAATCGCCGGGCCAATGATTCGCGAAGAATTAAAAGCTATCGAATTTAAAGTAATAGCATTAAAGAGTTGCCTTTTACCCACCAACTCCACTACTATCGACTGCCTGGCCGGAGCATCAAATGCCATAATTATCCCATTAGACAAGGCAATGAACATAATCTGTAACGGGGTAATAAGTTTAAATTGAGTTAAAACCGCCAATAAAAAAGCCAATAACATAAACGCTGCCTGAGTAAAAATCAGTATATTTCTTTTATTTACCCTATCAGCCAAAACACCTCCAAATAAAGAAAGCACAAACATAGGTATTGAGCCTAAAAAACCAACCACCCCCAAAAGAAACGCGGAGTTAGTCAGTTCAAATACCAACCAGCTCTGCGCAACGCTTTGTATCCAGGTGCCTATCAAAGATACAAACATACCCAGCCAATATATGCGAAAATATCTAACCTTTAATGAGGAAAACATACGCGGGCTTTCTTTTAGTAGGACAGGCCCTACTATTTTAGGAGGGATTGCTTAACCTCTGCCTTACCAAATCACTGACTAATTTACCGTCAGCCCCTCCGGCTATTTTTGCAGTCAACTCCTTCATCAATCGGCCCATATCTTTCATACTGCTTGCGCCAGTTGAAATAACCGCCTCTTCAATCAAAAGCTTAAT
>Ga0105164_10002941_pt1 | contig 10422 bp, 8 predicted proteins | sample VDWuncwatermetaG_FD_89674 | JGI IMG/M metagenome (GOLD analysis project Ga0105164, IMG submission 89674) | Wastewater microbial communities from Netherlands to study Microbial Dark Matter (Phase II) - VDW unchlorinated drinking water | ecosystem: Environmental > Aquatic > Freshwater > Drinking... | reverse complement strand
ATCAAGGGGAAGTGATCGGCCAGGCCCACAACCGGCGTGAGGAGCTGCAGGACCCGTTGGCCCATGCAGAGCTTTTGGCGCTTCAAGTCGCTTCCCGCAGGCTGGGAGACTGGCGGCTTTCCGGCTCGGCGCTCTATGTGACCCTGGAGCCCTGCATTATGTGCGTCGGGGCGATCCTTCAGGCCCGTGTTTCTCGGGTGGTCTTCGGCTGTTTGGACCCGCGGGCAGGGGCGATCGAGTCGCTCTATCGCCTCTTTGAAGATCCCCGGCTGAACCCCCGTCCTTCGGTGACGAGCGGTATCATGACTGAAGAGTGCAGTCGGATTTTGAATGAGTTCTTTGTCCGCTTGAGAGAAAAGAAGGTATCAGCATGCAGCACTCAGCTTTCAGCTAAGGGAGATGGGTGGGGCCTGAAGGCTGACCGCTGAGGGCTGACAGCTATTTAGGGCAGAGCGGAGAGGTGGCCGAGCGGTTGAAGGCGCTTGACTCGAAATCAAGTGTACGGGGAACCGTACCGGGGGTTCAAATCCCTCCCTCTCCGCCAAATTCCCTTCAATTTTGAGCCCTTCCCAATTTTTTCACTCATTCTGTAACACCCTTCAGTCCAAATCGTCCGTGGTCTTCTCATCTATCTTCCCTTAAGGGGGCCACCTTTAGAAAAAAGCATTTTGGGCGGTTGACAGGTAAGGTTGGATAACGTACAGTAATGATTCCTTCCTACTTCAGTATAGGGTCTTCTGAAACAGGAAAAGTTAAGCGTTGAAGGCCCAGTCAGTCTGTCTCTCTCCTTGCGACAACGATACCTAAAGGAAAAGCCGACCAGAGCGTGGTTTCCATCATTCAAGTTCTCCATGTTCTACTCCGACTTGGGGTCTGGTTCTCAGGGTCAAAGACATTAACATTCTCTCAAAGGAGGAGAACATGGGTAACAAATTGTATGTAGGTGGTCTGCCTTATTCGGTAACGGAAGGGCGACTACAGGAAATATTCGCGGCGCACGGGACCGTAGAATCGGCCCGGGTGATCACGGATAAATTTACCGGTCAGGCACGGGGCTTCGGTTTCGTAGAAATGAGCTCCGGGGGAGAAGCCCAAAAAGCCATCTCGGCCCTGAACGGCACGCAACTCGAAGGGCGCACTCTGGTCGTCAATGAGGCCCGCCCGCAGGAGAGGCGTGACGGTGGTGGAGGAGGGGAGCGAGGAAACGGCGGGGGTGCGCGTAACCGCTGGTAGTTTGAGTTGAATAGACAAAGAGAAGGGGGCAACCGGTCGGTTAGCCCCCTTTTTTTGACTTGAGTTGGATGTCGAGAGAACCGGCGGGACACCCGTGTCGAAGGGAACTCGATCCTCAGGTGTCCCACGGCTGTGAGTGCGAGGACTCTTAGTTGGGAATACTCAGAGTGATGCCAAGAGGTAACGCGTTTTTTCCGGTGCTCAAGGCCGTTCCCAGGCGTGATAACTCCCAGGATGTGATCGGTTCTTTCGATAATCCATTTTTGAGGGCGCCATCCGATGTGTCGGCCTTTGCCGATTTGATGAGATATTTTGCAATGTTCCCGTCACTGAGAGTTACCGATAGAATCACTTCTTTCCCTTCGGTGGTGGACACTGTGTGGATCGAGGCAATTTGTTTCGAAGCCGTGGTTTTGACCACCGTATCGAAATACAACCACCCGAAGGATACGACAAAGGCGACAAGCACCAACCAGGCGTACTGACAGACCCTTTGCTGCCTTTTCAAAAAGCGCTCTCTCTGTAGATCGGAGAGCTTACGGTAAGCCTCCTTTTCCGCAACCAGTCTCTTGGTAGGATCGTGCTCTACCGAACTTTCAGGATGATCGAATGAAGAACCGAAACTGTTCAATATCATGCCGACGATCAACAATACGAGCGGCACGGCGACTAGCCAAAAAGGATTCATGATTCTCTCCTTATTCAGGCTTGAATAGCCTTAGGTTTTTGGAAGAGGAGGAGAGTCAGGGATTGGGAATCGATACGCTCGTTAGAAACCGGAGCGGAAGTCCTTGCCACCGTTGAGCTTGTGGCCTGGCCTTCATCCTCTTGCGCGCCAAAAGACGAAAGAGTGGTCAGGAGAGGAGTCTATATGACCGGGGCTGACCTGGCAAGGGGCAAATACAAGGGTGCTGAATGGCTTAGAAACCGTGTAGGGCCATGGCCTTCGTGGAGAGAGAGGAGAAGAAAGCGCTAAGAATGCAGCCGGGGAGAGCCACCTCGCTTTGTCGTCCGGCCCGGGGCATTTTTCAGGTCCGGTAATCGGTCCTCGGAATCCCCCGGGCCGGCTTTTGCAGGGGGCGTTATTTCGTGGCTTTGAACCCTGGAAAGACCTGCTCCGCGTTTTTCTGATAGATCTTGGCCTTGTCCTCGGCGCTCAGAAAGGAGATGGCGTCGATCTTCGGTTTGACGTCGTCGTACCACTTGCCGGTCCGGGGATCCGGCTTCGAACCGGCGCCCGGCAGCTCGGTGCCGAAGAGACAGCGGTCCGGGCCGACGATCTTGAAGAGCAGTTCCAGGGACTCGCTGTTATAAAGCGCGGTGTCGAAGTAGAGTTTCTTCAGCCGCTCGTCGAAATTTTCCGTGTTGTTGGGGCCGCGGAGCTGCGAGCGCCAGCGCCCGACCTGATAGGGAACAGAGCCGCCGCCATGGCAGATGATCAGCTTAAGCTTGGGAAAGTCGTCGAAGACCTTCGAATGGATGAGGGAGAGGATAGCGATGCTCTCTTCCGTGATGAAGTGGCCATGGAAAGACTCGCGCGTATTTCTGCAGCTCGCTGGATGCACGAGCCCGGGCAGATCCAATTGAACCATTTTTTCATAGAGGGGATACCAGTATTCATCGCCCATTCCGGGAGTCAACCCGTCGCCCTCGCCGGGGTCCGGGTTGATCATGACGCCGACAAACCCCATTTTGAGGCAGCGATCGATTTCCTCAAAGGTGTTTTTCGGGCTCACCCCGGCGTTCTGGGGAAGCCCGCAAATGCCGCGAAAGCAGTGGGGCTCCACTTTCACCGCCAGTTGAAGGGCGTCGTTGACCGCCTCGCAGTACCAGTGGACGATCTTTTCCGGTTTCTCCGAGTGCATCATCGTATAGGGCCTCGGCGAGATGAAGGCAAAGTCCGTGCCCGCTTTTTGCAGGAGTTCGGAATGCTTGTGGCCGTTCCACCGCGCCTCCTTGATGGACTCTTCGGTCACGCCGGCGCGGCCCTTGCCGTGAAACCCCCGGCTATTGATAAGGCCGGCCTGGTACGAGGACAGCTCCTCGCCGGCGACCACGTGATTGTGTATGTCGATGATCATAACGGTCTCCTTTCAACGTTGAAACAATTTGAATGAGCGCTCTCTTTCTAATCCGGAACCCCATTCCTGTCAACGCACTCCGTCTTGAGCTAGGTTTGGGTGCTTGCGGAAAGGAGGCGACCGGCAGGGGCGCTTTGTGGAAAACCGTATAGCGCTGTGTTACGTTGAATCGAGTTTTTGTGAGGAGAGGTGACCGAGCGGTTGAAGGTGCACGACTGGAAATCGTGTGTACCCCTAATCAGGGTACCGGGGGTTCGAATCCCCCCCTCTCCGCCAGCATTCGCAATCGTCAACCGCTGCTTCTAGCCGCCAAGCCTTAACCTTTCTGGTTTCTTTTTTAATGATTTTTTAATTCTCCGGCCGCGCCTTTTAATTAGGCGGCCAATCCGGCGACTGCTAGCATGAAAGCACAAGCCGATGCTTTCTATTCGCCGGATCATTCATCCAACCGATTTCTCCGCTGCTTCTCGGGGCGCACTGATCTTGGCCCTGAAACTTGCGAAACAAAACCGCGCCAAGCTGATGGTGATCCACGTTCTGCCTCCTCCCACGCCAATTTACGAGGTGGAATCCGCTGAGCGACCCCGCGCGGAAGCGCAACTGTCGGCCCTGATGAAGAAAATCCGCTGGGCGAAGGTCAAAACCCGGCGACTGCTGGTCAAGAGCAACACAGGGGTCGCCAAACACATCGTAAAATCCGCTAGAATTCTCAAGGCCGATCTTATCGTCATGGGAACCCATGGCCGCACCGGCCTGGCCAAATTTTTCACAGGAAGCGTCGCCGCGATGGTGATCGCAGAGGCTTACTGTCCGGTCCTGGTCGTCCGTGGCCGGTCTCGGACGACCAGCTCTTCCCGCCCGGCCGTCGCCCTGCACTAGCCCACACGAGGACGAGAGTGAAAAAAAGAAATGGGGGCGTGTCCCTCAAGGATATTGTATTCGGAAAACCCAAAGATCCTCTGGATCCGGGTGTCTTCCATCGGGTGTCGGTGGCTGCGTTCCTCGCGTGGGTAGGGCTCGGGTCGGACGGGATGAGTTCTTCCGCCTACGGACCCGAAGAGGCATTCCGCGCCCTGGGTGAGCACCACTACCTTGCGGTCGCCCTGTTTCTCGCCACCACTTTCACGATCTTTATCATCGCCTACGCCTATTCGCGCATCATCGAGCATTTTCCTTTCGGCGGCGGGGGCTACATCGTGGCAACCAATCTGCTCGGCTCCGGCTTCGGCGTCGTCTCCGGCTCTGCGCTGGTCGTCGACTACGTCTTGACCATCTCGGTATCCATCGCCGCTGCCGCCGATGCCATTTTCAGTTTCCTGCCGCAAGACTGGCATCTATGGAAACTTGCTGTCGAGTTTGCCGTCATCGGGCTATTTCTGATGATGAACCTACGGGGCGTGAAGGAGTCGGTCACCGCGATAGCGCCGGTTTTCCTCCTTTTCATCGTCACCCACGCGGTGGTCATCCTTGGCACGATCGTGCTTTACGCCTGGGAAATACCCGCCGTGGTTCGCGAAGTGCGCGCCGGTTTTCAAAGCGGGGTCGCGACGCTCGGTTGGACCGGCCTTGCCGGACTTTTCCTGCATGCCTATACCCGGGGCGCGGGAACCTACACGGGCATCGAAGCGGTATCGAACGGGCTGCAGATCATGCGGGAGCCTACGGTGGAGACCGGCAAGAAAACGATGCTCTATATGGCGGCCTCTCTGGCCGCCACCGCCGGTGGAATCCTGATCTGCTATTTGTTGATTCATGCCATACCTGTCGAAGGGAAAACCATGAACGCGGTCCTGGTGGAGCGGTTCGCCGGTAGTTTTAACTGGGCAGGACTACCGCTCGGCAACTGGTTCATTATTCTTACGCTGGCAAGCGAGGCCGCCATTCTCTTCATCGCGGCGCAGACCGGCCTGATCGACGGTCCGCGCGTTATGGCCAACATGGCGTCGGACTCCTGGTTGCCGCACCGCTTCGCTCATCTCTCGGAGCATCTCACGATACAGAACGGGGTCATCCTAATCTCCGTCGCCGCGGCGCTGACACTGCTTTACACGCGCGGGGAGACCACGATCCTTGTCCTCATGTATTCCATCAATGTCTTTTTGACGTTTTCGCTTTCCGAGACGGGTATGGTTCGATACTGGATTCGCCACCGAAAAGATTACCGCGACTGGTGGCGCCATATTGTCATCCATATTATTGGACTCATCCTCTGTGTCTCGATCCTTTTGGTCATGATTATCGAGAAATTCGGCGAGGGAGGCTGGGTGACGATGGTGATCACCGCCGGTTTCATTCTCATGTGTTACGTGGTCCGATCTCATTATGACCGGGTGAGGGAGGCATTGAAGAGGCTCGATGAGACTCTGATCAATATTCCTTTCAGGCCCGATCTCAATCCCGTGCCGCCGAAAAGGCCGGATGCCCCGACGGCGGTCCTCATCGCGAGGGCGTTTGACGGCATCACGATCCATTCTCTCCTCAATATCCAGCGGCACTTTCCCAACGAATTTAAAAACATCGTCTTTATCTCGGTCGGCGTGATCGACTCGGGGCGATTCAAAGGGTTGAGGGAAATCGAGAATCTGCGCCGCTCCAAGGAGGAAGATCTAAAAAGCCTGGTGGAATATGCCAACTGTCTGGGCTGGCACGCGGAATATCGCTACTCCTTGGGCGTCGATCTTCTCGAAGAATTGGAGAAACTCTGTAAATCCGCGGCTCAAGACTTCCCGCGGGCGGTATTTTTTGCCGGAAAGTTGGTTTTTTCCGCGGAGTCTTTTCTCACGCGCCTCCTTCACAACCAAACGCCTTTTGCCTTGCAGAGGAGGCTTTCTTCCGACGGCCTGGACATGATGATCTTGCCGATCCGTGTTTCCGGTTCCGAAACCTCTTCCACGACTCTCCCGTTGGGCCGGAAAAAGCCGTAGAAATCCCCTTTGAGGCGGGCGATAGCGATCTTGAAAAACAAAGTGGAATACCCGATGGTAGAGAGTGGCCGGTCGGCTCTCTTGCCGGCGGGATTACGGGGAAACAGACTTCCAGGCATGTCCCCCGGCCTCGGAAAATCCTATATGATGCTACAGAGCTCGACACCGGTTCGGGAATTTCTCTTAGCGGCAGTTTCCATTGCTCTGGTAACGGGGATCGCTTTGCTTCTCGCACCCTTTACGGGCTACCAGGCTATTGCTCTCCTCTATCTCCTGCTCGTCGTAGTGGTAGGGCTGAAGTTGAGCCGCGGACCGGTTCTCACGGTGGCCGCGAGCAGCGCTCTTTTGTGGAATTTTATCTTTGTCCCGCCTCATTTTACTCTTTACATCGACAAGCTCCACGACGCCATGATGTTTGCGACGTTCTTTGCGGTGGCAATGGCCATGGGGCACCTGACCAGCCGGTTGCGCCTGAGTGAAATCGCGGAACGGCGCCGCGAAAGACGCACCGCGGCCCTCTATGAGCTGGCGCATCAGGCCGCGTTCACCACGGATCTGGATATAGGGCTGCGAGCGGCACTGGGTTTGATCGAGTCTATTTTTGGAGGACAAGTGGCGCTTCTCCTCCGCCAGAAAGATCACTCCCTTTCCACCGTCCCGCACCCGGCCAGTTCGTATTCTCTTTCCGAGAAGGAGAGAAGCGCGGCTGCGCACGCTTTTAGTCGTCGGATGCCGGCGGGAAAGTTCACCGACGCGCTGCCGGGTTCAGAGGCGCTGCACCTGCCCTTGCAGGGACGCACGGCGGTCATGGGGGTGCTGTCCGTCTGCTCCTCCTCGAGAAAGTCATTGGACCCGAGCGAAAGAGAGATGCTCGAGGCCTTTGCGGTGCTGATCGGCCTCATTCTTGAGAAGGAGCACATTATCGGAGCCATCAAGCGATCGGAGATTCTTGAAACTTCCGAGCGTTTGCGCCGCGCGCTCCTGGACAGCGTATCGCATGAATTGAAAACTCCCTTGTCCGCGGTCCAAGCCGGCATGGATGCTTTAAGCAAGCAAATGGGCCCGAATGAAGAAGGACGAGCCACTGTGAGAGAAGTTCAATCAGCCGTGCAACGTTTGCATCGCGTCATTAACAATCTGCTCAGCATGACCCGTATCGAGGCAGGCATCGTTCAACCCAAGCTGGATTGGTGCGATATCGGCGACCTCATACAATCGGCAATCGGTTTGGCGGGGGACGCAGCCAGCGGTCATCGCATCATCGTCGATGCGGATGAAAATCTTCCTATGGTCCGGATCGATCAAGCCCTGATCGAGCAATGTCTTTGCAACTTTCTTCTGAATGCCGCCGCCTGGAGCCGATCAGGCACGAACATTATTGTTCGTGCCGCCCTAGAAGGGGATAGTCTCGTTCTTTCGGTTCTTGATGAGGGGCCGGGTCTTAGTCATTCGGATTTGGCCCATGTCTTTGAGAAGTTCTATCGCGCCTCCAATGCCCGTCCTGGCGGCACGGGTCTTGGACTTTCCATTGTTGATGGCTTTGCGCGGGCCCACGGAGGTCAAGTCCTTGCGGCAAACCGCGCAGGCGGAGGGGCCGAATTCACGGTGAAGATTCCAGTGGAGACGGCGCGAGCGGACGGGTTAGGGGATTTGGCTTGAGCGAGAACTCCAGCGCCTTGATCATCGATGACGAAGTCCAGATTCGTAGACTGCTCCGCGTCGTCTTGGAGGCGGAGGGCTACCGGGTGCTCGACGCGGAAACCGGAAGACAGGGCCTTTCGGATGTGGCGCTTCGAAGACCCGACGTCGTCCTGCTCGACCTGGGATTGCCGGACATGGATGGGCTCGCCGTCCTCCGGCGGTTGCGTGAGTGGAGCCATGTGCCGGTGCTCATCCTTTCCGTAAGAGACGGGCCCGAGGATAAAGTGGCGGCGTTAGATGCAGGCGCCGATGACTATGTCACCAAGCCCTTCGACTCGGCCGAGCTTCTCGCCCGCCTAAGGGCAATTCAGCGGCGGACTCCTTCGCCCGGCGACGATCCGTACTTCCAGACGGGACACTTGGCGGTCGATTTCAGCAGCCATACGGTGACGGTAAAAGGCCATGAAGTGAAGTTAACGGCCACCGAGTATGCCCTGCTCAAAGTACTGGCCCAACATGCGGGTAAGGTCGTGACCCATAAAAAACTGCTCCGCGAGGTCTGGGGACCGAACGCCGAAGGACAAGCGCAGTATCTGCGTGTCTACATGACACATTTGCGCAAAAAGATAGAGCTTCCCAACGCACCCAATAAACTTCTGAAAACCGAGGCTGGGATTGGTTACCGTCTGGTGATGTCCGCAGAGGATAAAATCCCTCCTTCACCTTGATTACTCCACCGCATCGTTGTAGTCTTCTTTTATTCAAAAATTGAGAGATGACGGGTGTCGATTGCTGATAGTCGGGTCCTGTGCAAGGTGGCGCCGTTAACCCCGTCAGGTCCGGAAGGAAGCAGCGGTCCCGGTCTTGCCCCTGTGCCACAGGGGAGCCTGGCTGTCAGCAATGGGCACCTGAGCCTCGCTGTGCTCGGCATCTCAGATTGCACATCTCAGATTTCAGACCTGCTATTTGAGATCTGAGATTTGAAATTCCCGAAGGGATACATGTCCTATCTCGTTCTAGCCCGTAAGTGGCGTCCGCAGCGATTTGGCGAAATCGTCGGCCAAGCCCATATCACGCGCATCTTAACCAATGCCATCAAGGCCGGCCGCATCGCCCATGCCTATCTCTTTACCGGTGTCCGCGGAGTAGGGAAGACCACCGCGGCCCGAGTCCTGGCCAAGGCCCTCAATTGCGCTCAGGGGCCGGTCGCCGACCCCTGTAATGAGTGCACCCATTGCGTGGAAATCAACTCCGGCCATTCCCTCGACGTCTATGAGATCGATGGCGCCTCCAATCGTGGCATCGATGAGGTCCGGCAGATTATTGAAAATGTGAGATATGGGCCGGCCAAGGGCCGTTTTAAGATCTATATTATCGACGAGGTTCATCAGGTCACCAAGGATGCCTTCAACGCCCTTCTGAAGACCCTCGAGGAGCCGCCGCCCTTTGTGAAGTTCATCCTCGCCACGACCGAGCCGCATCGCCTTCCTGACACCATCCTTTCCCGCTGCCAGCGGCTGGATTTCCGCCGCATCCCGGTGCGGGACATGATCCAGCGGTTGCGAGAAATTGCGCAGTCGGAAAATCTTCCCATCACCGAAGGAGCGCTTCTCCTTCTTGCCCGAGAAGCGGAGGGGAGCATGCGGGACGCCGAGTCCCTGTTGGAGCAGGTACTCGCCTATTCGGGCGCGTCCCAGGCCGGAGAAAAGCTTACAGCGGAGATCGATGAACAGCTTTTGCAGGACGCGCTGGGCATGGCGCGGCGCGAGGCCCTGTATGAGTTGTCGCGGGCGGTATTTCAGGGAGAGGCGAAAAAGTGCATGGAGCTGGTGGGCCAGGCGGCGGATCAAGGGCTGGATATGGTTCGCTTGTCCAGGGAGCTGGTGGAACATTTCCGCAACCTCCTGGTCGTTTCTTTGGCCCGCGGCAAAGAAGGAGGGGGCGAACACGATTCTTCGCTCCTGACCCGTTTGTTGGACTTGCCGGACCAGGAAATGGAAGAGTTGAAGCGGCAGGCCGCCGGACTTTCCCCGGATGGGCTGGTGGACTGTTTTGAATTTATGGCTAAAGGGGATGAAGAAGTCGCTCGTTCCGCTTATCCCCGCTTTACCCTCGAAACGACGCTGGTCCGGTTGGCGAGTCTTCCCATGAGTCTCCCGGTGGTTGAAGTCATCGAGCGGCTGGAGCGGTTAGAGCGCAGATTGGTCAAGGCGGAGGGCGAAGCCCCGGCATCATCAGGTCAAGAAACTTCTCCGGTCCCTCAACCGCCCGCCCGCCAAAGCGCTCCGGAGCTCAGCAGAGACGAGCGACCGGCAGAGTCCTGGAAGAGCTTTGTAGCTTTCGTCATGAAAGAAAAAAAGTTTTTGGCCCTGCACCTCGAACCGTCCCGCCCCCTGGGATTGCCCCCCGGGCCTCTAAAGATCGGAGTGGAAGACCGGCATCATTTGAGCTATCTCCAAGATCCGGAGAACCTTTCCCTCCTCAAAGAATTTGCCCGGCGTTTTTTTTCCAGTGAAGTTCAGGTGACTGTGGTTGCTCTAGCT
>Ga0105164_10002940_pt1 | contig 10423 bp, 6 predicted proteins | sample VDWuncwatermetaG_FD_89674 | JGI IMG/M metagenome (GOLD analysis project Ga0105164, IMG submission 89674) | Wastewater microbial communities from Netherlands to study Microbial Dark Matter (Phase II) - VDW unchlorinated drinking water | ecosystem: Environmental > Aquatic > Freshwater > Drinking... | reverse complement strand
TTCAATACGGCTCTCGTGGCTATTAAATTTTGCATAAGCACTTTGATTCCAGTCAAATTTACCATAGGCTTCCGGATCGGTCCAGCTGCCGCCCACATAAGTCTTTTGTGCAGAAAACCAGACATCTACCCAACCGTCGTGACCATAAACATCATCGGGGAAAAAATCAAAATGATTGTGATCGCTAAGATTTTCTGGACTGGAAGGATTAAATTCAAAAGAACCTCCTACGCTTACCGCCTGCTCTATTGCAAAACTATCTATCCACGACTTTAGATTAAACTCTGTCCTCGAAAATGTAAAGATTATCTGCTGTGTTTCGTTAGGGTTAATGTTTATAGCCTGCTCTTGGGTCATACCATTAAACTTAGCCTTGATGGTGTGATTCCCGGAAGGTAGCTTTATGGGCTGATTATGGGTTGCGGCATCGTGGGCGCCGTGTCCGATAAGGGTATCGCCATCATAAATTTCCACGCTGTTTCGATCCATGCCTTGAATGCTGGCAATTTCCTTACCTTCCGGATTATGACAATGTACGATCAGGCCTGCCTCCTGCGGCACCGCTACTTTCACCCAGACATCTTTAATATCTGAAGCAATGCCCGCGGCATTTTTTGCCCGGCAGGAGATCTTGTAGATGCCGTTACCGGGAAAATTTATGGTTTGCTCAAATTCAGCTACCGGAGAATTGAGGTCATTGGAGACCCAAAGGTTCGATGGCATTAAAACGCTGTTCTGAGGAGGCAGGGCATAAAGATCTCCTTGCCTAATAACGTTAATGGTCAGAATGGTATCCGCAGGCAAGTATTCTTTATAAGCCTTGCCTTTAATATGTATGGATGTTTCCTGGATTTCAATAGTTTGCGCTGGGTCTGGCGAAGTAATTTCTATTTCCGGCTTGGTGGAGTCAAGGAATTTTAAGATTTCGTATCCGGCTGCTTCTGGCACAAGGAAGTGGTTCGTGGTAATCTGCGCCTCGCCTTCTAGGGCCAGTATCCCGCGCTGGCTATCCAAGTCCACAATGCCGTCTCCAAATAGGTATGGGTCTTTACCAATAATCGCAAAATAACTAACATTGGCATAATGCGGGTCGCGGGAATTGAGGCTGCTTAAAAAATCACTGACTGGATTCATATCCCTTTCCGCGTCACCGCGGATATCAATAGCAGCTTTGTTGATTAATGTAGAATCAAGGCCTGAAATCAATAATTTCGTCGCCAAAGAGAAGCTGGTTACCACGTTAAGCCAGCCATCACTTTGTGTTTCGGAAACAAGCGTGGCAAGACTAGCTAAATCCGTGCCTAAGTTAGGCGTATCTACGGTAACCAAGCGTCTAACCTTTAGGTAAGATGCGCCGTATTTACCGCTGTTGGTAATATAGTCTCTGGCTGCCAAGCCGCCCATGGAGTGGGCCACTAAGAGGAGCTTGTTGGTTTTGTAGTTTGCGAGTATGGCACTGACCGCGTTATCTAGTTTATCTGACCAGCCTGCCCACCCCGAAATATCATCAGGCCGCAATTTCTTGGCAACATAATAATCTCCGCGCTTAAATGTATCTACTGAGGAATTACGGTCCACTAACTCCTGGATTGGTGCGGCATGGTCAATGAAAGAGATGATTTCCAAGTAAGGGTAGCGCGTGGAAGATAGTGTTAAAGGATTACTTGGGTTATAGTCCGTGTTATATTGCTTAAAAAAACCGTTAAGTATGCGGTCAATTCCGGTATCTGTCCAGCTTTGCGGGCTGCCTTTAGCAAAACCATGCAGAAGTAACACTGGATAAGGGCGATAGGCTTGGGGGTTTTTCCAGTTAGGTTTACCGCTTCCATCCCTAATGATCTCGGCAAAGGAATTTGTAGTGAAGATAAGCGGGAAAAGTAAAATCAGAGTAAAAATTGTTGTCTTTAAGTTAAGTTTACGCATTTTTAATATTGCTTGGCCGGATCAAATTCCGAGTCATTTAAGCCCGTGTTTATCTGCGGCTTAATATATTTTAAGGTGGTGACTAATTTGCCCGCCGTGACATTGGGCGTCTTTTGCATTACCGTGGGTATCCAGGTACCGTTGGGCATCTGCTTTGCGCCTGTAACTTCAGTGCTCTGTATAAACTCCAAGTTACCCTGGGCATTTTCTTTGAATATGCAAGTGCGGCGAATTAATCCGGTGCGAAAATCCACATAAAACTCCAGCTTCGTATAAAGGTTGTTCGGCGTCTTCGGCAGGGCATCCAGAGCGATAATTTGCTTGTTAAAATCAGTATCTTGGCCGTTTTTAGTCACGGTGTGGCCGTCTAAAAAGCCGGTCAGATTACCTAAATCCAGCTGGCTAAATTGACTGGAGTTTAAGCCGCTTAGTTCTAAGAGGCTAACCTCATCTCTATTTTTATGCAGGATATCAAGTTTATGCATTTTCGCGCCGTCGATAATCTTGGCTTTGGTTTTTATGGTTCTGGAGGAGTCAAGGAAGAATTCCGTCTTCTCTTTTAATTTAGGGCTATCCTGCGTCGGCGCCTTAAAGTAGTAACGGCAATATAACTTCTTGCCTAAGCTCTCGCCGTTGAGGGTAGAAGATAGGATCGTATCTGCCTTGAGGTCGAAGATTTTAGCGTAATTGTTTTTTACTTTTTGCAGCACTTCTTCAACCGTTGGATTGATAACGTGATAGGTAATGGTCCGGGAGGCAATTGCGCCTTTATTGTCTCTTACCTCGCAGGTAATACTGATATCGCCTGTATCTGCGGCGCTGGTTTGCCAAGTATAACAATGCCCGACTGACCAAGCTTGTTTTATCTCTCCGCCAAAAGAAAATTGATACTCTAACCGATTTTTATCCGGATCAAAAGCCTCTATTTTAATCATCTCTATCTTGATACCGGCTAAAAAAGTAGAGTTGTTAGGCGGTGTGATAGATTTTATAATCGGGGCTCTGTTAGGCTTTGTTTTAGCACTAACCAGAGAGGCTTGCTCTGAAGGCTGAGCTGCTGCGCCAAGGAAGAAAAAGGCTAGCAGGATTATGAATAGGTTTAATTTTTGCATTAGTTTGAGTGTCTGGCCTTAATCATGTACATAAATACAACTATCAAAGTATACAATGCAAAAATAGGTTGTCAAGGTATCTCTTATGAATTATTCTCATATATTGTCTATAAATATTATACCTATCTTCAAATCCCAGCAACGGCTGATATTTAAGATGTTCTTAACCCCTTCAATATTGATTCTTTTCTTTTGGGTTTTCCCAAGTTTTTAAAGCGCCCCTTTGATTTTTAAATAAAGTCTTTGAGGATAGGTTTGATATCGATTTGCGAGATATCTTCTTCAACTAAGGCAGGTTTGTCCAAGAGGCCGCGCTTTTCTTCATAACTTTTCTTTTCTTCATTACGATAGATAATCCCGATGGGAATCCTCTCTCCCCACTCTGCTGCTTTTTTCATTGCCGCGTCTTTATCTTCCGGATGATAATTAGGATCGTCATTAATTTTATAAATCCGCTTAGAATACCATTCATAGGTATTCTGCTTGTTAAAAGTAACACACGGCTGTAAAACATCAATCAAAGAAAAACCCTTATGTTTTACACCTTCTGTAATCAGCCAGGAAAGATGCTCCGAATCAGCGGAAAATCCCCGGGCAACAAAGCCTGCACCCATACAGATCGCTACTTCTAAAGGACGAAAGGCTTCCAAGACCACACCTTCTGTTTGCACCTTTGTCACGTACCCTAAGTCAGTGGTAGGCGAAGCCTGGCCCTTAGTCAATCCGTAGATCTGGTTATCATGCACCACTACCGTAATATCGATATTTCTTCTTAAGTTATGCAGAAAGTGATTTCCCCCTTCTCCGTAACAATCTCCATCTCCAGTGGTAACAATCACGGTTAATTTACAATTAGCAGCTTTTGCCGCGAAAGCTACTGGAAGGGCGCGGCCATGCAAGCCGTTGAAACAATTACAATTTAAATAATGCGGTAATTTTGCCGCCTGGCCGATCCCTGAAACCAATAGAATTTCATTTAAGGGCCGGTCAAGCTTAACCAGGGATTTTTTCAAGGCATTTAAAATTCCGAAGTCTCCGCAACCCGGACACCAGGTAATTTCGTCATTGCTTTTTAGGTCTTTAATTTCTAACATCGCTACCTCTTTTTAAGTTGAGCAGATAGAAAATCCAGATCAAAAGGCCTGCCATCGAATTTAAGGATAGATTTGTCCACTTCAATTCCGGTTTCTCTGCGTAAAAGATTAGCCAGTTGCGCACCGGCATTATTCTCCAATGTATAAATTTTCTTTGCATTTTTTAATAGTTTCTTCAGTGTAGATGCCGGAAATGGCCAAACCTGCGGTAAGTGTATGAAACCTATTCTTTTCTCTTTGAAATTTTCACTCGCCTCTTTTAATACGCCATAAGTAGAACCAAACCCAAGCAAAACCGTGTCTGCGCCTTTAAGATTAAAGGCTTTCGGCGGCTCGATTTCTTTTTCTAGCCCCTTCATCTTTTTATAAAATCTTTTTTCCACCATTTTTACCCGCACCTGGGCATCCTCGGTAATATGGCCTTCTTCGGTGTGCTCATCACTATCAGCATAAATTACCCCATTAATCCAAGAAGGCACAGCAAGAGGAGAAATCCCCGAAGCTGTAAGTTTATATCTTTTATAATCCGTGATACTTTTTGAATCATCTTTTGAAATAATATACCTTTTTGTCTTTAATTGTTTAAATGCAGGGCTTTTAATATCGCGGTAAGAATCTGCCAAATGCTGGTCAGTCATAATTAAAACCGGAATCTGATATTTTTCCGCTAAATCAAAGGCCCTGGTAGTCAGGAAAAACGCCTCTTCAGCCGTTCCCGGAGTAAATACTACTCTGGCAAACTCCCCGTGACCGGCATGCAAGACAAAGTTAAGATCCGCCTGCTCTGTGCGCGTGGGAAATCCGGTTGCCGGCGCAGGCCTCTGCGCATCTACTACCACGATGGGAGTTTCCGTCATCCCTGCTAAGCTTAATCCTTCTGTCATTAAACAGAAACCGCCTCCGGAAGTAGCAGTCATGGCGCGCGCTCCGGTAAAAGAAACGCCGATAATCATATTAATTGCCGCGATTTCATCTTCTGCCTGCTCAACAAGAATATTAAATTTTTTTGCGTAATGCGCAACTACATTCATAATGCTTGTAGACGGGGTCATTGGATATGCGCAATAGAATTTACATCCCGCGGCGATCGCGCCTAAAGCAATGGCGTCGTTACCATTGATTAAAAGTTTTTCTTCTGGCCGATTAGCCTTCAGATAAAAAATATCTGCCTTAAAATTATCTCTTGCGTGATCATAGCCTGCCTGCGCTGCATCGAGATTTTTCTTTATAATCTCTTCCCCCTTATCAGCAAAAATAAAACGCAGCACTCTCTCTACATGGCTAAAATCCAACCCCAAGATTCTAGTTAATAACCCACAGGCAACGGAATTAAGAAAAATTTCACTACCACCGGTCTTTAGCGCCAATTCATACAAAGGAAGATCAAAAAATGATTTATCATCCTCGGTCAGGGAAAATTTTTTCTTATCCAAAATAATTATGCCTTTTGGATTTAAATTCTTCCTTTGCAAATCAACACTTGCCTTGTCCAAGGCAACTACGATATCGCTATTTTTTCGTAAGGTAAATAAAGGCTTCTGGGAAATTCTAAGTTGAAAAAAATTATTGCCGCCTCTTACCCTGGACATATAATCCTGATTGGCAAAAATACTAAAACCGGCATCCTTAAACATCTTAGACAGGACCATACCAATAGTCTCTATCCCCTGTCCGGCCTCACCGGAAATCTTGATCGTAATTTCACTATTCATTTCTATTACTTTTTCCCCATAGCCCGTCTATAGCAAAAGCATCATTGCCTACAATTATCATATATATTGCCATTCCTAAAAGCCCGATATCTCTGATTTCTTCAAATTTAAGCAAAATCAATATCCCTATTACCTTATTCTTTCACCTCTGCCTCAACCCTCACGGTAACTTCAGGATAAAGAGGATCGTTACTGATTAGCGAGGCATCCCGCATTAATTTGCCTGTTTTTACGTGCGGACTAGCCAAATCAACCATCAATTCTATTTCTCCTGATTCTTGCGGTTTAATTTCTGATTGCCAATCTCTGGGGGATCCCTCAATCCCAAAATATGGGCTTTTAGTCTTATTTACTTTCAATGAAACGCCCGCACAAGGACAGGATGTTTTCATGCTCTTGATGATTAATGGTGCGTTACCTTTGTTCGTGAACTTAAAGATTTTACTAACCTTGCCTTGCTTTTTGCTTACTGCACCGAAATTAAATACGGTAGAGTCAAAACTAAGCTGGGGCCGCCTCTTGCCTACCTCATTAATCAATCTTCTTTCTATCTCCGCTTTTGTTTGGGCATCCAATATCGTATTCAGCGAGAACTTCTTAGCGACTTTATAAAAAATATCCTCTTTGCTTGTGCCACTTTCTAAAAGTGCATCTACGTATACTTTCATCTCTTTTGCTTCTGCGCAGGTGCATTTATCAAAAGATTCCTGGCATGCACAGCACTTAAGCCTGGGGTAGATTTCTGATTTTAGCCCCGGAGTATTCTGGGCGAATGCAATTTGAGAAAAGAATGCAAAACATACAGAAAATAGAATAACCAAATATACCTTATAACCAAACCGCATCTTAAGTCTCCCCGCCATTATTTCAATGATGATGACCCTGATGCGCTGTTTCAGTCTCTTGCGTCATCCCCATTTCATGTTCTTTCTGTTCGACTTGATCTTTGGATTCAGATCCTAATTCCTCTTCTACCTTCTTGATATATTTATCCGGATCTTTCTTGAACTCGTCAATGCATGCAGGACAACAGAAGTTGTAAATTTTACCCTGATATTCATAGGTTGTTTTTGTTTTCTCGTCTACTTTCTCGCCTGTAACAGGACAAATTTTATTACCGACATTGACTGCTTCTTTTGACGCTGTTTGTCCGGCTACACCTGCTACCCGTGCATCTGATCCGGCTTGCGCCATTTGTTGATGGCTACTGTGATCTGCGCACTCCATGGCAAAAGATAATTTACTTATTCCAAAAACAAAAACTCCTGAAATCAAAACTACCGCTAATTTTCTTAACATTTATTTTCTCCTCTCGATTATTATTTTACTTTAAATAAGGAGCTGTTTTCCCGCCCAGCTATTCACTATCGGGCGGGATCCCGCCTGCTATAAAATAACTTGGCGGGAAACGTCATGCTCAGGACAACCTACAGCAGCCTTCTTTACAATGAGCTACTGGCCTGAGTAACCAACGGATATAATTTCTTGCCATACATTCTCCTTTCCGCATTAAAAAAACTTCCATTGCATTTTAAGCAAAATCCCTAAATAAGCTACTGCTAAAGCAACCAAACCTTGCGGCAAAGCCAATTTTAGCCACCTGCCCCAGCCAATTTTAACTTCATGCTTCTCCAGGCAAGAATAGGCTACTACATTTGCTGATGCCCCTATAGGGGTAAGATTACCGCCTAAATCCACGCCTAAGCTAGTTGCCCAAACCATGATGCCGGCGCCGGGAACAATTTTACTGGCTATACTCTGTTTTATGATATAAGTCATCGCCATTGCCAATGGGACATTATCTACAAATGCGGAAATTATAGCTGAGCCCCAGAATATCGAACTGATATAGCCGACAGGAGCCTTAAATAATACAAAAAGGGAATCTGCAACCATCTGAATGATGTATCTTTTTTCTAGAGCGCCGATAATGATGAACAATCCGATAAAAAACATGATTGTTTCTGCGTCGATCCTGCGGATAAAGTGGTGTTGATAGATCCTTTTGCCGCCAAAAGTTAAAATTAAAAAAGCCGGCAGAAGCGAAGAGGTAGAAACATCAACCGGTATCCCCAGTTTATTAAAAAAGGGCTTACCGATGAGAAAAATAAGCGCAAAAAACATTCCAATCAAACCGCATTTCATCAGGTATTTATTTTTTATTTGCGACCGAGGTGAAATACTCTTTATGGTTTCTATATCCACATGAGGATGAAGTTGAGCAAATTTTTTCCTTTGCATTAAGTAACTGACCCCCAAAGCAGCTAATCCTGAAATAATAGCGATGGGCGCATTATGGATCAAGAAGTCATTAAAATTAAATCCCAGGACTGTACCTAAGATCACATTCGGCGGATCGCCCACTAACGTAGCCGCTCCTCCGATATTAGCCATGACAACTTCGCTCACCACTACCGGAAGAGGATCAAACTTAAGTATCCGGCTTAACTCCAGAGTAATTACAGTTAAAAATATCATCACGGTGATTGAATTAATAAATGCCGATAAAATAAAAGCTAAAGCCGGAAAGAAAATCAGTATTTTAAGCGGCGCGTAATTTAATTTTCTGGCTAAGGTTAAAGCGACCCAGCCAAAAAATCCCGATTCCACTAATATCTCAATTAAAAGAAACATCCCCAGGAGAAAACCAATGGTCTCCCAACTGACAAAACTTATTGCTTCTTTAATGTCAAAAACACCTAAGACAATCATAAAAACAGCGCCAAAGATAGCTAAATACATCCTGGGAAATTTTTCCCAGATGATTAAGCCAAAAATTAAAACAAAGACAAGCAGGGTGAGAAAACAGGTAAAATTCATTGTGTGCAGTCCGTTAGGAATTGGCACTATCGCGTTAAACCCCCTTCAAAAATACTTTTCTCTTGTTTATAAGCTTGATAATCTCCATTGCCCAGAGCGGAAAAGAAGAAATCGCTACCACCAGGATCCAGTCAAAAAATAGAAGCGGCTCGGTTTTAAATACCTTTTGCAAAAACGGAACATAGACCACTGCCATCTGTAAAAGAAAAGAAACCCCGGTAGCAAGAATCAATTTTTTGTTGGTAAAAATTCCTATTTTAAATAAAGACTCCGTCATATTCCGGCAGTTAAAAGAATGGAACAGCTGGCTACAGGAAAGCACGATAAATGCGGCGGTCCTGGCGCGCCCTATCCCCTCCTTCTCGATAAAAAGAACAAAAATAAAAGCAAAAAGGCTGCACGCAGCAATAAAAGAGCCCTGGAATAACATTAGGAATGCGTGCGGCCGCGTTACCACAGATTCATTTGTAGGGCGCGGATGCCGTTTCATAATGCCTGGGTCAACCGGATCGACTCCCAATGCCAATGCGGGAAATCCGTCAGTGACTAAATTCACCCAGAGAATATGTATAGGTAACAATGGCACAGGTAAACCTATCATTGACGATACGAACATCACCAATATTTCCCCGGTATTGCAGGACAAAAGATAATGAATAAATTTTTTTATATTATCGTAAATCCCCCGGCCCTCTTCAACCGCGGCAACAATCGAAGCAAAGTTATCATCGGTAATTACCATATCCGATACTTCTTTAGTAACATCCGTCCCGGTGATCCCCATAGCCACACCAATGTCCGCTTCTTTTACTGCCGGGGCGTCATTCACTCCGTCTCCGGTCATTGCCACAACTTCCCCGTGCCTGCGCCAGGCGCGCACAATGCGCAGCTTATGCTCAGGAGAAACTCTCGCGTATACAGGGATCCTCTCTACTTGCCCAAAAAGTTCCTCGTCACTTAATCTGTCCAGTTCTTCGCCGGTCAAAGCCAAAGAACCCTCGTTAAAGAAACCAAGTTCTTTGGCAATTGCTACCGCGGTATTCTTATGATCGCCGGTAATCATCACGGTTTTAATCCCCGCTTCTTTACATTCAATAATCGCTTTTTTTACCTCTTCTCTAGGAGGATCGATCATCGCAATTAGCCCGGCAAAGGTCAAATCCTTCTCAATTAATTCTGCGCTGTATTTGTCAAAAGAGCCATCCAATGTCCTATATGCCACTGCCAAGACACGCATAGCCCGATTCGCTAAATCATCATTTACCTGTGCTATCCTCTGGGAATCCTGCCCGGTTAACTTTCTGGCAATACCGTTTTCTTCAATATTCACACAATCATTTAATAATATATCCGGAGCACCTTTAACAAAAGCAATTAATCTTTCCTTTTCCCTGCGCACAATGGTCATTTTTTTGCGCTCTGAATCAAAGGGAATTTCTTCGACAAAAGCAAATTCCTTTTCCTGCGGCTTCTTTTCCATACCCATCTTAGCTGCCGCGGTTAAAATCGCCCCTTCAGTAGGGTCGCCAATAATTTTATAACCGTCTTTTTGAGCAGATAATTCCGCTGCGTTGCATAAAACTCCACAAAGTAGGCTCTTTATTAAATCAGGGAAATCCTTGTAATTAATACTCTTATCCTTAAGCAGAAATTCGCCCGTGGGCGCATAACCAATACCGGAAACTCCAAATAAATTTTCTCCGGCATAAATTGCCTGCACAGTCATCTCATTTTTTGTCAGGGTGCCGGTTTTATCCGAACA